>ERZ808259.157-NODE-157-length-44534-cov-8.044066_pt1 | contig 44534 bp, 46 predicted proteins | sample MGYA00521279_ERZ808259 | MGnify/ENA primary metagenome ERZ808259 (study PRJEB31516, sample SAMN03275586) | gut metagenome | biome: mammalia-associated habitat; material: feces | host: Papio cynocephalus | place: Kenya | collected 2012-07-27 ...
TAATAGAAGACAAGATTATGAATGAATCCATCAAGAAACGAATATTAAAGTTAGCTCAGAATCCTTATGTTCAAGGTTGGGGTAGCATCGCTGATATTTTTGGTCCTTCTACAGTGAAGAGACCTGGTGCTTTGACAGATGATGTAAAGGCGTTGCGTGGTGATTGGATTAAGGTCGGAAATGATATGAAAATTGCTTTAGACATATATAGAAAGGAGGCTTTCTATGGAAAATAATCATGCTCCAGGCTCCAATGAAGAGAAAGTATCTTAGAGAAAATCATCAATGAACTTCCAAAGGAAGAAAAGGACAAGTTTGTAGCGGCAATCTATGCTTATGAGAAGAAGTCCTGGAGTGGTCCATTACCTTCACCAGAGGATTTTGAGAGATATGAGAAAGTTTTGCCTGGGGCTATGGATAGAGTTTTGGCTGTGATGGAGAAACAGGCTGAGCACCGTATGGCGGAGGAAAAGAAAGAACTTGACGCAAGACTACGTCAAACAGCAAGAGGGCAAATCGTTGGTGCTTCTGTTGTCGCCTTATTTGGTACTTTTTCTTTTGTTTTAGGTATGTATAATCACGATAGCGTTGCAACAGGTTTGGGCGTTGCGACAGTAATAAGCTTGGCTGTAATATTTGTTCTTCGCCAAGTTCCTGCATGGTGGAGCGATAAAAACATAAAAGTATAGATCAAAATCCCCATTCGAGTGGCGACAAGTGCAGAGCGATACTGCAATGGGGAACAAATGCCTTATATCTAAGGCACTTTTAGTTAAACCTGTTTAAAAATCAAAAAAGTCCAATTTCTAAAAAAACTCTGTATCCCCAGTAAACACTGGGAATGGAGTCGTATTGCCAAAGGGGTTGGATGCTTACAAAATATTCGATTTATGGAACATTCTTATATAATAACTTATGACCTTTGTGCACCAGGGCGTAATTACGATGCTTTATATGCCGCAATTAAGTCTTATGGCACATGGGGAAAGTTAACCGAGTCTGCTTGGGTGGTAGTCTCTTCACATAGTAGCGTGGATATTCGTGACTATTTGCTTAAATTCATAGATGGCAATGACCGCTTAGGCGTTTTTCGCTTGGGGCAAGAAGCCGCTTGGTTTAAAATGATGGCTGACAACGCATGGCTGCAAACTAATTTGGTGAAATAATGAAAACTTTGTTTCCAGGTTATTACAAACCTTCAGAATCAGAATTCAAAAACCTTTGGCAAGAGGGAACGGTGGTATTTGATACAAACGTCTTGTTTGATGTCTATCGGGTTTCTGACGAAACGGCTCAGGCGTTGATAAATACTATCAAGTATTATTCTGAAAACAATAGGCTCTTTATCCCCTACCGAGTGGCTTTTGAATATCACCGTAAGCTATTAAGTGTGATTCAAGGGCAAAAGAAAAACTATGATGATGCATTGGGACATCTCAAGACGTTTCAAGGCAAATTGCGAGAAAAGCGAAGCCATCCATTCTTGTCGGATAAATTAAACAACCGATTAACGAACCTCATCGGAGAAATCAATGCTGAGTTTGAAGAGAAAAAGAAGAAATTTGATAAGATATTACTTGAAACATCCATTAAGGATAAGTTGGCAGAACTGCTTAATGGCAAAGTAGGTGCTGTATATTCAGAAGTAGAATTTGGTAAAATCTTAAAAGAAGGCGAGCGCAGATTCAAAAATAAAATACCTCCAGGGTATAAGGATTCAGAGAAATCTAATGACGACCAATATGGAGACTATGTCGTTTGGAAAGAGACTTTGGATTATGCCAAAACTAATTCCAAATCGGTAATTTTCGTTTCCAGTGACCGCAAGGATGATTGGTATCTTAAGAGTAATGGTCTATGCTATGGCCCTCAACCTGCTTTGATAAAGGAGTTTCATGAATATACTGGGAATACCATATATTTGTATTCATTGGAACAATTTCTTCATCATGTAAACGAAGAGAAAATTCTTGAAATCTCTAATGAGTCTATAGAAGAGGTGAAAGAGGTTATAAATACGGTGAGAGAAACAGATTATGGGACAAGTAGCCCGGCTTTTCATAATGAGGTATTGGAAAATGCAAGAAAGTTGAGTGATTTTTGGCGGACAGCTCGTTTTGAAACACCACAAGCATTCGAAGCAGTCACCGGAACGGCTCGCAAATTGGCATCAATGACAGAGTTTGCTGATAGGTTAGGTCAAGCAACACTCCAAAATACGCCTGTAGGTCAGACCATGAAAACACTGGCTAATGTTACATCGGCAATAAACGGACAGAAAAATGTACAGGATTGAAAGTTTAGTATAGAAAACATAAAACAGTATTGTATTTAAAAATATTCTTGTTGATTGTTTTGCTATTTGAACTCCCAGCAAAGTATAAGAATATGCAAATAACGTTTTTACAAGCATCCTATGGTGATGCTATTCATATAGAGCATGGAGGACATCATGTAATTATTGATGGTGGCAATAAATGTGAAGAACTGGAATCTGTAGTAAAGGATATCATTGATTCTCATGAGGTAATCGATTTATTGATTATCACCCACTATGACGAAGACCATATACTGGGGATTTATAAAATTCTACAGAAACTGTCTAATGATATTTCTTTGAAGGACTTGGTACATGAGGTTTGGTTTAATGCAACCAAGTTAGGATTTGATGGGAATGAATATGCTTTGTCTTCAAATCAGGCTGTTAGTATGTCGAAATTGCTAATAAAGAATAATGTCAATTGGGTTTCTTCTTTAAAAAAGAAGAAAATTTTCAAGATAGATGAGGATGTCTGTTTAGAAGTATTATATGGGGGCGATGTTTATGAGCCAAATGCAGAAGACAATTTTATGGGAACTACAGGATGTGATTGGGATAGTTCTTTCAAAGAGCTGGAGTCTTATGTAGATGATGATGTGTTGGATGAATCTCCAACGAATAAGCAATCTATAATATTAGTTCTACATGATGGAGAACGACAAATCCTGTTGCCTGGTGATGCTACGCCTGATAAGCTTAACCTTGCTATTGATGAATACTTGGCAAATGGCCATTCCAAAGTCTTTGATTTGATAAAACTTCCGCATCATGGAAGCTATCGAAATGTAACAGAACAGATTTTGAAGTCTATCATTTGCAATGATTATGTAGTCTGTACCAATGGCAAACGTTACTGCCATCCTGATAAGAAAATGCTTTTGAAACTATCTAAGTGGGGGCAAGTAAAAGATGGAGATAAACTTCATGTACATTTAAATTACTACGAAGATTTATTCCCGAAACTGAATATTTCTGAGCAAGATATGCAAACCTATAAATTTGACTGCGATGGACAACGAGTATTCTGATTTTAGATATAACGCATGTAGTATCACGGCAAAGGTAGCGGGGATAAAAGTTGATGGTTCAGGCTTTTTGTATATCACTCCACCGATGTGTAGTTATAACTATATTATTACTGCAAGACATATTTTTCAAGAGGGCACAGCGATGCCTGTATTTGACAAATTGGATGATGTTACGATTCATAGATATGTGAATACTAATGCCCTAGAACCTTTTGTCATTCCTCAGAAGGAGCTTAGGAACAGGTTACTTTTTGTGACAAAGGCTAATTTGGATTGGGCTATTATCAGGATTGAGAAAGAATGGATGCCTAAGGCCAAGAGAATCTTTGTAAAGAATATTGGTGAGGTGAAAAATGAAACACCGCTTCAATGCTTTTCTTTTCCAGCGATGTCTCGTGATGAGCGAGTTCCCTTTAATTTTATAGTTACCGACAATGATTTATTCAATGTTAGGTTTTGTGAGAATATCAAGGAGGTAGAGCATATCAAGGCTATTTCGGGTTCTGGAATCTATTTGCGTGAGGCTCCATATCTTGTTGGCATAGTGTCTATGTATCGTTTACCTGATATGGAATTGAATCAGCTCCAAATTTCTAAAGTTTCTTGGGAGGAAGTCAATTATGAATTGGAATCTAAGGGTTGGGTAAAACTTGAAACTGGCGAAAGTAAATATACAAGAATAGCAGAAAATAAAGAAATCATCAATATTGGAGATATTGAGATAAATGGCTTGTCTTTAGATTTATCCACAGGGATAGATAATCTTCAGCACGACTTGAAGGATGATTGGTTCTTTGATCCTTTACATTATGTGGATTTGTGTAATAAAGACTTTGTCCTTAAATATTTTTCAAGGGTTGAAAGAAGGCAAAACTATAAAACTGAGAAGATGACTATTGCTTATATTCCAAAGAAATCGTTGGTTTTGAGAAAGGCAATGCTTGGCAGTTTTACCGATAGGTTGATTTACACTTCCGTTATGGGTATTTTGGGACCAGTAATAGAACATGCCTTGAGTAATATTGTCTTTTCTGCAAGATATAATGGCAATTCGGGTTCGGCTGGTCTAATTGTTAATGGTGTGGAGCAATGGAAAAAGATGAACTATCTTGTTAAAGATTGGCTAGAGGAGAAACAAGGCTGTCTTGTGAAGGTTGATTTATTGAACTATTACGATACGATTAACAAGGATACACTTATACGTTTGTTGTATGAAGTGGCTAATACGGATAAGGAGAAAAAGGCTGTGGCTTTTCTAAAAACATTTTTTATTGAGATGGACGAACCTGAGAATAAAGTCGGCATACCCCAGAATTGTGATGCATCTTCATTGTTGGCAACGTTTTATGTAAGCCATGTGGATGAGTTCATGCTTTCAAGAGTAAAGCATTATTGTCGTTTCATGGATGATATATACTTTGTTGCATCCGACATATTTGATGCACGTAAATTGTTGCAACTTATGGAGAAAGAATTACGCTCGTTAGGCTTGTCTCTGAACGCTCAGAAAGTAAAATTCTTGGAGTTGGAAAAAGAGAATGAAGTACAAGAATTTACATCATCATTGTATGTTTATGACTACAGGAAGCAATTGATTCTTGCATTGATGAAAAGTCAACAAAAGAATAGACGCATGGGGGCTGTTGCTACGATTGTTGATGAAATTAAAACGGCATTATTTGATAAAGAAGCTCATGGAAAGGAGCAGGTGGAACGTTCTTTGTCCTTTTGCTTGCATATTCTCTCTTCATCTCATGTTAGCCTTTATAGTTATTGGGATGAATTTTATAAGGCATTGCTACGTTTGGTGAAAGAACAGGAGCACGAACCTTCTATAACCCCCATAATCTGTCAAATCATTGCCGCTTTGGACAAAAGTAGAGATATCTCAGAAATTGAACAGCAAATAGCCAAATCTTTGATGGAGGGTCATTTTGCTTACGAATGGCAAGCTTATAATTTATGGATGCTGTTGGCATATTTGAAATACCAGACACCAGAATTCGTTAAGTATGCTACGGAACAGATAGATTCCAATGATGAAACTCGACGAATGGAAGTTGCTGCTATTATGATATACATGGTTACAGTAAGACCTAAGTACAATCGTGTGCTGTTGCATAAGTTGAGAGGGGGATTTGTACATGGCTATTTCCAAGCAAGGTGTGCAGTAATTGCTTGTCGTACTATTGAAAATATGGCAATGGTTGACGAAGCTGTATTGAAAAGTCTACAACAAGATTTGAGTTTATGTCATGCTTATTTGTATAAGCATAAAGACAAAGATTTGGTATTTTTCCATTCTGTAAGTTCATTCCTTGCTGAAAGTAACGAGAACTTATTGTTCCCTGAATTTTATTCTGGCTTATGAAAACTTATGTTGCAGTTGTTTTGGAACAAACAATCAACGCCATCAATGTGGATGATGAAGACAATGAGGTCGTGTCTCTGAAAACAAACAAGGCTTACTCTAATTGTTTGTTTGTCAGTCCTCAGATAGATGAGATTATTACACTTCTTGAAATAGAGAAAGGTTGTCGGGCAGATTTCTTGGATATTGAATGCTTGGATAAGGAAGTTAGGCAGTCGTTGACTTTTGTGGATACGAGCAAATGGGTATGGAGTTTGTCAGAAATGGTCAAGTATTACTTGAATAGAGAGATTACTTGGGATGAAGAACATCTGAAAGATATTCTTGTTGCTTTAAAGGAATGCTTCTTGGCAATGAAAAGCAAGGGTAAGGATGAGTGGAGCAGAATCGAGCAAATTGAACTTCCTGTTAATAGATTGCTTTATAAGTCTCAAAGAAGAGGATTTTATGTTGATAAGGAAGCTATTAAAGAAGAGTGTGAAAAATGCTTTTCCGAGAAATATCATCTTAAAAATAGAATACAATTGGAGTTAGGTCAAGTTGTGCCCAATATTCATCAATATATGTTGACTATTGGTATTCCTGAATGGAAGATCAATCGTTATTCTAAGAAGATTTTTGCAAAAGACCATCAAGAACTGAAACTTTATAATGACTTGGAGAAAGCAGAACGTGATTTTAGCTATTTGATGTATATGTCATCCTATCGACAAGACGACAAGTGTAAACCAATTTATAAAGGCTTTGGCACCTCAACAGGAAGAATCACCATGCGTGACCCTGCCCTTCAAAATTTGAATCGAAAATATCGTTCTTTTATAAAAGAGCCAGATGTTGAAGAAAATGGATGGAAATATATATATGTAGATTACAGTCAGTTTGAAGCAGGAATCTTGGCAGGATTTACCAAAAATAAAAAACTGATAAAACTATATAAGGACGAGCAGATTTATGACAAGTTAGGAAAGATAGTCGGTGTGGATAGGGATATGGCAAAGACTTATTTCTATTGTTTTGTTTATGGTGGTATTGTTTGTAAGGGAGCTGAGAAATTCTTTGAGGAATATTGTTCAAAGTCCGCCTTGGATTCAATAGTAGAAAAAGCAAAAACTAAGGGAAAAATAGCGTCTCTGTTAGGGAATAATAGAATATTGGAATTAGATGGTGAAAATAAATGGGTCGTTAATCATTTGATTCAAAGTACCTCTTCTTTGATATTTAAAAAGGCTCTGCTGAATGTAGAGAGCATTAATGCGGACAATATCCATTTAATAATGCCAATGCACGATGCTGCTTTGTATCTTGTGAAAGAGGATGTTGATGAGAATGTTGTAAAAAGGTTGTTTGTTGAGGCTTTCAAGGAATACTTGCCTGATATAACTCCGATAGTAAAGCTGAAGGATTACTTTGGAGGAGAATAGAAAATAATATTTATTTTTCTTTAGCGTTATTGGGAGAAATAACTCTTCACAACACAGAGTAAAAGAATACTTACGAAATATATAATATGATAGACTTGTTCGAAAATATCTTAACTGGAGAAAAGGTTAGTAAGTATAAGACCAATCACTTTCATATGATTGTCGATTGTGATGTCCACATCCCCAATGTGGAAGACATGGATGATTATTCTTTCGGAACATTTATTCATGAATATGTTCATTACATTCAACATATAACGACATTGTTTGGTATAAGAATGTGTACAATGTTTCATAAAATATCTATTATGTACAGATCTTATATTGAAGAACATCAAACGATGGTCCTTCCTTTGAAAATATTGCATAACGATAAAAACTGCAAAGTTTTTATGGAGCATTGGAGGGCTGTATTAGGGAGCAAATCATGTGGGCATAACGTTGATGCTATTGATATAAATATCGAAGATATTGAAAAAGCAAAAAGCAAAAATGCTGCAGTAGAAATTAGTAGTTATGATTTTGAAAATGACAAAATATATGAGAAAGATGTTCATTTTGGATATATTTGTATTATAGAAAGTATGGCACATCTTATACAGAAGTGCTTTGTGGAAGATGTAAATCATGCCTCCGTTCCATATCTTTCAGCTGAACGTATAATCCATGAGATTTATCCACAGATTGAGAACGACAAGAAGTTGATAATATCAATTTGTTTTTGCGCTCTTTATTGGGATAATCCTGGTGTGGGGTTCTTTGAAGTTGTAGAGATAGCCAAAGCCAATCCAAATTGGAATGGAATAGAATTATATAGGCATATAGCTCAAGATTATGCCGTTAAATATAAAGGGGAAGAAATGCCAAGGTTTCGCCTGATACAAGTTTTTTTGGAAGAATTCAAATTATATCTTTCTCAACTATTAGGTACAGAGTTACGATATTATCAGCATGTTATTAACAGTTGCATAAAAGAAGCTGGCTGCTCTTCATCAAAACTTTTAGATATAATTTACAATGAGGATTTAAAGGATAAACACAAAATCTTCAATATTTTAGCAAACACATATGGCTACCCATTTGTTGATGCAAGAAATACAGTTGTATTGCCTAATAGTACTTTTGATGGCTCTTTGTCAAAACCTTATTTAGAAACGGCAGTGTTAGTTGGCTGGGAACTCTTGATTACAAGGTTTACTGAAGAGGGAGGAAACAAGGCATGTAGCCGTCTTCCTTTTTGTCAAGTTGGAATTTATTCTGCTTCAGAGCAATGCGCTGTTACTGATAAATGTTTAAATACCCCATGGTTGAAGGAAGAAGAATGTCCTTTTACGAAATGTATGAAGTATTTCAGATTTGACAACAAAATTTTTGAGGAAAGTAAATAAACATGTAGAGGAAATTTAGTTCTCAATATCGGCTAACAATACAATGAAAGTTTAATAAATTTATGTAAAAATATCATGATTATAAAATCAATAATAAAAAAAGTGATTAGACAGTTCCAAGAAAAACGGATTGTCTATGTGGAAAAGGTAACAAAGCCTTATGTGATTCAACTTGTTGAGGCTAATCGCTTCAAAGGGCAGGTCGCTATTGTGACTGGTGGCAGTGGAGTCATAGGAAGGGCAATTGCATATAGATTGGCAGCGGAAGGGGCGAAGGTTTATGTTTGTGGTTCTAAGTTAGAGAATGCCAAGAAAGTTTCTGATGAAATTAATACGGCAGGATTCCTTGCTGTACCTTTGGTTGTAAATGTTACGAGTGAAGAATCAGTAAAAGAAGCTTTTAAAAAGGTCTTTGATGACAATCAGAAGATAGACTTACTGGTTTGTAGTGCAGGAGGCAGTGCACGTGAAAAGATGAAGCCTTTGCATGAACAAAGCATGGAAGTAGTTGATTCGGTGCTGAACGTTAATTTACGAGGTGGTATCTTGTGCGCAATGGAAGCAAGTCGATTCATGGTTTCTCAGCATTATGGTAATATCATCATGATAACTTCTATCGTTGCTCAAGGTGGACTTGCTTGTTGTTCGGAATACGCAGCCGCTAAAGCTGGCATATTGAGCTTTGCTAAATCCATAGCTATGGAGATGGGGGGGCAAGGATTGCGTGTTAATTGCGTATCTCCTGGTATAGTTCAGCGAGGAATTATAGATGATATACAATTGGAGCATATTCATAAGACAAATTGGCTTAACGACTATGGAAAGCCAGAGGATATTGCTGGCATGGTAGCTTATTTAAATTCAGAAGAAGCTTCTTTTATAACAGGACAGAACTTTATTGTAGATGGAGGCAGAAGTTTAGGCTTGAAAAATAGCTAATATTTTACGATGGAAGAAAACTTAAAGCAAAAGACCAAAAAAGGATTGTATTGGAAAATGTTCGACCAAGGTGCCACACAAGTGATGCAATTTGTGGTGGGTATCGTAATGGCTCGACTTCTTTCCCCAGAGGATTATGGTATAACGGCATTGCCAGCGGTGTTTATGGCTGTGGCTGGTATTTTTATTGATGGTAGCTTTAGCGCAGCATTAGTAAGAAAGCCTGAAGTAACGGAAAAAGATCTTTCTACCGCTTTTTATTATAGCTTGGGAGTTGGTGTGTTTATGTACTTATGCTTGTTCGTTGCAGCTCCGTGGATTGCAGTTTTCTATAACACTCCTGTGTTGACCCCGTTAATACGTATAACAGCTCTCGGCTTTTTGTGGGGGCCATTGGGAACACCTCAGGGAGTGATACTTAATCGTAGGCTTGATTTCAAAACCCCAGCCCGAATCTCGGTTATCAATAAAATAGTTTCAGCTATTATTGGCATTTCCGCAGCTTATGCAGGGTATGGATTATGGGCTTTGGTAATTTCTGGGCTATCATCAAGTTTGTTAGGCTTGATACAAACATGGTGGGTTGTGAAATGGGTACCAAAAGAAAAGTTTTCAAAGGAATCTTTTAAGTACCTGTGGAACTATGGAAATAAAATGATAGGTGCCAGTTTGATAGATACTTTATATAATAATGTGACACCTATTTTTGTGGGAAAGTATTACTCACCAAAAGACTTGGGTATATACAATAGAGCTTTGGGCTATGTGGTCTTGCCTGCCAACCAAATTACAGGATTGTTGACTAGCGTAACATTCCCTGTTTTGAGTAAAATGCAAGGAGACAAGGAATTTCTATCTCATAATTATAGAAGAATGATTCGTGTTTCAGCATTTGTCTCTTTTCCTATATTTATGCTATTGTGCGCATTGGCTAAGCCTTTGGTCGTGACATTGATAACAGAGAAGTGGCTTTCATGTGTGTTATTATTGCAAATCATGTGTTTTGCCAAAATGTGGTGGCCTATTCAAGCTATAAATAGAAACTTAATGCAAGTTGTTGGACGCTCCGATATGTATTTGAGAGTGGAAGTAATCAAGAAAAGTATAAATTTCTTGTTGTTATGTTGCTCCTTGCCTTTCGGTATAGATATTTTTTGTTATTGCCAAATCTTACAGACTGCATTTTCAATGTTTATTAATACATATTATACGAAAGAACTTATAGATTTTGGATTTTGGAAACAATTGAAGGATGTTTTTCCGATGTTTGTTTTATCAATAATAGTATTACTGGAAGTTCTTGTGATAATGTGTTTTATTGAGAATGGTATATTGCAAATTGTTTTAGGAGGAGCTTTGGGCACGGTGTCATATTTGTTAGCTGCTTACATTCTTAAATTCAAGGAGCTTGATGATGTTAAGTTTATTTTAAGTCGAAAAAAATAAAATATCAAAATATGTTTACAGATAATAAGATGGTTCTTCAACTAATTGCATTGTTGAAGCAATCCAATATTCGTAGAATTGTAATATCTCCAGGAAGTCGGCATTTCCCTTTTGTTCATTCTGTTGAAGCTGATAGTTTTTTCAAGTTATATTCTGTAGTGGATGAACGCAGCGCCGCATTTTTTGCATTGGGATTAATACAACAGACAGGAGAAACTGTAGCGGTAGCTTGTTCTTCTGGAACGGCATGTATGAATTATGGAAGTGCTGTTGTGGAGGCTTTTTATCAGAGACTTCCTCTTTTAGTATTGTCATTCGACAGAATTCCATGTCTTTTAAATCAGTTAGAAGACCAAATGTATGACCAATTAGATACATTTAAGCATTGTACAAAGTATAGTGGTCAATTGCCTGTTGTAACAAACGAATTGGAGGAATGGGAGTGTAATCGAATAATCAATGAGGCGATAATAGAGTTGAAGCATCATGGAAAAGGACCTGTTCATTTGAATGTACCTATAGCAGCTCATCATACAGACACATTTTCTACGGAATCTTTGCCTGTAGTTAGAAAAATTAATTTATCAACAATGTGCATGTCAGCAGATGGTTGGTCATTGATAGCTGATAAATTAAAAGGTAAAAAAGTTATGATAGTATGGGGACAATCTTGCCCTATAACAGAAGAACTTAATAAGGTGGTAACAGAGTTTGTTAATGATTTTGACGCTATTATTTTAACTGATTTGATATCTAATTGCCGCCATGCAAAGGCAATAACTAATGCCACTGTAACTTTAGGTGTATTGACATGGGAGGAACGTCATTACTTGAAACCTGACATTGTTATAACTATAGGTGCAAATTATATATTCAATAATGAATTAAAAGGATACCTTCGCCCTTCGTCAGTAGAACATTGGCAAGTGGGACTGGAAGATAAAATCTGTGATCCCTTCCGCCATTTGACAGAAATGTTTGAAATGGACGAAGTAAACTTTTTCCGAAATATAGTGAATCATGCAACTTTTAGAAATGAAGGAGAATATTCTGAAAGTTGGTTGAAAATATCCAAAATGCCGGCATTGCCAACACCTGATTTTAATGAATTGTATGCTATAGGAGATTTATTACAAAAACTTCCTAAAAATGTAGATTTGCAATTAGCTAATAGTTGTACCATTCGAATGGCTCATTTCTTTAAAGTTGATGATTCTGTAAGAGTAAATTGCAATAGGGGTGTTAATGGAATTGATGGAAGTATGTCGACGGCTGTAGGTTTTTCTGCTGATAATGAGCGAGTTACTTATTATATTACTGGAGACTTATCATTTTTCTATGATATGAATTCTCTATGGATTCGTCATATTTCGTCAAAAATTCGTATCTTGCTGATAAATAATGGCGGTGGAGCAGTCATGTATGGTCCTTTAAATGATGATTTGCGTAAGACTTTACCGCCACATGTAGGAGCTGGACACCATGCTTCTGCACGTGGATGGGTTGAATCTTTAGGGTTTGAGTATATCTCGGCGACAAACAAAGAGGAGACAGACAAAGCTATTCAAAAACTTTGCGATTTAGAAGTTGAACACCCGATTCTTGTTGAAGTGTTTACCACTATAAACTCTGATATAAATTCTATTCAAGAATATTTCTCTTCTATTAGTAGATGGACTGTGAATAAAAGTTTAAAGAGCAAAATCGTGGACAAGATTTTGTCTCCAACTATGAAAAATAAGATTAAAGAGATAATACATAGAAAATAATATTTAGCTTGTATGCAACGTTTACATTACATAGACTCCATCAAAGGTTTGGCAATATTTTTGGTAGTCATGGGACATGTTTTGGCATGGCTCTTTGCCGACTACAATGTCGCTTTGGAAGCAGACAAGCCCATGTTCTTGTGGAAAGTGATTTATGCCTTTCACATGCCATTGTTCATTTTTGTGAGTGGTTTCCTCTTTGGCTTCTCCAAATTTGATACATTGAAAAGTTATGCCCTTAAAATGTACAAGAAAACAAAAATGCTTCTTGTACCATATCTCGTTTGTGGAGTATTAGTTTATCTTTGGAGAGGGGTGAGACCATTGACTTATTGGTATCTGCTTACATTGCTGCAATTGCTGATAATGACTGGCTTCATCGCTTTCCTTGTGGGCAAGATACGAAATGGTAAAGTATTGATAGTGACCGAAATAGCCTTGCTTTGTATGGGTAAGTTTGCTGTGGGACATTTGCCTTCAATACTACCCCCCCCCGATTTTGAATGCCTATGACTGGCGTATGCATCTGAAGGATATGTATCCATATTTTGCTTTGGGATTCTTTGTGTCTCGACACATGAAAATTGAAAGGTTGATGAACAATCATTTGTACTCTCTTTGCATGGTATATTTTGTAGCCATGATGTTTATACCTTTCAAGTATAATGTTTGGTGGGGAGTAAGCCTCCAAAGCCTTGCTGGTATTTATTGTATGTTCTATCTATTTGTGGAAAAGGTATCTATGGGTAGAGTAAATGAATATTTGCAAAGAATCGGTCAGAAAACATTGTATATTTATCTAATGCACATGTTTTTCTCATTGAAAATAATACAATTAGGTGATTATTGCATGTGGTTGAGCCAAATAGGCAAGATGGGATTTGTCTCTTGCTTTGTCATTCAACTGCTTTACTCAGTCATCGTATCTTATATCCTTATCCGTTTGTCCTTATATGCAGCCAAAATGATAGAGACCAGTAAGGCCTTGTCATTCTTGATGCTTGGCAAATCATAATTTTACGATATGTTGTTTAATTCTTTTGAATACTTGCTGTTCCTGCCAATAGTGTTCTTGCTCTATTGGCATGTGTTCAATAAAAGTGTAAGACTACAGAACTTTTTTGTTGTGATAGTCAGCTACATCTTTTATGGTTGGTGGAATTGGCATTTTCTGCTCTTGATAGCGTTTACTACGCTTTGCAGCTATTTTTCTGGTCTCGCCATCATGCGTGACAGGCAATTCGGGGGGGGTAAATCGAAGCTATTTGCTTGGGCAAATGTTGTCATAAATCTTGTCATTCTTGGCATTTACAAATACTATAACTTCTTTGTTGAGAGTTTCGTGGAAGCCTTTGCCTCATTGGGAGTCACGTTGGAAATGTCAACCTTGCGTCTTGTGCTACCTGTAGGCATCAGCTTTTATACATTTCAGGCATTGAGTTATACGATAGATGTTTACAAGCAGAAAATCCACCCAACAAAGGATATTGTCGCATTTGTAGCCTTCATCAGTTTCTTTCCACAATTGGTAGCTGGACCTATTGAGAGAGCCACAAATCTCCTTCCTCAGTTTTTGAAACCAAGGAGATTTGATTATGTTAAGGCGGTGGATGGGATGAAACAAATTCTTTGGGGATTGTTCAAGAAAATGGTGATTGCTGATAATTGTGCAGATTTCGTAAACTCGGTATGGGCAAATTATTCTTCGCATAGCAGTGGCGTTTTGGTATTGGCTGCAGTTTTGTTCGCCTTTCAGATTTACGGCGACTTCTCTGGATATTCCGACATAGCCATAGGTTCGGCGCGATTGTTTGGTATCAACTTGATGAGGAATTTTAATTTTCCTTATTTCTCACGCAATGTATCTGAATTTTGGAAGAGATGGCATATCTCCTTAAATACATGGTTTGTTGATTACATCTACATACCTTTGGGGGGAAGTCGAAGAGGACAACTTGTCAAGTTGAGAAATACATTTGCCATATTTCTTCTTTCTGGCTTATGGCATGGTGCCAATTGGACTTTCGTGCTTTGGGGATTGTACCATTCGTTCTTGTTTGTTCCGCTGATGGTTTTGGGTAAGGCAAAAGGTTATTCCAAGCAAATTGCAGAAGGACGGCTATTGCCTACCTTGAGGGAAGCATTTTCCATCTTGGTTACATTCTTCTTGGTAGTGATTGGCTGGATAATCTTCCGGGCTGACAATATATCTCAGTTCTTTGATTACATGAACTGCATGACCTGTCATGTAATGTTGGATGATTCCACTGGTATGCCAAAATATACGTTGGCTTACATACTTGTGTTGTTAATGGTGGAATGGCTTAATCGCAACAAACAGTATGGCCTTCAATTCCAATTGCCGTCGAGATGGATGAGATGGAGTTTATATGTCTTGCTTTCCATTGTGATATTGACTCAAGCAGGAAACCAGGCTGAATTTATTTATTTTCAATTTTAAGCCAAATGAGACAATTTATATATAAGGTATTGGGAATCTCTCTTTGTTTCTTGTTTGTCGTTTTCTTGCTTGCATGTGTGAGAGTTTATTATGCTAGCAAAATAGACTGGAAGTTGCCAAAAGAAAATCATGTTCTGTTTTTGGGTGCCTCGCATCCTTATCATGGCATCAATGATTCTCTGTTGGTTTCAGCAAAGAATATTAGTCATCCCAGTGAGAGATACTTGTACACATATTTGAAGTTGCAAAAACTATTGGAGGCAAATAGTCAAGTAGATACAATTTTCTTGGAAGGCTCTTCCACAGATTTATGGCAAGATACAGATTATAAGTATTATGACATCAATGAGCAAAGTTATTATATTCCTACTTATTGGCCTTTGTTTGGGATGGATGAATGGAAGGTCGTTTTGAAGAAGCCAAGGTCTGTGATTTCATATTTTGGCACCACAATGTTGAAAAAGGACTTCTTTAAGCCACAAGTTTATTTCGAAAGCTTTGGTGGAAAGCCTACGGCGGAAGAACGAAAGAAAGTAATCGACTTGAAAAGTGTTCGTAGAAGTTGGGCTTTGGACAAAGTGAAGACGGAGTATGGAAATTATGGTTACGAGGTAAACTATAAGTATTTGCGTAAAATTGTAGATTTATGTAAGCAGAAGGGGATAAAGCTATATTTAATCGGCTATCCTTTGTACAATGAATCTTTAACATACGACCATGACTTTTGCGCTCGTATGCGCAAAAAATATTTTAATGATGTTGAATATTTGGATTATGTAAACTGGAAAGTACCTGATTCTTGCAGGATGGATGCACACCATTTGAATGGAAAGGGGGCCGTCTTGTTTACTAATGAATTGAAAAATAGATTTCACTTACATTAAATAATGAAAATAGCATTACTCAATCTCCCCTTTGACAGCAACTATGGGGGGAACCTTCAGCGTTTTGCTTTGATGCAGGTGTTACAAGATATGGGGTATGATGTCACCCATCTCTTTGTAAACTTTGTGTGGTATGACTCCAGAATGCCTGGATGTTATCCTTTATATACTTTGATAAGGCGAATCGCAAGAAAGATGCTGAAAGATAAAACGGCTGCAATATATCCGGAACGGCATAACAGGGAGAGGTTTTTGAAAGAGAATTCTTCGGCACTTCCATTTTACAATAAGTATATCAAGCACACTAAAATGATAACGTCTTACAAAGATTTATGTAAATATAAACGTTTTGATGCTTATATCGTAGGCTCCGACCAAGTGTGGCGAAAGAAGATGACTGTGTGCTATCCGTTTTCTTCTCTTTTCTTTGATTTTCTCAAAGGAAGAAATGTGAAACGTATTGCGTATGGTTGTTCTTTTGGTACTGATGAAAATGAATTGACAAATGATGAAATAAAAGAACTGGCTTCGCTGTATCATCTTTTTGACGCAGCGTCTGTGAGAGAGGATTCGGGCTTGAAGCTGATTGATAGCTATGGATGGAAATCTCCAAAGCCTTGTCTTGTGTTGGACCCAACTTTCCTTTTGGATAAGGAAAGATATATCAGTATCATCAATGATAGTGATACGAAACCTTCTGAGGGTAATATGTTTTGTTATGTGCTTGACAAAAATGACAATACGGAGTATGTGATTTGTCAGGAAGCCCAAAGACGTAAATTGCAACCATTCAAGATGTCTTTGAACTCTGGAGAAATGTTTTCCATAGAGCAATGGTTACGCTCTTTCATGGATTCCGAATATATTGTTACAGATTCTTTTCATGGCTTTGTCTTCTCCATTATCTTCAACAAACCTGTAAAGTTGCTGACCAATCCTTTCAGAGGCAACGAGAGGTTTGAATCTCTGAAACGTTTGTTGGACTATAACCCGGATGATGACAACGTTGATTGGAATGCAATCAATGCAAAAATAAAACAAAAGGCTGATGAATCGAAAAACTTTCTTCAAACAGCTTTAATGAATAAATAATGAATAATAAGCAAAACTTACTTTTCGTCCTCCCATTTCTTCCATATCCTATGGAGAGTGGTGGACACCAGGCGCTATACAATGGCATTGCTGCCGTGAAGAATGACTTCAATATCTTCGTGGTGTACGAGGCTAATGACGATGAGCATTACCGTGTTTCCGTTGAGCAATTCTTGCAGCACATACCGAAAGCCCATGTGATACCATTGTTGCATGAAGTGCATGTAGAGACTTTCAAGGAGAAGATGGTGCGCAAGTCCAAAAGTCTATTGAAAAAGATGCTTGGCATGGAGAAAACTCCTGCTCCTGCAGACCCTATCGAAAGTGCTTGTGCATGGTGGAAGACTACGGTTACACCTGATAACAAGGAGTGGGTGGAACTCATCAATCGCACCTGTCTTGAGTATCATATCGACATCGTGCAGATAGAGATGCCATGGCGTGTGTCTGATGTGTTAGCTGTGCCTGACGGTGTCAAGAAAGTCTATGTGCACCATGAGTTGGGTTTCGTGCGCCGTCAATTGGTGGTGGCGCAAATGGGAAAGTCGGTCTATGCCAAGGCTTGTCAGGCTTTCGCTGATATGAATGAAATAGCATTGCTTAATCTCTACGATGAGGTGATAACGCTATCGCCTATTGATGCTCAGAAATTGAAAGATGCAGGTGTTAAAATACCCGTCTATTCTTCCTTTGCCATCATTGATTCTTCCAAGGATATTCAAGAGGATAAGGGGAATGGCAAGCGTTTGACCTTCGTTGGGCCAGAGGTGCATAGCCCTAACTTGGTAGGTGTCACTTGGTTCTTGGATAACTGTTGGGCGAAGTTGAAGGAGAAGTGTCCTGAGATGCAGTTTGACATTGTTGGCAATTGGTCTGAACCTCGCAAGGAGGAGTATTCAGTCAAGTATAAGGATGTTCATTTTCTTGGATTTGTGGATGACCTTTATGATGCCATTAAGGACAGCACGATGATAGTTCCTATAACGATAGGTAGCGGCATTCGCATGAAGATATTGGAGGCTTCAAGCAAGGGCGTGCCTTTCGTCAGCACTTCGGTTGGAGCGGAGGGTATTCCTGTCACCAATGGACAGAATTGTTTTATCGCTGATACTCCTGAGGATTTTGTGGACGGTGTCTTGAAATTGCAGGATTCTGATTTGCGCCATCAGTTTGCTATGAATGCCAACAGGATGGTTCGTGAGCATTACTCCTTGGAGGCATTGAGAAGAAACCGATTGGAGATTTATGAAAAGCTATAACCCTGCTATCGGTTACCTCAAAGCCTTGGGCATCATGTTGATGGTGTTGGGACATTCGGGCAACACGCTCCATGTGAATGATTTCATCTATATGTTCCACATGCCCCTCTTCTTCATCGCCTCTGGCTATTGCTTCAAGGAGAAATATCTCTCCGCTCCTCGCCAGTACCTATATAATAAGGTGAGGGGCATCTATTGGCCGTATGTGAAGTGGAGCTTGCTGTTCCTGCTGCTGCACAACGTCTGCTTCCACCTCAACCTCTACAGTGACCAGTATGGCTGGAAGGAGTATGTGTCGCATCTCTATACGCCGCATGAGTTTCTGCATCTCGCCAAGTGTATCGTCTTCAAGATGAAGGGGCATGAGCAGCTGTTAGGTGGCTACTGGTTTATGAACGCCCTGTTCTTCGGCTCACTTATCGCATGGCCCATCATTCGGTATGTGAAGCAACCACTATTCGGGGGGGGGGCGATTCTCGTTGGTATCTGCACGGTGTTCAACAAGACGTGCTGGCATGTTCCTTACATTGAGATTTCGTCGCAAGCCTTCGCTGCAGCTCTGTTGATAGTCATCGGGCATGGCTTGGCTAAGTATAAGGTGAGGCCGTTTAATAACTGGCAGATAGCCCTGGCATTGGCAGTGACGCTGATAGGCTCGTATGTATGGAACATGGCGATGAACCAGGATTCGTATAGCAACAAGCGATTCGTCCCCTACATCATTACGGCAACGCTTGCCACATGGGCTTTCTACTCGCTTTTCGAGCGGATGAAAGATTCACAAGGAATCTGTGCCAAGACTTTGGACTTCGTGGGGAAGCATACGCTCACGATTCTCACTTGGCACTTTCTTGCCTTCAAGATTGTTTCGCTCGCTATCATCGGCATCTATGGTCTTCCGATGGAACGGCTCGCCGAGTTCCCTGTCATCATCGAGTATGCGAAGCAAGGTTGGTGGGTGGCGTATTTCCTCGTGGCGATGGGTGTGACGTGTGGGATGGCGTATGGCAAAAAATATATCCGAAAAGTTTGGAGATAATGAAATAATGTCGTATATTTGCAAGCAATTAAATATTTTACAGAATAGAGAAAAGTAATTTATGAATACGATTACATTAGATAACAGCACATACAATGATGTCGAAGCCTACGCACGCTTGAACAATATCAGTGTGACGGAAGCGATAAAAAACGGTATCAAGATATTGTTGTCACAGTTTAAGGCAAGAACTGTGTCTGCAAGAGTTCGGTTGGAACAAAGAATTGATGAGTTGGAACATTTGCAAGCTAATTGGGACAATGAAAATGCCCCTTCTATATCATCCAAGGCTTGCCAGTTCTCACGAGAGGTCTTGCGTAATACTTCTGATGCCTTGTTGGATGGATTGGCAATCTTCCCAAATACCAATGGAAAGATATTGATGCAATGGAAAACAGAAAATGGAGATGCTTGCTTGTCAATTTTGGATGATGCATTTGCTTATGACGTTAATTATGGTAAGTCAGAGAAAAGTGGTGTGCTTCCTAAATCGCAAATATCAGTGTTTTTGAACGAACTTAAAAATATAGTGTAATGTGATGTGATGTGTCGTTTGCCAAACCATGTTTGAAAGATGAAGAGGAAATAGCTCGTCTTTTGTCATCTCCTAATTTTTATGATGAGGCGACGCATCAAATTAATTTTGCTGCGTTTAACTTGCGTCTATTTTCAAATGGTGAAAAAGAGACCTATGTGTCTCTGTCTCGTATTTCGTACATAAAACCATCTCTTTTAGATAAAAAAGGCAAGTATATCTTTAAGAAGACTTCTAATAACTATATTGGATATGCCTTGTTTAAGCCCGTTCACCTGTTATGTTTGCAAGGAGACAGACTAAAGTTGTTTCCTGTTAGGGCTGGAGGTGATGAGCATTGTGGTATGTTTTTCTTGAATGAGGAACACAAACTGATGAGTGGTGATCTGACAGGTAGTCCTTTTGCCTTGAAAACGATGAGAACACTATGTAAACTCCTGAAAGATAAGGTCATTGTGAAAAAATGACGTAGCTTATTTCCTCGTGGCCATGAGCGTGGCGTATGGAGGTAAGTGGGTGAAATGTAGAGCTTTCTCAAAATAATTTTCCTTTTCCTTGATAGTTTCAAGAAAAAAGTGTAATTTTGTGGCACGAAATTATTTTAAATATTATACAAGGAGATACTATTATGGAACAGATTTTAGTTACGGTAGATGAGAACCAACCATTGCAGAGCATTCGCAAAGCTATTAATATGTTGCGTGGCGTTGTCTCTACTTCAATTATGAAGGAACCGATTTTGACCAAGACCGAGAAGCAGCAGGCTTATGTCAAGGAAAGCTTGACAAGAGCTTTGCAAGAAGTGAAACTTGCTAAGTTGGAGGGACGCAAACTTCAAAGTTTTGATGATTTCTTAAAAGAACTGGATGAGGAGAAGTGATTATGAAAGTAAATATAGTACTTGGTCCAGAGTTTAAAAGGCAATTCAAACGACTGGCTAAAAAATATCATTCGTTGAGAAATGATATTGATGCTTGGAGAAAAGAACTTCTTAATGATCCTTTCATCGGAGATGACCTCGGTGGTGGTGTTCGTAAAATAAGAATGGCTATTGCTGATAAGGGAAAAGGCAAAAGTGGTGGCGCGAGAATCCTTACTCTTAATATTTGGGTTAGTGAAGATGGTCTTGATGTTACATTGTTGACTATTTATGACAAAGGAGAAATCTCCAATGTCAAGGATGAGTTTATCGAATATTTGATTAAGAACTTATAGATGGTATTGAATAGATATCCTTTGCTCTACATAGTGCCTATATCACTATCATAGCGGTTTGCTTCCTCACTACCTGGAAAAACTTCCGTAGAAAAACATATCTTCTCCTTGCCTACAAGCTCGGTTTCTTCGAGGAGGCATTGAGGAGTTACAAAAAAATAATATGCAATGATAAACATGAATACCGAAGAAGTAGAACTTCTTAAGTTGAAATATGATTTGATACAGTCGGCATTGAATCAAGAAATGGAGCGTAATCGGGTTATAGAATCAAAGGCTTCTTATTTATAGGTTTCACTTCTATTCTGATAACAGTACTGGTAGGATGTTCAAAATATTGCTAATGTTTAAAATAACGAAGGTGTGGTTGTTTGTAGGCATAATCTTGGTTACATTGGTTGCAGTATGTTATATTTTTAAATCCAAATTGAAAGGAAAAGAAAAGGTAAATGACTCGTTAGGTTTTGAGCAATCAACTACTACTTTCACTTTTCATTCTTTTTCTTCGAAAAATGCATTTCTTAAAAACTAAACGATAAATAATTATGAGGCTATATCAATTAAAAATAAAGAATTTCCGTGGTCTTAAGGGAGATGGAAATATCATCAAGTTTGATAAGTCTGACATTATATTCCTTATCGGACAAAATAATGTTGGAAAGTCAACTTATCTTCGTGGCTATGAGTTTTTTGTTAATCCAAACCAAAAGGCAACTCTATCCGATTTCTATGACTTTGAACAGTCTATCCCTATAGAAATGGAAGGTTGGTTTGTTCATGAAGAAGAGGATACGGAAGACGAAAGTTATGTTGGCAAAGGTAAGTCTAAAGATCCGGATTGGGTTTCAAAATGGACAGATGAAAATGGTATTGTCAAAGTACGTAAAACATGGAAAGTTCAGAATGCCTTGTTTAAAAAAGAAACTTTTTCTCCTGTAGAAGATAAATGGGTGGAAGGTGGATTTGGCGGTTTTGACTCCTTGTTTACCAAGGCGGCACCTCATCCAATTGCCATTAATGCGATGGAAAGTGAGGATTCCTTGAATGAAAAAGTCAATAAACTGATGCAAGAACGCTGTCTTAAGAAGGTTCGTGAGACACAAGGTAAATTATATGAAGAGGCGTTGGAGACGATTCAACGTTTAGAGGATGCTATCACTGGTTCTGACGAAATTGGAAAATTGAATGAGGAATTGAATGCTCACTTTAAAAAAGTGTTCTCTGAGTTGTCTCTCAAGATTCAAGCACAAAATGTCAACGAGATAAAATTGGAGGATTTGTTTAAGAAAAATCATACAATAAGTGTTGAGCGAACAAATACCCATCGACCTGAAACATTTTTACAAAATGGTCATGGTGTTATAAGACAAGCCTTGTTTAATTTTATAACATTCTTGCGAGATATTTCTGATTCAGACAAAAAAGAGTATTTGATATTATATGAAGAGCCAGAATTGTTTCTACATCCAAAAGTAACATTCAAGTTACGTAATTCGCTTTATGACTTAGCAGAGAATAGTCCTTACCAGATTTTATGCGCAACTCATTCTCCTCTTATGATAGATGTTTCACGTCCTCATGCGTCTTTAGTAAGAGCTATAAAAAAAGAAGGTGAGGAAACATGTACATATCAAGTAGGAGAAGATATTTTCTATAAGGGAAATGAGCAAAAGGAATATGTCCAGATGGTTAATCGTTTTAATCCGCATATTTGCGAGGCATTTTATGCGGATAAGGTCATCTTGGTAGAAGGTGATACAGAAGCGATTGTTTATAGGGCGTTGCTAAAGAAGTTTTATCCAGATGAGGAAGTGTTTGTCTTGAATACAGGTTCTAAAAATAATATTCCATTTTTCCAAGAAATTTTGACTGCGTTTCATATAGAGCATTATGCCATACACGACATAGATACTGAATTTAATGACAATGGAAATCATAATTCTGCTTGGACTTTGAATCAGAAAATATGGGACTTAGTAGAAAAAGCCAATGCTGTGCAGCCTGGTCTTGCAAGAAGATATGTGCATAATGCAAACTTTGAGAATGCTCATAGATACAAGTTGTTAGGTGGCAAGAACAAACCATTGCAAGCGTCCAGGTTTGCAGATCGAGTGATTAATGGTGATATCAAGGAGCCTGATTGTAAAAAATGGCTCGACGATATAATGGGTGGAAAAACGCTTCTTCATGATATGGCGTATATTAATAAAGTCAAAAAGACAAATGATGATATAAAAAAAGAGGAAAAATCTTACATTTCACTGGAAGAGGAGGATTAGGCTATGAATCAAACAAAATATACATTTCTTCTCCCTGCCTATAAGCCCGATTTCTTCGAGGAGGCATTGAGAAGTATCAAGGAACAGACCTTTTCGGATTTCAAGGTGTTGGTGTCAGACGACTGCTCGCCACACGACTTGAAGTCGATATTCGATAAGGTGTGTGGGGATGATGAGCGTTTTGCTTATCGCCGCAATGAAGAGAATATGGGAGGCAAGAGTCTCGTGTTCCCAGTAAATACTGGGGAAGGAGTTGTGTTGATATAGGGGGATTTTATAGAAAAAACGTATGGAAGAAATAGATATTTCTCGTATTATTACAGACTTTAAACAAGTTTTTGAGGTAGAGAATAGAATGATTTTCTCTGCTAAGTTTGGTGATGGAAAGTCTTACTTCTTGGATAAATTTATCAAGAGCTATTCGAAAGAAGATAATGACTACTACTTTATAACATTGCATCCTGTCAATTATGTGTTAGAAGAGAATAAAGATGTCATCGAGTATATCAAACGTGACATACTTTTTCAGCTCATCAAGGATGACAAAATTTATGACTACACTACGAAAGGTGATAAATTGTTCAATGCTGTTTGTAATCGTGAATCGTTTGCAAGATTGGCTGATTTTTTGATAAGTATTGTTCCTGTTGATGGATTAAAAAATGGAATAGAGAAAACAAAAAAGCTTTTGAAAATAATCAAGGAGAAATATGAAGAGCAGGATACAGTAAAGTTGGTGGATAATTATTTGAATGGTTTCTATGGTTTAAAAGGGAGTATTAGTGAATGCGATGCTTTTACTTGTCTCATACAAAAAACATTGGAGCATCAACTAGCAAAATCAGTCTTGATTATTGAAGATTTAGACAGACTAGATCCTGCTCATTTCTTTCGTATTATGAATGTACTTTCATCACAAGTGGATAATCCTTATTATTCGGATTGTGTAAATGAAAATAAATTTGGTTTTAATAAAATCATCCTTGTGATGGATTATGATGTTGCCAAGCATATCTTCCATCATTTTTATGGTATGGAAGCTAACTATGATGGATATATGAGTAAATTTTTGAACACAATTCCTTTTCGTTTCTCAATCTTGGATGAGGCACATCGCCAGGTTAGGGCTAAGCTTGCACAAATTTTTTGTAATCAAAATTCTCGCTGGCTATGTGGGGATTTAGTTCCTGTGAGTGAAGATGGAAGAGTGTACTCTTTATCACGTGAAGTGAATATACTTTCAGTTCGTAGATGTAAGGAATTCTTGGATGATAAAATATCAACACATATAAGTAAAACTTGGAGTAATAGTAGTATTTCTATACCTACAATGATTGATATAGCGAAACTCTTATATTGCTTTAAGTTTTTTGAAACGGATTCCTTATATACAATTTTCGAAATGCTTGTTCTTAATCTTGATGGGTTAGGAATAGTTAAACTATTTATGCCTTTGTTCTGTGCCAAGCATAAAAGAAATTATTTTACAATACAGGTTGGGGATATTGTATATGAGTGTATTTATGATGAATCCAAGCAAGCTTTTAGTGTTGAATCTACAAATGCTTGGGATGACGATACAATGGTTGGCTTGGAAAGCATAAGAAATGCTGCTCGAAGTATGAAAGAGGATGTTTTGAAATTGATAATTGGGTGATTTAAAATTATGAATATAAAACCAGCAGATAAAACAATTAAGTCACTTTTGAAGTCTGGGAGACAATTTATGATACCACGTTTCCAAAGAGATTACTCTTGGGAAAAGAAAAATTGTGAGGAGTTTCTCGATGACATTATCAAGTGTCTGAAATGTAAGGATGGAAAGTTGGAAATTACTTCTTATTTTTTAGGCACGATGCTATTTATCGGCAATTTCGATGAGAAAAGTGACAAGGAAATACAAGTGGTTGATGGTCAACAACGCATTACCACGATAACGATATTATTCTCAGCAATCTCCGATATATTCAGGGAAAAGGGGGAGGATAACTTGAGTAAATTGATATTCAGTTATATCATGACTAATGATGATGATGGAAATGAAGTTCGTATCATCAAAAGTGAGAGCAGCTATCCCTATTTTTCCTACTATATACAAGATAGAGAAAAAACACAAAAGCAAGAGCCATCTTCTGAAGAGGAATTATGCATTCAAAGTACATATCGCTTGTTCCGCTCTCTGTTGGAAGAGAAGAGTTTGAAGAAATTCATGTCAGATAATTGCGATGGCTTTCGAGATGATATTGGCTTGATCGATATACTGAAAGCTATTAGAGACCAGATATTGAATTGTATCTTCATATCCATTTCTACCGACGATAACACACAGGCTTATCGTATTTTTGAGATACTTAATGCAAAAGGTAAGAAACTTGCAGCGATTGACTTAATCAAAAATCGTCTTTTTGAGAAACTTCGTAAGACGGAACCTGCTGATTATGCCAAATGTAAGTGGGATGAATTGAAAAAAATCATCAATGAATGTGATGTAGCTTCGGTAGGTATTGGTACTTATTATCGCCATTTTTGGAATTCTTGTTATAAGCAAACGGGAGCGAGTCTGCTATACGATCGTTTCTTGTCAATTATAAAGACTGCAGATTATGAATCTTTTTTAGATTCTTTAGTCCAGAATGCCAAATATTATGTTCAGATAATCAAGCCTGCTAGAGTGGATTACCAAAATCGAAAGGAATATTTTTGGTTGGTGCAGAGCTTTGATGTATTGTCTAATTATTTTGGTATAGCTCAAGTTCGTGTAGTGTTAATGGCGTTGTTATGGGTAAAAGACAATAACTTAATATCTTCCAAAGATTTCAAACAAGTGGTATTGTTCTTGGAAAATTTCCATTTTGCATATACTGCTGTGATGTCTGGAAAGGCGAACAAACTCGATGGTATCTACTCAAAGTTTGCTATAGCTATCAGGAAGAGTTCGAGCAAGAACCAAACTAAAGAGATTATTCGAACGAAACTATGTGCTTGTTTGAATCCATTGATTCCAACAGAAGAACAGTTTGTTGAGCAATTTGTTACTCTTTGCTTTACAAAAAAAGCTACAGCAGCAAACATGAAATGCAAGTATGCTCTTCAAAAATTCAATTGCTATTATCAGCATAAAGAGATTTTTGAGGCTGATTCTTCCATAGAGCATATTCTTCCTGAGTGCAAAGATGGAGATGTTAATAACATTGGCAACTTGATTATCTTGGAGGGAAACTTGAATACGGAAGCGAGTAACAAAAGTTACTCTGAGAAATTGGAGATATACAAAAAGTCCAATTATAAATGGGTGAAAGAGTTTGTTGCCAAGTATTCAAAATGGACAGAAGATATGATAGGTAATAGGGCTAGGAATATGGCTACCTTGTTTTATGATAAAATATTAGGATTTAAAAACCAGACTTATAGAAGATGAATAACCCTTTAGTTTCAGTTATAATACCCAATTATTGCCATGCGCAATATTTGGATCAACGAATACAGTCTGTGTTGAATCAGACGTATCAAAATTTTGAAGTCATCATTTTAGATGATTGCTCTCCTGATAATGGTGCGAGTAAGGTTGTGATAGAAAAATATAGAGATAATCCTCATGTTTCGCAAATAGTGTATAATGAAGTAAACTCTGGTAGTACCTTTAAGCAATGGCAAAAAGGTTTCAAACTGGCAAAAGGAGAATTGATATGGATTGCTGAAAGTGATGACTACTGTGAGTTGACGTTGTTGGGGGAATTGATAAAAGCTTATAATTTCTATCCTAATATAGTACTGGCTTACTCTACAATTATCCATGTAAATGAACAGGGGATATACCATGGTGATTATCCGAAAGGACCAAATAAATATTTAAGTGGTACTGATTATATTAGAACGTATTTGTCGGTAGAAAATTTGATGAGAAATGCTAGCTCTGGTATTTTTAGGAAGGATGCAGCTTTATCAATTTCAGAAGAGTATGTAAGCTATAAAGCGGCAGGTGATTATCTTTTTTGGATAAAAATTGCGGAATGTGGCAATGTTACAGTGGTAAATAAGAGGTTGAGTTATTTTAGAAGGCATGAAGGAGTTGTGACTAGCTTAAAAGAGAAGGATGGTACAAGCTTTACAGAATTGCGATATATCCATGATTATTTGCATAAAAATGGATATACCTCTTGGTTATCTTCTTATATTGCAAGAATTCACTATAATATTATAGCTTCTAACACATCTTTTATTAATGAAAATGTAAAAAATAAGATATTTTGCCAATGGCATTTTAAAAATAAGTTGAATGCCATAGAAAGATTTATATATGGTCGATATTATGATTATGTTTATAGTAAAGCAGTATTAGTATGAATATCTTGTTAAGTACAGATAATAATTATGTAATGCCTACAGGTGTCTTGATGCATTCCATTGGCATTCATAATAAAAATGTGGAATATTTCGTTTTGGTTGATGAAAATTTCTCGCCAGAAAGCAAACATGATTTGATAAATGTTGCAAGTCAATATAATTCTGCTATCTCTTTTTATATAGTTGATGATAGCATTACTAAGGATTTACCTTTTGGTACGAAAAAAATGCCAAGCCATGTGACCTTGGCAACATATTATCGTTTGTTTTTGACAAAAATGTTGCCATCTAATATTCATAAAGTTATTTATTTGGATGGTGACATGATAGTACGACATGATATCTCAAATTTATGGAATGCCAACATAAAAGATTATGCAATTGGGGTTGTCCATGATATGGACGAAAAACGTCACGCTGATTTGAAACGCCTTCCATATCCCATGCAAACAGGCTATTTTAATGCGGGTATGATGTTAATAAATTTGGATTATTGGCGTAGCCATGATTGTCTTGCGTCTTTTATGGCTTTTATTGCAGACCATGGTGATGCAATAATTTATCATGACCAAGATGTATTGAATAGCGTTTTGTTTGATAAGAGAATTTGGGTGCCACTGACATATAACTTTCAAAGTGGTTTTCTATATAATGATAAGACTACTAAAGATTATCCAAAATCTTTGGATGAAGAAGTGGCTTCTACAATGAAAGATGCTGCTATTATACACTTTTCAACTCCAACAAAACCTTGGATGTTAGACTCGTTTCATCCTTATACAGCTGCATGGCGACATTACAAAGCATTGTCGAAATGGAAAAATGTAAGGCTGATTGGTGATAATGCTCAAACTTTCAGAAAGAAAGTTCGTAATTTCTTAGTTCGACACAATTTATGGAATTTAGCGGCCGAATATATAAAATTCACAATCTGGAGGTAAGACAATGAATATTGCCATTTGTACTGATAACAACTATGTAATGCCTTGCATGGTTACGATAGCATCTGTTTTGCAGCAAAATGACGATTGTCATGTTTTTGTTTTGACAGAACATCTTTCTGAAAGTAACAAAAGTAAGTTCAAAACTCTTGCGGAATATTATCATCAAAAAATTGAAGTAAAAGAAATTTCATCACGTATCGTCAGTGGTCTTAACGAAAGCAGCCGATTCCCGAAATCCATTTACTTCCGTTTCCTTCTTCCCGAGATATTGCCAGAGGAAGATCGAGTGTTGTATCTCGACTGCGACATCTTGGTGAGGGAGAATATCTCAGATTTTTACAATACAGATTTGGTTGGATATGCTTGTGCTGCAATAGAAGACCAGCGAGGAGATGACATTACTATCCATAATCGTATATTCATGTTCTCAAGATATTTCAATTCAGGAGTGCTCCTGATGAATCTTGATTATTGGAGGAAGCACAATGTAGCACAACTGTTGATAGATTATCTGCGCCAATATCCAGAACGCTGTTGGTTTCCTGACCAGGATGCCTTGAATGCTGTGTTGGAGGGTAAGGTTAAGTTTATGGATTATCGCTATAATATGCAAGGCGAGATGCTCAGTCATCGATGCTATCTGCAACTGTCGGCTCAGAAATGGAAAGAGCTTGATGAGGCAATAAGCAATCCTGCGATCATTCATTTTACGGACATCAATAAGCCTTGGTACAAAGAATGTCGTCATCCTTATCGGCTGGAATACCAAAACTTGGCAACAAGTGTGGCTTGTATTGGATTTAAACTAAAAAGACGTGATTCGTTGCAAATACGTTTTTGGACACTTGTTGGCAAGGTTTGTGTTAAGATATTAAAGAAACTCGGACGAGACTTTCCTGAGCGAAAATTATTCTAATAATTTATGTTTTACAACATCGTTTGCATCGCCGACGAGGCGTATGCGCAGCATACCGCCGTGATGCTGGCTTCTCTCTTCGCCACCAATCCCGACAAGACTTTTCGGGTGTTCTTGATGACCTATACCATGTCTTCTGAAACGAAGAGGCGATTGGCTGAGGTGGTGCGGGGGCATGGCGAGCTGCATTTCCTCGAGGATGACTACAAGGACTCGGGCATTGATGCCTTGAAAACAGAGACCACCAATAAGGCGTGGAACCCCATCATGTATCTCAAGCTGCTGATTCCGCAGAAACTGCCACAGGACGTGGAACGGTTCCTCTTCCTCGACGTGGATATGGTGATTAACCATGACATTGACGAACTGTACAGCACAGACTTGAAAGGGGACATCGTGGCGGCTTGTGACGACTATAAGTTTCAGGCGGCGCATCGTCAAAGGTTGGGATTGAAGGCGGATGAGCTATATGTGAACAGCGGCGTGATGGTTATTGACTTGAAGGCTTGGCGAGATAAAGAAGAAAAATGCCCGATGATTGATTTCCTGAAATCATACAGAGAGGTCTTGAACAATGACCAGGATGGCTTTGCACTATATTTCAAGGGCGAAATCATGTTGCTCCCTAACCGCTGGAATGTCACGACCTTCTATTTTGAGCAGGAGCCGAGAATCATGCCGCAATATCTGCCTGAAGTAGATGAGTTGCGCAAGAATCCGTATATCATCCATTTCTGCGAGCCTATCAAGCCTTGGTTTCGTGACTGTAAGCATCCTTATCGCCGTCTCTATCGCAAGAACCTGATGATGACTCCGTGGAGAGACTATCATTTCCCTTATTCCAGCAGTCCTTTGTCTTTGAAGTACTGGAAGGATGAGATGAAATATTGGTTGAATCGATGGGGAGTGAGAAAGGAACCCATGGCGATGGTAAAAATGTCTCTACAATGATATTTTTCAATAAACTCTTGGTAGTTTCGATAAAATATTGTAGTTTTGCAGTTAGTAAGTATTTTAGCAGAAACGATTTATGATACAAAGTATAGGTTTAGACTCTTTTGGTCCAATAGAGCACTTTGCTTTTGATGGGTTCAAAAATATAAATTTGGTTATAGGCAGAAATGGCTCGGGAAAGACATTTTTGCTGAAGGCTCTTTATGCTTCCTTGAAAAGTGTGGAGCAATATCAGCGCGGAAAGGAACCACGAACACAAAAGCAATTGCTGGCGGATGCGTTGTATTGGACATTCCAAGGAAGAGAATTGGGCAGTTTGGTAAGGAAAGGCGACGCTACTTTAGCATTTTCTATGCAATCAGACCAAGGCGAGAAGTTTAGCTATTCTTTTGGTCCTCAAACGGTGTCAACTATCCAAAATTTAGAGTCCTCTTTTAGTCCTACAGATGTGAATAGCGTGTTTATTCCTGCAAAGGAAATATTGTCTATTCAGGATGTGATATTGAGGTCTTTTGAAGTAGAGAAAGCTTTTGGCTTTGATAAGACTTATGTTGATTTGGCAAGAGCTTTGAGCAAAACGTCGAAAGGGCGTAATTATAAAGAGTATTCTGATGCAAGAAAAAATCTGACGGAGGCAATTGGGGGACGTTTGGAGTACGATGACTCTCAAAAGGAGTGGATTTTTCGTGATATGAATCGTAGGATTATTGAGATAAGTTTGACTTCGGAAGGCATCAAGAGGCTTTCTATCTTGGATTTATTGTTGGGAAACCATTTCTTGACTCGCGATTCTGTTGTCATCATTGATGAGGCTGAGGCTAATCTACATCCTGCTTTGGTTTGTAGATTCATGGAAATTTTGGTACTCTTGGCGCAAGCAGGACTTCAAATATTTATGTCCTCGCATTCATATTTTGTTATCAAGAGTCTTTATGTTCTTGCTCATAGGCATCAAATGTCTATTCCTGTATTGTCTTTTGAGGAAAATGGGGTAGTTGTTGGTGACTTGTTAAAAGGCATGCCAAATAATCCTATTGTCGAGGAGTCTATCAATATTTACAAACAAGAAATTCTACTTTGATATGATAACATTTGAGGAATCCCAAATGACTTTTTCATTTCCAAAGGAAGAGGTCTATCGTATCGAAAAGTCGAATTTGTTGGCTAAGGTTCATTTGAAAGCTACGGAATGTGCTGTGTGGCGTAATGGAAAAGTAGTATTTGTTGAAGCAAAGAGTTCGACGCCACGTCCACAAAAAGAAGAACAGTTTGAGCAATTTATATGTGATATAACAGATAAGTTTGTACATTCTATAACTTTTTATAATGCAGTGATGCTTCGTCATCAAGAGGAAGTAATTCCTGATGTGCTAAAGGGGGTGGATTTGTGTGCTGCTCAATATTCTTTTATATTGGTTATTCATGGTCATAAGCTGGAGTGGCTTCCTCCTTTGATGGATGCTTTGAGGAGTAGGATGAGTGATATGCTTAAACTTTGGAATATATCTGATATAGAAGTGAAGGTTATTAATGACCAAATGGCTTTGGATGCTCAATTGATTATTGCTTCAAAGTAAAGATGTTTGTATCTAATAATCAATTCTTGAAAACACATAATTTGGAATAGAATAGGAATTTTATGTATAAACGTTAGGTTGGCAAGTTTGGGGAAATAAGTAAACTTGCTAACTCTAACACTTCATTGTTTTAAATGAAAAATATTTGTTTTACGATTCGTAACATTGATTGTGGCGGTGGTACGGAGCGTGTAGGTTTGCGTCTTGCCAACGCCTTGGTGGAGCGAGGCTACAATGTGTGGATGGTGGATTACGACTCCAAGTATCACAAGCCTTTCTTCAAAGTGCATTCCAAGTTGAGGCTATGGACTATCCTCAGCCATGGTGGCTTAGAAAGGAAGATGCGCTGGCACTTCTGGTATGGCTCGTGGAAACTGCGTCGGTTCTTGAAGAAAAACAAGATAGATGTGGTGATAGACATCGATACATTCAATGCCAACTGGACGGCAAAGGCGGTTAAGGGACTTGGTATCAAATGGATTTCCTGGGATCATTTCGACTATGAATATACCAAGGGATGGAAGCGCACGGAGGCTCTGCAAATGGTGAAGGAGGGGGCTGATGCCTTGGTGCTGATAACCAAGGTGCTTCGCCAGACTTATTTGGAGAAGACCGACTTCGCTCCATCTTTTCTTCATCAGATATACAATCCGCTTTCCTTTGAGATAGGTCATGCCATCGACCATCGTGGACAGAAAAAGGTGGTGGCGATGGGACGTATCGCACCGCAGAAGGGGTTCGACTTACTCTTGAAATCGTGGCTCATAGTGGAGCGGAGCATTAAGGACTGGACATTACAGATAGTTTGTGGCTATGGTGATTATGAAGCCTTGGAACGAGAGGCAAAGGCCATGGGTTGCAAGAATGTGATTTGCACGGGACCAACGAGCGATGTGCCCAGCGTAATGTCAGAGGCTGCCATCTTTGCTTTCAGCAGTCGTTTCGAGGGCTTTGGTTTGGTACTGACTGAAGCCAATGCGTGCAGCGTGCCTGCCGTGAGTTATGATTGTCCTGTAGGTCCGAGCGAGATTATCACGGATGGCGTGGATGGCTTGCTGGTGGAGCCTGAGAATGTTGAGCAGTTTGCTAAGAAGCTTTTGGTACTGATGACGGATGATGAGTTGAGAGAGCGGATGGGCAAGGCTGCGTATGAGAGTAGCAAGCGATTTGCCATTGACAGGATTGTGGGTCAATGGGTGGATTTGATAGAAAAATAATAGTCGAAGAGGTAAGCTTCGATTGTTTTATAAATAAATCTCAAGAATGATTTTGATTTCTCGAATTTGCAATGCCAAGTATGGTGTTGCGATGTTCCTTTTTGTCTATGTCGTGTTGTGCCAGATGGTGTTCAATATCGACTCGTATCTTTATGCCAATACAGGGCATTACGACGCTGCCATCTTCTTCCAATGTGGCAAGTTTCTGATGAATGGCTACACGCCATACGTGGATTTTGCCGATAGCAAGGGCTTGCTGCTGTGGATTATCTATGGAGTCGGCTATCAGGTACACCATTATTCTTATATCGGCGTATTCTGGTTGGCTTGCCTTTCGTTTTGGGGTGCATTCATCATCGCTTACAAGACGGCACGCCTGTATCTCGACAAGCCTCAGGCATTAGTGGCAGCCATGAGTATGATAGTGCCTTACTGGTATTGGAACTTCTATACAGAGGGCAAGGCGGAGCACTTCTGTATGCCTTGCGTGGCTTTCGTATGTTATCAACTTTTGAAGATGATAAAGCACTCTCAGTCTGTTTCCTCTGCTGGTGAAAAATCCGATGAGGAGGTGAGGAACCATATCACCTTGAAGATGTCTTGGTTTGGCATAGGACTGTGCTTTGTCGCTGTGGTGATGATGAAGTGGAGCATCGGACTCATGATGATGAGCTTGATAGTCAGCATGGGTATCTATGCCTTTAAGAACCATGCGATAGTGAGCTATTTGTTGAGTGTGGTGCTGGGCATCGTCGTGTCGGCATTGCCTTTCGTCATCTATTTTGTTGCGACTGATAGCATGGGGGTGATGTGGCATGAATATTTCGCCAACACCATGGCTTCGGTGAGCGAGCCTCTGCCGCAAACCATCCAGAGCTATTCGCATGAGTGGTTGCGTATGGTTACAACCAAGCGCATCATCTACATCGTCTATACCTTGCCATTGCTCTTGCTTTGGAATCGCAAGCAGTGGTTTGTGTCTGCCTTGCCTTGGCTGTCGGCGATGTTCTTTATAGCCTTGGCGATTCGTCATGACAACTTCGGGCATTATATCTCTATCGTAGGACCGTTTGCCATCTTTGCCATCGTGTCGTTGATGAGATGCTTGCAGAAACATCATGTGGCTTTGAGGTATTATGCGGGTATGTTGATGCTTGCCATGGGCTATCTCGTATGGGGAAAGGTGCATTATTGCAGTGACAACTTCTTAACCCATGCCGACAAGGCGACGAAGTTTGAGGCGGTGAATTGGCAGATGGCGCATACCGTGGAGCATCCTACCTTGCTCATTATGGGACAAGACCCTGGCTACTGTATGGGGTACAGCCGTCCTTATTGTAGATATTGGATTTCGCAGATGGGACAGACTCAGGCAATGTTTGATGCACAGGAGAAAGCGTTGGCTGAGGGAAAGGCAGACTTTGTGAGCCTGAACGAGCCGCAGGTTATCCGTAAATACGAGCCTATGTTATTGGCGGAGGGCTATCATCTGATGAATACCTATAACGGATTTCATATCTATACTAAACATATCGCCCCCCCAATTCCCAGACACTTCAAGGTATCGCCTGTTGACATACTGACGAAGCGCAATATGGTGGGGTTTGAATAAAGACTTAAATCAATGAACGAATGAAGAAAGTTTCTATTTTAATCCCCGTCTATAATGAGGAGAAGATGCTTCCGTTGCTGTATCCTGAATTGAAGAAAATCATGGATGCAGAAGCTGATAAATACGAGTGGGAAGTATTGTTTGTGAACGATGGTAGCAGGGACAATAGTCTGGCAATGCTCAAAGAGGCTTGTGGAAAAGACTGTAGGTTGCACTATGTGAGCCTGTCCCGCAACTTTGGCAAGGAGAATGCCATGCTGGCTGGCTTCGACTATGTATCGGGCGACTGCATGGTCATCATGGATGCCGACCTGCAAGACCCTCCCTCGCTCATACCCCAAATGCTGGAGTATTGGGAGCAAGGTTATGAGGATGTGTATGCCAAGCGTGCCAACAGGGGCAAGGAAAGTTGGCTTCGCAAAAGGCTCTCACTGATGTTTTATCGCATCCTTGACCATTCCACAAGGTTTGACGTTTTGCAGAATGTCGGTGATTTCCGTTTGCTCGACCGCAAGTGTATCAATGCCTTGAGAGAACTTCGTGAGTCGGAACGATATACCAAGGGCATGTTTTGTTGGATTGGATTCAAGAAGAAAGAAGTGGTGTTCGACCGTGGCGACCGAGCCGCTGGCGAGAGCAACTGGAACTTTTGGAGTCTCTTCAACCTCGCCATTGAGGGCATCACCTCTTTCACTACTGCTCCCTTGCGGTTTGCCACGGTGATGGGTTCTGTGGTAGCCTTCTTCGCCTTCTGCTTCTTGTTCTTCTACGTAGGCAAGAAGTTGATAGTTGGCGACCCAGTGCAGGGCTTCACTACGCTTGCAGCCATCATGCTCTTTCTCGGTGGCATCCAACTGCTCACCATCGGCATCCTTGGTGAGTATATCGGCAGGATATTCAACGAGACGAAGAGAAGGCCTGTGTATGTGGTGGGGGAGACGGATTTGAAATGTTAAAAATAACACGGAAAAGCAATAATTGTGTAGAAACACTTGGTTTTATCAAAAGAAAAGACTAAATTTGCAGCATATTAAACGTTTAACGAAATAGGAGATACAATTATGATGTTAGGAATGAATGCACCGAAGGCTGTAGTACGAGGTGAATATGCAAAGGCAGTTCGCAAGGCAGTACATGATTCTTTGGAGGCAAAAGAAAATTGGAAAGAGCCTAAGGATAATCATTTTGCAAAGTTGACCCCTGTACCACAATTGGATGTTTGGCCAATGTATAAGACGCTTTGGTATAAGGATAACAATTGAATATTGCATGAGAAATCTTGCCGGTACTTTGAAGAACACGATTTAGATTAGATTTTTTAGACTTGATAATAATATATAGGTTGGCATGGTTGCTTATCTGCAACGGTGCCAACCCTAAATGGTAATTTGTTTTTATGGAGCCTGACATGGAAATGCTTCAAGTTCTTCTTGGTGATGGACGAGCCTTGTCAACATTCAATGAAAGAAAATAGTTTGTCCAATTTGTTTAAAGTTTGTACTCAAATGAAAGACAGGCAGTTTATCTTGTTTTGTTCTTCTCAGCCCAAGACTGAAGAGAATATAGAGAATGATGGTAATCAAGAAGAAAATGTAATAGAGACTTTGGCAAAATCAATTAAAGCAAAAGAATTGGAGCTGAATTATTTAAGCATAGATCCTAAGGCTGTTCTAAAGAGTAATCTGTAAGTTGATTTTTAGTGAAGGAAAAAGTTTAGCATGATGAAAGATAAAATAACTGTACTTTTTATTTCTAACCAAGGTGGGGGGGCACCGAAATCTCTTCTCAATATGATTAAGTCTTTGGGAGAATGGGTTACACCGATTGTCTTGTTTGAAAATGATTGGTATGATTATCAATTGTTTGTATCAGAAGGAATAGAATCGGTAATAGTTCCTTTTAGAATGGGTATGGTACTTGACAGACCAGAGTATAAGACTCGCAAATGGAGATTGCATCGTCTGTTGGATGAGTTTTGGCTAAATAAGCGAGTGGCAAGGCGAGTGGCAAAAAAAATTGGAGGTAGAAAAATAGATATAGTACATACCAATACAGGTGCTATAACTATAGGTAACGAGGTTGCTAAGGCGTTGAAGGCAAAAAGCGTTTGGCATCTAAGAGAATTTCAAGATATAGATTTTGGTGGAAAACCTTATGAAGGATGGCAAAGTTTTTATAAAAAGTTGCGTGAGGCAGATGCTGTAATAGGAATCACGAAGGCTATTGGAGAACATTTTCATTTTAATGAATTAAGTAATGCAAATGTCATTTGGGATGCAGTGCGAAGTAAAAAGGATTCTGTAGTGAACCTTGATAAAGAAAATTATATCTTGTATTGTTCTTCTATGATTGTTCCTGCTAAAGGATTGCATGAGTTAATAGAGGCTTATGCCCAATCGAAATTACTTTCTGAGGGTGTGAATTTGAAAGTTGTAGGCATTATGGACAAAGATTATTGGAAAAAGATCAATCAATTGTTGGCAAGGTATCATTTAAGAGAAAATGTTATCTTTGAAGGAAGCCAAGATAACGTCAAACCTTATTTTGAGAAAGCCAAGGCATTTGTTCTTCCATCTCTTAATGAAGGGTTAGGCCGTGTTGTTGTAGAGGCAATGTTTTATGGATGTCCTGTTATTGTGAGAAAAATGGGAGGACCTACTGAGTATATCCAGGATGGTAAAAATGGGTATTTCTTTAGTGATACAGAAGAATTGGCTTCTAAATTAAACTTGATATGCTTTACAAATCAAAAGAAATTGATCTGTAGGGAGCAAATATTTGCTGAGGCTAATTTTTCTGAAGAAGTTTATGGCAAAAAAATATATAATATCTATCAAACTTTGTTGAATAATGGAAAATGAAATACTGCTTATGACAGCTTGCATCAATCCACAAGGAATGGCTAATACTGCTTTGCAAGATGTAGAGATAAGAAAAAAGCAATATCTCGATGCCGTCAATTATTATTTAGTCCATACTCATTTCAATATAATCTTCGTTGAAAATTCGGGGTTTGATATTTCTTCTCTTTATCAAGAATACATAGAAAAAGGTAGAATAGAAGTGATTACTTATTATGGGAACAACTTCGATAAAAAACTAGGAAAAGGTTATGGTGAAGGGCTTATCATATGTCGGGCTCTCCACCAGTCTAAATTGTTACATGATAGTAAGGCATTGGTCATCAAGGTTTCTGGAAGACACGTTGTTAAAAACATAAATATTATAGTAAGATTGTCTTCTGTTTTTCGGGCTGATAAAATGATAGCTTGTGATATAAATCCGAAAACCAGGGGGGCGAATTCTGATATGTTTTTAGCAACTGTTGATTTCTATCGCTATTTTTGCGAAAATATGGAAAAAATCAACGAGGAAAAGGGGATATGGTTTGAGCATGTCTTATATGATACAATAGTTGAGTATTGCAAGAAAGGTGGAACTTTTATATTTCTTCCATTGCCTCTAAAACAGTTTGGAGTATCTGGTTCTATGGGTACAAAATTTAAGCATCCTTCTTGTGTATTATATGGCAAGCATATCCTAAAGTTCATAATGTATAAAGTCGGAATTAAAAAGATTTAGAATTATGCAGACTGTAAGTGTCGTTACCATAAGTTACAATAATAAAGTTGGTTTGGAACAGACTATACCGAGTGTGGCAATCCAAACTTATCCCAATATAGAATATATCATTGTTGATGGTGGTTCTTCTGATGGAAGTGTCGATGTTATCAAAAAATATGCAAATAAGATGTCATATTGGGTAAGTGAGCCAGACAAGGGCATTTATAATGCCATGAACAAGGCACTGAAAAAAACAACAGGTGATTATCTTCTGTTCTTGAATTCTGGTGATTATTTCTGCTCGGCGGATGTTCTCTCTCTAATATTTAAGGATGAGCATCATGCAGATTTGTTGATTGGTAGGCAGAAATTCATAAGCGCAAATGGAAAAGTGGGAATATCTCCAAAACTCCATGCTGATGAGATAGATATGGAGTATTTCCTTAGTTCAACATTACCGCATCAAGCGACTTTTATCAAGAGAAGTTTATTGTGTGAGCGTGGTGGCTATGATGAGAGCTATCGTATTTGTGCTGATTGGGTGTTTTGGATTCAAGCTGTAGTGGAACACAAATGTTCTATCGAAATTCTTCCGCAAGCCATTTCCTATATGGATAATGGTGGTATATCAAGTGATATGGATAAATGTCATCAAGATATGTCCCGATTCCTGCAAGTCTGCTTGGACAGAAAACTTCTTACTTGGGATATGATTTTGGCAACAGCCCAAAAGGCGAGAGTGCATGACTTGTGCATCCGTTCTAAAGGATTGAAATTTGCCAATAAAGTTTTGGCATGGATTGGAAGACGAATTTAAAATATTTGGAGATTATGAATGAAATAAAGATTTCTATACTTGTGCCCATATACAAGGTCGAAAAATATTTGAGAAGATGTGTCGAGTCTGTTTTGGCGCAAAATTTCAAAGATTATGAATTGATATTGGTGGATGATGGAAGCCCTGATGGATGTCCTCGAATTTGTGATGAATATGCCAAGACGGATAGTCGAATCAAAGCAATACATAAGGAAAATGGAGGGTTGGTTTCTGCTCGATTGGCAGGATTCCAAGTGGCTCAAGGTGATTATATTATGTTCTTGGACTCAGATGATTACTTGATGCCTGATGCTCTAAACATATTATATTACAAGGCAAGAGAAGGGTATGATATTGTCAAGGGAAATGATTTGCGATTTTGTGATGAAGGAGAAATGGGAATAGAAAAGCCAAAGTGGATAGACCGAGAAGTGAGTGGCGCAGAAAGTTATCTTGATGCTTATTTGTCTGGTTGCTTTTTGCCATATCTCTGGGGAGGTTTATACCGAAAAAGTTTGTTTAATGAATCTATATTCCAAAACATCTTGGATATTTCTGTTTATGAGGATGGTTTGACGAATATAGCAATTTGGAGAGGAGTTCAAAGATATATAGCTATAGACCATGTGGTTTGTGCATATTATATCAATCAAAGAAGTATGATGCAAGGCTCTGTGTTATCCCATGCTTACCATAATCGCATTACAGAGTTAATGCTTCAATACACTCATGGCTTGCACAATGAAAAAATTAAAAGAATGATTTATGCCGATAGGATGGCTGGGCATTTAAGATGTTTTTTCATGCCGGAAATAGGATGGGATAATTCTTTTTATAGATGTCTTAGAGTTTTTATAAATAATCAAGATAATTTTGCAGAATTGCAAAGAAAGGTAGAAAAGAAGTTCTTGCGATTTTGGGATATGGAATTGCCATATAGGTTTTATACCTATTTGTACCGTATGATATTTAAATATATAAAATTGAAAAACAAAGAAAGGAAAGTTTTGTGATGGTTGGCTATTTTAGAAATTTTATCAAGACAATTTTTGCTATATTTAGAAGTAAATATAAGTGGTTGGCTATTTTGTTCTTGATTTGGCTATATCGTATAGACTTTATGCCTGACACTGGTGGTGGAATGGCAAAGGTTGTCCAGGTTGTATCTTTGCTTGGTATGTTTTATTTTATCCATAAATATAAACATGATGTAGTGTCGAATACTTTTGCTAAAACAAACATGGCTGTAAAAAGTGCATTTATATTGTATTTATATGCATTGATGAGCACGATTTGGGCATATATGCCGATGATGGCAGGCTTCTTATCTTTTCAAAACTTGATTTTAATAATGCTGATGGTTTGGTTCTTCGACAACTTTAAAACCTTTAGGAGCATGGAAAAAGGTTTTGTTTTGTTCTCTTTGTCAGCTGTGAGTTTTGAATGGTTGTGCGCTCGTGTCAACAGCCCTGGGTTGGTGACTCATTTCTTGGGTGGTGCTTCTTCAGCAGCCTTGTGCTTTGCTTATTGCTCGGGAGAATGGATGAAATGCAAACGCTCCGACAGAGAAAGAGCTAAGTTCTTGAAATATTCTATGTTGTTGGCTTTTTTCTTGATGATAACATGTACTAGTATGGGAGCTAATGCTGCGGCGATTGTCGGTTTTGCTGTTGGCTGTCTGTTTTCTGGTAATGTAATTTGGGCGTTTCTTTTGTTTTTTGCTGGTGGCACTTTATATCTCAATCAGGATTTGATAGAAGAATTGATTTTAGTGATAGCCCCAGATAAGAATATGGATACAATAAAAACTGGTAATGGACGTGATACAATATGGGAAGCTCTGTTAGAGATGGCTCACCAAAAACCAATTTTCGGTTGGGGATTTGCTTGTATTGAAAGAACTTGCCCAGATGCAATCAGTGGGCAACAATTATCGGATGCACATAGTAACTTTGTGGGTATGTATGGAAGTTTGGGTATTGTAGGAGTTGTGCTTTTTGTGTTTCATCTATTGGCTTCTTTGCTCAAAACATTTAGTAGCCGTATGAAGTCTGGTTATTTGGGATTGTTTGCGGCATTGGTAACTGCTTTGATTAATAGTTATTCCTATGGCTTTCTCTCTGGAAAAGGATGTTCTATCACTGTAGTCTATTTTGCTCTTGTTGTCTTGACTTTTTATTACGGAAAGGTTTCTTTGACTTATGGACGAAAGGGTAAGTAATCAAATAAGACTTCTGTCTTTGGTATGTACTATATTTGTAGTTTATCGGCATGCTTATACTGATCAAGTCTTCTTTGCTGGCGGAATCGTTCCAAACTATTTGCAAGAAGTTAGGTGTTTCTTGTCGCGGGTAACGAGTTTAGCTGTCCCTTCTTTCTTCTTGATATCTGGTTTGTTTTTCTTTCGCCATAATTACTATAGGGATGGATTGTATGCATCCATGTTAAAAAAGAAAGTAAGAACCTTGCTGATACCTTTTTTGATTTGGAATATTGTAGGTGGTATTGCTCTTTTTACAGAAAAATCACCATTGTTGGGCTGTACGATAAATGAAAGAATTTCTAATCTATTTTTGAGCCATTGGTATGGACCATTGTGGTATGTCAGAGACTTGATGATTTGGATGTTGTTGTATCCTATTTATGGTTGGATATTCAAGGTAAACTGTAAAATCTTGTATGCGATAGTTTTTGCATATGTGTATTATTGTTGGATTCCTATAGGGTCTAATCTGATGGCGTATGAAGGTCTTCTGTTCTTTTTCTTGGGGGGCATACTATCCAAGTATGAGCATATTCTTCATTATAAGATGTCTAATAGACTTTTGACGCCATTGGCAATAGTGTGGTTGTCTTGGAGCATGTTTACACCTTTGCTGTTATCTATTTGGTCATATAAGATGTATGTTTGTATAGGAATTATTCTATTGTGGCAAGTTACGAAAAGAATAAATGTTCTTTCAAAAAGAACTCTTAAAATGTCGCAAGAATCCTTCTTGCTTTATGTGACTCATATTTATGTATTGAAAATAATAAAAGAAATAGTTGCTGTATCATTTTATAATAATGGAATTGCGGCTCTTCTGACTTATTTATTAGGACCGATAGTGGCTGTTTCTCTTATAAGTTGTTGTGGTTATGTATGGAAGGTTTACTTCCCTAAAAGTTATGAAATCGCTCTTGGTGGGCGTTGATTATTTAATATATGAAAGTACTTTATTGTAGCCCTGTTTTTTTAGATTACAGGTTGCCTTTTTTCAAAGAGTTGGTTAGGCTATTTGACAGACAGTTTTCCGTTATGTATTCAACTAATCGCTATCATTTGATGAAGCGTGATCCGCTTTGTAGAAGGATAAAAGAGGAACTGGGGCAAAATGCTTACCCTTTTAAACATGACTATATGTTTGATACTGCAACCATGTCGTTCAAGCGTATGGAAATGGAATATGGGCAGAAAATTCCTGTAATGTTTGGCTTTCTTTCTTCCATAAGAAAGCAACATCCAACAGTTTTAATCTCTGAAGCTTTTTTTCAGTGGACACCTTGGTGCCTTCTGTATAGTATTCTCTTTCGAGTTCCTCTTTATATAAGTTATGAGCGAACTTGCTATACGGAAAGAGGAGTGGGAAGAGTGAAAACCTGGTATCGTAAATGGGTAGATAAAATTGTTAAGGGATATTTAGTCAACGGAATAGAGACTCAAAAATATTTAGAATCTATTGGAATAGATATAAAGAAAATTCATCGTATAGGGATTAGTGCAGATAGTAGTGGGCTGCGTACTGCAATAGATAATTTTGATGAGCATGATAAATTGCAGTTCAGAAAGAAATATATGGCTGATAATGAAGGATTGTTATTTTTGTTTTCTGGACAAATTGTCAAGCGTAAGGGCGTTGACCATTTATTGGCGGCATGGATGACGCATATGGAAAAATATCCAAATGATAGATTGGTTTTAATTGGTGGTGGAGATATGTATGGTCCTCTTTCTGAAAAATATGGAGATTTAGATTCTGTATTTATGGAAGGACGGGTAGAATACGATTCTGTGTATAAGTACTATTCAATAGCAGATGTGTTTATCCTTCCTACTATAGAGGATAATTGGAGTTTGGTAATTCCTGAAGCTATGGCTTGTGGCTTACCTGTTGCCACTTCTATATATAATGGATGTTATCCAGAGTTGGTTCATGAGAATGGAATCACTTTTGATACATTTAATCATGACTCGATACTTCAAGCATTGGATTGGTTCCATCATCAAAACTTAAATGTATTGGGGCACAAATCCATGGAGATAGAAAAAAAATACAATACAGAGAATTGTGCAAGAAGAATGTTTGATGTTTTGATTCGTGACAATGAATAAAATACGATTAGATTTTATAGATTGGATGAAGGCTTTGGGGATGTGGACTATCGTGTTAGGACATTTCTTTCCTACACAACTTCAATATCTAACATATTCATTCAGTGTTCAATTATTCTTTTTTGTATCAGGATATTTGTTTAAATTTACTCCTGATATGAAAGAATTTTGGATTAAAAATAAACGGTCATTAATTTATCCTTATCTTATTCTGGGGGGGTAAATTTGGGGTGTAAAATCTTGCGAGCGGATAGCTTTGATTCAGTAGAGAAAGCGACTTTAGGCTTTTTGCTTGGAATAGGTAATTTTGATAATAGTGGAGGATGTGGTGGATTGTGGTTTGTGATTACTTTATTCTTAATGAAAGTTATTGTACAGATTTTACATACTTTAAGGTCAGCTTGTTGGTTCTTGTTACTATCCTTACCTTTTATGTATTTATACAGGCATTGTTTGATTGGGTCTGTTGTTGAATGGTATGGTTTTAGCATAGGAAATATATTAGTCGCTTATCCTTTCTTTTTGGGAGGGTTTGCCTTGTCTGCAACCTGTTATGATAAAATATCCATGATTTCACAGAATATGGAAACCAATAGAGCTACTGCAACATTCGTTATTGGTGTTGTCTTGCTGACGGCTCTGTATTTCATAGCACCATATAATGGTATCGTTTATATGATATATGGTGGTTGGGGAAATAGCATATTATTATTTTATCACTAGTGTCTCTTAATATATGTTAATCAAATTTGAATTCCAAACAGAGTTGTC
>ERZ808259.162-NODE-162-length-42485-cov-8.911336_pt1 | contig 42485 bp, 40 predicted proteins | sample MGYA00521279_ERZ808259 | MGnify/ENA primary metagenome ERZ808259 (study PRJEB31516, sample SAMN03275586) | gut metagenome | biome: mammalia-associated habitat; material: feces | host: Papio cynocephalus | place: Kenya | collected 2012-07-27 ...
ACAAGAAATAAAAACTAAGTAAAATCATAATTTTTCTTAGAATTTTATATACGGTAAATAGTTTTAAAAACCATATGTTTTAATTATAGAATTCAGATTGGTCAATGTAACATTGATATTATAGTTTGTTGCAATTTTTTTTATTATTTCACCCAGATTAAAAATATTAGCAACCACATCTCTATGTTTATTTAAATCAACATAAACTGTATATTTATCAAAAAATTCAAAAGGCTCGGTATTTCCTATTTCTATCATTAATTGTTCTGTATTCTGATTATTATCATTAGTCATAAACCACAATCTATCGTCGGTAACACTACAAGATATATAAATTGTATGGTTTGTATTATCAGCAAAACGTTCTTGAGGAATGATATATCCTTCTCCCTTTCCTAATTTAATGATATATGGAAGGAATTGCTTTTCATAATTAAAACTCTTATCTGTTGCTAAACTATTCAATATATCATAATTCAAAATTACAAAACGCTTTATACGTTCTATATCAGATGGTTTTAAAAAAGTATCCTTATGTAAATTCTTAACAATAGGGTTAAATTTATCAATTGTCATACTTGCCCAATCATGACTATTATTGCTTCTATTATCTTGGAATTTTATGCGATTGGCGTGTCCTTTTAGTCTCTCATTATCTACCCATATTGTCGTATTTAAGCCTGTTCTTGTGTCATCTAATTTAGGCATTTCCATCAACAGACTCTCTGATAATGTTTGTTTTGTCCTTATGGCTTTAAAAAAATCTATTATATCCACATTCTCCAATGCATACATTTCTAATACAGAAGTATTTTTAATAATAAAAGTTTTAGCCGAATCTACAATTCTTTGTTCTTCTTCATTAATATTACAATTAATTAACAATTGGGGATATTTAGATATGCTAATAGGTAACTTATCTATTTCTTCATTGATTTTACATTCAACATACATCCATAACGGATGGTTGTTGTATATAAAACTACAACAAGAATCAATATATATTCTTGATAATGTATTAACCTCGTAGGGTTGTAGGCGTAAATAATCTCCACTCTCTTCTCGATGTTCTTTAAGATATGTGGCAAAATTATTATAATATTTCCATTCTCTTTCTTTTTGAAGTAATTTCGCATATTCGTTTTTTGTCATTTCCATAGATTTCATATTTTAAAAAGTTTTTCAATCGGTTTATAAGTTTTAGTTGTATTCATCGCATTTGTTACTTCTTTCTGCCATATCATTCATAAATACATTTAAAATCATCGGGCATAAAATATTCTGAAACAAATATTTTATATTTATCTTGATTTTCTCTACACCAATTATAGAATCTTTCATAATCAAAGTCTTTGCTTATTTCATATTGTTTTGTATCTCTATAAGGTATATCACAATATACAATAGAATATTCTGGTATTTCAACCTCTTGATAATCTTTTGAATAAAATTCTATACCTTTGAAATATGGTATCTGCGAAAGAGTATTATTTATCTGTTCTGTGATATAATCTCTTGATTTACCGTTCTTTTGTATTACATTATGTCCAGAATATCCTCCTGAATACATTCTTCCATTAAATGAACCCATCCAACCATACCATCCCACTTCAGCATATTGTTCATCAGTAAGTTTAATAATTCCTTTTCTTTCTTGATTGTAAATATTTCTATAATGAGAATATATTTCTTTATCAATATAGTTAGGATATTTCTTACCATTAGTTAATGACTTGAGCATTTCAATGAGATATTTGTTCTTATCATTGGCAATACGTTTGTATGTTATTGGTACATTCTGTATTACAGAACAACTACCACAGAATAAATTAACAAATATATTATTTGTGTTATGTTCAAGATGATACTTGAACAAGGGTATTACCCCAAATATCTTCCACCAATAATAACCTTTCGGTTTAAAATCTTCAAACCATCTATTAACTTTTTTCTTATATACATACACACTGATTATCTTATCAAGATTATATAATACTTTGTTTTCCATACTCTGTTTCTTTTAATTGTTTTTGTAAGTCAATAATTTTTTCTTTTAATAATATGCTTCTCATCGCTCCATATCTTGCTAATTCCAATTGTTCTTCAATAAATAATTTACGATAGTTATCCATTGCGGGAGAAGCATATCTGACTTCATCATTTTCAAATAATGGTTTTAATTTCTTTTGATGAACTTTAATAAACAATTCTTCCGTATATGTAATAACACCAGTATATTTAATGTCATTTTTGTAAAGATAATCGTATACTTTGTTTAAAATAGATATAGGTACACAATAGTAGAAGTATTTGATTAATTCAGAATTGTGATAGTGTTTCTTCTTAAAATCAGCAAGAAAATCTATCCAACTACGCTTGATTTCAATTTCAGTTAAATAACCACTTTTGGATAAAACAAGCATGTCGCATTCATGCCAAATTGGTAGTTTAGAACTTATCCCGTTGACATTGAATGCGATAATGTTTTTTACGAAATTGAAGTAGCTGCTTTTAGCTAATGCTACTTCAATTTCGTATAATGTTTTCGATGTATTCATACATTATTCTTTGTTAGACGGTTGCCCTCCGCAAAATCTCCACACCGTTACAATAATACCTAAGACTACTGATAGCCATGAAAGAGGCAATAATCTTAAATCCTCTTTCCATTCCTTGCTTGTAACGTTTTTTAGGTTATGATTATGGTCGAATTGATAATTGAACCATACAACAAATACTAAATAAACTACAACGCCTGATAAATAAATCCATAAATATTCCATAATATCATATATTAAAAATTTAACGCTGCAAATATACAAACTTTTTTCCTGTTTGAAGCATTTGTAGCGTTAAAGTATATTAAAATATATTTGTTACGATTACATAGTTAAATCTTTACCATATTTTTGTTTGAAATTCATTATCATTGCATTTTTTAAACCTGAAATTCTTGAAGCTGTTTGTCTGCTATCTCCAAAATATCCCTTTTGCGCCCATTGTGATAACATTTGATATGCTTTCTTGAAATCTTCCTCATCCGAACCTGCATTCATACTTTGTTTTAAATCACCAACTTGTTTAGATACAGCTTGTCCTGCTGATTTTGCAGTATCAGCAACTTTATTACCAACATTTTTCGCTGTATTTGCAACTGCTTGACCCGCTTTTCTCAAACCTTGTCCCGCCATATTAGCAGCGGTAGATGCTTTTCCTTTAAGTCCACTTGCCAAGCCACTAAGAGAACCCCAGAATCCTTCATCAAGGTTTCCGTTTTCAATATTTTCTTTGAGGATGTTTTTAATCATTCCCTTTAACTCATCCTCATTAAGTCTTATAACTGTTTTTGCCATATTTTCTATATTATATAATGTACATTATTTATTATAAATATTGTTATCTTCGATAATAATCATCCCAAACTTGCTGAGAAAGTCCTGAATCAAGTAAAACAATTTCAGGTTGTCCATCCCTTTGGCACATACCATAATTAGCAATTCTTATCAAATCACCGAGTGGAGGTTGATAGTCACTTAAATAAGTATAGAATTGTTCAAGCCATTCGTTATTTTCTAACATTTCTGAAAATCTATTGTCATCTATATTACTTGAAACGCCAAATGACTGTCTTGAATTTGCGTATGATTTAAAACATTTCTTAACAAAATTACAGAAATCTTCAAATGACATACCTAAACATACTTGGAAATCTTGTGGCTTTGCAGGTAAGACATATTCTGTTACAAGATAGCTATCATCGTCTGCAACTTTGTATAAATTCGGTAAAACTCCATAATTCTGCGCACCCCAGTCGGCTTCAACATTGTTTTGTGCTATTCCTTTTTGATTTTTAGCTAATTTCAAAACTTTTTCATCGTCAATCTGAAATACCATTCTTGAAGAACCGTTACCTATTGGATTTCCTAAATGCTGTTTGCAATATGCGACACGTTTTGACAATGCTCTGATATTCCCTAATTCTTCATATGAAAAAGTGTCATTCATTGCTTCGTTGATTTGTTTGATTTGGAGGGAATTAAGAATAATTGTTTTACCCTCGCTTAACGGTGCATATTGCCCTTGCCCTTGATCAAGCCATGCAACGTCGTTAACTGGAACAACTTTTGAATAGACTTTATTTCCGTTTGCACCCGCATAATCATAAGCACACATTCTTGATGGGCTAACAAATATACCTGGTTTAATTGGATATGAACTATAAACAGTAATTTTACCAGTCTTTTCAGCATTCAAATAGTCATCTATCGTTGTATCTGGATATTCCATATCTCCGTATTCCTCATAGTTCTTTTTTGCATCTGCTAACATCTCTTCAAATGAAAGAATATCTTCAGTACTTCTAACCCATGTACTATTGACAAAATGTACGTCATCAGCAGGATTATTCTTTAATATAATATCCAATTGTTTTTGTTTATTACCCTCGGATATTATATCTTTTATTTGTCTCTCACTAACAATAAATGTATTCTTTGGTATTTTGCAAAATATCCTCATAGTTCGATTTATATTACTTTTATTGTTTTCTAATTAATTTGCTTGGTGTCATATTTTGAGTTCCGTTAGGTTTCATAACATACCATGTATTACCCATATCATAGCTAAATTCCCAAAACGTTCCTGACACATGTCCAGTGGATTTTGATTTTGCTTCATTTGAAGCCGATGTTATTGTGCGGTATATGAGATGTCTTCCATTTCTTGCAGCAGCACCATTCATAATATCAATTTCTTTACGAAAACTTTTTTCTCCGTTTGCCCCTCTTCCGAACAAATCCATTGTAGATGAAATCTTATCAGTATTGAAATTTTTAATTTTATAAATAGTAAATTTATTATCCGACAATACAATATTGCCCGAACTCTTGAACGTTGCGCCGTTTCTATCAAAAGTAGATGGTTGAGATAATACATCATTAGGTGTATGTCCTCCATTATCAACTGTGAGGGGATTAACTCCCAAGTTTCTGTGAACATCTGACCTACTATTCAATGGAGTTGCACTATCTTGATAACGATACTCATTTACAAATTCGTTAATTGCCTCGTATATTAAAGTTTTTAAGTCTTTCATAATCAAAAATATTATCTAAAATATAAATATTCGAGAAAAACTCCTTAAACATATAATTATGCCAGATATTTATTGTTATAAAGAACAAAAGTACAGACAGAATGAACAATAATAATATGAATACATATGGTTTCAAGGAACAAGATTACTTGAAAACTTGGTTGGAAGAAACTCGTGATTGGAGAGAACACGAACACACACATCTTGTGGAAGTTGAAGAAAGATTAACAAAAGAAATCAATGATGCAGAAGAAAGTATCAACAGCAATGTTGATGCTGCCGAAACTGCAATTATTAGTAAAATTGAAGAACATAACAATTATGTTGTCAATACTATTCAGCCGAAAGTGGAATCAATTAAAACAGAAGTTGATAAACATACTGGGGTGTTGTCCAATATTCAAAGTTTAATAGATCAAATATTAAAAAAGATAAAATAAACAAATGAGAAAGGAAAGCTATAGAAGATATGATTATGATTCTGACGTAGAATTGATTACCAGAACTGAGCAGATAGAGGATTATCTTGACAGTAAGTTTTCCAATATCTCGGTTGATACTGACGTTGTAAAGGATACAATAGAAACAACCATAAACAATTCTATGCAGGGTGTTAAAAATGGTATTTGTGGAGTGAATTGCCATATTGAGAATGCCAAAAATGAAATAATCAACAATATGAGTTGTGGTGGAGTTAATCCATGCGTTGCAACTAAACAAGATATTGCAGATGCAGTTACAAAAATAAACGCTCATACTGATGAGAAATTTAATGAGGTTGATTTTTTAAAACAATTCTCAGACCTAAATGAACAGATTAAGAATATCAAAACGACAAATCTTTGAAATATTTTAATTGAGAAACGGATGGTTACTGTTAATGGTTAACCATTCGTTTTTGTTATTTCCCTAAGAATTTCGACAGACTTTCCATATCTCCACCATTCCCAAGATAAGAAGACAACATATCTAATAATTTATCATCTGGCTTAATATGTTTAGTTTCATTTAATTTGACGGTGTTTTGAGGTAATTCAGAGGAATGTTCATCTATCTTTGTCGCATTTTTAACCCTCATTTTTGCGAGTTCAATATTGTCATCTTCTGGAACTGGTTCTTTTCCAAGAATTGAACAAACTTGTTTTTCAATACTTCGTAAATCATTTAGTATAACTAACGGCTCTTGTGAAGAACCACTTGCAGGTATCTCTTTCTCTGATATAAATCCTAATATTTGTTTTGGACGAGTGATTGCAACATATATCAGATTTTCTTCCTGCTGTCTTTCCCAATCACTGTGTGCTAATTTTGATGGCATTGAGGAACGGCATAAAATATATACGTTGTCAGCTTCTAATCCTTTTGCCTTATGTATTGTAGAAAGAATGATACCATTATTCTCTTCTTTGAAGATATTTTCTATATTTTTTATTAATTTTGTTTTTGTTATTAATCTTTCTGATAGAGTCAACAAACTATTGATTGAATCGTATCTTTCCATGATATTACTTGTCAAAGTTGCATCGTCTTTGGAAAGTCCGTAATTTCGCATTAACTTGTTTCTCTCTGTGAAAAGATTATCAAACAAGCGAACAAATACCCCATCTTTTGTTAAGTCTTGGTTTAATTCTTCTTTATCAATATTTTCAAGCATTTTAATGAGGTTTAAGCCAATATCAGAGCCTTTGATATAACATTGTACCTTTTTGCGTAAAAGTTTTGTATAGAGTTTTAAAAGTGGTGCTTTTGTACGGGCTAATACCATATCGCCATCTTTTAAATCTTTAATCTTGCAATCATATTTAATTTCTCCATCTGGTGCATCTTCTCTTGCTTGAATATTCCCGACATATTCCTTTGCCATATCAACAACTGATGTAGGGCAACGGTATGTAATAGGTAATTCAAATGTATGAGTATTAGGGTAATTACAAAGATATTGAAATGCTTCTGGGCTGCTTCCTGCGAAGACATTAATGGATTGCCTTTCATCACCCACGCAGATAAAACGTGTTCCTCTTTTAAAGCATTTAAACATCAATTGATTATATACTAATGAGAAATCTTGAACCTCATCAGCAAATATCCAATCATATTGTAATCCAATTGGGCGTAAAGAGAGTTCAAATGGAAGCCATACCATATCGGTATAATCAATAACATTCGTATTTTCTTTTCCCCATTTTAATACTTTTTTGACAACAAACGCTTCATCAAAATTGATAGGTATATCATATTTTCTGGCAATTTTCTCAATATCATTTTCAGATTGTGCTAAATTAAACCTTGCAAAATCAACCAATTTTGTTATACTATCAATATATTCATTTACTTGTGATGTTGTTAGATGTTCATCTTGTATACTGGTTAATTCGTTAATATTGCTTTTTATATAACTTCTATACTTGTAATCATTTTTCTCGATATTATCTCCAAGATTTCTTCGCAATATAGCAAAACCTAAACTATGCATTGTTTTAACATAACAATTGCTATAGTTTTTTACTTTCTCCTGTAGGGTATTAACAATACTTTTATTAAAAGCAAGAAATAAACATTTTTGAGTTTTTGGAACAAGTTTCATGCAAGTCACAAGCGTTAAAGTTTTTCCTGAACCTGCAAGGGCTGAAATAACCGCATTTCCTGTACCATGTTGGACAAAATTAAATACATTCTGCTGATATGTACTTGGTGTATATCCTAAATCTATTTTCTTTTTTGCCATAGCTATTAAATTTTATTATTAAATGTTTTGAAATCATTTAAATACGCTGTTAAAATTCCTCCATATTTTTTAATGAAATCATGACAGACACTATCTATGAATTTATTAACTTTGTTTTTATATATTTCCACATCAAATTTATTATTTGAAATCTTTGGTAGATGGGTTTCCTTATATTCGGTATTCAGAACATGATTGATATTCTTTAACTCATTATCACTACTTGATATAATTTCTTGCTTTATTACATTTTTTAATTTATTATAATTTTTATATGTTATGGTCTCTTTATATTTTTCTCTATAATTTTCATCAGTACATCCTACTGCTTTTAATTCATTGTACACTTGTGTAATAAAAGCTTTCTTTTCAAATTTATTACTCAAATAAAGCAACTTTCCAATATTTTGCAATAGCTTATCAGTGTTTTGAAACATCATGTTATGAGCTGCCATTAAATCTTGATTGGTATTTATTGGGCAGTTTCCATGTGAAAGAGAATTCCAATCATCGTATAAATGCATAAGCTCATGCGAAATACTTGTTTTTAATTGATGTTCATTATATGTTCCATTCTTACCCAATGTAATATTTAGGTATATACTTGGGCAACTTAACTTATTCATTATTTTATTAAAACCAAAAGCACCATATTCATTGTAATATTGCGCTCTTATGTTTGTAAACACATTTCCTTCAGATATACTTATTGATAGGGATAATCTATCTGCATACTGGTTATCTTTGAAAAAATGTAAAAAATCTCCACTGCTTTCTTTGTTATTTAATAAGAAGGAAATATCATCCTTACACCATTGAAGAATGATATCAGTCATTTCTTCCAAATATCTTGGGTAATGAAGTTCTTCATTCAAAAGTAACTGAGATAATTCCCTTTCTGTCAATCTCTCAGTTCGTGGCACAAACCCCAAAAATATATTAGTTATCATCCTGCTTAATTTCTTTAAGTTTCCTGATAAGATTTTCAATCTCTTCTGTATTATCCAAATTGATTCCCAATAAATCAGCCAATTCTTCCCATTTTTCTTGTTTGTATTTCAAGTGCTTGTCAGAAATGTGTTGTTTAATTTCTTGTACTGTGTGTTTCGGTTCATAATCAAACATTGTGTTGAGATTGAGATTTATCCCATTGCAAGAAAGCACAATGATACCAGGAATGATATGTAACGGAAATATATAATGTTGAACTAAATATTCAATATTCTCGTTCATAATAGAATTATACATCTCTTCCCTCACCTTAAGTAATTCTGCAATTTCCTTATCAGTCATATTATTGTACTTTTGTATCTCACATATTGCTTGGCGAACATACTCATACAACTTTTTGGTTAATTCCTGCCTTTCGTTTACTAATTCTTTAATTTCCATATTTTTATAAAATTTATATTCAATTATTTATTTTGTATATCATTGTTATAATCAACCAACACTTAATGGAGCTTTAATTGATAGATAACTTTCGTAACCCTCAATTTTTATATCATCAAACGTGAAATTATCAATATCTTTAATTTCTGGATTAAGCCATAATTTTGGCAAATTATACTTATAAGGGTCTCTTAATAGTTGTTCTTTTACTGCGTCAAGATGATTTTCATAAATATGAGTATCACCCAAAGAACATATTAATTCATTAGGTATCATATTGACACACTGTGCTATCATACTAAGTAAAATAGCATAGCTTGTTATATTAAATGGTAAACCTAAAAACGAATCAACAGATCTTTGACTCCACATTAAACTCAAACCGTATTTTGGTACATTTAATTTATCCAAAATATTAGATGTTGCTGTCTTCCACTCATTATATTCTCCATTGCTGTGTTCACACAGCCAATTTAATCGTTCAATATTGTTCAGTGGTGTTGTATAACATTGAAAAACATAATGACATGGAGGCAATGCCATATCAGGTAAATCTTTTACATTCCATGCTGAAACTATTAATCTTCTATCATTGGGGTTTGTTTTCAGAGTGTCAATCATTTGTGTGATTTGGTCAACACCCCCCCAACTTCTCCATTGATGCCCATAGACGTTTCCGATATCTCCATAAACATATTCATGTAAGCCAAATGTATGTGTTGCACTTAATTTCACATATTTTAAAAAAGTTTCTTTGTCTTTAGCTGTTTCTCCATATTTTTTACATAATGTATTGTACCATCTATATGCGTCATCATCCCATATATGCACATTGTTATCTACAAGATATTTAATGTTTGTACCAGAAGAAATAAACCAAAGCAACTCATGTATAATCCCTCTGGTAAAAACTTTTTTTGTTGTAAGTATAGGAAGTCCATCTTGCAGATTAAAACGCATCATACGTCCGAAAACAGACCTTACGGCACCGCTTCTTGTTTCTTTATATACTCCATTATCCAATATATCTTGAAGTAAATCTAAATATTGTTTATCCACATTATTCATTTTTATTTTCCTCCTCTTTCTTCAATTCGTTATCTTCGATGTTATCTTCTTCTATCTCATAATCTTCACTGATAGAGAAATTGATGTTCATGCATTTTAGAAGATTAAGAATAGATACTTGACCTTCCACTCCCCTATATATTGTCTTACCATTCAGTTTCAAAGCGAAATCACCAGTAATATCATTAACTGACAAATGATAGGCAAGATTGGTAAATGCTTCTTCTGTAATTTTATTGTCATTGATAAACTCTTCTTTTAGTTCATCAAGTTTTTCCATATCGGTATCAGGAAGCCTTACGCCTTGATATTTCTTAACGATGTACTGATTAACTGTTTTCCCTGCACTTTCTCCACTTCTAAAACCAATATAATCATTTACATCTACATTTTTATAAAGATAAGTCCTTCCGTTCTTGAATACTATCTTCAGATTCTTTGTAGCCTCATTGTTGTCATAACATAGGCTATATACCACATTGCTACTGTCATACCATGTGTGGTCTTTGTTATTCACATACCTATTATATACTACCATATTTCTATATAAGTTTTTAACAATGCAAAGATACTGTTTATTTTTGAAATTTCCAAATGAATACCACTATTAATGTTGAAATCAGCATAGTTTTTATATATCTTTAAGATTAGACTGTTAAAGAAAATAAAGTATGGACAAATTAGGAAACAAGAAAATTACAGATGAGCTTCATTTGGTGATGGATTACATTACAGAAAGCTTACTTAAAGAATATCCTTCCAATAAGGTAACACCCGAATACTTTTTATTATCAATCCTGAGTAATGAAGATTGTATTGCATATAAGACAATTAACAAGATAATGTTTAATGAAACAATTGAAATGTTGAAATCATGGTATTATCAATGCCTTTCTGACAATTCTTCACAATTGGTTTCAACAGAACAACCTATAATAGACAATCTTCTTCAAAACGCATTTAAAACGGCAGAAGAGCAGGTAGATGATGATGTTATTAATTCGGCAAATATATTATATAGTCTTTTAGAAACAGACGAAACTGTTAAAAAATCGTTTAGATTGTTAGGCGTAACTGAGGAACAAGTTAAGGAAAATATAGTATCATATAAAAACGAACCTTTTACAAAAGACCAAAAACGGGATAAAAAACAAAAAGAACTTGCTATTATAAAGGCTACAAATGAAATGTTAGAGGAATATAAACATAATAAACAAAGAGAAAAAAATGAAAATAGCAGTTCTTCATCTAAAATAAAGACACTTGTTATGCAAAAGCCAAAATCCAAACCTTCTACTAATGAGGTTGATAAAAACTTGATTAACTTGAATACGTTGGCGTTAGAGGGAAAAATTGATGAAGTGTTTGAAAATGATGATGTAATTTTTGATATATTTACAAATCTTCAAAAAAGATATAAAAATAATGTTGTCGTGATTGGCGAAAGCGGATGTGGTAAAACTTCCACAATTCGTCATATTGCCAATATGATTGTCAATGAGAATGTTCCTAAACCTTTCTTGAAGAAAAAACTTATGCAATTAGATTTCTCATCTTTGTTATCAGGAACTGGTTTTAGAGGCTCATTTGAAAGTAAATTCAATAACATTGTCAGTGACGCAAAAAAAGATGGGAATTACATTTTTTTCATTGATGATATACAATCAATATTGAATGATAAGTCAAAATTTGGTGAGGTTGACATTGAAACTATGTTGGATACAATTTTGATGGAGAAAAATATCCAATTTATTTGTACAGCAAGCAATAAAGGCTATAAGAATTGTATTGAAAATAGTCAATCGTTTAGAAGAAGATTTCAAAAAATAACGATGGAAGTTCCGTCTTTGGAGAGATCTGTCAAGATAGTTAATAATATTAAATACAAAATGGAAAACTTCCATAATGTAAAATATGATGATAAAATTGTTGAATATTGTGTAAAATTATGCAAACGTTATATAACTGATAATGTGTTGCCAGATTCAGCAATTAATGTTCTTGATAAAGTTGGAGCTAAAATTTCGTTAAATCAAAAAGATAGTGCAAAAGTCAGTGAATTAAAAAACAAATTGAAATTAAATGAAATCGAAAAACAAAAGGTTGACAATCTGACTTATAAAGATTATGATAGATATGATGAGCTTATAAGAAAAGAGATACAGCTTAAGACACAATTATCCATTTTAGAAAAAGAACAAAACTTAAACAAAGTGCCGTATAATGTAACTGACAATGATTTAAGAGGAACTGTTTCTGAAATGTCAGGAGTATCAATACAAAATCTTTCCATCAATGATTTGGATAAATTGAAAAGTATTAACGAACATATTAAGGAAAGCGTCATTGGTCAAGACGAAGCTGTAGATGTTGTATGTAATGCTATAAAGAAACAAAAATTGGGCATTTCAAATCCAAATAAACCTGCTGTATTTTTATTCACTGGAAGTACAGGTACTGGTAAAACACTTCTTGCTAAGAAAATTGCAAAAGAAGTATTTGGGGATGAGAATTATCTAGTTCGATTGGATATGAGTGAATATGCGGATAAGATGAGTGTAAACAAATTGTACGGTGCAGCCAGTGGTTATGTTGGTTATGATAATGGAGGTATTTTGACTGAAGCAATTAAGAAGAAAAAACACTGTGTTCTATTGCTTGATGAAATTGAAAAAGCTAATGAAGAAGTACATAATGTGTTCTTACAATTATTCGACGACGGAAGATTGACCGATAATACTGGATATGTGGTTGATTTCAAAAATGTTATCATTATAATGACATCAAATGTGGGGGCGAAAGAAATTGATGAAAAAGGAGATGGCATTGGTTTTAATAAGAATACAGTAGATAACAATGAAAACATAATCAAAAAAGCGATAAAGAGAAAATTTAAGCCCGAATTTATTAACCGTATAAACAAGATTGTTTATTTTAACAAATTATCCAATGACAACCTTAAGGATATTGTAAGATTGGAACTGAAAAAATTTGAAAAGAGACTGAATAACGCTGATTATTATTTGGAAGATAACTTTATTGATAATGATATGATTGATAAAATATATAACAAAATAGATGGAAATAAATACGGTGCGAGAACAATTATTAGACAAATTGAGACAGATGTCGAAGATGTTGTTACCGAATATATTTTGAATAATAATGTTTCTAAAAACCATATATTTACAAAGAAAGAATTATATAATTAATATTTTTTAACAGTCTGTATTTGTTTTGGAACGGATTTTTCTGTATCTTTGCAGAAAATTTCCGTTCTACTATTTATATAATAATTGATATAATTTGGAAATAATGAAAGTAGTCATTGATGAAAATACTGAAGATTATGTGATTAAGAATATACTCACGGAATCTTTTTATCCAACTACAGAGAAAGTTCTTTTAGTTAAAGATTATTTAGATAAGAACTTTGCGAAGACTGAAAGTGATGATATTGGCAAGGATGGATATCCTGTAAAAATCAAAACGGCAGTCTTGTTGAGCAATAATGGACAACCGTTAAAAACATTCCAGGCAAGAGAACTTTTAATGATGCTGGATGATAAATTTCAAAAAATGATTACAAAAGAGGATGACAGAAAAAAATTCTTTAAACAAATTATAAGAGACTGGTTTAATAATAAAATATCAAAAGAAGGAATTTTATCTGTCAATCTGTTAAAATAATGACTAAATTGACAAGATGAGAAAAAGAGTTTTAAACGTAATTTTAGTATTTTTGTTCTTTATGTGCAATATTTGTGCAGGGAACGCAGCGAATGAAAATGATGTATGGGATGATTTAATAAATACAATAGCGCATGTAGAAAGCAGACATAACACAAAGGCAGTATCTAGTTGTGGAACTTATGTAGGATTTCTACAGATTTCAAAAACAGTAGTTGATGAATGTAATCGAATAATTAGAAAAAGAAAATATACTTATAAACATCGCTACAATAAAGAAAGTTCAGTTGAAATGTTTTACATAATACAGAGGTATTATAATCCTGAAAACAATATTGAAAAGGCTATTAGAATATGGAACGGAGGGCCTAATTTTTCAAAAAGAAAAACTGAACGGTATTACAATGAAGTAATAAAGGTTTATAATGTTATTGCGGCTCCGTAAGAGACTTAAATCAGTCTCTTTTTTTATTTGTATTAAATGTTTCTTAATATTTATAGGTAATAATAATTATTTTTATCTATAAATATTTAAAATGCCTGACATAAGAGATTATAATTTGAATAGATGGGGGTTCGTTGATGACAGTGGAACTCTCATAACAATAGCTTCTTCGAATGTAAGTATAGACGAATTAAACAGTATATTAGGTACAATTAATATTGTCCCAAATGATGATAATTATGTGTTAATGGTTAACGGCAGAGAAGCTGGCGTTATCTCAATTACATCACAATTAAAATTGAAAAATGTTGTATATAATCCCGATACGCAATCAATTGAATTTACATTCGATTCTGATGAGGGGGAAAAGAAAGTATCTGTCGACGTACATGAATTGGTAGATGTTTATACGGCAGGACAAGGTTTAGGAGTTGATAAAAATCAATTTTTCATAAAAATTGATCCTTCTTCTGAAAAATATCTGTCTGTATCTGAAAATGGTATTAAAATTAGTGGATTAGATACTCTCCTTAAAAATCTGAATGAAACATTAGCTAATTTTGGTCAAGAAACTGCAAAAGCATTTGACCAGATTAATAATGTGTTAGAAACCAGTATCAATACGATTAATGGTGGTATTGATAACGAAATTCGCCCTGCAATTACAAAGAATGAGGAATCCATTACTGCCTTGCAAGAAAAAGTAGATGGTATTGTTGTTCCTACCAAAGTTTCAGAACTTGAAAATGATGCACAATACCAAAATGCTGATGAGGTTGATGCTAAAATATCTGCTCATATACAAGAAGCTGAAGACAAATTTGCTACAAAAGATGAATTAACAGAAGAAACTAATGCAAGAACTGTTAAGGATACACAATTACAAAATGATTTACAACTAGAAGCAGAGACAGCGAGAGCAGCCGAAAAAGCAAATGCTGATGCAATCTCTGCTATCAATGAGGTATTGCCTACCAAAGTTGAATATACTGATGTTGCGACTTCTGAGAATCCTGGACGTAAGGCTATCATATTAAAAAACCATGATGTGATCTTGGGAACAACAACTACAGGTCAGACTAACTCACTTGTTATGTTGTCCAAATGGGATAAAGCTGATTTTGGTTCTGCTTCAGTAACTCTTAATTTAAATGGTAAGGATGAACATCCTACCTATAATGATAATAAGGAAATGGCTTTTGTGGATGATATTCCAAGCGTTGAAGGATTTGTAACAAAAGAAATAGCGGATGAAACCTATCAGCCAAAAGGCGATTATGCCACTCTTGAAGCATTAAACGCTGAAATTACTACAAGAAGTGAAGCTAATACAGAACTACAATCTGATATAACGGCTGAAGCCACTGCACGTATTCAAAAAGATAACGAAATTGAAGCCTCATTACAAAACAAAGCCGATAAAGCTGATTTGGATACTATCAATCTCGTGAAGAAAGAGGATTTGGTTTATGAACTTCAAGTAGGTGATAGAGTTGCTGGAAGTATTAATTTACCTGAAGATCAATTTTTAAAAGGAGTCGATTATAATTCTGATACAAAAGTAATTACCTTTACTTTTGAAACTACTGATGGCGAAGTAATATCACAAGTTAATATATCAGACTTGGTTGATACATATGTGGCAGGAAACGGCTTAAATCTTACCTCTAATGAGTTTTCAATTAAAATTGATGCAACCACTCAGCAATATGTAGAAGTATCAGCAGAAGGGCTAAAAATCATCAATATTGACGAAAAACTTGCTGAAAAAGTTGGACTTGTTGATATAGCAACTGAGGAAAATCCGAACCGTAAGGCTATTGTGCTGAATAATCATGATACTTTGCTTGGAAATACAACAAGCGGAAGCGCAGTTAATATCGCAATGGTATCTAAGTGGGATAAGGTTGATTTAGGTTCTACTCAAGTTTCAATCAATCTGAATGGAAAGGACGAAAGACCTACCTATAACGATGACGCTGAATTAGCATTGCTTAGCGATGTTCAAGCGATTACCGTTCCTACTAAGGTAAGTGAATTGGAAAACGATTCATTGTATCAAACCAAAGATGAAGTTGATGCTGCTATCGCAACAAAAGCAGAACAAACAGAAGTTGAAGAAATTAAGGCAGATTTGGAGCAATTCAAAGCTCCTTATGAAATCAATTTGAATGCATTGAACAGTGCGGGTGATGCTGATAGTGAGGCTATTTCAACGGCTATTGGTGGAATTGATAATTTGAGGGCGGTTATAAGCGAAAACAGAAGCATTATTGGCGATATTAATAATGGAACTGTGCCAGTTTCCATTAGAATATTGGGTAATATTACTACTGTTTATTATGTACTTGATAGCCTCGCAGGTTATACCTTGAATGAAATCAATATTCAAAATACAAGTGGAACTCTCGCAAAGAATAGCGTAACACATAGCGTTATGAGCGAAGAGATGGTAGTTGACAACTTGACAAGTGATGAATCTACATTGCCTTTGTCAGCTAAACAAGGTAAGGTTTTGGATGAAAAAATTCAAAAGAAAGGTATGTACTACCAAGGTGTTAAAGTAGATACACAAAAACTGTTTGCCTTAACTAAGGAAAGCACTGAGGATGATATTAAGGCAGCATTGCAATTAGAAACCTCAAGTGGTAGTTATACATTACCTACGGCTGAAATTCTTGATGATTGCTTAGGAAAGGGTTATCAGTTGCTGTCGAATTGGATGCCAGTATCAGTAGCTTGGAACGAAGCAGCATATGTTCTGTATATTGTAGGACAAAACTATATGATGCAACCAACAGGTTTGTATACTGTATCAATTAAAATTACTGATGGCGTATATAGCGTATTCCAAGCAGCTAAAGTTGAAGAATTTGCTATTATAAGTAAAATTAATACTCAAATCGAAAGTTTATATCAAACTGTTAATGATTTAAAATCCAACATTCCTATCTTGTCTGCAAAAGTTGAATTATTAGAATCAAAAGTAGATAATTTAGAAAAATCAAATTCAGAAGTAGTTGAAACCTATGATGGTTCTCAGGAATTAAACGATAAAGCTAAAGTATATTCAATAAGTAATGCTAATATAACGAATAGCCCATCTATTACGGCAAAGTCTGTAATCTTAAATGATTCTACATTAACTAATAATGCAAGAATGCAAATCAAAGCGGAAAATGTTAATATAAATAATTTACAAGTAACTGGTGACTTTCCTAAATCAACTTCAAATTCTGTAATAAACATCAATGATACTGAAAATATAATCTTTAAAGATATGACATTTAATTCAAGTAATGTTTATAATGGTATTGAAATTGGTTTATCATCTGATAATTCTAAGTTGCCTAAAAATATAATCTTTGATAATTGTAGATTTGAGGGTAGCTTCTCAAATAATGCGATATTAATATTTGGAACTCAAAATAATGCAACTATTACTTTGAATAACTGTTACTTTGAAAAAGTATCTAACGCATTAAGATTAAGTAATAAATCTAATGCAAGTGGAGTAACTGTCAATATTATTAACTGTACAGTTGATGAGTGGGATAGCAATACTTTATGGAGTGGTTTCTTAATATGTGAAGATTATACTAACACAGAAAGTGAAGCCCAAGCTGAAGAAGCTAACCTATTCAGTCCAGAAAAAATTAAAGTAAACTTTATTAATTTAATCCATAACAGTGAAAAGATATTGCCTTCGGATATCGTATCAGTTTGTGGTAGTAAAGATGAAAATCAAGTAGTTGTTGTTTGTATAGATGCTATACAGGGAAGCGATTATTGTATAAATTATGATGCAAATAAATTCCCAACAATTACTTTTGAGTAAAATAGATATACTTTACATGGATAAAACGGTAGAAAACATCTGCCGTTTTATTTTTTCAATATACTATTTATTATAAACAAATACAGACAATAATGGATGAAAAACAAACAATTTTAGGAACTATAGCATCCGCTTTCAGTAAGTTCGTTGGTGCTGTGAAAAGAAATGGGGTTGCAGTATCAACATATTGTACATTGCTAATTATCATAATATATTCGGTAATAATTAATCCCATTAATTTAGAACACGTTATTAAGGCATTGCAAAAAAATGACAGACAAGAGCATTTTGCTTCTATAGACAAAAGGTTATTAGCAGACCAGATGATTCCGCCTATACTTGAAAATATCAGGCTGCGATATGGTGTAGACAGGGTATGTTTAATGGAAATGCATAATTCAACCGAGAATGTAAACAAAGTATCATTTTTATATATGTCTTTAGTTTATGAACAATATGATTTTACCAATGATTCAATCATGCAAATCTCAGATTATTATCAAAAACAGAGAACTAGTGAATATTATGACATTTTCAATGAAATGGACAAAAATGGTTATCTTTATATTGAAAACATTAAAGAATATAAAGGAACTGTAGGTGCGAGATTATGTAAAAAATTAGTACACAACGGAAGTAATTCTATTTTTGCGATACCATTAACAAAGAACGGAAGAATTGATGCAATGCTTATACTTACTTCAAGAGAAAGTACAATGAATATAAAAGATATAGGAGGTCATATCTATACTGACATTGAAAAATTAAAGGCCCTTATTTTTTGACAATATACACAAACACAAAATAATGGAGATTTTTAGAATCCCCATTATTTTTATGTTTTTCTTTTCTGTAATACTTCTTTTTGTTACGGTGTGGTCTATCTATTGCAATCCATCTTCCACCGTTTCTTTCCATCTCAATTTCTCTGTTTGCTTTTCTGAAAGCCTTAATACAGTCTTCGTCAATCAGATTCTTTTTCTTTTTCTTGCCCATTATATTTCAGTTTAAAGAATTTAGATAAATGACCTATCATGATATGGTCATGATTAAATGCCCAATCTTCAGCCATTATATCATAAATATTAACATATAGTACCTTATCTTTATCAAAATTTCCGATCTCCATCCATTTTACATCGGCAACCTCATCTACTTCCCCCCCAATAGCTTTCTTCTCATTAAAGTCTTCGTTACCTTTCGCAAAATAAACATAATGTATTGTTACATTCTGTCTTTTATCCGCTTTGGGGTCTGAATTGATATACATAAATTGTAAACGTTCTTCTTTTGCAATAAACCCACACTCTTCCATTAATTCTCTTGTGGTAGCTTCTCTATCACATTCATTGAAGTCTAGATACCCTGAGCAGGTGCATAGCTTTCCTTGTTCATCAGCAGCACCTTTTCCTCTGCGTTCAATTAAGGCATACAGCTTATTGCCTTTTATTTTAAATACAAACACACATACTGCTATTGAACGTGAAATCCAATATTCTTTACCGTCTACTTTTACTGGAAAATTTTTCATAATTGTTCTGTTTATAAATATAATTTTAAATTTTCAATTATAAATGGATCTATAATATCAATTTTATTTTCTCCACCATGTTTGATATTGGCTTCCATAGCTATTATTGTTTTTTGAAAACTGTTACTACATGTCAAAGATATATACGGATAATAGCTAGGCTTATTTATTAGATTATTTTCTGTTAAATTACTTACAATATAATTCAGTAATTCAATGTCTGTATATTGTAGTCCATACAAATGATTTATATCCTTTACACTTTCTAAATATTTCTCTTGTCTTAAAGGCATTCTTCTGAAATGATTTGTTTTCATTTCAAGAAAATTACTAATAAATTCATATTGATTTGAATAGTTAATAATAATCCTTTTTTCCATGAAGTTAAACCATTGAAGACTTATTTCAGAAGGATGATTATAAACCATCGAAAGCATTGTAGGTCGCATAATGAAAATAACAATACCTCCCAATCTTTCTATTTCCTTTCTTTCATTTGGAAAACGTACATCATCAACTACAATGTTTACATCATCTGGTAAACTTTCTATTTCATTAACCAATTGGATAATATGCCAATCAGGGTAATATTTTCTGATAATATCAGTTCCTACAATTTGAAGCATTGCCCTTACAGTTGGAATTCCGTAAGGTAAATTAATCAATTCATTTTTAATCACTTCATAACCTATGCCAGTTGCTTCATTGATGATGTGTATGAAATTATCATCAATCTTTAACAGGTTAGTGATATCAGTATCATTGTTTTTTAATTCATTTAATTGAGTTAAGGATATATCCCCCAACAATTTACAACATAGTTTTTTTAAATAATTTGCAATTGTCAATATTTGATATCCTTCTTCATTATGTAATACTTGAGCTAAAGTTGATTTTCCGCTTCTTGCCCTACCAGCAAATCCTATAATATTATTAGCCATATATTTCCTTTCTTATACTATTCGTCTGATAAATCTTTTAAAACCCCGTCACTGTTGCTATCATAGTATTGACTTTGATTAACGACAGTTTCCAAATCTTTCAATATTTTTGAAATGCTCGCAATCTCTTTTGGATATACTTTTGTATCTTTTTCATGTTCTACAACCTCAGTCCTTGTTCTAATGTTCCTAACAATTTTCTTTATACCTGCTTGCAGCAACACTTCATCATCGAAATTATATCCATTCTTTAATAGTTCAAAAATTACTTTTTTATTTAAAATTAATTCTGAAACCTTTTTCCCTTTATATTTACCATCTTCAATGATATTATCTAATTTAAGTTTATTCATGATTAAAAATATATAATAATTTGCGATAAATATCGCTTATTTTTAAAGAAGTGGTAAATTTTTTGTATATTCATCAATTTCATCATTCCACCAAGGGCCTATACCTATACAAGTTTTCGTTTTAATGTTATGAAACTCTGTTAAACCCACATCTTCAATAAGTACACAAGGTATTTGCGGGGAGTTACTTTTTATATTATCATATAATTTATCCAATTCTTTTTCACTATTGACGTAAACAGTTATTTTGGTAAATATGCCATTAAGCCATTTATCCAATACAGAATCCTTATTAAAGGATATAGTATATTTAACCCTATCATCTGGATATTCCATTTTATCAAACACAGTAAGCAATGCACCTAATGATGCATGAGAACCTTGTGCTATTGCTTTGCCAGTTCTCATTTTCAAATCTTTCCTGATAACTATTACTTGTTTAACTTTTCTATCTTTATTATTCATTTATATAACTTTGTATTCCTTTATGATATTTAATTATAAAGCTGCTATGCACTACACATAGATGATTGTTGAGATATGAAGCCTTATGGTAGTTGCTGTTAAGCAGCTTTTTTATATTTTAGGGTATTGACAACATATTTTGTATCTATGGTAATAGTCTTTCCTTTATAATCAGAAAAATCGTACATAACATTGTTCAATATTTGTTCCATAATTCTTTTCAATCCTCTTGCACCAGTTTTTGTTTCCAATGCATATTCAGCAATCTTTTCAAGTGCCTTGTCTGAAAAATTCAATGTAATATCATCAAGTGCTAATAGCTTTTGATATTGTTTAATAATCGCATTTTTAGGTTCTTTCAAAATTCTGACTAAATCTTTTTTAGTTAAGTCTTTGGTTGATGTAATGATTGGGAAACGACCTATCAATTCTGGGATAAATCCATATTTCTTCAAATCTTCTGGCGTTACATTGTTCATTATATCTTCCGTATTCTTTACTGTAGGTTGCTGATTAAAACCAATACGACTACTATTACAACGTTTAGATATAATCTTATCCAATCCTTCAAAAGCTCCCATAAAAATGAAAAGAATATTTGTTGTATCAGCATAAAGCAACGGTTGTTCAGGATGTTTTCTACCACCAAAGGGAGGTACACCTACAACACCACCTTCTACAATCTTTAGGATTCCTTGTTGCACACTTTCACCACCAACATCTCTTGTCAGAGAAGGATTATCTCCTTTTCGTGATAGCTTATCTGCTTCGTCAATACAAATAATTCCCATTTCAGCAGCTTGCACATTGTAATTGCATTCTTGTAAAAGCCCAGTGATAACAGTTTCTATGTCATCACCTACATACCCTGCACTAGTAAGTCTGGTTGCGTCACCAATATAGCAAGGCAAACCCAACATTTTCGCAAGAGTTTTAATAATATAAGTTTTTCCTGTACCTGTATTACCAAGTAGCAGTATATTTGATTTTTCTATATTTACATCTTTCAAAGTTTCGTTATCAATGGTTAGTCCCATTTTATTCATTAAAACTCTTTTCCAATGATTATACATCCCAACACATAGAGTCTTTTTTGCTTCATCCTGACCAATGATGTATTCATTAAGCTGTTCATGAAGCTGCTTAGGAGTTAATCCTACCTTTGGCAAAACATCTTTTATTTCTTTTGCATTTTCTGTAACTGTATTTTCTTTTTGCATATATAATATTTTTAGTGTTTTGATGTTGCAAAGATATGACTTATTGTTGATATAGCCAAATTTTTTGCTATTTATTTTATATTAAAAAGATTAAATATGGCTGATATTTACGAATTAAGATATGTAAATGGTAACTTCAATGCTTTGGATGTTGATGATATGGTAGTCATCTTCAAAGGAAATGTGTATATTCTGAATGAGGAAGACGGATATAGTAATACTTTAATGCGTTTGATTAAAGAATTATGTGATGCTTTTCCATCTGTAAAAGAACATTTCTTTTATAATGATGGAACATTAAAAAATGAATTCCATAATAGTGGAGATGTCATTAATGCAATATATGATTATTTCATTAGTTTTCCCAAAGTCATAATAGGTATGGTTGATTATGATGATAATGATGGCTTGAGTTTAGATATTGAAAATACATCATATAATGTAACAGCATCACCTGAATTTAAGCAATTCCTGCAAAGTGAACAATCAAAGGCATTTGATAAAATTATTGTAAATGGTAAGGCTGTAACAATTAATGATACAGTAAAAAATCCGCATACAATCCAAATCGCCAATCCATTATATCATGGTACTGTTATGAAGCATTTATATGGCATTTTAACCAAAGGTCTTAGAAAAATGCAAGACAATTCAATTTTTAATGCAAAAAATGACGGATTTGTTTTCCTTACATCTGATTTCGCTATTGCTAAATCTTACGCTGGCATGTATAATGATGATAAAAAATCACCTATGGCGGTTTTGAAAATTAATTCAGACCATATAGATAAGAATAAAGTTGTACTTGACTTTGACTTTGTTAAGGAATTTGCATATCCAGGAAAAGATGATCCTTATACGTCTTCCAAACCTTATTGGAATGCATTTAAAGGCGAGATTGCGCAAAACAGTAAGAGATATGGTACAAAATTTCCAAAAATAGGGTATAGGGGTATTGTAATGCCTAATGCTATTGAAGGTGTTTATTTGTTTGACAAAGAAGAAAACCCCATTTTTCATACAAAACAAGAGATAATGAATATATTATCCAATCAGGCAAATGAATCTGTGCAACATATAAATGAATGGAAACCTGAAAATTATGATAGTCTTCCACAGAAAATAAGACTATATCATGGAACTGATATATTTGCATTGGAAGATATATTGCTTGATGGAGAAATAAATGCTCGTCATGGAAAAAGGACTGGGGAGACTTATGGAGTTAACTGGTTTTTCACATCTTTCAAAGATAATTTTGCAAGAGGCGTTGTATTTTCTATTGAAGTTGATAAATCTGAATTTGAAAATCATACATTTGAATTCATGAATGGGAGTGAAGTAACCTCCCGTGATAGTTCTGTTAGTATTCAAGGTAGGAATTTTAGGATTGAAAAACTAGATTGGTATAATCAAGAAACATTCCGCAATATATTAAAGAAATGTAATGGTGATATATATGATTTTGCAAACTATATAGGGGAGCATAACAAACTTCTTAATCAAATCGGAGAATATAGGGTGGATGATGTTGTTATATTACAAATACTGCGTCAGACTGTTGGAGAAGATTATCTGCGCCAACAAGGGGTGCTTGAATCAGTTAATAGAATAAATGAAGTGTCAAGCTCTGACATAAGTTTGAAATCGTTTGAAGTACAAGATGAACTTAATCCTAAGATATGGGTTAATGATAAACTTAATTCACGGGTACGATTAAGACTTCTTGACATAGCTGATGATTTTATAGACGAACTTTCTGTAAGATGGGTGAAACCAGAGGATATAATTCTTACAGGTTCTATTGCAAATTATAATTGGTCTAAATATTCCGACATTGATGTGCATATCATTATAGACTTCAGCAAGATATACAAGAAAAAAGAATTTGTAGAAGATTATTTTAACGGTAAAAAGGAACTATGGAAACGAGACCATGAAGATTTAACAATATACGGTTTTCCCGTTGAATTATATGTTCAAGATAAAGACGATAAATTAGAGGCGGGTGGTGTCTATTCGCTTGACAAGAATGAATGGATTAAAGAGCCAAAAAACATTGATGATGCTAAGATAAATGAAGTCTATGTCAAAGAACAGGCAGCTAAGTTTATGACACTGATAGACAATTACGAAAAAGACCTAAAAAAAGAAACAGATAACCATAAGATAGATATGATAGGTAAGAATATTAAAAAACTATTGGATAAAATAAAAGGAATACGGAAAGAGAGTCTTAAGCGTTCTGGTGAAATGGGAAGCGGAAATGTTATTTACAAGATAATCAGAAGAATGGGTTATCTTGATAAGATATGGGACATTATAAATAATACATATAATAAAAGCAAGACCATTAGTTGATAAATAACGAATTTTGAAACTATTTATAATTAAAATAACTATAGTTTATTAAAGAATATAATGAGCAATATTGCAGATAAAGAGTTAGAGTTGATGCAAAAACTGATTAATTTCGGTAATAGCAATACAGTTTCAACGGTTAGCAATAAACCAATATTGGAATACCATATGAAAGGTGCTGATGGGAAAACATACGGCATTATTAGAGAGTGTAATAAATTTTATATTAAAGTTGCACCCCCTAAAGATACAGAACCATTAGCAGAAGATTACAATTATATTGGAGGTATTAACAATAAAAAAGAATATGAATATCCTACTTACGCTTTGGCATCAAAGCAGTTTGATTTGAAGATGATGTCATTGAATGAGGCTTATACTTCCAATAAACAAACAATATGTGAGGATGTCATGAAATCTTCGCAATCTGATTGGCAGGTTAATGAAACTAAGGAGATGAGGGCAGAAATTGAACGTTTCAATCAAATTACAAGAAATGTTGACGCTCTGCTTAATGAAGAACATTCTGAAAAAAGTTTCACAATGAAACACACTCTTCCAGAAGCACCTGCGAAGAATCCTTCAGACAAACAAGTGAATAGCCCTTATACTGATACTGCCGTGGCTAGTGGTGATAAGGATTTCAAGAAAGAACTCTCCGATCATGAGAAGGCAGGAAAACCTTATGATAAGGATGGAAAAGCAACTGATGCCGATATGCAATCAGATAAAAATGAAAAAGGAGAAAAAGGCGAAGTATATACTGACAAGGCAAAATATGTTCCCGATAATTCAGTAGCAGACAAACGTCCTAGTGGTGCTAATGCCGTAAAAATGAATGAATCCAAAAAGAAACCTATTCGTATCAAGGTAACTGAAGAACAAGTATTGGCTTGGAATGGAAGTGCTGATTATATGGATAAATCTCATGGAACTGAAATAGGCGATACTGCGCCGTATGCTGAATGTGGCGATTGCAAAAAAGTAGAAGAAGGGTGCGATGTGGTTCATAATTCAGATAATCAAAATTGCCCGACTCCTGGTAACGGCGAAATTGGCGATGGGCAACCTTTTGAAGAAAACCCTTCCGTAAATGAGGAAAACATTGATGTTAATGATGTTGCGGGTATGCCAGACGAAGATGATGAATATAGCTTCGAGATTGATGATGAAGAACTTCCATTCCCTGATGCAGGTTTTCCGCATATGGATGACCCAAGATTAGACCCAGAAAGTACTGCGTACAGCCCTGCTGACTATGAATTTGACAGAATTCCTGACGATGAAGAATGGGGGTTTGCTGACGATGAGGATTTATATGGAGAATCTAAGAAAAGAAATTGCAATGAATCTACAATGGTCTTAAATGATTTTGGGAAACATCCTGCATATCAGAAACAGGCAATGACAACACCACCCAACAAGGAAGTGTCAAAAATCGGTCATGAATGGGATGATGAGTCTGCACAAGGTGAAGAACCTTATGGAAAACAGATAGGTTCTAACGCTCCTTATACAGATAAAATCGTTGATTTGATTGCTGATGCTGTTCTCGCTCATTTTGGTGCGAAAAAAAAAAATTGAGTGAAGCAAGTGAAGTAGAAGAAAGAAAGGTGATAAAGGTTAATACACCAGAACCTGCAATGGATGATATGATGACGCAACAAGAACCAGTTGTAAATCAAGATATGGGAGATATGAATGCAGGTGAGGAAGAAATAATGGGAGATGAAGGAATGGAACAAAATCCTTATCAAGCTGATTTTGACGCAGGTGTGGAAGCCGATGAAGAAAGTGATCCTAAAAGGTATATACAACAACTTGCAGGCAAATTAAGTCAATCTTTACGTTCTTACAATAAAGAACTGCCTTCTCCTGATGTCGATTTGAGTAAATATGTTATGGGGATGATTAACAAACAAGCAGTAAAAGGATTAAGCAATAAAGACATAACAGATGTTCTTTCAAAAATAAAATCCGATGAAACTGAAGATGATTATGAAAATCCTGATTTGAACTCAGACGAAATGAACGGAAATGAAGAAGATATATCACAAGATGACGTGAATCAGAATGAAAGTATAAAGAGAAATAAAATAAATGAGATTTTTCAAGATATAATTTCTCATTCTGATGACGAAAAACAAAAGATAGATAAGCCGATAACAAGTATAGGTTATTTGAAAAAACCTTTTACTTCGCCTAAATTCAAATGATATAAATTAATAATATATAAAAGCCTCTTTATAATTTAAAGAGGCTTTTTCTTATGAAATAACCTATTTATTTATATATTATTTCTTGATTATGAAACGATTTAAGATTACAGAAGAACAATATAAATCAGCTTTGAAAGAAGGTGTAACGCTAAAGGCTGATGTACAAGCCGCTAACGGGGATGTTAAAAAAGCTGTTGATACTTCTAAGCAACAAGCATTAAAAAGCGGTGTTAATTTGAATGATGCAACCATTGAAATAGACGCAAAAGACACTAATGAAAGTAAACTGATTAGTATTGGTGAACTAAAAAGAAAATATATCATAGAAAATAAAAAAGCAAATTCTGAATTGATGAACTTTGCTGAAGTCATAAAAAGATATAACCTTAAAAAAATATTATGAGTTTAGAACTACCAAAACATATTGTTGATGCAATCAATAAAAATGAAACATCAATAGGTGATTCCCCTGCATTGCCACCTGAAGATGAAAGCAAGTTCTTATTCAAATTAATCAATAAGGAATATACTGACTTAACAGATGGCATTGGAAGTATTGAAACCGTAAAAAACGAATTACCTATGTTGATTACATCGTGTAGGAAGAACGAAGCAAATAGTATTCCTGCATTGGAGAATCTTTGTATAGAGGTGATAAACAGAATAATGCCTATCCCACATGACACAATAGACATTCAGGCTAATATAGTCAATGGAATTGATGTAAAACAACAAAGATTAGTGCCAGAAGAAACTCTTGATTTCTCGTTTGACAGTATTGATGACATGAAAAATCTTACAGATGAAATATATAAAAGAAGAATGCTTAATGCTTTAATAAGCGGAGCATCAGTTGTCATATCTGAAGACATCGAAATATATCTTTCGAGTTTGTATAAGATAAATCCAGACCTGCCATCATTGTATAATAAAATAATGAAGTATAATAATATTCTGCTATATTCAGAAAAGGATACTTTAAACCAAAACGAAAATACTGAGGGTGGAAATGTGGATGTATATATACAATCCCAAGAGAATATGGTGACAATAGAAGCAAAAGGAATTATGTTCCCTATTTTGTTCTGTGAAACAATCAAGGGTCTATTAGAGCTTGCTATCAGTCATGGTTTACCAGAAGAAAAAGAAAAGGCTGAATATATCCTCAAAAAATCAGATTTTAAATTGGCTGAGAATTGGGATATAAGAATTGGAATACCGTTGTGGAAGAGAATTACAGCAATGTTTGAAAAGATAAATGCTGATGTGTATGACGTAGGTGTTAATTTCTTCTTTATGCAGCTTGCATTAAAACATTGTTATGAATTTAATGAATTCTTACAAGAAGTATTTCTAGGAACAAAAAATGGTGAAAGATTGTTGGCTAATATGGTAGATGAAATTATGAACAACAAGGAACAGGATGAATTTAATGATTATATGAAATCAAAAAATGATGCAACTTATCAAATAAATGATAATGATTATTTTACAGCAGATGAAATGATTGTTGATTCATTATAAAATTATACAGAATTTTACTATTTTTCAATTTGGCGTTATATTTATTATATAACGCTTTTATCATTATTTTATGGATTATAAATTAGAATATCTCAAATGTTATAAAGATAAAACGAGGCAGTATTTCATTGAAAATTATCTTTCAACGTATAATGCAACCGAAAGAAAAGAAGTTCCGTTTAGATTGTTTCCCAGACAAATAGAACTAGTTAAAGCATTAACTCAATACAATAATATTGTTACAATAAAACCCCGACAAAGTGGAATAACAACAGTAACTTCTGCGTGGGTAACTGGGCAGTTAGTTTTTGCAAATCCTGATTCACCAGAAACTGTGCTTTGTATCGGAAACAAGCTTGATATATCTCAACAATTATTGGAGAATGTTGCAACATTTTTGGAGCAAGTTCCAAGATGGATGTGGGGTGGTGATTATTTTTCACCAGATCCTAATTCCCCTAAGAATACTAAGTCTATTTTTAAAACAAGAAATAAAGCAAGATTGGAATTATTTAACGGTTGCAAAGTGTATGCTCGTTCAAGTGGCGTAAATGCCTCAAGAGGTATCCCTAGCGTGAGTGCGTTAATCCTTGATGAGGCAGCGTTTATCCAAAATGGAGTTTCTGTATATACACAAGCAGTAGCGGCAACAAACACGGTGAAAGGAGCAAAAGTTGTAATGATTTCTACACCAAACGGTAAAGATGCATTATATTACAACACATATTCAAAAGCAGTTAAGAAAGAAAACAATTTTCATGTCGTAGAATTTAGATGGTTTCAAGACCCACGTTATAATAGACATTTGAAATGGTCAAGAAAAAATACCAATGGAGAAATTGAATGGAGTTATGACACAGTAATAGATAAAAAAGGTAACATTATTTATGATGAAAAACGATGGAAACAATTGGAACAAGATGGATGGAAACCGACATCTCCGTGGTATGAAAATACTTGCAAATCTTTTAATAATGATGAAATAAAAATAAATCAAGAGATTAACGTATCATTCTTGGGTTCAAGTGATAATGTTGTTCCAGTTGATACAATTGAGATGCAGTTACAACAAAATGTAATTGAAATAACAGATGGCTGGAATTTAAAAGATTTAGCTGTTCATGAGACTTGGATATGGAAAGATCCAATACCAGAACATAGGTACATTGTTGCTTGTTTACCAGAAGGAGAACAGGTTTTGACTAAAAAAGGATATAAAAATGTTGAAAATATTACTTTTAATGATATTTTAATAGATAAAAATGGTAATAATACAAACATTAAAAGAATTATTAAAAGACAATATAATGATATTATATATAAGATAAAAATAAAAAATTTTTTAGACATTGTAAGTTTTACTGGTAATCATCCTATATGGTCATCACAAGGAAATAAACTTGTTAGAAATAAATACAGAAGAAGAATATTCAATTTTAATTACAATAAAGCCGATAAATTATCGGTTGGGGACTGGATTGAGTTTCCAAATGTATACAAATTAAAAACCTTGAAAGATTTTGAGATTTTATCTAAATGGGAAAAATATAATAGTATGGCAAGAATTGATTTTAGAATAGAAAATCCATTATTAAACGAAGAATTTTGGTATTATTGCGGAATGTGGATAGCTGAAGGTTATATATCAAAAGATAAATTTGGAAATATAACAGTTAATACTTGTCATAATTTATATGAAACAGACATTCATAATCGAATAGATAAATTAATACAAAACGTATTTCATAGAAATTCATTTCATACATTAAATTTAAGTCAAAATACAAAAAAAATACATTTTAGTTCTAAACAAATAGGTGCATTCTTGATAGATAATTTTGGTAAATATGCTTATGGTAAATATATTGCGGAATGGATTAAATTTTTGCCAACAAAATTTAAATTAAAATTAATAGAAGGCTATTTAACGGGTGATGGTTGTGTTATTAAGTCTAAGCAAAACTTTGGTACTTCTTGTTATGTAAGTGTTTCAAAAAAGTTACTTCAAGATATACAAGAAATTTTATTTTCAATAGGGATAGTAAGTTCTCTTAAACAACATAATTCCGAATATGAAGATTTTATACAAGGAAGAAAAGTCGTTTGTAGACCTAAATATATACTTACTTCAGCAAAATACGATACAAAAAAATTATTAGATATGATAGGAATTAAAAATTCAATCATAATAAAAGAAAGTAGAAGAAAAATTTCTAATTGTTATCTATCTGACGATGAAACAAAAATATATGCTCAAATTTCAAAAATAATAACTGAAAAATATAGTGGTATTGTCTATAATTTTGAAACAAACTCGCACACGTATTGTACAAAAAATATAGCAACTCACAATTGCGACCCTAGTTCTGGGAGTGGTGAAGATTTTACTGCAATACAAGTAATTGATGTAGATGCCATAGATAAAAATGGAATCCCATGTTTTGAACAGGTATTAGAGTATAACGGAAAATTAAATGGAAATGAGGTTGCACAATTAATAGATAGATATGGGAAAATCTACAATGAGGCATTAGCTGTTGTGGAGGCAATAGGTGGTTATGGTGATTCTATTGTATTATCCTTATTGGAAATGAATTATCCCAATCTTTATTATGATGATCCGTCATTAAAAAACTATACAAATACGAATCTGGCAAACACTAAAAATATAGGTAAGGAAAACGAAAAGCAGTTACCTGGTTTTAGAACAAACTCTTTACGTTTGCAAATGATTTCAAATTTTGTAAATATGCTTAAGGATAATTCATTCAGAGTTCACTCAATGAGAACAATCAATGAATTGGAAACCTGGGTATATAAAAACGGAAGACCAGACCATATGGACGGACAGCATGACGACTTGCTTACTTGTCTTGCAATGGGGTTATTTGTCATGCAATTTTATATGATTAGACGTGATAAAATCAAAGCCAAAGACAGTACAATTGTTTCGTCTTGGTTTGTTGCAAGTGCAAAAACACAGAATTATAATGTAAGAAACCTCAATCAAACTATTGATATATCTTCAACAAAACCTAAACTTCAGCTTCCTTTCTATTCAAGTAAAGGTGCAAATGATGAGCAGAGAAGATTTGCTGCAATGATGCTTTTGGGATGTGTTAAAAAGTTTAAGAAAACGCACAACTAAATATGGTTGATTTTTGGAAAACAATCTATTTTGGTTGATTAGGAATAGTGTTTAATATATAGTTTGATTGATTAATCTCTTCCAAACCATTATATTTATAGTATTATAGACTAATTTTAAGATAATGGCAAAAAAACCTACTATATTTCAACGTATCAATAGTATGTTTTCAGGAAATGGAGCTATTGTGAACAATTACAATGTTCAAAGAACAAATCCTGATGATATTATTATTAAAACAAAAGATAAAGATGAATATGATACTGCTGCCCTACAAGCAAGACAGCAACATCTTTTAGCAAGGCAATGGAAACGTGCGCAATATGATATAACTAACCGTTCTCTTGCAAGTTTAAATGAAATTAAATTGTGTTATCGTGAGGCTGATTTAATGGATTTATTTCCCGAAATTGGTACTGCTTTGGATATTGTTACGGAAGAGTGTAATTATATTGGTGATAGTGGATGCGTAATCAATATTACTTCTGGTTCTGAACGTGTAAAGGCAATATTGCAGGATTTATTCGTAAACAGGCTTTCTATTAATGTAATGCTTCCTATGATATGCAGAAGTATGTGTAAATACGGTAATGATTTTTTATTGCTTAATATTGACGATAAAAATGGTATAACTGGATGGAAAGAGTTACCTGTTTATGAGATTGAAAGGTATGAAAATGGCATGGAAAACCCATATGCAAGTGCTTATACACAATTAAGTAATGTAAATCCATATATGCAGAATTCAACCAAATTCGTATGGGTTGGTACAAATGAATATATACCTTATCAAGATTGGCAAATTGCACATTTTAGACTGCTTTATAATTCAATATTTCTTCCGTATGGATGTTCGTTTTTACAAAAAGCAAGAAGACATTTCCGTTTATTGTCAATGATGGAGGATAGTATGTTGCTTTATCGTCTAGAACGTTCAGTTGAAAGACGTGTATTTAAAATAAATGTAGGTGCAATTGACGAACAAGATGTACCTGCTTATGTGCAACAAATTGCAAATGAATTTAAACGTACACCAATTATTGACCCTATGACTGGACAGATTGATTTGAGAAAAAATGTGCTACCAGTGTGGAAAAATACGCCTATTCCATTACTTGATGGGAGAACAATTACCATTGAAGAATTAGCAAAAGAATATGAGAACGGCAAAACAAATTATGTCTATTCAATCCAAGATAAAACTCTTCAAATAGTACCAGGTAAAGTTATTTGGTGTGGTAAAAATTATACAGCTAAAAAAATGGTGAAAATTATTTTGGATGATAATTCATATATGGTAATGGCACCAGAACATGAAATTATAATGCGAGATGGTACTAAGAAAAGAGCAGATAAGGTATGTGAAGGTGAATCTGTGATGCCATTTTATAGAGAATGTAATAAATCATATTTAAAACGTATGGAACGTTATGAAAAAACATATAATCCGCATAATGGTAAATATGAGTATACACACAGATTGATAGCACGAGAAGTAATCAAATCTAATGAAAAATATAATACCGTTCATCATATTAATTTTAACAAATATGATAATACACCATCTAATTTATTATGGTGTGACTATTTCGAACATAAATCAATGCATAGAGAGTTAAATATAAGACGAAAATCTTATTTAGCCATGCAACCATATAATCATTCTGAACTGCATAAACAGCATGATGAAATTAGACGTAGAAATAAAATTGAGTTTTGGAAAAATGGTAATGCAGTACAGGCAAAGAGGCGTATGACTGTTGCTTTTGATGACTTTATGTGGGATAAACTACGTGAGGCAATATTGGATAAGATAATATATAATAGAAATACAATGTTAGAATATATAAATTCTTATCTTATAGAACATTTATTAGAAATAAACACTAATAAAAGATTACATAAACTTCATAGAATATCCCGTGAAGTGTTAGAGAGCAGAATTCATGAACAAGGATTTAATACAATTACAGAATATATTGATAGTATAAAGAAAAATCATAAAATAAAACACATTGAATATGTTAACGGTGATGATGTTTATTGTATGACTGTTGTAGGATTAAACAATGAGGAAGATAGACATAATTTTGCCTTGAGAACATTTACACAAAATGGTGAATGGAATGATAGTGGGTGTTTTGTAAGTAACTGTAATTTGGAAGATTTTTTTATACCTGTAAGATCTGATGATGCCCCTAATCCTATCGAAACATTACCTGCTGCGCAAAATTTAAATGCTATTGATGATATTAAATTCATTCAAAATAAAGTATTTACAGCATTACGTGTGCCAAAGTCATTCTTGAATTTTGAAGAAGCACAAGGCGATGGTAAAAATCTTTCGTTGTTGGATGTACGTTTCTCTAAAACTGTGAATAGAATACAACAAGCATTAATTATGGAGTTGAATAAGGTTGCTATTGTGCATTTAATTTTATTAGGTTTAACTGATGAGTTATCTAATTTTACAATTACAATGAACAACCCGTCATCTCAGGCAGAAATGTTGGAAATTGAAAATCTTGCGAAGAAAATAACAACAGCGAAAGATGCTATTACTGATGGTGGTAATGGTATTCCTTTAATGTCTGTAACAAGAGCTTGGAAAACAATCCTTAAATGGTCTGATAAAGAGATTGCAGATAACCTTGAAGAATTACGTCTTGAAAATGCACTTGCAGGCGAATTGAAAAAGACATTCCAAATTATTAAAAGAACAGGTATATTTGATCCAGTTGATAATGTATATGGCGAAGCAGGGGCAGAGTATAGTGATACTCCCGAAGAAGGCGCAGACGATGGTAGTGTAATGGGAGGTGGAAGTAGCTCTGCTGGTGCTGCTATTGGCGGCGGTGATGTTGATTTTAGTGAAGAAGATATGGGTGGTGAAGAAATGGATAACGGCCAAGAAGGAGAAATGGATATTGAAAATGCAGCCAATGAAGATAATGGAGGTGTGGAGGGTGAACAACCTGAACAGGCAAATGAAAATCTTGGAAGTAGATATATGAAGAAACTTCTTACTGAAACATTACGGAAGCAGAAGAAAATTTCCCTTGATTTACAAAGACGAGAAAAACATTACACAGAGTTATTAAAAAAGAAGATTAATGAAGAAAGGATTGAAAAAGAAAAAAAAGACAATGTAGAAAGAATACCTATTCTTAATAAAAATTTCTTAATCAACGAGGAATTGGATTCATTACAGAAACAATTAAACGAATTTACAAAGAAGAAAGACTGAAAGATATTTATTTATAAAGTATTAGACTGTAAAAACAATGGATAACAATATACACGATTTATATACAAGGGCGAACACTTTGATGCAAGGTGCATTAAAGAAATATGCAGAAGGTAATATAGATGCTGCTGACAAAGAAAGACAACAGGCAAATGAACTGTATGATATGGCAGAGAAATATATCAATATGCAAGCAAGTAGTCAGGAAATGATTTATGGAGAAAATAAAAACTTTGGGCTGACTTATAATATTATTGAAGCCAATGTTCCTAAATGGTTTATGAATAAGAAAAAGGCAAAGGCGATTAATGAAATTAAGAAATTAATTTCAGAAAACAAGGTGTTAAAAAAACAATTTGATGTTTATAACGCTTTAAAGTCTGTCAATGAAAATGTTGACGCTACTGAATATCTGAATTCAATATTGGAACAAACCCCTGTGTTTTCTAAAAAAGAAATTAGCGAAAATAACCAGAAACTTATTGATATAATTCACAAATACAAAGGATATGAATTAGTGGTTGTTTCAGATGATGATGCAAGATTATATGAAGCCATTGAATATATTTTAACACATAAAAAAGCATTAAATAACCTGAATGAGTGTTTAGCTTGCAAAGGTGTGATAGTCAACTATCTTAAAGAACATACCGAAAAAGGTGCTTCAAATAAAACAGATATTGATAATATGTTTCATTTTGCTGTTTCTAGGTCTCAAGAAATGTACGAGAGTTTGAATGAAAATGAACGTAATTTGATTGAAAATATGGCTAAATATGGAAACAACACAGAAGATGCTTTCAACGGAATTAAAAAGGAGGTATCAGGTTGTTTATATGAATCCTTCTCCAATTCAAATACAGAAGATGAGAAAAACAGATGGGGAAATATTATGAAACAAGTAGATGAAATGAAATATAAAGAGGAAGACGGGATCGATAATATTATCAAGCTATATCAAATTAAAAACGCAATAAATTAAGAATAACCGATAATATCAATTACACATAAATGAAACATGTATTATTTAGCAAAACGATTTAATAATATATGTTTCATTTTGTTATTTGTGTTAAAAGTTGTATATTTGCATTGTATATATAATATACTTAATATGTTTAATTATTAAATGAACAAGAGAAGTAAGAAAGAAATAAAACTACAAAATACTGATAAATACACAGTCAGATATGGTTCTTTAAATAAAGAAATTCCAGAAGTTATTTATATAAGAGCTAAAACAAAAATAATTCCAAAAACAAAGAAATCTGATTATTCAAAGGATATTCTTGGAATAAAAGATGAATTTAATAGGACTGTAAAAAAATTAATTGTTGATAATAAATCATTTGGGAACAATTACATCTGTCATTTTGATACAAACGGAAATGGCATGACATACAATAAAAAGTCATTTCTTAAATATGATGTGTATGTTAAACCTTCTATATTAAAAAATATTTCAGACTATGAATGTGAAATTTCTTCATTGGTAAATGCATTTAATAATAATTTGTCCAACTTATTAGAAAAAAGTAATATGTTTTACAGTTAATCAAATATTTATGCTATTTATTGTAAAATAGTAGATTGAAATATGAATAATGTTAATTTTGAACAGCTTACAGAAGTAAAGAAAGGGCAAACTGGTACAGGTTTACTTATTGAGCATGATGGTCATATTAACAGGGATACGGATATAATTAAACAGATACATGAAGATATAAATAATAATCATAAATTTGTAATTCCAGAACACTTTGTTGTGTCGGCTGTATTCCAAAAATATGGCATCAAAAATGCTAATGGACGTATATATCCAGAAGATGTTTTGAAAAGAGAAGTTGAAAAATACCAAGATAAAATATTGAATCATAATGCATTAGGTAGCCTAGACCATCCTTCTAGTTCCGCACTTTCAGGACATGACATAGCTCATAATATTTTAAGCTTAGAATGGCAAGGTCATACATTAATAGGTGAGATGGAACTACATCTATCACCAGGATATATTAAATATGGGGTTTGTTCTACAAGTGGAGATTTAGTCGCAAATATGTTATTGTCTGGTTATCTAATTGGCGTTTCATCTCGTGGAGTTGGAAGTGTTGAACAAAAATTTGGAACTTTTGTTGTTGGTGAAGATTATGAAATAGTCTGTTGGGATGTGGTGATAGAACCAAGTACCCCTGGAGCAAATATTAAATCAAATCGCCAAGAATTGCAACAATATATGGAGAATGATGAGACAAAAAAAGGCAAGTCTACATTATATGAAAACACTAAACTTGATATAATAGAAAAAATATTAATGCTGTAAAAATTAGAAATATTCAATTATATATTTAGTCCGTAAGTGAGTGTGTATTACTTGTTTACGGACTATTTTTATATCTTGATATGTCTATTATTATTTTCAGTAGCAAATTATAATTAATTATTGTGTTTAAAACCATATTTATTTATATGGAATGAGCATACATTCTAAATCTGAAAAATATTTATAATTAAATAATTAACAGAAAATATATTTTCTAATGGATAATAAAATAAGAAGTGAATATATTAAAAATCTTGTTAGTGAAAAAGATACTTTGAAGAAAAAGCTAGATGAAATGGCTAACGAGAGTTTGAAAGATATTGTAAGCGAAGAGGTTAACAAAAACCTTCGCAAACTTATCTCAGAAGCTGATGAAGATGATGATTCATACGAAGAGGAAGAAGTCAATGATGTCCCTACCCCCGACAATGACAAGGAAAGCACTGATGATTCTGCAACGTCTGGTGACGAAACTGGTGATGATTTACCTGCTGTTGAAGACGATGTTGAAACTACAAGTGAATTAGAAGACGGTGGAGATGAAACCGATGATATGTGGGGAGACCTTGAACAATACAAGGATGAAACGGGTGAATTTGACTTGCGTAATATGGATAAGGATAATGTTGTTAAAGTTCTTAAACTTGTCGCACAAGACCCTGCTAATAGTGTAAGAGTATTCAAAGATGATGCACAAGGCACAATTGTTATCAATGATGATGACACGGATAAGCAATATGTTGTTAATGTGGATACCGCTGACAACGGTAGCGATTCCGTTGATGTTTCTGCGACTGCCACAGATGAAAGCCAATGTGGTGAAGGTTGCAATGAGTCTGATGACAAATGTCCTAGTTGTGGTAAAGACAAAGAGAATTGCACTTGCGATGAGGGGTGCGGAAAAGTAAATGAGGAAACTGGTTATACAACTGATTATCAGAAAAAGACTGCTATGACAACACCATCAAATAATGAGCCTGCAAAATCAAGCGAAACCTATTCTATGGATGGCGGAGTTCCCATTGGAACTGAAAAGCCTTACGGCAAAGCAGGTAATGAAATGGATCCGTTTGAAGAAAACGTAAATGAAGGTGATGAGTTTGAGATTGAACTTGATGATGATAATGTTGAAGAAGCTACAAATGTAGGAGGATTTGCCAATCAGAATTCTACTGCAAAATCACACGTTCCCAATTCTAATGGACGTGCTGCAAGAAATCAAAGCAAAGGTGGAGAATATACAAGTACGCAAAAACCTCGTTACAGTGGTGAACAAATGGAATCTATCAAGCGTCAAGCAAATCAAATTTTTGCTGAAAACAAACAGTTAAAAGGCATTGTTGAAGAACTTAAGAACAAGATTAATGAAGCTATCGTTGCTAATTACAACTTAAGTAGAATCATCAAACTTGTAACAGAGAACTCAACTTCAAAAGAAGAAAAAATGAGTATTATTAATAAGTTCAACAATGTAAGAACATTGCAGGAAGCAAAAGATACATTCACTGCTATTGACACTGAGTTGAAAAATCCTGATAGAGTCGCCAAAATTAATAATTTGCTTGATAAGCAATTGTCTGAATCTAAGACTAATAATGCAACAAAACCTGTTGTTGAAACAAAAATGTATCAGTCTGAAGATTTGCAAGAAACAATATCACTCATGGCTAGATTGGATGCTTTGGACAAAAATACCAAGAAAAAATAAATTATTCAATTCTAGTAGATATTTATAATTAAATAATAATTTTAACAATTAAAGATTATTACATATGCGAGAACTATTAAATAGTGGAGCAGTTGGTTCAATTGAACTTAATGCACAGAAAAAAATTAGACAAGATATACAGGAAAGATGGGAAAAGCTTCATCTGTTGGAAGGTCTACAAGGACATGTAAAGGAAACAATTGCCACCCTTTATGAAAACAACGCAAAGCACCTTATCTATGAAGCTACTGGTTCTGATAACTCTGGTTCGTTTGAAACAGTTGTATTCCCTCTTATCAGACGTGTATTCTCTAAATTGCTTGCTAATGACATTGTATCAGTACAAGCTATGAACTTACCTATCGGTAAATTGTTCTTCATTAAACCCGTAACATCTGAAAGAGAATGGACTTATGCAGAAGATGGTCAGATTTCTGATGGTGATACTGGTAAGCATGTAGGCTTGATGGGTTATAAAGCTCAAAACCGTTTCTACAATGGTCAGGCATTTGATGCCAATGATGAAAGAACTTGGGAAACCAAGAATCAGTATTACTTGCCTGATGAGGTTGTAAAACCTGCTTGGGAAGATGATGGTACTGGCACAATGGTACAGAAACCTGAAGTCACAAAATACATGAAGAAATCTCTTTATGATTTGTTCTATAATGACTTCTTATTTGATAATTCAAAAGGTAAAGTTACTATCCGTGTTGGGAATTCAACAGTGGTTATGCTTGCACCTAACGGTGATTATGTAGCTGCCGATTTGGATGATTATCCTACAGATTCTAACGGTTCTATTAGTTCGTTACTGCTTGAAGTAACTGGTTTCAGTTCTTACAATGCAGGTCGTTTGACTGGCCCAGATGGTAATGAAATGGATACTGAAGCTTTCCTTGCTTCATTGAAAGTTATTACTAAGGAAGCTATTGACGGCGGTGATGATTTCACTTCATTTGCTGCTAATGAATCAATTCCTTTCCGTGTTATGACACAGAAGTATGGTACACAAATGGTAGATTATCAGAACATTTGTGATGCTAATGGTAAGCTTTATATTGAACTTGATTTGACAAAACCTGCTAAAAAACAAGGTCAGACAATGTTAGGTTATATTGGTGTAGACCCTGCACAATTAGCTGACAAACAGCCTGATGATTTGTTCAAAATTGCTTGGGCACAGTATGATAGCCTTGAATTGGAAACTGATATGGGTGAAGTTTCGTTCCAACTTACTTCCGTATCTGTATCGGTTGAGGAAAGAAAGCTTCGTGCTACTTGGTCTCCTGAACTTGCACAGGATGTGAGTGCTTTCCATAATATAGATGCAGAAGCAGAATTGACTGCAATTCTCTCTGAACAGATTGCTGCCGAGATTGACCGTGAAATTTTAAGAGATATTCGTAAGGCCGCTGCTTGGCAATTACGTTGGGATTACAACGGATGGCAAAGAATTGGTACTCCTTCTACTGTGTATACACAGAAAGACTGGAACCAGACTCTTATGACACAAATCAATAAGATTTCTGCTCAAATCCAAAAATCTACGCTTCGTGGCGGTGCTTCATTCATCGTGGTTTCTGCTGAAATTTCCGCAGTATTGAATGACTTGGAATATTTCCACGTAACAGATGCAAGTGCAGAAAGTATGCAGTACAATATGGGTATTGAAAAAATTGGCGCACTTCAAGGACGTTATCAAGTGATTGTTGACCCATACGCACCTCATTGGAGCTTGATTATGGGACACCACGGTACTTCGTTACTTGATACTGGTTACATTTACGCACCCTATGTACCTATGGCTTTAACACCAACAATGTATAATCCATTTAACTTTGCTCCTGTAAAGGGAATTGTGACACGTTATGCCAAGAAGCTTGTAAACAATAAATACTACGGTGCAATAAAAGTAGACGGTTTAACTTATTGGAATATTAACGAATTACGCTAATTATCAATTAGTTACAGATATAATCAAAATAAAAGGGTTGTATTTTGCAACCCTTTTATTTTTGTTCCATACTATTATTAGTAATATTTTATCATTATTAAAATATATGCATATCAAAAATTAAAATGGTTGGAGTGAAATTAAAGAGGTTTTTTCTTGGTAATTTCCATTTTTATTTGTATCTTTGCAACAGAAATATTAATAATAAAAAAGGGAATGATATACCAGATTACCCAGTATTTATGAATTATGTGGATGAAGCGGTGTTCCGCTACAATTCAAGAGAACAGTCCGAAAGCGATAGATTCAGAATGATGTTCAAACGCTCTATTGGAATCTTTCGATATGCAGATGTAAAAAATGTTGGATAAAATACCGTATGCCGATATTTATAAATAAAACGGCTTATGAAAGAAGAAATTATAGATGATATAGTGAACTATGTTATAAGTAACTATGGTGAAATCCCAGAATTCGGGAACAATATCCAATATTATGCTTTTTGTCGATGGATTTTTATAAGACCTGACAATATGTCTATTGATGACACGTTTCAAATTTTCGATAATAAAATTTATCCAGTTGTCAAGAAAAGAATTGGCATATCAGAAAATAACACATTATGATTTTTGTTTCTTACCTACATCCATTAAGTTGATTTTTTGTTTCAAAAATGTCAACTCTCCATTCAATGTGTTTAACCGATCTTTATCGGGTTGTTTCTTTTGATGTTCTTGCTGAAATTCCAAACACTTCTTTCTAAAAAGTATCTCTACTTCCTCTAATGTAAGCTCGTTATCGTTGTAAGACGAATTAGCTTCTGTACCATCAATGCTGTTAAAAGCATCTTTCATATTATCTATGTTTTGCTGTTTGTTGTTCATAATCAATATGATGTATAGCAAAGGCCAAATTTTATGTGTACAATCATGCATTAAGTCATAAAAACGTCCGAAAACTTTTGGTAATCGGACGTTTTATAGAGATATCGCAATGTTTTACCTTTGATTGAGTTCTTCTATCCCCTCCATATCCAAATCCTCGAAATCCAAGTTGGAAAGAGAGTCGGCTATGACGGTGAAAGAGAACTCATGGTCGTACAACAAGAAACTGCAATGGTAACGATTGGCAATCTCATGCACAATGTTCCAGTTCTTGATATTTTTGTACGTCTCTTTCTTCAACCGTATATAAAATTCTAAGAAAAATTATGATTTTACTTAGTTTTTATTTCTTGT
>ERZ808259.163-NODE-163-length-42477-cov-9.000919_pt1 | contig 42477 bp, 36 predicted proteins | sample MGYA00521279_ERZ808259 | MGnify/ENA primary metagenome ERZ808259 (study PRJEB31516, sample SAMN03275586) | gut metagenome | biome: mammalia-associated habitat; material: feces | host: Papio cynocephalus | place: Kenya | collected 2012-07-27 ...
CAAGAACAAGCTGGCAAGCAAGAACAAGCTGGCAAGCAAGAACAAGCTGGCAAGCAAGAACAAGCTGGCAAACAAGAATACCTCTAAAAAGATGTACAACTCCGATAACCTGTATCCAGAACATCGGAGAAACTACATCAAGGTGGCTCGAAAATGGCAGGAATTGCTCATCAGGGAGATGGAAATACACGACATTTCCAGGAACAGAATCCTACAAGAAAGCGGTATGGCTAAAAGTGTCTATGAAAATTTCTACAAGGCCATTGCGCGACCTATCAAGATCATACAGTTGAAAAACACCATCAAGCACATTCTCAAGCAAAAGGACCTGAAAGAATGTGAGAACGTGGGGAAGTCGAAATGCCGCTTTCCAAGGACGGAAATGTTTCTCAACGACATCAAGCTCATGGACCTCAACATGCCTCTGGCTGAAGAGGAGGATTTCATCAAAGCTACAAGCAGCCTGGACCGACATAACAATTTCCGAAAAGAAATCTCTGATATGAAAGATTTCATAAAAGAAGAGGGCATCCCTCCCTTCGCGGAAAAAGTGGGAAAACATAACGCCAAGGAAATCATCCGCAAGTTGACGAGCGGTGAAACTCTTTGACGAATGGAGACGAGCGGAGAAACTCGCTGACGAATGGAGACAACAATTCACTTTACAAACATAAGAAATATTTTCACAAGATGAACAATCTACCACAAAACCCTACTATCCAGCCTCAGGCCATGCCATCGGTGTTCCACTCCTTGCGCAGCACACAGAGCCAACCGCTGAAGTCCTTCATCGACATCGCCTATTACATCATGTCGGACACCCACACCAGGGTTCAGACGGAAAGTTATCGAGAGGCCGTCAAGATAGACCGGCAGCTTGCCGCCAACATCAAGCGCAACTGCCATGCCATCTGCCCTTCCATCCAGTTTAAGCCGAAGGGGCGAACGCTAGATGCCTTCCAAGCCGAGACCCTCCTCCTGATGCTCGACTACGACCACGTGATAGGACTGGTGATGAAAGATGCCCTGGAGGCGGTGAAGCGCTCTCCCCACACCCTGGTGGCATACCGTACCATCAGCGGCATGGGATTCCGTGTTATCCTGAAATACGAGCGTCCCAAGGGTTGCACCCTCACTGCCACCGAACTGCACCGCCTCGCCATCACCAAGGCGATGAACCTCTACGACGACAGGACCCATCTCCTCGCCGACAGGCAGTGCCAGGACATGACCCGCCTTTGCGGCCTCTCCCACGACGAGGAAGCCTACTTCAACTGGAACGCAACCGCTCTTCCCATCACTCCGGAGGAGGTGGAGCATTTCTACAAGACCGTGGTGAAACCCAAGCTCGAAGAAGAAAAGGAGAAGTCATCGGGCGACAGGAGCAAAGACGCTCCTCTGAAGCAAGGCAACAAACGACAGTCGAGCGACGGGACAACGCCCCGCAAGTCAGCCTCCTTCGACGACATCATCGCCACGGTGAAACGCCAGTCGCAAAGCTGGGACTGCCAGTTCGTACCAGGCTCCCACCACAAGTACGCCCTGCGCTTCGCCAACTTCTGCCATCGCTACGGGGCTGACAAGGACGCCCTTCTCTCCTGGATGAGCGCCGAGATGGGCTCGGAGCACGAGGGCATCGGCGACATCGTGGACTGGGTGTATAACAAGCTGGACTCCTTCGGCACCTGGCATCTCTACGCCCCGGGCGAGGGATACGGCAGGAATCCCGGCATGAACGCCATCAAGCAATGGATCGAAAGCCGAAGCGAGATTCGGTTCAACATCATGACCCACAAGAACGAGATAAGAGCCTACGACACCAACGACAAGTTCTTCCACAAATGGACACCGATAGGGGAACGGGAGGAGGATACCCTCTACACCATCATGGACATGAGCGGTCTGAGAACCAGCAAGCGAAAGCTCCACTCTTTCCTCAACAGCCACTTCAGCGAGGACTTCAATCCTCTCGTAGAATACCTCAAGACACTCGCCGACTGGGAGGAGGGGAAGGACCCTGACTACATCGACGAACTGGCGGACACCATATCGGTACTGGAGGCGCCAGAGTACTACCATACGCACGAACTCTTCAAGTATGCCTTCAAGAAGTGGTTCGTGGCCATGGTGGCGGGATGGATCACCAAGAAGAACGTCAACGAGACGATGCTCCTGCTCGTGGGCAAGGGCGGCATCTACAAGACCACCTTCCTGGAACATTTGCTGCCGCCGTGCCTGCACGACTACTTCACCAACGACTCGACCGCCGACTACAACAACAAGGACTTCCTGGAATATTTCTCCAGCAAGGCACTCATCTGCCTGGACGAGTTTGCCACCCCCCAGGGCAAAAACCTCAACTCGTTCAAGAGCTGCGTCACCAAGAAGGAGCTCAACGTGAGATACCCTTACGACCGCTATGCCAGCGTGCTCATCCACAACGCCTCGCTCTGCGGTACGAGCAACAACCTCCATATCGTCGATGAGTTGGAGAACCGACGCTACCTCATCTGGCAGGTCACTTCCATCGTCAGTCCCCTCTCCCATCCCATCAACTACGAGGGCATCTACTCCCAGGCTCTCGCCCTGAGCAAGAAGGTGCTGAATGCCAAAGGCAAGAAACAGCTAGAGGACGAATGGGTGTATTGGCTCACTGCCGAAGACCGCGCGAAACAAGAGGTTCACAACAGTATGTTCATGGTCAACAACTACCTGGAAGAGCTTATCAAGAAGTACTACCGAGTACCTGAGAGTACCGACAGAGACAACCCGAACCTGAAGTTTGTGACCTCCGCCGACATGCTCGACAAGATTAGCACCAACTCCGTTTTTCGCCAGACTTTCTCCAACAAGGATGTGAGCATCGTCATGGATCGTCTGGGATTCACCAAGCAGCATCGCCGCAACGGCAACGGTTGGTGGGTTGTCGAGAAGGAAGGCATGGTCATCAACATGGAGGCTGGATTCGGGTACGAGCGAGAAGACAGACTCGTCGTCTTTCCTGATCAAGAAGAAACCGAGAAAGAGGATGAAAACGACTGAAATAGAAGTCGGAAATGGCTGAAATAGCGGTCGCAAATGGCTGAAATAGCGGTCGGAAATGACTGAAATAGCGGTCGCAAATGGCTGAGATTGAAGGTCGAAATGGCTGAAATAGCGGTCGCAAATGGCTGAAATAGCGGTCGGATATGGCTGAGATTGAAGACCGAAATGGCTGAGATAGAAGTCCGAAATGGCTGAGATTGAAGACCGAAATGGCTGAAATTTATATTTAATTCGAATTTCGCGAGTAATCAAATCGCCCTGAAAGGGCAAAAAGCCCCAAGCCCAGGGCAACGCCCTGGGTAGTTAGATGGGATAAGTGCGCCCTGTAAGGGCAAAAGCATGATATCAGCAAGCTTTAGGGGGTAAAGCTTTTGCCCTTTCAGGGCGCAATCTATTTGCGAAAGCAACCCAGGGCGTTGCCCTGGGCTTGGTGCTTTTGGACCTTCGGCCCGAATCCATAGCTATTTGAGAAACTTGAGTATTTAATAAACAAAAAAACTAAGAAAACATGGAATTAAGAAGTTATGACAAAGCAGAACTGGCACTCCTCTACTTTCCCAAGTCGGATGCCAAGGTAGCGCTCAATCGCCTGAACCGCTGGATCAAGAACATTCCCGAACTGACCACATCGCTTCGGGAATGTCATGTGGCGAAATGCGCCAAGTACTTCAGTCGCCACCAAGTGGAACTCATCATCGAGTACCTGGACGAGCCGTGAAAAAGGGAGATTCGGGTGAGGAAAACAGAGAAAAAGAAGTTTTTTCCAACTTTATTTCTCGTTGGGCATTAGATGTCACAGACGGAATCATTGGACAGAAAAAAAGTGTTACCTTTGCAATGTCATTCAGAGAGAGTGACTTAGCCACTGCAAGCGGGCGAGCGCGCAGCCCACATCGCATCGCAGGCTAACCTGTAATTAACCACTTTCAAAAAACAGTAAAAACAGTATGATTCTCTACAAAGTAACGAAAAACAACAACGAGAAGTTTCCAGAGGCCTATGGCAAGTACTACGCCCGCCCAGTAATCACACAGACCATCGACATCACAGGACTCGCCGAGCACTTGTCGGAGCACAACACAGGTTTCTCGCCAGGTGCCACAAGAGGCTTGCTCACCGACATGGTGCGCTGTATCAAAGAACTGGTGCTGAAGGGCATCGCAGTGAAGATAGACGACCTCGCCATCTTCTCCATTGGCCTCCGAACCAAGAAGGGCGCTGACAGCGAGAAGGAGTTTACCGTAGCGAAGAACATCGAGGGCGTGAAGCTCCGTGCCCGTGCCACAGGCAGTCTGGTGAGCAGCAAGCTCGACCTCGTGGCCAATCTCAAGAACGCCGCTACCCTCTTGGGCGAGGACGAGGAAAATAGTGAGAAAAAGGACGAGGACAAGGGCAACGATCCTACGACTCCTAGCGGAGGGGGCAGCTCTTCGGGCGGTTCGCAAAGCAAGGATGATTCAGGCAGCAAGGGAGACCAAGGCGGAACAGACCAGGGCGGAACTAGCGGCGACGGACCTACGGAACTCTAGCCCAGAGAAAGAAGTAATCAGTAAAGTTTAACCTAAAAGCAATAAGTAAAAGATGAAAAAGGAAACCATTAAAACAGTCATTAATTTCATTATCACAGTTCTCACAGCCGTCGTCGGCGCTTTCTGCGTAACGAGCTGCAAGGGCTAAGATAATCCAAGCCCCCGAGTCCATGGGATATGGACGAGGGGGCGAACTTACCAAGACTAAATTAACCCTTCAAATTTGCCCCAAACTGAATCAAGCAAACTTGTTATCTTAAATCAGTCAAACCATTAATCCTAAAAAAATGAGTAAGAACAAACGTAACATTTCGCTGATCGTATTGCATTGCAGTGCGACAAGAGAGAACCAGAATTTCACGGTAGAACAGTTGGAGGCCTGCCACAAGGCACGAGGTTTCGACGGCATCGGCTACCACTACTACATCACCAAGGACGGCACGCTCTATCCTTGCCGTTCAGAGGAGCGGATGGGAGCCCACGCCAAGGGCTTCAACGCCCACAGCATCGGCATCTGCTACGAGGGCGGCCTCGACAAGAACGGGCGTTGCAAGGATACCCGCACCCTTGCCCAGAAGGTCACCATGGAGGAGCTACTCCACTCCCTCTGCCTCGACTTCCCCGATGCCGAGATTCTGGGGCACAGAGACTTGCCCGGGGTCAAGAAAGATTGCCCTTGCTTCGACACCAGGGCATGGCTCAAGGAAATAGACTTCCATATCTAAAAGACAAGAAGGTCGAACTGACAAACAGCCAGTTCGACCTTTGTTATGTGTTGCTACGAGCTCATTTCTAAGATTAAGAATTAAGCCATTTCTTACCTCGAGGTGTCAACCACACCCAAAGAATAAACAGAAAACATGGAATACCAAATATGACCGCTACCAAATAGACCCCCATAATTCTTATAGTTTTAATTTTCCTAGAACTTCTTGAATTTCAACCTCAGCGTCTTGGAGCGGAGTATCATCTTGCTGCCATCCAAGGCTTCCTTGTAGAATCCTTCGGGGAGATCGTTGATGCCGTAGAAGCGCAAGTCATCGGTAACTTCATCTACCGGAATGTCACCACCATTCTCACCATTGTCCTGATGTCCATGGTCGAGATAAGCCTGCGTAATCTTCAGGCTATCAGAGGTTTGCTCGAAACGGAGATACAACCGAGCCTTGTTCATATCGTTGACACGAGTGGAAATCAACTTATACTCGATGCCCCAGAAGACATACGACTTGGAGAAATCTGCCGTATGACCATTCTCCAAGGAGTCGATGCTCTCCAGGTGCCAAAATCCGTCCAAATCGCCATTGTCGCTGTGCTCCAAATCGCAAGAGGAAAGCGACAATGCGCTCACCACCATGAGCGATACCGCCATGGATGGGAGAAACTTATATTTTTTTTGAATCATTGTCATTATACATTAAAGTTTAAAGTTTTCCGACGCCAAAGTCTGAAGATGCCCTGCATCAAAGTTTGAAGATGCTCGCATCAAAGTTTGAAGACGCCCGACTTGCTGATGGTAAGTTGGAAACCAGCGTTGTGCCCCAGCATCTTCTCGCTTCCGAAGTCCATGCCGTAAGCCCCCTTCACGTTCCAACCATGGTTAAAGCGATAGTTGCCCTCGACCAAGAAGCTCACGTTGTGGTGCATCTTGTAGAACGGCTTCCAATAAGTACCAAATCCCTTCTGGTAAGTACCCAGCACACGATAACCGAAGCGATCGCTTGGCTGGCCATCAAACCCCAGGTGATAGGCGACGAAACGAGTGTCACAGATATACAGATTCCCATCGGTATTATAGATAGGAGAACGATACAAAGGATTACCGATGACCTGACCCCAGTGCTGCCATCCCGGATAGTTGCCATGGTTGTAATAATCATCGCAGCCAGCCAAGTGGTCGGAGATATTCTCGGTGCGGTCATGGTTGTAAGGACCGCTCTGATACTTCGTGTAGATGTACTCTAAGACGATGTTTCTGAGCCATGTGCCATACTTGAGGTTGAGTTCCAAACCCAGCATCATGTCCTTCAACTTATAGAGATAGTAACGTCGCTTGGTATGCGTATTCCACTCTGCTCCAGAGCCATACCCATTATAGTCGAGCATGAACATGGCACTATGGTCCTCAAAGTAATGGTCGCCGTAGAAGCCCAACTTCCATGAGTCGGCATCGTAATTGAGTCGGAACACCCAACTGCCTAGTTGGTTGCCTGCCACATTCAGATACTCACCGTCGGTGGCATCGGCGCCACCCGGGATGAAGGCATGCCACATCCCCTTCAGACCGCCCTCGGTAGGAGTCGCCACCATGCCGTCCGAAGAGTCCCGATAAGGCGTACCCCCGAACTCAGCCGCCATCTCCAGTCCCAGTTCGAGGCTCAGCGGACAGAAAGCATCCTCGTTGCCTATCCTCAGGTAACCCGCCTTGCTATGGTAGAGCACGCCGTCGGCATACTTCGACTTCTTCTGGGTGAAGTCATGCTGCCAGTTGTCGTCGGTCATCTTACCGTAGGCGATGTGTCCCTTGATGGCGAGCCAATGGTGCGCGAAAGGAAGCGTCCAGTACTCAGGCAGAGCCAAGCGCACCTGTGGCACAGGGCGGGCGTTGATGCCCAAGGTCTGGCTACCGCTCGAAAGGGTCTGATTCTTCAGCTCCATCGGATACTCCTTGGCACCGACGCTCAAGACACCATGGAGCCAACGAGCCTCCACGAAGGCCTGCTGCACCACCACATGACTGGTGTAATGGAGCGGAACAGCCACATCCGCCCCATACCCGATGCCCCACCTGCGGGCGGAGTCGGTGCTAAGCGGACGAATCGCGCTACCACGGAGATAACCGTTGGTCTTCTCCAGCGAACTGAGTCCGTACTTGTTGGCATTGAGCCACAGCGGAGTCTTGCCCTTGGAGAAAGAGCCTTGCATCTCCACATTGTAATGTATGTCCTTGCCGAGGTCGAGCTTGCCCTGTTCGGCACCCTCCTGCCAAGCATACTGGGCAGAGGCAGCGAGCGGCATCGCCAAGATGAAGGCAAGGAGCATCGTATGTTTATTTTGTTTCATTCTATTTATCTAATCCAAGAATATTTTCTAGTTTAAAGGTTCTTCAACCACTTCTTGCCCCATGGCGTATAGAGCCATACCAAGAAGCCTCCTGCTATCAGTACCAAAGTTCCATATAGGATAACTAATTGCAAATTGTTCTGCTCCATAATTAATATTTTTTATTCATTATCAAATATCCAGACGTTGCAAAAAACACTGTAATTACAACACCACTAAAAAACACAAAGCAGAAGGAAATAAAGTCCAACGCATGTGTAAACCAACTAATCCATCCACCTACTACCAAAGTCGTGAACGAAATTTCCGCCAATCTGTAGAAGAACTTCCCAAGTTCCTCTCGACTAGTTTTCACTCTTAATTTGTCATCTTTCAATGTCATTTCTACTAATTGATTAACGGTTAAACACCAATATGCTGACAAAGGTAAGATTTTTTTTCGACATTAATACCTTATTATATATATATTTAACAGACATTAAAACACCCCCTATGCCGAGCTTGGCACCCATCTGATATTCATTCTCAGATGAGCCCCAAGAATAGGGTTTAGGGATTTTCCCCTCCCACTTTAGGGAAAAACCCTTTCTCTGGACAGAATTTTGCCGTATCTTTGCACCGTAAACAAGAAGATACGACTCCTCGAAAGAAATAGAATCTACAGGAAGCCGACTTCTCGAAGAAAAAGAATCAACAAGAAGTAAAACTTTTAAAGACATACGATTATGAAAAAGTTTATAGTAGCACTCGTAGCCATGGTCACAATGACCTTCACTACAGCATCAGCAATGAGTTATGAGCAAGCTCGCCAGCAAGCCCTCTTCCTCACCGACAAGATGGCTTATGAGCTCAACCTCACGGAAGACCAGTATGAGGCCGCATACGAGACCAACCTCGACTATCTGATGAGCGTCAACACGGTCGATGACCTCTACGGAGTATATTGGCGTCAGCGCAACATGGACTTGAGCTATATCCTACTCGACTGGCAATATCGCACATTCCTGAACGCCAACTACTTCTATCGCCCTCTCTACTGGGACGGTGGGTTCTGGCACTTCGGAATCTACGCTCGATACCCTCACCGCGACTACTTCTTCTTCGGTCGCCCTAACTTCTTCGTTTCTTACAGAGGCGGACATAGTTGGAGAATGAACGGCGGCAGAAGCTGGTATCACGGACGTGACTTCGGTGGTCCTCGCCCAGGCGGTCAGCCAAGAATGGGCATGAGAGACGGATTCAACCGTGGCGACTTCGGTCGCGGACAGAGCTTCGGCAACATGAACAGAAACAACGCCCCTCAGTTTGGCAATGGCAACCGTCCTCAGAACGTGAATGGTCGCCCTCAGAACAACATGAACAGTCGCCCACAAAACAACGCTGGTTTCGGCAACCAGAGCCGCTCGTTCGGTAATCGCCAGAGCAGCACCCGTACCACGGTAACTCGCGACAACATGAACAACAGCAAGCCAAGCAACGGTGCTTTCGGCAGCAACCGTACCAATGTATTCGGTGGCAATCGTGGCGGCAGCTCATTCGGCAGTGGCAGCATGAATCGCAACTTCGGAAGTGGCAGTTCTACTCGCAGCTTCGGTGGCAATAGCACTTCTGCTCCAGCCAAGAGCTTCACTCCTCGCTCTACCCCTAGCAACAGCGGTAGCTTTGGCAGTGGCACTCGTTCATTCGGCGGTAGCCGCAGCAATGGTGGCAGTAGCTTTGGCGGTGGTTCTCACAGCAATGGCGGTGGTTCACATGGCGGTGGCAGCTTTGGTGGTCGCCGATAAAGAGCAAAAGCTAAAAGTACAAATAAGAAGAAAAAAAGTTCAAGCTGTACGGTTGAAATCATCTATGCGCCCCGAAGGGGCAGAAGCACCAAGCCTAGGGCAACGCCCTAGGTAATATGTAAGCAAGAATGTCGCCCTGAAGGGGCAAAAGCCTTGTATTTAGGGAATTTTATGCTTTTGCCCTTTCAGGGCGCATTAAATCCATGCCATCTACCCAGGGCGTTGCCCTGGGCTTGGAGCTTTTGGGCTTTCAGCCCGTCTCAACCGTACAGCTAGAAAAAGTTCAACAATAAACATCAGAAATCAGTAGTCAGCGGACTACACTAGAGAGTTATAAAAAAATCAAGCTAAATCAAGAGTTATAAAAAGACATAAGCAAAACAAAGAGTTATAAAAAAGACATAAGCGCGAAAATTAGAGAGTTAAGAAAAGGCTTTCCTTCTATCCCCCATGGGGAGACGAAAGGAAAGCCTTCTTGTTTTTCTACTAAAGATGTGACGAAGTAACTTCTACTAAAGATGCGACGAAGTAACTTCTACTAAAGACGCGACGAAGTAACTTCTACAACAAAAACGACAGCGAATAATACAACTGCGCCGCCAAGATATAAAGCACGAAGCTCGGCGCACCCCACGCAATGCCGGAAGTCAAAGCCTCGAAGATACCCACGACGCCCTTCATCTTGCCACTCATCACGCCGAAGCTACAGCACACCACGGTGCAGACAAAGGCGCAATAAGGTATGATGCACTGAGTGAAACTGCTTGGAAACAAACCGCCCATCACATTGAGCAAGATGGCATGGGGCAACAGCGTGAGCGCAAGCATAATAAGGAGAAGCAACACGAAACCGAAGCATGCCACCCCCATCGCAAAGCGTTGACGATACTCATGATGATTGTAACGAGAGATTCCACTGCGCCGATAAGCCCCATGGGCGATGCTGCACAAGACAAGCCATACCAACAACGGGGATGCCATGTTCGACTGAAACTGCCCCAGGAACCACCGGATGCCCTCGGCACTAAGAAGCGAGCGCACGAAGACATCGGGCATCGCAGCCGTCAACAGCCACGAGGTCAACATCAGCAAGATCTGGGCAACGCCCAGCACCAAGCCGACCCAAGCAAATATTTTCAGTCTCTTCACTCCTAACTCTTAACTTAAAACACTCCTAACTTAAAACTTCCAACCCCCAACTTTATTACTCCTCATCAGGCTGCAAATTGTCGATGTCGAGGATGCGCAACTCACATGCCCTCACTACCAGGCGAGTGGCATTGACACCCATGCCATTGTTGCCGTCAGGGAAAAGTTTCTGCACCAGTTCGTTCTGACGCTTCTCCAAGCTCTTCACGCCGAAAGGCATACCACGAAGGTTGGTAATCTGCTCCTTCGTATATCCCAAGGCGAGATGGCGCAGGAATCGCTCGTCGTATTCGTCAATCTCATAGTTGACCAACGCCTCCTGGCGCATCAACTGGCTGTTGACACTATGTTTGAATCGCTCTACGATCTTCTGGAGAATCGGTTGATTGAACACCATCTTCTTGCCGCTGAGACAAGAAGCGACATCGCCACGGGTTAGCAACTCGCCGCTCTTGAGGATGATGCCATCGCAACCTGCGTCGAGGACATCCACCCACAGTTTCTCATTCAAAATCTCGCCCGTGAAGATGAGCACCTTCACCTGAGGAAACAGTTCCTTGGTATGGCGACAAATCTCCACGCCCACGGTGGTGGAGCCGCCCAGTCCGAGGTCTAGGAGCACGAGGTCCGGCAACTGCTGCTTGATGAGCTTCCAGTATGCCATCTCGTTCTCGGCAGTACCTATGATTTCTGCCTCGGGAATGTCGTTCTTGAATATTCCCTCCGTGCCTTTCAACTCCAAAGGCACATCTTCTACTATGATTACCTTAAAATTGTCCATCGTATATCTATTATTTCTTATAAATCGTTTATCAACACAATATGGTCTTGTAAGAAAGAACTCTTTCAACCAGTATGGGTCGAACTTATTTTACTCATTCATCTGAAACTCAGCGTCTTCCATCCTCCATACACCCATCCCCTCGTAAAACAGACGGACAGGCAAGACTGCCTCTATCACAAGATGTCCCTTGTCGCCAGACTTCGCCTGAATGCCGCAACCACGAAGGTTGGTGACCTCGCCGAGCTCACGCACGATTTGTCGGCAGAGCAAGCACTTCAGGTCGCTGGTGAGCGGTGTAAAGAGCAAGCTGTCTCGCCGTTCGTCGTACATCTCGTCCGTCTTCTCCACCTGATAGACGGCATAAGGAGAGTTTTGCTTGAGCGAAAGCGTCGTCACCACAGCGCGAGACTTGCCCTTGATCATATCGAGTAACTCTTCGTTGAGCGACTTGTCAAACTTCACGTTGACCTCCACTTGCTCCATCGCCTGTGCGCTGAGCATGGTATAGAGCGACTTATAGTAATCGACCAACTCTCGCAGAGACTGCACGTCCTCGGGATTGTTGTCGATGACTTGGCGGATGCGAGAAGGATAATACATCGTCTCGTGCTTGAGCGTGGAGAGACAGTTGTCGAGCACCGAATTGGCGATATGCAACTTGCCGTTTTCATACTCCACCCGATGCAGCTCGTCCTCGGTGAGTTCGACATGGGCCACCTCGTCGTTAGAAGTCTCTATGCCCTTGCGCAGGGAATCTTCTATCTGACTCACCACCTCGTCGAGTTGGGCATGCAAAGAGGAGGTCTCACGACGGCGATTCCAGATTTTCTGAATCTCCGCCAGTTTCGCCTCGTCGGAAGAAGGAAAATTCTCGTCAGAACGCTCCAAGACATCGGAATGCTTCGAGCCGTCGGAAGCCAGCGAGCCGTCTCTCCCTTTACCTAAAAGCACGGCGTTGATGCGATTGATTTTATCGACCGCATACCGATAGCTGAGCACATGGCGGTAATAAAGCAAATAATATGCCACAGGCAACTGAAGGAGCAGGAGCAGAAGCAGGATGACAGCCACGGTCTTGGCATTGCCCGAAACCTGCATGGTACGCACATAGTCGTCGAGCGTATTGTCGGCACTCCGCTCACGGAAGAGTTGGGTATATACCTTGTTGTTGCTATTGTAGAGCGACCAGTCGTGCAAGGCAAGGGCTGCCACGGCACACTCGTTGCGAAGGTCGAGGATGACATTGAAGTCGGTTTTCAAGCTATCCTCAAACCATTTCAGTTCGGCAGCGTCAGCCAACTTGGGCTTCCTCACCATCAAGTCCTTGCCACCCGGGCGCAATGTCAAGTAGTGCTCATTGAGATAATGGATGGCGGAGTCGGCGAAGACAAAGGTACGCTGATAGGTGCCATTGATGTTACAGAAATAGGCACTGTCGGCAAACTGGCACGCACGCTGCAAATCGGTGACGGCGGACGAAGTCCTTGGAGCCAAGTTCTTGGCATAAGACTTGCCGCTTGAAAATATCGGCAAGAGCAACAGCAAGAGCATCGCCAACTTCCTGACGATTCCCTTTGGCAGGCGGAATCGGAACACGCTCCCCTTGCCCACTTCACTCTCCGCCTGAATCTGGCACACGGAGAAGATGCTACTCACCTTTTTGTATTTCTCGATGATGCCCTTGCAATTGAGCAAGCCGAATCCATGACCTCCCGTGTAAGTTCGGTCGAAGACATGAGAGAGTTGTTCCTCGTCCATGCCCTTTCCCGTATCTGCCACGGAAACTTCCACATATTGATCACGCTCCACGGCGGAGACCGACACCTTTCCACCCGAAGGCGTAAACTTCCGGGCATTGTCGGCTATCGTATTGATCATGAAGAGCGTGAGGGTTCGGTCTGCCTTCACCTGTGCCGTAGTCGGTTGCACGTCCAGCGTGATGCCCTTCATCTGAAAGCCCATCTTTCCTTTCTGAACGATGTCGAACAGAGGCTGCAACGGGAAGCTCTCTATTCTCAGGCTGAGCGTACCCTGGCGCATCTGGATCCACTGCGTCAGCACCTGGTTGTACTGATTGATCTTATCGGTAAGTTCGGAGATGTACTCGTAACGTTCCTTCCTCACCTCCTCAGGCTCCTTCGTATCAGCCAACCTATCCACCTCGTGTATCATACGGTCGATAAACGGTGTGATGCTATTGACCAGCGACACCTTGGCACGTTGCTCCAGATTGCGTCGCTTATTGTCCGACACATGGAGACGAGCCATCTGCAGGCTTTCTTCCAGTTCTTCTTTTCTTTCCTCTATATCATTGATATGCTGCAAATTACGTTGTTTCCATTCTTCCAATGGTTGAAGCAGTTTCTCAGCCGAATGTTTCTTATCTTGTCTCCTTCGCATACGGTCGAAGAGATAAAGTATCAAGATGACGATGACGATCATCCCCAGTACGGCAGCAATCATCATGTTGAGCTGTATGGAGTTTTCGTCAAGCAAGGCGGCACGTGCCTCCAACTGTCTGTCCTGACGAGTTTGCTCCTGCAAGTCGAGGTAGATATTGCGGTTGAAGTCGCTCTCCTGTTTGTCGTTGAGTGCGGAATAGACGAGGCAGAGTCGCTCTCGGATAGACGCCACCAAGTCGGGAGCAGCCTCAATGGCCTTGTTGGTATGCAAGGCACGCAAGAGACAGTCGCCCGCAGAATTGTAGTCCTTGATGGCGAAATAACATTCCGACAAGGTACGATAAGCACCGGCAATCTGGTAGGTATCTCCATAGGAGACGAAGAGGTTGAGTGCCCGTTGCGCCAAGTTGCCCGCCAAGAGAGAGTCTGGCATCTGCTCCACGTTCAAGTATTGTATGGCAGGGAGATTGTTCTTGATGAGGAAGTCTCTCATCGAAGCTCGTTGCAAATGCTCGCTGATGGCCTGGAGCGCATTCGCCTGCCAATAGGGATAGCCCGAGCCTGACGAAGCAATCATATAGCACTGCATCAGGTAGTCGAACTCGGTCTGTGCGATTTGCTCAGGCGTACCCTTGGTGATAGCCCCACCCGAGCCAAAATTGTATAAATAGTTGATATACTGAGCCGTATCGCTTTCCAGCGCATCAGCGTCGATGTCGTTGAGTGCCTTCATCATCGGTTCGTCCAATCCTACATAATAGAAATAGGTGGCATCCACGATGTCAAACTCAGAATGAGCATAGGCGGCGCGCTGACGCTCACGAGGAGGTAAATTGGCAGCTTCCTCGCCGATGCGTCGCAATCGGTCCATCGCCTTCTGACGATAATAATAAAAATCTTTGTTATGAGCTTCCCTTTGGCAGATGCGCATGTATTGCACGTCGGCAACGAGAAGTTCTATCTGGTTGTTGCTTTTCTGTTCCACAAGGTCGAGCCACTTTCGGGCTTGTCGGAAGTTGAGCTTTGCCATCTCTACAAAAGCCAGATTGTTGCAAGCCTCGGCATATCCGGCATCATAATCATCCGAGAGAGCCAAAGCCCTGCGAGCCAGTTGTCGGGTAGAGTCCAGGTCACGATAGTGATAGGCATAGGAAAGTCGGTTCAACTCATCGACTTTCTCCTTATGGGAAGGACCACAAGCTGAAAAAAATTGCAGCACTACCATCATCCCGACGACAGTGCTGCCCCAATATATGCGAAAACTGATATTAATCAATTTAATTGCGTATATTACGAAAAAAATTATTGCGTATGTATGTATGTACAAATTTTATTGCGTATGTTATGCACAAGTCTTGACGATAAGTCTGTTATGCACGAGCCTTGGCGATATAGCCGAGAGCCTCCTTGCACTTAGCTGTGATAGCAGCCCAGTCGCCTGCGGCTACAGTCTCCTTAGGGAAGAGCTTAGAGCCCATGCCCACGCAGAGTACACCAGCCTTGATCCAAGGGGTCAAGTTCTCCTCGGTAGGTTCTACGGCACCTGTCACCATGATGTTGCTCCAACGGAGAGGAGCCATCACGTTCTTCACGAACGAAGGACCACCTACGTTACCTGCAGGGAACACCTTGGTTACGTCGCAGCCAGCAGCCTGTGCATTGTTGATTTCTGTCACCGAACCACAACCTGGAGAATAAGGAACCAAGCGACGGTTGCAGACAGGAGCGATGTCTGGGTTGAAGTTAGGACCAACGATGAAGTTGGCGCCCAACTGAAGATAGAGGGCAGCAGTACCAGCGTCAACCACTGTACCAGCACCGAGAATCATCTCTGGGCACTCTTTGTCAGCCCACTTCACCAACTCGCCGAAGATTTCGTGAGCGAAGTCGCCACGGTTAGTAAATTCGAATACACGCACGCCACCTTCGTAGCAAGCCTTGATGACGTTCTTGCAAACGTCGATATCTTTGTTGAAGAATACAGGCACCATACCAGTCTCTTTCATGGCTGCCATGACCTGCATTTTGCTAAACTTTGCCATTATTAATGTTTAATGTTAAATATTTAATGTTTACTTGAAGAGTATTGAATTCTTCACTCTTCGTTCTTCACTCTTCACTTAATTTATCTCTGCACACGACCATTGGCATTACCACCAGCCAAGCTCTCCACCTCATCGGCAGAAACCAAGTTGAAGTCGCCAGGAATGGTATGTTTCAAGGCAGAAGCAGCCACAGCGAACTCAAGAGCCTCGGCCTGTGTAGGCTTTGTCAAGAGACCGTGAATCAAGCCACCAGAGAAAGAGTCGCCACCACCCACGCGGTCGATGATAGGGTTGATGTCATAGTGCTTGCTCTGATAGAACTCCTTGCCATCGTAGATGAGAGCCTTCCAGCCATTGTGTGTAGCAGAAAGAGACTCACGGAGTGTAGAAACGACATACTTGAAGCCGAACTCCTTCATCATGCCCTGGAAGATGCCATAGTATCCCTCGGCATCGGTCTTGCCACCCTCTACGTCAGCATCAGGCTTGAAGCCCAAGCAAAGTTGAGCATCTTCCTCATTGCCGATACAAACATCTACATACTTCATCAAAGGACGCATCACAGAGATAGCCTTCTCGGATGTCCAAAGCTTCTTGCGGAAGTTGAGGTCAACAGACACTGTCACGCCATGACGCTTAGCAGCCTCGCAAGCCAACTTGGTGAGTTCAGCAGCCTTGTCGCTGATGGCAGGAGTGATACCGCTCCAGTGGAACCACTGAGCGCCTTCCATGATCTTATCGAAGTCGAAGTCGGAAGGGTCAGCCTCTGCTATAGCACTATGTGCTCGGTCGTAGATAACCTTGGATGGGCGCATGGAAGCACCTGTCTCTGCATAATAAAGGCCTACACGATCACCACCACGAGCGATGAAGTCTGTGTTCACGCCATAACGACGAAGAGCGTTGAGCGCAATCTGACCTATCTCATGCTTAGGCAACTTAGATACGAAATATGCCTCATGACCATAGTTGGCCACACTCACAGCTACGTTAGCCTCACCACCACCAGGAATGATACGGAATGAATCACTCTGGATGAAACGATCGTTACCCTCTGGAGACAAGCGAAGCATAATCTCACCTAATGTTACAATTTTTGCCATTGTTTGAATTGTTTTAAATTTTGTTTCTTTATAGTTGTTCTTTAATAGTTTCTGTTTGAATGCCACCAGTTCCCCTCAGTACGAGCAAATACATCGGGAAGACTGGTGACAACAAAAGAAAACAGCAGGATATTCCTACTTACTGTTATAATAATACTATTTATTAAAATAATATCGTTGGCAAAAATAATCATAATTTCTCAAATAACGAAACAAAATCCCATTTTTTTTTGTTTTTCGTGCAAAAAAGTTGCTGTGCATTCGCACAATTCATTTTTTTGTTGTATTTTTGTACCGAAAATGCCGCGTGTGGTCAAACACATGCCGTTGAAGAATTAAATTGTCAGGGTTCTCCAACTTCAGCTTGCGCTCATGCTATCCCTTGGGCTCATGCTATCCCATGATGCCCTATATATATAATAAGGTGTAGTTTGGGAGATGGAAACCCCGGCAGCAACTCATCATTTGCAAACTCTTAAAACTATGGCCGAAAAAATCAGAATCAAGGATATCGCCGAAAGGGCTGGCGTTTCCGTAGGAACAGTGGATAGAGTCCTACACGATCGCCCTAACGTCTCCAAGCCTGCACGTGAGAAGGTGGAACAGGCTCTCAAGGAGATGAACTATCAACCCAACATGTATGCCAGTGCGTTGGCGTACAACAAGTCTTATAAGTTCTACCTGCTCATCCCTAAGCATGAGTCGGAGGCATACTGGGAGGAAATCGAGGAAGGCGCACACAAGTGCGAGGAGACCAGACGTGACTTCCACATCGAGGTGGAGGTGATGTTCTACGAGCGATCCAGCGAAGAATCTTTCCGTGAGCAGGGTCAGGAAATCATCAAGGCGAACCCCGAGGGGGTCATCGTGGTGCCTTCCTCACTGGAGGTCACAAGGGAGTTCACCGACAAATTGCACGAGAAGAACATCCCGTTCATCATGCTCGACTCCTATATGCCAGACCTTCGCCCGCTGTCATTCTTCGGTCAGGATTCCTTCTGCAGTGGTTTCTTCGCCGCCAAGATGCTGATGATGATAGCCGCCAACGAGAAGGAAATCATGCTGATGAGACAGACCAAGGATGGAATCGTGGTGAGCAAGCAGCAGGACAACCGCGAGGTAGGGTTCCGCCATTACATGCACGACCACTTCCCACAGGTCAAGATCAATGTGCTCGACCTGCCTTTGCTGGGGTCACGCACCGAGTTTATGAGAATGCTCGACAAGTACTTCGCAGCGCATCCCGACACGCATCACTGCATCACGCTGACTTCGAAGGCGCACATCGTGGGCGACTATCTGTTGAAAACCAACCGTCGTGACGTGCAAATCATGGGCTACGACATGGTGGAGAAAAACGCCCGATGCCTCCGGGAGGGAAGCATCTCCTTCCTCATCGCACAGCACGCTTACATGCAAGGCTACAACTGCGTGGAGACGCTCTTCCGCGCCCTCGTGCTCAAGAAGAAGGTGACGCCTGTCAACTACATGCCTATCGAACTGCTGATGAAGGAGAATGTCGATTTCTATCGCAGAACGCAATTGTAAAACATTTCATATAAAACATAAACAAAAAAAACAAAACTACAGATGAAACTATCAAGCTTTATCAAAATCAACCCTGCCGACTCGGTAGTGGTTTGTCTCCGTCCGATGAAGAAGGGCGAGACCATCGAGGTGGACGGCAAGTCCATCACTCTCTTGCAGGATACTCCTGCTGGACACAAGGTGCTCATCAATGATGCGCCCGAGGGAACGAACATCATCAAGTACGGCTACCCTATCGGTCATGCCAAGCAAGACTTGAAACAGGGTGAGTGGGTCAACGAGAACAACCTCAAGACCAACCTCGCCGGTACTTTGGAATATACATACAATCCTGTGGAGGAGCAGTTGTGCATCGCCCAGGAGAACCGCACCTTCCAGGGTTACGTGCGCAAGAACGGCGAGGTGGGTGTGAGAAACGAGATTTGGGTGGTTCCTACCGTAGGCTGCGTCAATGGCGTGGCAGAGAAATTGGTGGAACTCCTCAAGAAGGAGACAGGCTGCGAGGGCATCGACGCCATCCACGCCTGGCACCACAACTTCGGTTGCTCACAGCTCTCCGGCGACCACGAGAACACACGCAAGGTGCTCCGTGACATCTGTCTCCACCCTAACGCAGGTGCCGTGCTCGTACTCTCGCTCGGTTGCGAGAACAACCAGCCAGACGCTTTCATGGAAATGCTCGGCGACTACGACAAGGACCGCATCAAACTACTTGTCACACAGAAGGTTGAGGGCGACGAACTGGAGGAAGGCATGAAGATACTACGCGACCTCTACCAGAAAGCCAAGGAAGACAAACGCGAGGAAGTGCCAGTAAGCAAGCTCCGCATAGGCTTGAAATGCGGCGGCTCCGACGGATTCAGCGGCATCACCGCCAACCCATTGGTGGGCGAGTTCAGCGACTGGCTCGTGGCACAGGGCGGAACCAGCATCCTCACCGAGGTGCCAGAGATGTTTGGCGCAGAGACCATCCTCATGAACCGTTGCGAGAACAAGGAATTGTTCGACAAGACCGTACATCTCATCAATGACTTCAAGGAGTACTTCCTGAGCCATGGCGAACCTGTGGGCGAGAACCCATCCCCAGGCAACAAGGCGGGCGGCATCTCTACCTTGGAGGACAAGGCTTTGGGCTGCACCCAGAAGTGCGGACGTGCCCCAGTGAGCGGCGTATTGCAATATGGCGACCGCTTGGAGACAACAGGTTTGAACCTCCTCTCCGCCCCAGGCAACGACCTCGTGGCAGCAACGGCCTTGGCATCGGCAGGTTGCCAACTCGTGCTCTTCACCACCGGACGAGGCACGCCATTCGGCACCTTCGTACCTACGATGAAGATTTCCACCAACTCCAACTTGGCGAAGAACAAGCCAAACTGGATCGACTTCAACGCAGGCGAGTTGGTAGAGGGCACAGAGATGAAAGACCTCGTGCGCAAGTTTATCGACAAGATTATCGCCGTGGCGAGTGGCGAGGAAGCTCGCAACGAGTACAACGGCTATCGTGAGATTTCCATCTTCAAGAATGGAGTAACGCTTTAAAGAAGTGAAGAACGAAGAGTGAAGAGTGAAGAATTATCTTGACTTATACATAAGTCGGGATACACTTGAATTCTTGACTCTTCGTTCTTCACTCTTCACTAAAAACATCAATTATGAGTAACAAAAAAGGTTTGTTGGCTTTATCGCCATTGATTTTGCTGATAGCAATGATCGCTCTCTTCACGGGCTACTCCGCCGACGAGAGCCACAAGGACACCACCCTGTCACTGACCGTGGCATTCATGATATCGAGCATCTATGCCGTGGCTATTTCGGGAGGCATGCCTATCAAGAAACGCATCGACACCTATAGCCGAGGGGCAGGAGCCAGCAACCTGATGCTCATGTTGTGGATATACGTGCTGGCTGGTGCTTTCGCTGCATCCGCCAAGGCGATGGGGGCAGTCGATGCCACCGTCAACCTGGCGTTGAGCATATTGCCAGCCAGCATGATATTGCCAGGGTTGTTTCTCGCCGCCTGTTTCATATCGCTCTCGATAGGCACCAGCGTGGGAACCATCGTGGCGCTCGTACCTATCGCCGCAGGTCTCGCCCACTCCGTCGATGCCAACCTCGCCCTGACGGTCGCCATCATCGTGGGAGGTGCATACTTCGGCGACAATCTCTCGTTCATCTCCGACACCACCGTCGTGGCGACACAGACGCAGGGATGCCAGATGAGCGACAAGTTCAGGGTCAACGCTCTCATCGTCATCCCGGCAGCCATCGTCATCCTCGTCATCTACTCCATCCTGGGAGCAGGCACCAAGGCTCCGACGCACATCGAGGAAGTGGAATACATCAAGGTACTGCCCTATCTCGTGGTGCTCGTCACCGCCATCGCCGGCATGAACGTGATGGCAGTGCTCACCTTGGGAACCATTCTTTGTGGAGTGATAGGCATCACTGGTTACATGATAGGAGCTGAGGGATACGTGCCGACCGCCGATGCCGTTTCGACGGGGGGATATGATTTCTTCGGTTGGTTCTCAGCCATGGGCAACGGCGTGACGGGCATGGGAGAGCTCATCATCATCGCCATGATGGCAGGAGGTATGCTGGAGATCATCCGCCAAAACGGCGGCATCGACTTCATCATCTCCAAGATTACCGCCCACGTGGGCAGCAAGCGAGGGGCTGAATTGTCTATCGCCGCCTTGGTTTCGATGGTGAACATCTGCACAGCCAACAATACCGTCGCCATCCTCACCGTGGGAAACATCTCCAAGAAGATAGGCGACAAGTTCGGGGTCGATAACCGCAAGGCAGCCAGCATCCTCGACACCTTCTCCTGCATGGTGCAGGGCTTGATACCCTATGGTGTGCAAATGCTTCTGGCAGCAGGTCTCTCAGGGCTCAATCCGCTCGACATCATCCCTTACCTCTATTACCCGATGGCGATAGGTGTGGCAGCATTGCTCGCCATCTTCCTCAGATATCCTAGAAGGTTTAGTTAAAGGTAAAAAGGTAAAAAGGTAAAAAAAGAGGGAATAGAAGAGGATCAAAAATGGAAAAAGAAAAAATAGATATGCCTTCGACAACAAAAGGTATTATTATAAAAAAATCAAGTTTCGCAAGTAATCAAATCGCCCTGAAAGGGCAAAAAGCACCAAGCCCAGGGCATCGCCCTGGGTAGATGGTTGGGATAAGCGCGCCCTGTAAGGGCAAAAGCTTTACCCCCTAAAGTTTGCTGATATAATGCTTTTGCCCTTTCAGGGCGCATTGTATTTGCGTAAGCTACCCAGGGCGTTGCCCTGGGCTTGGTGCTTTTGGGCTTTCAGCCCGTATCCATTCTTATTGGAGAAACTTGAATAAATTATAAATTATAAATTGGATTAGCGATGGACTTTTTGCAGAGAAATCTTTTCACGAAATTGCGCACGGAGAACTTCGGCACCAAAGAGGAATTGGAGCCGATGACGACTTTCAAGAAAAAGAAGATAGCGCAGATGATGAAGAACCTGAACGATATTCCTTCAGGCGAGGTACTCATGCACAATAGTTTCCTCAACAAACGACTCATCAAGATTCAGAAAGACGAGCCTCATGCCATCGACACATCCATGGAGACCATCTACTTGCTACGCATCATCGTAAGCAATGCCAACGCTATGCTCTCAGGGGGCATCAGTCTGAGAGGCATCATCCAATTGGGACAATATCTCAGGACTCGTGGCGACAAGGTGGATTTCGTGAAACTGGACAACTGGCTCGTCAAGTTGCATCTCCAAAGGATGGCACAACTGGAAGGAAGCGTCCTCATCAAGTTCTTCGACTTCGAACAAGACGAGATTCCTTTCGTCAAGTATGTGGAGCGAGGAGCCTACAAGCTCACATTGCGCTCCTTGTACTACAACATCAAGGACATGGAGGACATCAAGTTCCACCAGAGCCAGGTGGGCTTCGTGCATACCACAGGAGGGACCATGAGGAAGAACCTGCGCCGCAGCATGCGCTTCTTCGGCTATGCTCCCATCGAAAGCACCAGCAATTTCCTCAACAACTTCTTCAAGTCGCTTTCTGAGATAGAAGAGTAATCGGAAGCAGAAGAATACACCAGTAAGTAAGGAATGCTTTTAACCTAACAGAGCGTACTCTGCTTGGTTCGAAATATAAAATATATATAAAAAAAAGCACGTCTGGCAGATATGTCAGACGTTTTTTGTAACTTTGCACGTATGAAGCGTATAATTATAGTAATCATAGCAACATTTATAGCAGCAGGCATCCGCGCACAAGTGCAATGCGAGGACACCTGCCAGCACGTACATGGCATCGACCTCAGCCACTACCAGGGCAACGTGTTCTGGGAAACCGTGGGTGACAACACGAAGATGGCATACGTATATCTCAAGGCAACGGAAGGTGCATCCAACGTAGATAGCAAGTACAAGCAAAACATAGACTTGGCGCACAGATATGGACTCAAAGTGGGCTCATACCACTTCTATCGTGCCCGAATCCCCCAAGAGACGCAACTGAATAACTTCATGGCTCAATGTCGTCCAGGCGACCAAGACCTGTTACCGATGATAGACGTGGAGACCAAGAGCAACTTGCCAACCGAGGAGTTCTGCGACTCGCTATTCAAGTTCCTACATCTCGTGGAGAAAGCCTACAAGCAAAAACCGCTTATCTACACAGGAGCCAACTTCTATGACAACTACCTGCTGGGCAAGTTGAATAGCTATAAGCTCATGATAGCGCAATACTCCAAGCGCATCCCTGTGCTACGAGACGGAAGAGATTTCGAGATGTGGCAATACACAGGAAAAGGCAAACTCAACGGCATCAACGGATATGTCGATAAGAGCCGATTCATGGGGAAGCATAGACTGAGAGAAATCAGATTCAGACACAGATGAAGAGAGTGAAGAACGAAGAGTGAAGAGTGAAGAATTCAACACCTCTTATTTATAATTTGTAATTTATAATTTAACAATATATTATGGCTATTATAAAATGTCCTGAGTGCGGACACCAAATCAGTGACAAAGCACCCGTATGTCCTAGTTGCGGTGTAGAAATCGCAGGCAAGGTAATCAAATGCCCTAACTGCGGCGAGGTTTATTTTAAAGATCAGGAGATGTGCCCGAATTGCCATCGCCCGACTTATATGGCGCAACCGCCGATGGCTCCATCACAGGATACATTCACACAACCTGTACCTCCGACTCCACCGGTGCCTCCTATCCCAACATCTACAAGAGCGGTAGGCACAAACCCAAGACAACCAGGAAGTTCAAATCCAGGACAACCAGGAAGTTCAAATCCAGGACAACCAGGAGATCCAAACAATCCTAACGATACTAAACAGAAGGAAAAAAGTTACGGAAAGATCCTGTTGATTTCCTTCATTTTCGCCGTTCTGGTTTGTGGCATTATGTTTTACTTCTACGACAGTGCCAACAAGAACAAGGAGTTGGAAGCTTACGAATATGCCATGCAGAGCAGCGACCCGATGGTACTGCAGAGCTATCTTGACACCTACAAGGATGCCGACGAGGCTCACCGCGACTCCATCATGGCGCACCTGAGCATGCTGAAGCAAGTAGATAACGATTGGACCAACGCCATCGTCAGCGGTTCGAAAGAAGCACTCGAAGCCTATCTCCAGAAATATCCAAACTCTCCTCACAAGCAGGAGATATGGAACAAGATAGACTCCATCGACTGGCAAGTGGCACAAAACACCAATTCGGCAGACTCATATCAGGCTTATCTTGACGCTCATGCCGATGGCGCACACATTGAAGAAGCAGAGGAAGCCTTGAAGAAAATCAAGAGCAGCCAGGTGCAACCAGAAGAGAAACAGATGATTAGCGGACTCTTCCGCCAGTTCTTCCAGAGCATCAACTCTCGCAACGAGGATGGATTGACCGCCACATGCGAGGACATTCTCTCTTCCCTGCTCGGCAAGTCTTCTGCCACCAAGTCGGATGTGGCCACATTCATGCACAAACTCTACAAGGAGGATGTGAGCAACATGAATTGGCATCTCAACAACGACTACCAAATCAAGAAACGTGAGGTCGGCGACCAGGAATACGAATTCCAGGTTCAGTTCTCTGCTCGACAAGACATCGACAAGACTGACGGAAGCAAGGTGGAGAACAATTACAAGATTTCTGCCACCGTATCTCCCGACGGAAAGGTCTCAGCCTTCAACATGGCGAAAATCACAACTACAGAATAAAGACAATCGAAAACAAAAGAATAAAAACAAAAGAAGGAAGCCTTATTGGGCTTCCTTCATTTGTTTTAACAATTCCTTCTGACGATCATTCAATCCCGTAGGCAACTTCACGTTATAGGTAATAATCAAGTCACCGAATGTGCCATCGCCACGGTCGTAGCCCTTGCCACGCACACGGACTTTCGTGCCATTCTGCGTCTCAGGTTTGATTTTCAGTTTAATCTTAGAACCATTGCTCAATCTGATGATACCCTCACCGCCGAGCAAGGCAGTATAAATGTCAATGTTGACATTCATGTGCATCTCGCCATTGCTCTGACGAGCATTCTGACCACAGCCACCGCCGCAGCCACCCGTACCGAAATCAGCTCCTGCGCCATAACCAGCGCCAGCGTTTCCGCCAAATCCACCGAAGCCAGAACCGCCTTCGAAGCCACCAAAGCCCCCGCCAGCATTGGCACCTGCACGAGAAGACCTGCCACGACCGCCGAAGAGATTTTCAAAGAAACTGCTGAAGCCACTGCCACCAGAACCAAAGTTGCTGAAGTCGAAGCCCTCGAACGGATTGCCGCCAGCACCGCCGGCACCACCACCGAAGCCGCCGAAACCACCGCCAGCCTGTTCGTAGGCCTGGGCATTCTTCCACTGCTCACCATATTTATCATACTTGGCTCGCTTATCAGGATCGGAAATCACATCATACGCCTCGTTCAAGGCCTGGAACTTCGCCTTAGCCTTCGGGTCGTTAGGATGCAAGTCAGGATGGAACTGCTTAGCACGCTTACGGTAAGCAGCACGCACATCCTTTTGAGGGATGTTCTTGTCAACACCGAGAATCTTGTAATAATCTACAAATGCCATAATTTTATTCCTCCATTTTTTAGTTTTTAGCAATTATCCAACAAAAAGTATGCCGTATTCATTTCTTTTTTGTAATTTTGCATCGCCAAAAGGAATATCCTACCATTTTCACACCTTATTATATATATATAAGCATGCTATATATGATAAGCATGATTTTATATATGATAAAAACTTGAAGGCAGGCTAAGCAAAATAAGAAAATAAAAATATAAAGGAAAAATATAAAGGAAAATAAATATGAAACAATTAATGGCTGCGCTACTCATGGCGCTAACTCTTAATCCACATCCCATCATGGCAAATCAAAAAACTGTCAAGTTGAGAGTCATAGAGACCAGTGATGTCCACGGCTCCTTCTTCCCATACGACTTCATCAACCGCAAGCCGAAAGCCGGTTCGTTGGCTCGTGTATCTTCATACGTCGATTCCTTGCGCCAGTCGTACAAGGACAACCTCATCCTTCTGGAGAACGGCGACATCCTCCAGGGACAGCCTACTTGCTACTATTATAACTATATCAACACGAAGGCAAGAAACGTGGCTGCAGATGTGGTCAACTACTTGAATTACGACGCGCAAACATTTGGTAATCACGATGTTGAGACTGGCCATGCAGTATATGACAAGTGGGTCAAAGAACTCAACTGTCCGGTACTTGGCGCCAATATCATTGACACCAAGACTGGCAAACCTTACGTGAAACCTTACATCATCTTGAACCGAGACGGCGTGAAAGTGGCAGTGCTCGGTATGTTGACCCCAGCCATCCCCAACTGGTTGACCGGTAACCTTTGGAGCGGACTTCGCTTCGAAAACATGGTGACATCCGCCAAGCGATGGATGAAATACATCCAGGAGAACGAAGACCCCGACGTAGTCATCGGTCTCTTCCACAGCGGATGGGACGGCGGCATCAAAACGGCTGAATACGAGGAGGATGCGTCGATGAGGGTAGCCAAGGAAGTACCAGGTTTCGACGTGGTGTTCTTCGGACACGACCACACGCGCCATTGTGAGACCGTCACCAATGTAGATGGCAAGCAAGTGGTATGCCTCGACCCAGCCAACAATGCCATCAGCGTGGCAGATGCCGAGATTACCGTCACCATCGACGAGCACAACATCAAAGGCAAGACAGCACATATCCTACAGCACAAGTCGGTGAATGGCAAGGTGGCAGATGTGACAAATTGTCCTATCGACGAGAAATTCATGGCGACCTTCAAGCCTCAGATGGAGGAAGTAGATCAATATGTCAGCAAACAGATAGGCACGTTCAAGAACACCATCTACAGCCGTGAGTCATTCTTCGGCGACTGCGCCTTCAACGATTTCATCCTCAACCTGATGCTCCAGATAACCAAGGCAGACATCGCCTTCAACGCTCCGTTGCAGATGGATGCTGTCATCAAAGAAGGCCCTATACGCGTGAGCGATATGTTCAACCTCTATAAATATGAGAACGGTCTCTACGTGATGCAACTGACAGGCGAGGAAATCCGCAAGCACCTGGAGATGAGCTATGACCTCTGGGTCAACACGATGAAGAGCCCGGACGACCATCTCTTGTTGCTCGACGACAAGACTTACGGCGACCAGCAGCGATTGGGCTTCAAGAATTTCTCGTTCAACTTCGACAGTGCAGCAGGTATCGACTACGAGGTGGATGTCACCAAGCCCAATGGCGAAAAGGTGAAAATCCTACGCATGAGCAACGGCGAACCTTTCGACGAGAAAAAGATGTACAAGGTAGCGGTGAACAGTTACCGTGGCAACGGCGGTGGAGAGTTGCTCACCAAGGGTGCCGGGATACCGAAGGACGAACTGGAGAAGCGCATCATCTACCGATCGGAGAAAGACCAGAGATATTATCTCATGGAGGAAATCGAAAAGGCGGGAACCATCGAGGCTAAGGCCAACAACAACTGGAAGTTCGTGCCAGAGGCGTGGGTAAAGCCTGCGGCTGAAAGGGACTTTGAGCTTCTTTTTGGGAAAAAGAAGTAAAACTTTTCTTGAGTCTTAAAACTATTCGTTTCTATTTTTCGACTCCCCTGTCCCCCTCTTACGAAGAGGGGGTCCTTAATCCTCTCCCAAGCCCTCTCCTTTTCCAAAAAGGAGAGGGATGTAACCGCTCCTACTCGTCGCTCTTAACCGCTACGCTCAGAGGTTGGCGGGGCATCAAAGCCCTCGCCATGTCTTTTGTGCGGGTGTAAACCCGCCGAGCGCAAAATCATGCAAAAGCAAATTCAAGTTGTAAGATTTCCACAAGCAGAAAGGACAAACAGCCACAAGCAAAAGACAAGCCTGCACCCAAGCAGAAAGCACAAACCTGCACCCAAGCTTAGGGAAACAAGCCTGCTCCCAAGCAGAATGACAAGCTGCTCCCAAGCAAAGCGGTGTAACACCGCACAAAAATCGCCGATTAGGCGTAAAAAAATCATCGCCAGCCCCGTAGGGGCAAAGGCTCCGCTGGCGATACCAAAACTCTGGCGAAGCTATAGCGTAGCCAGCTACATCCCCTTCCCCCTGAGGGGGAAAGGGGCTTGGGGATAGGAGGTGGAGCCCTCCTTATGAAGGAGGGACGGGGTGGTTGGAAAGACTATCCTTATGAAGGAGGGACGGGGTGGTTGGAAAGACTATCCTTATGAAGGAGGGACGGGGTGGTTGGAAAAATAAATATTAAAAACATAATTTTAAAAATATGAAATACTGGTTTATATTTTGCAAGACAGACATTGTATTGGAAAAACTCGCTGATGGCACCTACACGATTCCATGTAGCGAGGAATGCCCCATCGAGACCAAGCCTTGGACTCATATACTTAACATCACTCCGATGGAGGACGGAACGGAAGTGAAGACTTTCACCATCCCCGAGCCTATCACCGGCAACCCGAAATACGAGATGTGCGGTTTGAGACCAAGTTACTACAAACTTTCGGAAGCCTTGTATCTGAAGGCGGGAAAATGCCAGGAGCTCAACTACTGGGACCAAAACACCCATTTCTGCGGCATCTGCGGCGCTCCGATGGAGATGGCGACCGACATCAGCAAGAAATGCACCAACTGTGGCAAACAAGTTTGGCCTTCCCTCGCCACTGCCATCATCGTACTCATCCATAAAGGAGACGAGGTACTCCTCGTCCACGCCCGCAACTTCAAGAGTGACTTCTACGGACTGGTGGCAGGATTCGTCGAGACAGGAGAGACGCTCGAAGAAGCCGTGCATCGCGAGGTGATGGAAGAGACTCATCTCACGATCAAGAACTTGAAATATTTCGGTTCACAGCCATGGCCTTACCCCAGCGGTCTCATGGTGGGATTCACCGCCGAATACGTAGATGGCGAGATTCATCTCCAGAAGGAAGAATTGTCACGTGGCAAGTGGTTTACCAAGGACAATCTTCCGACGATTCCCGAGAAACTTTCCATTGCCAGGAGAATCATCGACGCTTGGCTGGAAGGTAAAGCTTAACCGTACAGCTCGAAATGATTTTCGCGGAACAGAGAGATAAACCGCCGGGAACAAATCAGTAATTTTAGGAAAATGACAGAACAGAAAGAGAAACTTTGGAACAGTAACTACATCAAGGTGATGACAACCAACTTCTTGTTGTACTTCGCCTTCTACCTTCTCACTCCCCTTCTCCCACTCTACTTGAGCGAGAGTTTCGGAGCAAGCAAGGACACCATCGGCATCGTACTGAGCGGTTATACCGTGGCAGCACTCATCATCCGTCCGTTCAGTGGATATGTAGTGGATGGATTTTCCAGGAAGAAGGTGCTCATGGTCTGCCTAACCGCATTTGCCATCTTCTTCGCTGGCTACATCGCCGCCAGCACCATCCTGATGTTCGCCATCTGCCGCACCTTGCATGGCGCTCCCTTCGGAGCTGTGACCGTTGCCAACAGCACCTGCGCCATCGACGTGCTCCCATCGAGCCGCCGCAACGAGGGCGTGGGGCTCTACGGACTGAGCAACAACTTCGCCATGGCTCTCGCCCCATCCATCGGCATCTATCTGCACGACCTTGTGGGCAGTTACATGGTGCTCTTCTGGATAGCCTTCGTCGTCGCCATCGCCGCTGTCATCATCGCAGGAACCGTGCGTCTTCCCGAGAAGGAAATCGTCAAGAACAAGGAGAAGCTCTCCCTCGACCGTTTCTTCCTGACACGAGCATGGTTGCTTGCCATCAACATCGCCATGTTCGGCTTCTGCTGGGGCGTGCTGAGCAACTACCTTGCCATCTACAGCAAGGAGGAACTGGGCATCACGGGGGGCACGGGCACCTACTTCGCCATTCTCTCCATCGGTCTCTTCACATCCCGACTGCAAGGGCGCAAAGCATTGAGGCAAGGCAAGTTGACACAGAACGCCATGGAGGGAATGTGCCTGTCACTCATCGGTTTCATCCTCTTCGTGGCATGGCACCACCCGATAGCCTACTATCTCTCCGCCGCCCTCATCGGATTGGGTAACGGACACCTCTACCCAGCCTTCCTCAATATGTTTATCAACGTGGCACGCCACGACCAACGAGGCACTGCCAACAGCAGCATCCTCACGGGTTGGGACCTGGGTTTCGGCATCGGATGCCTCTTGGGTGGTGTCGTGGCAGAGCACTTCGACTACAACGCCACCTTCTGGATGGTGGCAGTGGAGAACGCTGCAGCCGTCGCCCTCTTCATTTTTGCAGGAAAAAAGTTCTTCGAGTCAAGGAGACGAATCGACTGAACATCCACAAGGGAGAGACACATGATTTGAAGCATAAACTTTTATCATCAGCTGCATTATCTGTTGAATCGAAAAAAGAAAGTATCAAGAAGACTATTTTAGCTAACAACCAATACAATAATAGAAAGGTTAGCTAGCAACTAATACGACAACAGAAAGGTCTTTGAGCATCTAGTAAAAGATGACATCAAAGACCTTTTTAAGTTCTATATAGAAAACATATACTTATGATATACATAAAAGAGATAAAGAAAGTTTATACGATTAAAAATTCCTAAAAAGGACAATTCTGAATATTTTATTTCAAATATATCATATAACTTTGCAGCGTCAAAATTGACAAAAAACGAGATTGTAAAAGTAGATAACAAAAAACAGATAACATAAAAGATGAGAAAAAACAGTTTCAGACAGTTCAGGAAACACATGGCACACAAAAGCAATTTGACGTTTTTGGTGTCAACGGCATGGCTACTAAGTTTGTCTTACGCAGTCCCTATCCATGCCCAAGAGAGAGAAAGTGCAATGACATCATCCGCCAGCAAAACCCAGCTTGATGTCGATAAACTTGTGGGCGCAGACCCGGGTGACATCATCAACACGAATAACGACTATCGTGTTACACCTAACAGCGATGATGCTCGTAGCAAGACTTTCTTGCTATTCAACGTAGGAGCACAGAAATTCTTCAACATCGGTGGCTCCTACGGTCGCCATGCCAGCTTGAGCAACACAGGTATGTATCTCTGGATTTTCAGCAACTCAAAAACATCAGGTACGTACAATATTCGCACACGCCAAAACTATGTGGCAAAAACTCTAACCTCGGCAGGCAATCCAGACAATACTGACAGCTATGTGCAATACATAGACAATGATGCCCTGAAACCAGGTGTCTATCTTGACCAACAGCCTACCGACAACAACCGAGACTTCGGTTGGAAATTTGAGAAAGCTGACGGATATGACACCAACAAGCAGAAGCTCTACAAGATTTCCACATACGGCAACAGATACTTGACGGCAACGCCCAACGATGCCGAAGGCAACCTGTGCGAGGCTACAAACGATGAAGCAGCCAACAGCAACTACCAAATTTGGAAACTGATTAGCGTAAAGGAGTATTACGAGTTGTTCTATACTTCACCATCCGACCTCTCAGCCCCTATCGACGCCACATTCCTACTCCAGAATCCAGGATTCAACTATAGCACAACCAACACGGGCCATTGGTCAGCCTTTACAAAAATCAAGAATCCCGACCCAAGCAATGCGGTACGCTATGGAGTAGAAGAATGCTACAAGAAAGGTACTGAGACCAATTACAAAGGAGACAAAACCAAAGACACGAAATATCTCTGCGAAGATGGCAAATACTTCTGCGCCGACATCAAGAACATTCACCAAGCAGGTATCTCCCAACAAATAGCAGTCAGCAAACCTGGTTGGTACATCTTCAGATGCAATGGTTTCAGCAACACAAAAGGAATCGCCAAGATTTTCATCTCCAATTACATGACTTTTGCTGGTTATACCAGCCAAGGAGAATATGGCGTCATTGCCGCCAACCTGCTGAACCCATTGGATGCCAACGGACCAAAGGACTTGTTGGAGGCAGGAAAGCGTTTCTATAATGGGGAATATGAAAACCAAGTCATGATGAGAGTCACCCAAGACGACCTCACTAAGATGGGAGGAACGGAATACCTGGAATTCGGCATCATGATTGATGGCGACAAGAACGCTACGCCAACCAACGAATGGACTGCCTTCGACAATTTCCGCATGCTTTACGCAGGTGACCCAGAGTCGGCAAACCTCGTGCTCGACGAGGACAACCCTGACCTCAAGTACTTGACGGAGACCTGCGATGAATACAAGAACACCGTACTTCATCTACGTCGCTCGTTCACCCTCAACAAGTGGAACACTTTCATCTTGCCAGTCAACCTGACTTACGGACAGATGAAACGTACCTTCGGCGATGAAGTTCGCCTGGCAGAGTTGAAGACACTATCAGGCACCAGCGTACAATTCTGGACCGTGGATTGCAAGGATGACAACGACATCATGCTCAAAGCCTTCACTCCATACATCATCAAGCCAACCAAGGAAGCTGGTCAGAACCCATCCTACACAACACTACCCCTCAAGAAAGCTGCCAACCAAAACTGGCTGAGCGAAAACGAGGGCATCACCTATTCCGATGAAGGCGTAACACGCTATACTGGAGGAAAAGTGACTGTAGCTGCTGGCCACTATGACATCTCGGGCATCACGCTCGACAGAGACGCACTCACCCAGAACTTGGACAAGCATTGGGTATCCACGACATCGGGCAGCACCGATGGAAACAGCAAACAAATGGTGTGCAAGGGAACCATGGCCAAGACCTTCTATGCGAAAGGCAACCAGGGCTATTTCTACACGGATGATGCGGAGACCCGCGACAACCTCTCGGGCGACTACTTCATGAAGAATGGCGAGATGTGGAAAGTGCCACAGAATTCAGCCTATGGGCTGAAGGGGTTCCGCTGCTGGTTTAGCCTGTCAGACAATACGGACACAAATGTCGCCAATCAACCGCAGAAATCAAAGGATGTAAAAATTTTCATCAATGGCATAGCAGACGACACCACCACGGGGATAGAAGACATCATCGACGATGATCCGACATTCCATGTCAATACCAGCAACAAGGCTTTTCAGAATGCCGTATATAACCTCAACGGGCAGTTGGTGCGCCAAGGCACATCGACAGAAGGTCTTCCTGCTGGCCTCTACTTGGTATCAGGCAAAAAGGTTATGGTAAAATAAAAAGCATCTGACGAAAGATACCTTTAAAAGAAAATCGGACGTCAAGATAACATGAGTAAAAGAAGAATATCAAGATGAAAGTTATGAATAAGAAAAGATACATATCTCCAAGCATCAAGTGCTATGAGACGGAAGCGATATGCGAGGGAGACCTCAACAATGCCACAGTATATAGCAACAATGGGCAAACGACAGACAGTACTTTCCCGATACACAATGATGAAGAAACCCCTGATGGCACTAAGGACTATTACAACAATGTAAACAACTGGGGTGGAGATTGATTCGAATAGCCCACTATGAAGAGGCAAAAGCCTGTAAAGAAAAAACTGGACAAAACAGGTGTTTCGACCAATAGGCTTGACCTAGAAAAAAATTTCCCTGCCCGAGTAAAAATTCTTACTTGGGCAGGGAAAAATTTTTATCTGCGCAGGGAAAAATAAAAGTGGGGTAAGGAACATCCCGACCCCACCAATATTAGAATTGATAAAAATCTTGACAAAATCAAGTAATCTAGTTACATCTTCTAGGCTCCTAGAACTCTCTCCTGATTCCTAGAATTCTTTCTAAATCCCAGAAATTCTTCCTAAATCCTAGAAATTCTTCCTAGAAAGGAAGATCGTCTGCACTACCACCCGCATTGGCATCAGCGGCAGGAGCTGCACCAGCAGCTGGCTGAGCCTGAGGGAAAGGAGCTGTTGCGCCACCAGCAGGTGCAGCCTGAGCTGCAGGCTGAGCCACGCCACCCATTGGAGCACCCATTGGAGGGAATGGCCCACCAGGCTGCATGCCGCCCATCATGCCTGCTACGGCATTAGGATCCACACGCTGAACGTTCCAAGCGCGAACACTGTTGAACCAACGACCCTGATACTCATGAGCATCAATATCGAAAGACACATTGATCTCCTCACCACTCTGTATGTTGAACTGAGCCAAGCGGTCAGCACCAAATACGTCAAAAACTAATTTCTTAGGATACTGCTCGTGTGTTTCGATGACAAACGACTGAGCCTTCCACTCGCCTCTAGCAGAGACACCGCTTCTTTCAGGTAAAACGGCAATGACCTTTCCTTGTAATTCCATATATTTCTTGTTAATATTACTTTTATATTTCTGATTAAAATTACTTTTCAGTTTGCGAAATTAATAAAAATAGTTCAATAACTAAAACATTTCTCCATTTTTTTTGCCCATAAGCAATATTTTTTGTATTTTTGTGCTCGTAAAACATCGTTTGACGTAAAACTACGCAGCATTTTTACAATCGAAACAAGACAAGAATTGAAATCGAAACAAGATAAGAATTGAAATAAAACAAGATAATAATTAAAAAATATAAGTACTTATGAGATTTACATTATCTAGTACTGCTCTCAGCAGCAAGCTCAACATGCTAGCCAAGGTGATCGGTGGCAAGAACTCCTTGCCTATCCTTGACTGCTTCCTTTTCCAAGTGGCTAACGGCGAGATGAACATCACAGCCAGCGACAGTGACAACATCCTCAAGACTTCCATCGAACTCACCGAGTGTGAGGGAGAAGGCGAGTTCTGCATCCCTAACCGTGTCATCCTCGACGCATTGAAGGAACTTCCAGAGCAGCCTCTTGAGTTTGAGATAGACAACGAGTCGTATGCCATCAAGATTTCTTACCAGAACGGTCTCTATAACTTTACCGCTCAGAACGCCGAGGAATACCCACGCACTCAGAGCGTCAACGATGCGGCCCACACGGTAAGCATCGATGCGGCCATCCTCATCGACAATATCTCACGTTCCATCTTCGCCACCGCCAACGACCAGTTGCGCCCTGTGATGAACGGTATCTATTTCGACCTCACCCCAGACTCACTCAACATCGTTGCGAGCGACGGTCACAAGTTGGTTCGCAACAGAAACTTCAAGTTGAAGAGCGAGACTCCTTCTTCTTTCGACCTTCCTAAGAAGCCTGCCAATCTCCTGAAGAACATCCTTTCCAAGGACGAGGGCGAGGTGACCATCAAGTTTGATGACAAGAGCGCCGAGATTGAGTTCGCCGACGGAACCTTGCGCTGCATACTCTACGAGGGACGCTACCCTAACTATAACTCCGTGATTCCAGAGAACCCTAACCACATCACCGTGGATCGCAAGGGGCTCCTGAGTGCCCTTCGCCGTGTGCTTCCATTCGCCAGCGAAAGCAGCCAACTCGTACGTCTCCGCATGAACGGCAACCACATGGAGGTTTCTTCTGAGGATGTGGATTTCGCCACTTCTGCCAAGGAACAGCTCGTTTGCGAGAATGCAGGCTCTAATATGAGCATCGGCTTCAAGGGCAGCAGCTTGCAGGAGTTGCTCAACAATCTCGAAAGCGAACAGATTGTATTCCAACTCGCCGACCCTAGTCGCGCTGGTGTCGTAGTCCCAGCTGAGCAGCCTGATCAAGAAGAAGTACTCATGCTGATTATGCCTATGTTGCTCAATGACTAATTAAAAAAGGTAAAAAGGTAAAAAAGTAAAAAGGTAAAAAAGTCGATTACTTTAAAGTTAAAGAAGAAATGAAACTCAATCTTACAAAACCATTGATAGTCTTTGACTTAGAGACCACAGGCCTCGACATGATCAGAGACCGCATCATACAGATGTCCTACATCAAGGTATGCCCAGACGGCACGGAGATTCGCAAGAATCTCTTTGTCAACCCTGGCAAACCTATTCCACCTGAGGTCGTTGAACTTACAGGCATCAGCGACGAGGATGTCAAGGATGCCCCTACCTTCAAGGAGTTGGCTGCTACGCTCAACCAAGAGTTTACGGGCTGCGATTTCGCAGGCTATAACTCCAACCACTTCGACGTGCCTATGCTCGCAGAGGAATTCTTGCGCGCAGGCATAGACTTCGATTTCTCCAAATGCCGTCTCATCGACGCACAGACCATCTTCATGAAGATGGAGCGCAGAAACCTCGCTGCCGCATACAAGTTCTTCTGTGGCAGAAAAATGGAGGAAGACTTCGAGGCTCACCGTGCCGACCAGGACACAGAGGCTACCTATCGTGTGCTCATGGGCGAACTTGACAGATACGCTCCGGGCGTTCAGGAAGAGCCAGACCGTGTGCTCCACAACGACATGGACGAACTGGCACAGTTCTCCAAGCAGAAGGACAACGTGGATTTCGCTGGCCGCATCATCTGGGAGGAAGTGAAGGACGCTCAAGGCAAGGTGATTCTCGACGAAAACGGCAACCCACGCAAGCATGAGGTATTCAACTTCGGTAAGTACAAAGGATGGGATGTCGCTGAGATCCTCACCAAGGACCCAGGCTACTACACTTGGATTCTCGGAAGCGAATTCACCAACAACACCAAGCAAGTGCTCACTCGCATTCGTCTCCGTGAGTTCAACAAGAGAATGGGGAAGTAAGTGAAGAACGAAGAGTGAAGAACGAAGAGTGAAGAATTCTACGGCTTTACTGTTTATTTGAATTTATTTTATGTTAAAAGGAAAGAAAATCGTATTGGGCATCACGGGGTCGATAGCGGCCTATAAGTCTTGCCTCATCATACGAGGACTCATCAAACGAGGCGCGGAGGTGCAGGTGGTCATCACTCCTGCAGGCAAGGAGTTTATCACTCCTATCACCCTCTCCGCCTTGACACACAAGCCAGTAGTCAGCGAGTTCTTCTCGCAGAGAGATGGCACGTGGAACTCTCATGTTGACTTGGGACTATGGGCTGATGCCATGCTGATAGCACCTTGCACCGCCTCCACGATGGGCAAGATGGCAAACGGCATAGCCGATAACATGCTCATCACCACTTACTTGTCGATGAAGGCTCCAGTATTTGTCGCACCAGCAATGGACCTCGATATGTACAAGCATCCTTCCACGCAAGCCAACATGGCGAAACTGAAGGAATACGGAAACCTCATCGTCGAACCAGCATCTGGTTTCCTTGCCAGTGGCTTGGAAGGAAAAGGTCGCATGGAGGAGCCTGAGGTCATCGTAGATTATCTGGACAGATACTTCGATGCTGCGGAAGGTATCTTCCATGACGAGCAGAAACTGGAAGATTCGGAAAATGCGACATCATCCAACCAAGATTTGAAAGGCAAGCGCATCCTCATCACGGCAGGTCCGACCTACGAGAAGATAGACCCTGTGCGCTTTATCGGAAATTACTCTTCGGGCAAGATGGGATTCGCCCTCGCCGAGGAATGCCTTAGGCGTGGGGCTGACGTCACGCTCGTCGCAGGTCCTGTTGCATTGAAGTGCAGCGATGGCATCCACCGCATCGACGTGGAGAGTTGCGAGGAAATGTACCAAGCCACTACTTCCGCATTTGGTGGAAAGGACAACATGGAGACTTCGGAAAACCATGCCGCCCTGCCTGCAAGCAAGATGGATGAGGAAAGCAAGATGGACGCAGCCATTCTGTGCGCTGCAGTGGCAGATTTCCGTCCAGCCGAAGTGGCAGACAAGAAAATCAAGCGAGAAAAGGACGACCTCGAACTGCGTCTCGTTCCTACCCACGACATCGCCGCTGCTTTGGGCAAGATGAAGAAGGCTGACCAGCGAATCGTGGCTTTCGCCCTGGAAACCAACGACGAGGAGACCAACGCTGAGAAGAAACGCAAGAAGAAAAACGCCGACTTCATCGTGCTCAACTCCACTCGCAATCCGGGAACGACATTCCGCACCGACGAGAACCAAATCACCATCATTTCGGAAAAAGGAAAGAAAGAATATGAGAAAAAGCCAAAGACTGAAGTGGCTCGTGACATCATTGACGAACTCGCCAAGTTGCTGTAAAAGGCTGAAAGTGGCATCTTGGTTCATTGGATTCATCATAGCAGGGGGTTGTTGGCTCCCTGCCTCTTTGCGTGCCCAGGAGTTACAAGCCAAGATTACCATCAACCATGCCCAAATCTCGGGTACCGACAACTCCGTCTTCGACAACTTGCAGCAAACACTCGAAAGATTTGTCAACGAACGACAATGGACTCATCTCCAGTTCCAGAAGAACGAGCGCATCAACTGCAACTTCAATCTCACGGTCACCAAGTACGACAGAGAACAGAATGTCTTCACCTGCAAGGCACTCATACAAGCCAACCGACCGATATACAACTCCGCCTATACTTCCGCTATATATAATAATGTGGATGAAAATTTCACCTTTAAGTTCGCACAGTTCGACCAACTGGAGTTCAACGAGGAGACGCTCGACAACCAGTTGACAGCCCTCCTCGCCTACTACGCCTATCTCATCATCGGACTCGACCTCGACACCTTCTCACCGATGGGTGGCGAGGATGTATTGCAACGCTGTATGCAACTGACCAACAATGCCCAGAACCTGGACTACCCGGGTTGGAAAGCATTCGACAACAGTCGCAACCGATACGCCATCATCTCCGACTATCTCGACGGCGCCATGGCTCCCTTCCGACAACTCCAGTACGACTACTACCGCAAGGGACTCGACGAGATGGCCAACAATGCCGAACGCGGCAGGACGGAGATTACCACCACCATCGAGGAGAACCTCAAGAAAGCAAGGGAAAACAAGCCGCTCAGTTTGCTGCCCCAGATATGGACTGACTACAAGAAAGACGAGCTAGCCAATATCTACAAAGGCAAGGGCACGCAGAAGGAAAAGGAAAGCATCTACGAGATACTCTTCTCCATCAATCCCTCGCAAAACAGTTCGTGGGATAAAATCAAGCAATAGTCCAATTCAACAAGGCTAGCTAGAACTCGAAGAAAGGAATCATTATGCTCAAACAATTATACATCAAGAACTTCACGCTCATCGATGAGCTCAACATCGAAATGTACCCAGGTTTCTCCGTCATCACAGGAGAGACGGGCGCTGGAAAGAGCATCATCCTCGGAGCCATCGGCCTGCTCCTTGGCAATCGCGCCGATACCAAGGCCATCAAGGCAGGAAGGGACCGCTGCATCATCGAGGCACACTTCGACCTCTCCCGATATGACATGCAACAGTTCTTCATCGACAATGACATCGATGAAGATTTGGCTGATACCATCATCCGAAGGGAGTTGACCGCAGCGGGCAAGAGCCGCGCCTTCATCAACGACACACCGGTTTCGCTCACCAAGATGAGAGAGCTGGGAGAGCAATTGGTGGACATTCACTCGCAGCACCAAAACCTGCTGCTGCAAAAAGAGGACTTCCAACTCAACGTGGTGGATATCATCGCAGGCGACAACAAACAGGTGAAAACCTACCAAGTTGCCTACCAAGCCTACAAGAAAGCCAACGAACAACTCAGAAAGTTGAAAGAGGAGATAGAGAAAAACCGTGAGAACGAGGATTTCCTCAGATTCCAATGCAAGGAACTGGAGGAGGCGCACTTAGTCGATGGAGAGCAAGAGCAACTCGAACAGGAATACGAGACACTCAGCCATTCCGAAGACATCAAGACCGCCCTCTTCCAAGCCGACAATAACCTGTCGGGAGACGAGGGAAGCATCATCGAGAAACTGAAGGAAGCCACAGAGCAACTCAACGACATCAAAGAGGTTTATCCAGAGGTAGGCGAACTAGCGGAGAGAATGGACTCCAGCTACATTGAACTGAAGGACATCGCCCAAGAGGTGAACAGCCTCAGCGACAATGTGGACTTCGACCCTAACAGATTGGAGGAAATCAACTCTCGCCTCGACACGCTCAACTCGCTGCAACAGAAATTCCACGTACAAAACGTGGAAGAACTGATAGAACACCGAGATCGTCTCAAGGAGCAACTCTCCCATATCGACAACAGCGACGAGGATGTGGAAGCCTTGGAGAAAGAAGTGGAAACACTACAGCTTCGAGCCATGAAAGAAGCGCATACGTTGACGGAAATTCGCAACAAGGCAGCCAAGAAAGTGGAGGAAGAGATGAAAAAACGTCTCGTGCCACTGGGCATACCAAACGTGAGATTCAGCATCAGCCTGACTGAGAAACCACTCTGTCAAGACGGTGGCGACAAAGTCAACTTCCTCTTCAGTGCCAACAAGAGCACCCCACTCCAACCTGTAACCCAGGTGGCTTCGGGTGGTGAGATAGCTCGTGTCATGCTATCCTTGAAGGCCATGATAAGCGGTGCCGTCAAATTACCAACCATCATCTTCGACGAGATAGACACAGGCGTAAGCGGCAAGATAGCCGAGAAGATGGCGAATATCATGGTGGAGATGGGCAACAACAAGCGCCAGGTACTCTCCATCACCCACTTGCCTCAGATAGCAGCCATGGGCAGCCACCACTACAAGGTACTCAAGGAAGAAACCGAGGAAGGCACCATCAGTCGCATGACCGAGCTCAACCCAGAGGAGAGAGTGCAGGAAATCGCACAGATGCTCAGCGGTAGCGACATCAGCGAGGCTGCACTCGCCAATGCCAAGGAATTACTCAAAAAAGCAAGACAAGGATAATGAAAATCGTTATCCTATAAAAGGAATATGAAAAAAATATATATGATTTTGATGGGATTGATGATCGGAGCATCATCTATCCTCGCACAGCCTGGTTCTGTGCAGAAGGTAGCCAAGAGCGTGTTCTCCCTGACCACCTTCGACAAGGACGGCAACATCATCGCCTCCACCCAAGGCGTATTCATCGACAACAAAGGTACTGCCATCAGTACCTTCAAACCATTCATCGGCGCTGTCAAAGCTACCGTGGTAGATGCTACGGGAAAGTCAATGGAGGTGGATGCCATCATGGGTGCTGACGAACTCTATGACATGGCTAAGTTTAGAGTCATCGCCAATACCGCAGCAGTTCCTATCGCCAACAAGGAGGAAAGCGCTGGAAACAAGGTTTGGCTCGTACCCTACTCTATCAAGAAGCCGCAGTACCAACAGGAAGACATCAGCAGCGTGGAGAAGTTTAACACCTCCTACAACTACTATATCTTCACGACTACCGTGCCAGAGAACGCCGTGGGATGTCCTTTCGTCAACAAGGACGGACAGGTCATCGCATTGATGCACAACAATGGTCAGGTGACTGCCATCGATGCCAACTTCGCCAAGCAACTGCATGTCACTGGACTCTCCACCCTCGACGCAGCACTCCGTGAGAGTGGCATTCGCACCGCCTTGCCAGACAAGGAGACAGATGCCACCACGATGATGACCCTCAACAAGGGCCAGAAGACGGCGGATGAGTACATGAAGTACGCCAACGAGTTTATCGAGAAATTCCCTAACTCTCCTTTCGGATACAAGGAAAAGGCGAGTCTCTTGACCAACAAACAGCAATATGCAGAGGCGGAGAAGGTGATGCAGGAGAGCATCAAGAAAGCAGGCAACAAGGACGAGGCACATGGCGACTTCGCCGACATCCTGTACCAGAAGGTAGCCTACGTGGGCGATTCCATCTACCCAGCTTGGAATGCAGACAAGGCTTTGGAAGAGGCACAAAAGGCATACAGCATCAAGCCTCAGCCACTCTACAAGCATCAGGAGGCACAAATCAACTACCTGAAAAAAGACTACCAGAAGTCTTACGACCTCTTCATGGAACTGACCAAGACTCCGATGAACAGTGGCGAGATTTGGTATGAGGCTGCTCAAGCCAAGAGCCAATTGAAAGCTCCGGAATCAGAAATCAAGGTATTGCTAGACAGTGCAGTCTCCGTAGGACTTCGCACCAAGATGGCAGGTCCATACTTGTTGGCACGTGGTCGTTTCCTCGATGCACAAGGCAAGTATCGCGAGGCTTTGGCAGACTACAACCAGTATGACAGCATCGCCCGTCCTATAGCCCCGACGTTCTTCTATACTCGTTACAAGTGTGAGTTGCAGTTACGTCAGTGGCAACAGGCCTTACTAGACATCGCCCGCGCTTGCTACCTGAACCCGAAGGAGCCAACCTACTTTGCCGAATGGGCAAGCCTCGACCTGAGAGTGAAGAGATACGACGAGGGCAAGAAGGCAGCGCAAGCTTGCATCGAGCTGGCTCCTGAATACGCCGATGGTTATCTGCTTATGGGTATTCTCTGCGGAGAGAGCGGCGACAAAGTGGAAGCCAAGAAAAACCTAGAGAAAGCCAAGGAACTAGGTGATACAAGAGCCGAAGAGTATCTGAAGAAATTCTAACTGTACGGTTGAGACGGGCTAAAAGCCCAAAAGCCCCAAGCCCGATTTATAACACACCCTCTTCTACCCCTTCGGGCGTATAGATTATTTCAACCGTACAGCTCGAAAAATTTTGAACGCCCAATCCAAATAAAAGCACAAACGACAGATTACAAAAAAGTCGCAAACCTCAAATGAAGTTTGCGACTTTTTTGTCGATTGAGTGATTCCGTTGGGGTTCGAACCCAAGACCCACAGCTTAGAAGGCTGTTGCTCTAATCCAACTGAGCTACGG
>ERZ808259.164-NODE-164-length-42302-cov-56.485502_pt1 | contig 42302 bp, 34 predicted proteins | sample MGYA00521279_ERZ808259 | MGnify/ENA primary metagenome ERZ808259 (study PRJEB31516, sample SAMN03275586) | gut metagenome | biome: mammalia-associated habitat; material: feces | host: Papio cynocephalus | place: Kenya | collected 2012-07-27 ...
GAAGATGGCAAGAAGATGGCAAGAAGATGGCAAGAAGATGGCAAGAAGATGGCAAGAAGATGGCAAAAAGATTGGCTTTTGAGCGGTGTTTAAGCCGTATTTGTATGCATTATATTCATTTTTTTATGCAATGTCCGGCACTGCAACGGGGATATGAACCAAAAAGGACTTGTGCAAGAGGAGAATTATTTGTAACTTTGCGGGCGATTGAAAGAATACACTACATCAAAAGAACAAACCCGTTACGCAGATTATGGACAAGAGAGCACCGGAGATATTGTCGCTCAGGCAGGATATAGAGCGCGAAGTGAAACGGCAGATACGCACGCCGTATGATTTTGAGTTTCTGGCGGGTGTGATATGGGAGCGTCTGCATGAGAACATTTCCCCTACCACGCTCAAACGCCTGTGGGGCTATCTTGACGGCGCGGACACCACCCGTCGCAGCACGCTCTGCCTGCTGTCGCAGTTTCTGGGGTTTGCCGACTGGGAGGCTTACCTTGCCGCTCTCCGCCTGCGCAGCGAGACAGAGAGCGACACCTTTTCGGGCGAGGGTATCCATACCGACCAACTGACGCCGGGCGACCGCATAGAGGTTACGTGGCTGCCGAACAGGCGGTGCGTGTTCCGCTACGAAGGCGGGGCGCATTTCTATGTAGAGACCGCCGAAAACAGCAAACTGCGTGCGGGTGACCGGTTCGATACGGCGTGTTTCCTAATCGGGCAGCCTATGTATCTCGACAATCTGCGCCGCGGGGAGAACGCCCCCACCTCGTATGTGGCAGGCAGCAAGAACGGACTGGTAAGTGCGAAAATACTCTGACGGAAAATGGAAGAAACAGACTACTCGGATTCTGGTTTTATCGTTGCAGGGGATGTATCTGCGCTATGGCAGGAGATAACGCCGTTGCAGCGTCGCCGGCATAGTGCGCTCTACCGCGGCAAACGGTACGGACGGTGGTTTGTACTGAAAGGGCTGACCGACGAGCAGCAACCGCTGACCGATTTCCGCCTGCTGCAAGAGCGGGAGTTCAGACTGGGGATACAGTTGGTACACCCGAACATAGTGGCTACCTACTCGCTGGAAGAGGTGCCGGCTATAGGTCGCTGTATTATCATGGAGGCAGTGGACGGGCAGACGCTGGACTGCTGGCTTGCCGCCAACCCCGGCAGGCAGAAACGCCGGCGGGTGCTGATGCAACTGCTGGACGCAGTGGAGTATCTGCACGCACGGCAGTTGGTGCACCACGACCTCAAGCCCGGTAATATCCTCATCACCCGCAACGGCGAGAACGTCAAACTGATTGATTTCGGGTTGAGCGATAGCGACGATTCCGCCACGCCTGCCCCCAACGATATCCAAGACGACTTGCTCCATCTGGCAGCCCTAATCGACCTGCTGCACCTGCGGGGCTACCGGTCTATAGCCCGCGCCTGCCGCAAAGGACGGTACAAGAACATTGCCGAACTGCGCAAAGGTATTTCCGCTCAAGAAAAATGGGGCAAGGTAGGAACCAATATCCTCGTACTCATTGCCACCGTACTCACCACGCTGTGTATATGGCAAGTGCACAACCGCCCGCGCCTGCACTATGCCGACCTGTACTACCGGCAACAGCAGATGAGTGCTGACGTGATCCGCTGCCAACACAACGAACAAGAGAGGTTGGAGGGTATTCTCCGGCAAGCCCCCAAGGGGAATTTCCTGCACTATCAGCAGTTGCTTGACCGGAATATGGATTGGCAGTCTGTGCGCGATTCGCTGGCGTCCGTTTATGCCGGTGACAGCGTACTGCAAAACCAATGTATCGTTCTTTTCAACGAACAGCAAGCCTTACTGGTCAATCATCTATACGATGTGATACAGGAAATTAACCGCTTTCCCTGATCAGACTGTGAAGAACAAATAGAGGCTGAGGGCGATCATACAGGCGGCTACTATGCGCTGGTAGGTTTTGGTATGGAAACGGCGTATGAGTTTCATTGCCACAAAATTGCCGGCAATCATCGCCACAGCAATAGCCAGACCGTTCCAGAAGATATTCCAGTCCACGAGATTCAGTTTGCCATAGACTATGATCTTGATGATGTGCATCACGCTTGCCGTAGTGGCTTCGCTGGCGATATAGGCTACGGGCGAGAGGTTGAGCGAAAGGAATACGGCACTGCTCAGCGGTCCCGAGATACCCATCAGACCATTGACAAGCCCCGTAACGCCGCCACCGACGAGCATGGTAGCGGGGTGCTTGGGCAGGTGCATCCTGCCCAACAGTTTCATTATTGCGAAAACAATCAAGAAGATACAGAGGAGGCGGGTCATCAGTACCTTGTTGAAAACGGAGAAGCCGTACGCCCCGAGGGCTGTAAGCGGGGCGGCGGTAATCAGGAAGAAGCCCACCTGTTTCCACTCGATGTCTTTCCAGCCCATGATCACTTTGCTGAGGTTGCTGCCCAACTGGGCAATCGTACACACAGGCACCGCCACTCCGATGCCGAACATGGAAGTGGCTACGGGGAGCAGTACCATACCGCCTCCGAAGCCGACCGCCCCGCTCAACAGACCGGCAAGCAGCCCTGCCAGAAGAAGACAGATATTCATAATGGACAATGAACAATAGACAAAGAACCAAGAACCGATATGCTTTTTTTGACCGTTTGTTTCTGTTTCCCCGCTATATAGAATCTTAAAATCTGACACTTTTTCGGGGGAGCGAGGTGGTAACGAGGTGGTAACGCACTCCTAACGAGGTGGTAACGAATTTTACCAAAGGGATATAACAGAGATATAACAGAGACAATCTTAACAATAGTACATTTTTACCTGCGTTTCCGCAAAGCGGGCAAAGATGCCTGCGAAAGCCGCTTCGGATTGCGGCGCAGGAGGTTGAGCGACGTGGCGACGGCAGCATCGCTGCCGGGTGTATCGAATACGCTCTCTATTTTTTCTATTACCGAGGGTTGCGAAGTATGATAGGTGATCCGGTAGAGCGATTCACCGGTGGTTTCCTCCGTGGTGTAGCCCACGCAACCGAGATAGAAGATGTCTCCGTCGGCGATATTATCGACCATAGAAGGCAGATTGACAGCCGTTGTGCCGGATGTGGCAAGTTGGAAATCCCATTGGTAGTTGTTGTACAGCACGCCGGCGAACCATATAGGCAGCATTGTGGTATCGTTCATATCCGCCTGATAATAGTTGAAGACCGCAGCCTTGGATGCCGTTTCCCAGAAATACGTATCGCCGTTGGAGGGGACAATCAACAGCGTTTGGCAGTCTCTCATCCGCACATCGAAAGTTATATCCGAGCGGGGCTTGGCAGGAGTGGTAAACGGACGCTTTATCAACCTGTGGATAGGGCGTTTGTGCGAGTTGAGACAATAGGCAAACGCATAATAGTCGGTGTTAGGTTCCAGCCCGTGCAGTACTCCGTCGGCGGCACCATTGTAGAACATCATCTGCTCTATCGGCACCTTGGCATAGCCGTATTCTTTCAAGAGGTCGTTGAGTGCCTTGCAAATCTCTTTCTGCTCATCGAAATGATGCTCTATGAACCTCCGGTCGTTGCGGAAAGTGTTGTATTCCTCCACGGGCACGGCGTCGTAGATATAATAGAAGTCGTTGGATTTTGGGAAAATCTCCACCCACGCCTGTCCGGAACGTACACGGGAGACGGTGAAATCGAGCGTACTGTCGTTGACCGCCATCTCGCAGGAGAGGAGTCCGAGAGTCAGGGCGCAAAGGAACAGTATATATGAGTGTTTCATGGGGGTCAGGGATTAGTTTGTTTAAGGTCGTCCGCCACCGCTTTCATAAACGTAACCGCGCCGCGCATGTGCGTGCCGTAGTGCCCGAAATTATAAACCACATCGGCTTTCTTGTCGCGGAACCGGCGTTGCATCAACTGTGAATTGATAAACGGCACGGTCTCGTCGTCTTCGGAATGGAACATATAGAGCGGTGCTTTCGGCATGAAATCCTCTGGAATACTGTTGCCGGTCAGTTCCACATAGAAACGCGCCGTCTCACGGTTGGTACGGTCGGTGCCGTCGGGTGTAAGGATTTCGCTCAGTCGGTTGACCCCGATGAGCGTTGACATCTGGTTGACGGTGTATTTCTTGGAGTTGATCCACTCGTGGTAGTTGCTCAGAAGCGGTTCTTTGAAGAAGAACGACATCTCGAGCGGCTTGTCCATACCGAGACTCATCCCCTGTATGATCAGCGGTACGGCACATGGGATACCGGTCTTGTCGAGTTTGACACTATAGTCGTAGGTGCGTGCGATGTCGTAGGGACCTGCTCCCGCATAGACTTTTTTGATTTTGAACTCCTCCATATATGCCGGGTAGGTCTCCAACACCCGCTGCACGTGGAGAGTGGTGGCACCGCCTTGCGAATAGCCCATCAGTATAACCGAGTCGGACAGCACTTTGAGTCCGCGCTCTGCAATGAACGGACGCACGGAAAGTGCCATATCAATGACATTGTGCGCCGTGGTCTCCGCCTGCAGATAGGGGTGGATACTGTCCACCGTAACGCCGTAGCCGATATAGTCCGCCATTATCACGCCATAGCCCATACCTGCATACATCCCCTCGAAACTGAACGTCTCGGACGGGGCTTCGAAATTGGCACCGATAGTATAGTGGGAGACAATCATCAGGTTCTTGATAATGCCGTCCTCAGGATAAAAGAACTTGCCGGAGACGGTGAGCGAGTCGCCGTTGACATCAATGCTGCGGTATGTTCCCGCCACCTGGTGCACCTTGTAGGAAAGCATGGATTGGAGGAAACCGCGTGCCACATCGGTAACCGTCAGCGGCGAGGTGCGTTGCGGGTGGCGGACGGTATCTGCACCCGACGGAAGGTCGGTCTCTATGTTATTCCACGGCTGTTCATCGCGAATATCCGACACCTGCTCGCGCATAGGTACAAACGCATTTGCCTGCCCTTTGTATTGGGTGAAATCCACGTACTCAGGTTCGATACGCCTGCACGAGACCAATGCCGTTAGCAGCAAAACGCCATATATTGTATAGTGTGCGTGTTTCATCTGTTTAGAAATTGCATCCTATAGAAGCGGAGAACATCCGCGAACCGAGCATATAGATAAAGTTACGCCCCGCAATGGCATTCAAAGCACCTATCTCCACAGCGGCAAAGCAATGCCTGCCCCCCGCTTTGATACCCAATAGCGTAAAGCCCCATGCGGGTGTCCATGCCAATGTACGTCCGTACATATCCGTTTCCGTACCGCCATTGACCCCTACGCCGAGCATCAGTGCCGAATAGAGACTGATATACGGTTTGTGGCAATACGTGAAACGTACAGCAGGCATCAGACAGGCATTGTAAAAAGAGTGGTCTTTGCCCGGAGTAGGAAGAGGCTGAATACCCTCCCGAATAACATCCCACCAGACCTGCTCGTAATCCGCCTGCACGCCCAAGGAAAACCACGGACGGAGGTAGTACTGGTACTCGGCAAAGATATGCCCCGTATAGCGATAATGGTTGGTGCTGTTGGAGTTGCGGTACATAGCCCGCTCATAGAGCATATCCCCCCATCCGATACGCAGTTCGTTACGTGCGGACATACGTTCTTCGCGCGTAAGCGCAAACACATCAGCCGACGAGAGCAAGCCTGCCACGACAAGCAATATGGAAAGAAACCAGCGCTTCACAAAGAGGATTACTTGATAACGGAAAGAACGGTTTCGCCGACGGCCTGGAGGGTGGCGGTACTGATATTGCGCATATCATCCTGCTGCGTGTGCCACCACGAGGGGAACCCCGTGGCGTTGCGCGTATCGTAGTGGATAATATCCACGCAGGGTATGCCCGCAATGGTATTGACATAGTAGTGGTCGTCCACTATGGGGTACGCCTGCTGATTGACGAAATAACGCCCATATCCCAATGCCGCGGCAGCACGCCAGACAGTCTCGACATAACTCTCGGCATACTGTGTGGAGTACATCTCGCGCGGGAAAGACGCATCGGGCGCACCTACCATATCAAGCAGAATACCAAAACGGTACTTTACGCCGTTTCCGCCGCGGGCGTTCCTTGCGTATTCGGAAGCCCAGAGTTGGCTGCCGAGACACCATGTGTTCTCACGCTCGATACCCGTATAGAAGTGCGGAGTACCCATATCCTCGCAATCGAAGAAAACAATATCCACGGGTGTGGAGAGCGTAGAGTCGGCTATCTGCCTGCCGAGTTGGCGTGCCACCTCGAGCAGGACCCCCACCCCGCTGGCACCGTCGTTGGCACCCGGGACATTCAGAAAACGGTCTTCGTACTCCTCTTCCTCGTCGCACCAAGGGCGGGTGTCGTAGTGGGCGCACAGGAGGACACGCGATCGGTCGCGCGTATCGTCGGTATAAAAATGCCCGATGATATTGAAAACCGCCTGCGGGCGTCCGCTATAGTCGAGCATAGAGCCTTTCTGCAACTCGACCTCCGCACCATAGGCACGCAGTTGCTGCATCAGGAAGACGGCACAATCGGTGTGCGACTTGCTGTTCGGCACACGCGGTCCGAAACGGAGTTGGCGGGAGATAAACCGGTATGCCGAGTCCGCTGCAAAAGCGGGACGCTCTACGGGAGCGGCTTTTTTGTTGCCGCAGGACGCAAGAGACAAAAGCAACATCAATAGTCCGAAAAGTTGTTTCTTCATTTGATTGACAGGAACGTTAATAAAAATTAGACCAATGGGACTAATTAAACCAATTAGATCAATAGGAGTGATATGAGAAATATATAGCACCTATAGCGACCAGAACCGGACACTACAGGTGCTATTGTTGTTTAGTGGATATTCAGTTCGCTGACGCTGGAGTGGGTCTGGATAGCCTGGATAGTGAGAGCAATCGGTTGCGCCAGACTCTCAATGTGTACTTTGCTGCAACGGGCGGTATCAAAAGGCAGGGAGTCGGTGAAAACCAGTTCCTCCAACTCGCTGTTCTCTATACGCTCGCAGGCAGGACCGGACATAATACCGTGGCTGACCACGGCACGGACACTCTTGGCACCCGCTTTCTTCATCACCTCGGCGGCTTTGCAGAGCGTACCTGCCGTATCCGCCATATCGTCCACAATGATGACATCCTTGCCATAGACATCACCCAAGACACGTATCTCGCTCACCTGGTTGAACACCTCGCGGTTTTTATAGCAGATAACCATCGGCACATCGCGGTCGGTCATACCGTGCATCTTCTTGGCAAAAGCCGCAGCACGCTTCGAACCGCCCACATCAGGCGAAGCAACAATCAGTTTCTTCAGGTTGAGGCTCGCTACATACGGAGCAAGCACATTGGAACCATAGATATGGTCAACAGGAATATCAAAAAAGCCCTGTATCTGGTCGGCGTGGAGGTCAACAGTGATAACACGGTCGGCACCCGCGCCCTGAATCATATTGGCAACCAGTTTGGCACCGATAGATACACGGGGCTTGTCCTTGCGGTCCTGACGCGCCCAACCGAAATACGGAATAACGGCAATCACCTTGTAGGCACTGGCACGCTTGGCGGCGTCAATCATCAGGAGCAACTCCATAAGGTTGTCGCTGCTGGGGCAAGTGGACTGAACGAGATAGACCGAATGTCCACGGACGGACTCGTTGAAATAAGCGGCGAACTCGCCATCGGAGAAACGGTCGATGTGTACATCACCCAATTTACAGCCGAGTTGGTCACAAATACGCTGTGCGAGGGCTTCGCCCTTGGAGCCCGCAAAAACCTTGTACGGGCTTAATTCTGTTGCCATAATGCTTTGTCTGAGGACTTTGCAAAAAGTCCACGAAAGGAAAAAAGTTTATAAACCTGAGCCAAGCACATCTCCCCCGCGTCCTTCCGAAATCACCGGCGGCAACCGGCTACTTCGGACTTCCGCAAGGCAGCCCTGTCAAGACCCCTATCTTTTCTTTTTCTTGTTTTGGTCTGGAGCGGAAACGCGGGCAGCAGGAAGCGTCTCGAAAGCGGGAAAATCACAACTGATCTTGCCGCCCGACAGACGTTCCAAGTCCTCACGGACACGACCGAGTCCGGATTCCTGGTCTTTGTTCCAAACCAAATTCTTTTGGCGCATACACTGCGCTATATACAATACCAATGCCTCACGCTCCTGCTGATTATCGATAGTGCAGGCATAGGCAATCATATCCTGGATAATACGCCCGTAGTTACGCATACGGATGGGCGTGGTGTTACGTGTCAGAGTTTGTTTCATTGTTGTTTTTTAGGCCGCCTGACGGCTGTTAGAAATCAGAACGCTCACTGCGTTCGCTGTTAGAAGTTAGTCCTGAAGAAAAATGCAACATTTTCGCCTTTTCCACACTATAGAAAAGTAAGGTGGATGGTTATAGGATGGTTATAGGATACGCATACCTTGTTCTCTCGGTAAAATAGAACATTTGTATCCGTGCTGCATCTTATTTTTTGCGAATAAGGTAGATCATTGTGGGATAGTGGTCGCCGTAACCGTCCTGCCAAACGCCCGACTTGTGGGTACGCAGCGGCGTGCCTTTGTCTTTCCCCTCCTGGACGGTAAGGAACTCCTTATTGAATATCTGCGATTTCCAATAGGTCCATTTTCCCGATTCGAGTTTGGCATTCATCAGCGGTTCGGAGATAATAATCTGGTCAAACAGGTTCCAACTGCCGTTGTATGCCAGCGAACCGACACCCCTGTCGAGTTTCTGCCACATCGTATTGAAGAATCCCTGTTTTCCCACCTCCTCGCGGGTTTTCTTTGCTCCGAGAATGACTGCACAACTATGATTGAACGGGTCGTCGTTGAGGTCGCCCATGATGATGATTTTGGCTTGCGGTTCGCGGCGGTAGATACTGTCACAGATGTCGCGGGTGAGCATAGCCGCCGTATCACGCGAGGGGCGCGAAGACAATTCTCCGCCATATCGGCTCGGCCAGTGATTGACCAGGATATGGATTTTCTCCGGCGACCCGTCGCCGATGAGATAACCGGAAACAAGCAACTGCAAACGGCTCCTGACCACACCGCCGTCCGCATAATGGGCGTGCAGTTCGTGCCCGCGGACGGACACCGGTCGGAAAGCCGTACTGTCGTACATAAAACCGACATCCACACCGCGGCGGTCGGGACCCTCAAGCAGAATGGGCTTGTAGCGGCGGTTGTATTTGTTGGTCTCGGCACACAAGTCCTCCATACAGCGCATATTCTCCACCTCGGCCACACCTACACAGACCGCACCGCGCGGGTCTTCGTCCGTACCGAGTTGCGAGATGGCATACCCCATATTGTGGATCTTATGCTCATACTTGAGCGATGTCCATTTCATTCCGCCGTCCGGCAGATATTCATAGTCGTTTTTGCCCTCGTCGTGAATGGTATCGAAGAGGTTCTCGAGGTTGTAAAAAGCAATACAACGCACATAAGTCTCGTTTTGTGCAAAAAGGGACGAACTGAGCAGCAAGCACAGCGACAATACCCAAAGCGATGTGTGTCTCATAACGGAAAGTTAGTAAATCGCTGCAAAGTTATAGCAAAATTTTGATATGTGCAAAAAAAGTCGTAATTTTGCGGCAAATATGCACGAAGCACAATTTTTATTCATGACCTAAATAAAAACTGACCAAACTATGTCATCTGTAAACAAAGTCATTCTCATCGGGAACGTGGGTTCCGACCCTGAAGTACGCTACCTTGACCGCGGCGTAGCCATTGCCAATTTCAACCTTGCCACCACCGAGCGCGGTTACACAATGCAAAACGGCACGCAAGTGCCCGACAAAACCGACTGGCACGCCATTGTACTCTGGCGCAACCTCGCCGAATGGGCAGAACGCTATGTGCGCAAAGGCATGAAAGTATATGTAGAAGGCAAACTGCAAACCCGCACTTGGGAGAAAGACGGACAAATCCGCCGCAAAACCGAGGTGATTGCAGAGAATGTACAGATATTGTACCGCCCCGCGGAATACCAGAATACAGGACGCAACAACGCAGACACCACCCCCGCGGAAAACACTACCGAACCGGCAGGCGACAACGACGGATTCCAAGAAGAGAACATATTCTAACCCTGGCAGGGAAAACGTTAATCGTGTCATTAAGACGTTAATTCTATGAGCAATAAGGAGCGTTTCATCGAATGGGCAAAAGAGCAGGAGTATATGCCGCTGACCATGCAGCCATGGTGGATGGACGCGGTATGTGCAGGAAAAGAATGGGACGTCCTGATTGCAGAAGACGCTGATGGGAAAATACAGGCAGTTCTCCCCTATCTGCTCCGTAAAAGAGCATGGATGCGGTATATCGTTATGCCGCAAGAGACGCAGATTGGCGGAATATGGGTAGCCGCAGAGATTACAGAAGATAAATGGAAGACCGCCGAAGTATGCCGCCGGTTGAGCGAACAATTAGACCGGTTGCACCTGTCGTACTACTATCAGCAATACCCTGCAGGCAGCCTGTGCGTGGATGCCATGCGGGCATTGGGCTTTAAGACAAGAGAACGCGTAACATACCGCATAGAGGACTTGAGCGACCTGAACAAAGTGATTGACGGGTTCTCGAAAAACAAAAAACGCCAGTTGCAACGGGCATTGAGCCTGCACGCGGAGCGGGGTATGTCGCCCGAAGATTTCTACCGTTTCCATTCGCGCTGTATGACAGAGCAACGCAAACAACTGACCTATTCGCGAGAGTTTTTTATGGTATTGGAACGCAAGGCGCAGCGAAACGGGCAATGTGAGATTCTATGTATCAAAAACGCCGATGGCGAAGTATGTGCAGCCGCGTTCTTGGTATGGGACAACCGGCTGATGTACTACCTGATACCCTGCTATAGTCTGGAGCACAAGAACTCCGGTGCGGGAGCACTGCTGGTGCTGGAATCTATCAAGTTGGCACGGGAAAAACAAGTGGTGTTCGACTTTGAAGGCAGTATGATACGCGGGGTTGCGAACCACTACAAACAGTTCGGCAGCACCCCGACCATCTACTACAGTGTAGAGAAATACTACAAACCATTGTTCCGACTGGCAGTCTGGTGGAACAAAATCAGGGAGTTGAGATACCGGTAAGGCAGAGTTATATTATGCTATACGGAAACAAACCATACGCAAATACCCTGCAGGCATATCTCTGTGCGTCCGGATGGGGAGTTTGTACGTAACCGTAGGGAATTGGACTAACGAAGAAATCAACGGACAAATCAACGGACAACAAGCGGTAAACACAGACAAATTCCGTGAAGAACTATTGATAGATGAATTTAATTTACCTGAAGACTTTCCGTTTGTAATAGACAAACATTGGGACATCGGACACGGCTGGTTCGGGTGATAAAATATGAAGTACTATTCCTACAATCTACCACCATACAAACAATGCTGCCTACAGACAGCATAAAAAAATTGCAATTTTACTCCACAGATGAATTAAGTTTTTCCAATAGTTGCCTAACTTTCATCAAATACCAATCTCTAATAACTTGATTATTAGAACAGAAATCTCTTTCTGTTTTATACTTGCCGTTCTCTATCAACTCTTTTAACAGAGGCTGCATCAATTCATATTCACCTATAGTGTCTGACAAATGCGCTAAGGTATGAGTTAATTGTGCGGGTAAGAGTGCCTTAAGGCGTTTGCGTATTTTTTGTTTTCTGTAAAAAGAAATAGGATGTTTAGTTTGAAAAAAGTTCACTCCCAGTGGCGCAAAAATGCGATTACGTATAAAATTTGTGTAGAAACAACACTCTTTCAATCCCTCATAAGGCATTTTTCGAAATAACTCCAAAAACTCCCTATCCCAAAATGGCAAACATACGTCATAGCCAAAATACTCATAAATTCGAGCGGAATTGTTAATATTATGTGGCAGTCTATTTTGAAATATAAACGACTGATATACAGACCATGATGTATATCTTTCTTTTATGTGGCAGGAGATATAATTTTCAATCTGTCGTTTTATACGCCTCCCCTGATACTCACAATTATCATACATCATAGCAGAAGTCAGATAACGAATTGAATCAATCTCTGAAATACATCCTTTTTGCAAATGTGAACCAGCATTAAAATCAGCAGAGTGTCCAGGTATAAAAACAGCATTAGGTTGAAGCACACCTCTTTCTTGTAAAAAATGTATTGCGGGGAACTCAAACAACCATACAAAATTCCCTAGATTACCTATAAACAAACTATAGTCTATAAATTCCGTATTATCAGTAGATATTAACGAACAGGCTTCAGCAGTAGTTGTATCTATATAAAATATAGGATAGCGTAATTGTTTTGCCACTTTTTCCGCGATCTTTTTTTCCCAATTATCAGGGCGTCCAATAGTATAGCAAATTACATTTTTATAGTTCAACCTACGCAGCATACAAAGAATCAACCGAGAATCATTCCCGCCACTCAATGGAACTACAATCTGATTCCCATTAACAAACTGCAACACCCGCTCAAAAACCCTTTGTAATATAGACTCGAATATATCCATAGTTGGCAACTCTAATTCAGAGTATCGAACCAAATATCTATAAAAAGGTTTTTGCGTATTGTCAGAACAAAGATAGTGAGCAGGTTTGATCTGCGATATATTTTCAACCAATGTTTTCCCAGATGCAGGTGCCGCCATTGCCATATACTCTTCTATAGACTCAGAATCTTCAACATCACCTTTTTGTAACAATAAATACGGATTGTCAACTATAAACAACATATCTTGCTGCATACGATAATACAGAGGATATATACGCGAAGCATCTAACGCTGCATCTGACCAATCTTGAGCATTGCGCACCACTGCAAACAAACCATTACATTCCGAAATCCGTTGCTGCCATTCTCTTTCCGTGGGAACATCTAAATAATCTGCAAACTCTTTTCCTTGCAAACAAATTTCATTGCCTTGAGTAGCAACATAAGCATACCCCCTGACATAAACTTTGTCATTGCAATACCACTTATCTGATGTTAACTTAACATTCCACATCTGATATCAAATTACGTTCGTAATACTCAATTAAATGTGTATAAATTCCTAATCTTACGGAATTAAATAAAAATCCTACCATACAATAACCAACAATTGCATAGTAAAAATTATCTAACACTATACCTATCAATAATGCCGCCAAGTGAAAAGTCCAGTATCCTAATTCGATATAAAAATTAATTCTTTGTTTCTGGAATACATCTATCAAAAAGGATATTGTTTCTGCGCATATATTCATTGCCAGCCATGGCAACATCACGCGGATATAATGTCCCGTAATCTCCCATCCAGAACCGAGCAGCCATTGCGTAAGCCAAGGCAGGACAAAGTAGAGAGCCCCAAAACACGGGATCGTGATCCCCATAGCATAGAGACTGAAACGACGCAGGATCGGACGGATTGTTTCCCGACGGTTTACTTTGGCGGAAATATGCTGATACAGAACCTGATACAGGGACTGTTCTATCATATTTATCGGGCGGAATGCCAAAGTAAGTGCCATTCCCCAAAAACCGAGATTCGCCAGTCCGAAGAAAGGTGTCAGCAGCAGGGATGGCAAACTGTTACTCAAGTTATTCACCAACGCACGCGGCAACGAGTATTTCGGAAAGTTGGCATACTCCCGCGCCACCTCCCTGCATACCTTTTTATCGATATGCAGTACTTCACGCAAACCTTTTCTCCACGCACCAGCAATACTAATCACCAATGCCACCAGCGGGGCAAAAACCGTAGAGCAAAGCAATCCGCCATGCAGGAAACCGGCATAGCCACAGCCTATTTTGGCACCGGCATTCAGAACAGACTGCGACATCTGGTAACGGGCAATCGCCCCAAAACACTTGTGCCGTGTATAATAATAATTGAGCAACACCCAGCACGCAGACACCAATACAAAGACCGGCATCAACCAATACCATCGGGCTAAATCGGGCGCATTAAAGAGAGTGGCTATGGGTCGCGAGAAAGGGACGCTCAGCAACACCGCCCCCGTTACGCACAAAGTTATCCATCCTCCCAATTGCAGTACGGCACGTGCTTTTTCGTTCTTCCGAGGCAGGACGATGGCATATTGGTATTCGGCGGTGGCGAGAAGGGAAAGAATACCGCCAATGCTCAAGAACAGATTGAGCAGCCCGAAGTCGTCCGGGGAGTAGAGACGGGTGAGGACAGGATAGACCAACAGCCCTATCAACTGGGCTATCACATTTGCGGACAGGAGTTTGGCAAAATTGCGCACACCAGCCGAGTGTATCAGTGAACCTATCTTACTCATCGTGTTTGCAAAGGTACGCAAAATTTGCGGATTGTACAACATCTGCTCAAAAACGTTTCATGTTTTCGTGTCGTTGCCGTGTCGTTGCCGTAAATTGGGGCTAATGGGTCTAATAGGGGCAATAAGACCTATAAGACCAATAAGGCGAAATAGGACAGCAATCAAACATTTTTGAATAAAAATAGCACGGATATTTGCGCTATTCAGAAAAAAGCAGTAAATTTGCAGTCGTTTTTGCAAGAATGCTCTTTTGCGGGCATTGTACAGCGAGGACGGTACCGATATTGATATTGGTGCGATGAAATCTAATAACTACACAATATGCAAGTTAAAAAGTCACAAAAAGCCAGTTTGGAAGACAAAAAAATCATCTATGTACTGATGGGTTTTGTCTTCGTCTTGAGCGTTTGCTATGTCGCTTTTGAATGGACAGAGAAAGAGGTTACCAAGTATGAGGTTGCCGATACCGATTTCCTGTTTGAGGAAGAGGTAGAGATCCAACAGACCTCGCAACAAGAGACTCCTCCCCCCCCCCCACCTCCTGCCGTACAGGAGGTTGAGGTGCTGAACGTAGTTGAAGACGACGTAGAGACCGAGTCTATCGAAATCAACACCGAGGACGAGAAAGATGTAGAGGTAGTGATTGCTCCGCCCGTTGAGGCTCCAGTAGAGGAAGAGGAGGAAGAAGTCGTATTCGTAGTTGTAGAGACGATGCCTGAGTTCCCCGGCGGTCAGCAGGCGTTGTTCAAATACCTGAGCGAGAACGTGAAATATCCTGTTATTGCACAGGAGAACGGTATCCAAGGTCGTGTAATCTGCCAGTTTGTGGTAAACAAAGACGGTGCGATTGTGGACGTAGAGGTAGTTCGCTCGGGTGGAGATCCGTCGCTCGACAAAGAGGCGGTACGTGTCATCAAGTCGATGCCGAAATGGAATCCGGGTAAGCAGCGTGGTAAGGCGGTACGTGTAAAATACACGGTGCCTGTAAACTTCCGCCTGCAATAATACAGAAAAAATCCGTACTTTCCGATGGAGTTGAGCCATCGAGATATAGTCTATTGCAAGGGTGTCGGCGCAAAACGTGCCGACATTCTTCGTAAAGAATTGGGGGTACAGACGGCGCTGGATATGCTCCGTCAGTACCCCTTTAAGTATATAGACCGCAGCAAGTTCTACAAGATTGCGGAGATAGAGGACGACGAGACATACGTGCAGATTGTGGGCGAAGTAACCGAATGGCACACGATAGGCGTAGGAAAGGCACAACGGCTGAGTGCACAATTCTCGGACGGGACACACCTGATAGAACTGGTATGGTTCAAGGGGGTGCAGTATATAAAACTGCAAAAGGGAGTACGGTACCTGCTCTTTGGCAAACCGACACGGTTTAACCATCAATACAACTTTGTCCACCCCGAACTGACACCGATGTCGCAGGTGAAACCCGAGATGACACAGGGGTTGGAACCACACTACAATACCACGGAGCGTATGAAGAAAGCGGGTATCAACTCGCGCGTCATACGCACGATCATAGCCGGTTTGATGCCCGACCTGGCAATGGGCGTCCCCGATACAATCGGGGCGGACGTACTGCAGCACTACCACCTACCGGGGCTGACAGAAGCCCTGCAAAACATTCATTTTCCGAAAGATACACCGACGATGCAGCGGGCGAAAGAACGGCTCAAGTTTGAGGAGTTGTTCTATATCCAGTTGCAGATCCTGAGGCAGATGAAACGCCGCGAGCAGAATGCGGGTTTCCCGATGCCGATAGTGGGACGGAACTTCAATGCGATGTACCAGAGCCTGCCTTTTCCGCTGACCAATGCGCAGAAGCGGGTGATACGCGAGATTCACACCGACCTGAAATCGGGCAGGCAGATGAACCGCCTGCTGCAAGGCGATGTAGGGAGCGGCAAGACACTGGTGGCACTGATGTGCTGCCTGCTGGCGATTGACAACGGGTATCAGACGTGTATTATGGCACCGACGGAGATACTCGCCAACCAGCACTACGAGACACTGAACGGTTTTCTCAAACCGCTGTTGGCAAGCGAAGATAATCCCAACGGATTGCGGATAGCCTTGCTTACCGGTTCGACCACCAAGAAACAAAGAGATCTGCTCTACCCTGCCCTGCAAGCAGGGCGGATAGATATTCTGATTGGTACACATGCCCTATTGGAAGACAGCGTACAATGGGCGAATCTCGGATTGGTGGTAGTGGACGAACAGCACCGTTTCGGTGTGGCACAACGCGCCAAACTATGGAGCAAGAACGTGCGTCCGCCGCATGTGTTGGTAATGACCGCCACGCCGATCCCGCGCACACTGGCGATGACCGTGTACGGCGATCTGAGGGTGAGTATCATAGACGAACTGCCCCCCGGACGCAAGCCCGTACAGACGTTGCATTATTCCATACAAAGAAGAGAGTCGGTGAACCGGTTTATCAGGGGACAGATACAGGCCGGGCGGCAGGTGTATGTGGTTTTTCCGCTTATCAAGGAGAACGAGAAACTGGATCTGCAAGACCTTGAAAACGGGTACAACGAACTATGCGAGACATTCCCCGAATACAAGATCTCAATGGTACACGGGCAGATGAAAGCCAAAGACAAGGACGAACAGATGCAACGTTTTGCCTCGGGCGAGACACAGATACTGGTGGCGACAACAGTGATTGAGGTGGGCGTGAATGTGCCGAATGCGAGCGTGATGATCATAGAGAACGCCGAGCGGTTCGGACTGAGCCAGTTGCACCAGTTGCGGGGACGTGTAGGACGCGGAGCAGACCAGAGTTATTGCATTCTGCTGACCCGCTTGGAACTGACCAAGGAGACGCGGCAGCGTATGGATATAATGGTGGCGACGAATGACGGGTTCCGTATAGCCGAGGCGGATTTGCAACTGCGCGGTCCCGGCGATTTGGAAGGTACGCAGCAGTCGGGACTGCCGTTTGACCTGCATATCGCTTCCCTTTCCACCGACGGACAGATACTGGAGATTGCCCGCCAAGCCGCAGAAAGCATATTGGAGAAAGACCCGCTGCTGGAAGACGAACATAACCGCATCTACAAGCGGCAACTTGACCTGCTGCGAATTGAGGCACATAACTGGTCGGAGATTTCGTAGGTAACTATGTTTTTTAATGTGAGTTCGATATAAAAACTCCTTTCCCCTCACGGACAAGAAATCTAAGTAAATCTTTGCTTTTGCATCCATAAATTGCCATAAATCTTATTCGCCTACGGCGGTAAAGTATGTTATTGTACTTATGATGTTGTGCAGGACAACAATTGATGATACAACACGATGAATATAGAACTATTTCGGGAAATATGTCTGGCATTGCCGGAGACGACAGAGGATACACCGTTTGACGAGACGACGGTGGTGTTCAGGCTGAAAGGGAAGATATTTGCCTGCGTATCGACAAAAAGTCCCGATGTAACAACAATGAAATGCGATGCAGAGCGGGCACAGGAACTGCGGGCGCGATATTGCGCCATTGAGGGGGCATACCACTGGAACAAAAAATACTGGAACCAAATCTCATTGGACGGCTCCGTACCCGACGAACTAATCGGCGAACTGGTACGGCACGCCTACGAAGAAGTAAACAAAAAACTGCCGAAGAAAGAGCGGGTGGCGGTAGGACGTTAATTATCGTGTAATTAGACGTTATTTTCTTTGGACATATAATTTAATTAGCCGTTTAATTAACCACTAATTTTCCTCTGAAGAGATGATGGAGAAAACAGATTTGTACAAACAACTGAACAGGCGGTTGCATCCGGCGGATTTGCAGGTATTGGCATATGAGATACCAGGCGGAAATACAGAACGCAAATTAGCAGATTTGCTTTATTCGGAGGAAAAACGGGTGGTGGATAATGCGGCATGGATACTGACATTTGTGTCAAGAGACAAGGAAAAACAAAACGTATTAGCGCCCTATCTGCAAGAGTTGGCAGAACTATGTATGCAGACCAAAGACGAAAGTCTGCAACGGATGTTGCTAACCGTGCTGCACGATATGCCTGCCACGGATGCCACGCTCAATACCGTTTTTCTGAATTTTTGTTTGGATACATTGAGCAACCTGGGCACACCGACGGGCATACGGATGCTGTGCATCAAACTGGCTTACCGACATTGCGGGCAATACCCGGAACTATTGTCGGAACTCGTTACCCTATTGCAGTTTATGGACAGAGAGACGCTGTCGCCCGGTGTGGCGTGCGTGCGTCGAAAGATACTCCGCAAACATTGCCGTTAAATTCTCTGTTAATTGGCGTGAGTTCGAAATAACGATAGGAGAACTTTATCAGTCAACAACTGACAACAACTATTTAACAACAAAATATGATATAGTACGTATCTTATTGAAGGGTTGTTGGGAACGGACGGCTACGCCGTATTAACACAAAACAGTCATAAATTTTAGCTGCCACCAATTATATCAAACTGACGTTAATTAGCGTTAATGCTCCGTTCATTCATTGGCGGATGTAGCACTGGGGATTTGCGTAGTCCGAAAAAAAAGCGTAACTTTGCGGGCAATACGGAAAGACACATTCTCCGCTAATTGCCGTTAACAGGTCGTTAATACCGAGATAGTCTTGTCGGGAACAACCGATATATGCAATGCAACACACAAACAGACATAGTTCGCCATGGTGGTGGGTGCCGACGCTGTACTTTGCGGAGGGGGTGCCATACTTTTTGGTAACGAGTGTGAGTATCACACTTTTTACGCAATTGGGTATGCCCAACGGACAGATGGCACTGTTCACCAGTCTGATTACTTTCCCATGGGTAATCAAACCGCTTTGGAGTCCGTTTGTAGATGTGATACGCACCAAACGGTGGTGGGTGCTGCTGATGCAGGCACTGATGTGCGTTACAATACTGCTGCTCGCATGGCTTGCGCCGAAGGGGTATTTCACGTGGGCATTGATTTTCTTTACCATAACGGCTTTTGCTTCGGCGACGCACGATATTGCCGCTGACGGGTTCTATATGCTTGCCCTGACAGACAAGCAACAGGCTACGTTTGTGGGTATCCGCTCCACGTTCTACAAGATAGCTAATATATTCTGCCAGTCGCTGCTGCTGATGCTGGTGGGGTGGTTGCAGACAAAGACGACGGTGGCGACATCGTGGACATATACGCTGCTCGGTTGCAGCGGGCTTATGGCAGGCATCACGCTGTGGCACACGTTTTTTCTGCCCGTGGCAGAGACAATGCACAATGCACAATGCACAATGCACAATGAGCAGGACCTATCCACCGCATATCCACCTGACATCCACCAGACTTCGGGCAAGGGAATCTGGCACGAAGTGGGGGAGACGTTTGTAGAGTTCTTCCGCAAACCGGGCATCGGGTTGGCACTCTGTTTTATGCTGCTTTACCGTCTGCCCGAGGCGTTGCTGCTCAAACTATGCAATCCGTTCTTTTTGGCATCCCCAGAGGACGGCGGTTTGGGATTGAGCGTGGCGACAGTGGGACAAATATACGGCATCGGGGTAGTGCTGATGTTGCTTGGAGGCATTGTGGGTGGATTATGGGCAAGCCGCGTGGGACTGAAAAAAGCGATGCTACCGATGGCGTTGTGCCTGACGCTGCCGAGTGCAGTATATGTCTATTTGGCGGCGGCGCAACCCGAGTCGTTCCTTGTGATTTCGGTATGCATCGGGTTGGAGCAGTTGGGGTACGGATTAGGCTATACGGCGTGTATGCTGTATATGATGCACTTTGCGGACGGGGCGCACAAGACGGCGCATTTCTCGCTCTGCACGGCGGTGATGTTCCTCGGACTGATGCTGCCCGGTATGGTGGCGGGATATATAGAGGAGCCGATGGGATACTTGGGGTTCTTCGGCGTGGTGATGGCGTGCTGCGTGCCGAGTATTGCAGTGGCGTGGGCGGTACGGAACAGGTTGTAAGAGAATGGGTTTCTATGCCGCAAGCGGCAAGAAAAATCGAGAAAATAAAACGAAAGATGCTATAAAACAGTTCCTACGCCACCGCCGGCGCGGGACGATAGAAATCAAAGAAATAAACAATAAAAAAAACAAAACAAGCAAAACTTTGTCTTGCGGCACAACACGTGCCGCGCTTGAAACAAATACACGAAAAATTAAATCAAATATATTCAAATAGACACATATGGTCTATTACAAACAATTAGTGAAATAAAAGAAATATACTAATGAATATCAAACGAATTATTCCGGACAGTATTACCTGCTGCAACCTGCTATGCGGGTGTATGGCGGTGTTTATGGCCACGCAAAACGCGTTTTTGTATGCGTTCCTGTTTATATTAGGCGGGGCGTTCTTCGATTTTTTCGACGGGATGTCGGCACGGCTGCTGAAAGTGCCGAGTGCGATAGGTGTGCAGTTGGACTCGCTTGCCGATGATATTACATTTGGATTAGCCCCCTCGATGATGCTTTGCTGCTATTTGCGTCCGCTGGTTGGCTGGTGGTGTCTGTTGGCGTTCCTAATGGCGGCTTTTTCGGCACTGCGTTTGGCAAAATTCAATGTAGATGAACGGCAGAAGACCTCGTTTATAGGACTTTCTACCCCGCCGAATGCCATATTCTGGGGCTCGCTGACGTGTATGCCGTACGCTATGCTGTCGGCGGACTGGATTCCGTGGGCGTTGCTGGCGATGAGCCTGTTGAGTTGCTATTTGCTGAATGCGGAGATACCATTTTTCTCGTTCAAGTTTCACGGGTTCGGGTGGAAAGAGCACTCCACGCAATACCTGTTCCTTATCGGGGCGGTGGTGCTGATTGCGTTCTGCGTGGTGAAAGCGTGTGTGTGCAAGCATATCGAATTGGCGGTGTTTGCGGGAGCGGCTTGCGTGCTGTGGTATGTGGCGTTGAATCTGCTGCTGTTCTGTATGCCTGCGCCGAAGAGGGAGGCATAGGTTATGGTTCTCCATTAATTGCCATTAAAAATCCATTAAAACATTATCGGGTTTCAGGACTCTGTTAATTATCGTTAATTGACCATTAATTTTTGATGGAGTTCCTACGCACCGCTTGTGCGTGTGCGAGAGAAACAAAAGAAATAAACGAAAAAAAAATTGTGTTGTGCGGAAGAGGGTAACATATATTTGCTTGGCGGCTATGCTTGGCGGCATAGTGGTTAATACTCGGGCGGAAGATATACCGAAGGGGTATTATGATGGTGCGCAGGGGTTGAAAGACTCTGTACTGAAATCGGCATTGCATGACAGTATATGCAAAGGGGTGCGGGTATCATACGGCACACAGGGGTACACCTATCCCGACAATGTGTATTATCCCGCAACGTGGAATTTCTTTCCGCTGACCGACCGACGGGCAGACGGCACGGTATGGGATATGTATTCCAACACCCGACGCTATTTCACCTACGACGGCGGTTCCGCCTGCGGGCTGCAGATAGAACATTGTTTCCCGAAATCGTGGTGGGGCTCGCCCGCCACGGACAAAGACTCCGTGGCACGCCGTGCATACCGCGACCTCTACCATCTCAACCCGTCAGATGCACAAGTGAACAACAACAAGAGCAATTATCCTCCCGGGCATGTAAAAAAAGGCGACAAGTTGGATAACGGCTGTTTCCGTATGGACAGCAAAACCGCCTCGCAATACGGTTGGATATGCTTTGAGCCTGCGGCGGAATACAGGGGCGACTTTGCACGGGCGTATTTCTATATTGCCACCGCCTACGAGAATCTGACGTGGGCGAGTACCGCTTCCGACTATCTGGACAACGACTCGTATTTGGAATTCAAGCCGTGGCTGACAGAAGTGCTATTGGACTGGCACAGGTCAGACCCCGTGAGTATGAAAGAGATAGAGCGTGCGGATGCCGTGAGCAGCATACAGCACAACCGCAATCCGTATATCGATTATCCCGAGTTGGTGGAACATATATGGGGCAACAAGAAGGGGCAGAAAGCGGATTTTACAAAGTTGATTTGCACCGCATCGCCCGACTATGTACCGACACCCGATTTCAGCAATTTTAAGGCATATCAGGCAGAGAATGTGAGCCACAATGGCTTTACCGCCGTATGGAGCAACCTGCAAACGGATTACACGATAGATGTATATACCCGCTCCTATACGGGGCATAACGATACAATCGTCAATCTGCCTGCCGTTACCGCAAAACTACTGAATGCCACCCCGCACGCAGGCTATACGGGCAAACTAGGTTCGGCAGGCACCAACGCCATTACTATGGGGACGGGTGCGACTGACGGCGCAGTCTATCTGAACGGATTGGGGCTACAGCAGGAGGCGAAACTGATATTTCGTGCGAATATGTATCAGACCGCCACAGCAGGCGAACTGCGGATATTCCTGAATAAAGAGACGACACCCTTGGATAGCATCGTATTACCCACCTCGCGCGATGAACGATACTACACATTCACCCTGCCCGCAGGTACGGATTCCGTCACTATACAATCGGTAGGCGGCAGCACGAAGAAACGGGCGTGTATGCAGGAGTTGTACCTGATACAGGGCGATATGCAGGAACATACCAGCAGCATAGATGGATACCCGCAGGTATTGGACGCAGCGTGGGAACCGAACCGCTATTGCAGCGAGCAAATTGTATTGCCTGCCGGTCTAATGGCTGATACGGTTTATTACCATTTGACAACAGAAAACGGACTGAAAAGCAACGAAATACAAGTAGTGATACCGACGGCGTTGGAGGTTGAAACGACTAAAGATGTAACCTACCCGACGACGCGGAAAGTGCTGCGAGACGGACGGATATATATTTGGCACAACGGAAGATACTACGGGGTGCTGGGAGAACAGGTGAGAGGGCTATAACCTTTTCAACACAGGCGAATAATGGTAGTGCGTGCTGATGCACAAAACTATGTTTTGCACTCCCATTATCCGAATGTAAAGTTTGCCACATCAAACGGATAAAGCATTATATGGCAAATTCTACACATTTCGCCGTTTTTTACACATAGACGCACATAATAATGCGTAATTTTGCAGCCGTAAAATTATGTATTATTTTCTATCCTAATACGATGAAAAAACAACTCTTTTGTGCATTTCTTTTTTGCATTGCCGCAATGCCGGTGATGTCTCTGCTGGCGCAAACATCAAGCGGTCAGTCCACCGAAGGTAAAGACTTTTGGGTGACTTTTCTTCAGGCAGACCAAGACTCGAATAATGCACTGACTTTGTCATTGTCAATTTCCTCGCGTCAAAATTGTAAGGTGACCATCTCCAATCCATTTACGAGATATTCGGAGGAAATAGATGTAGTTGCCAATCAAATGAAGTTGGTAGAAATCTATAAAGGAAATGTATTAGCAGGAACGGCACGCCCTGCTATGACCACCACGGGAAAGGTCTGCTATGCCGTTAATTCTGAAAAAGCGGATACTTGCGCCCTTCATATCACTTCCACTGAAGATATATCCCTCTTTGCCACCAATTACAAAAAGGCAACTTTTGATGCCACCAATGTCATTCCGACGGTTTCATTGTTAGACGAATACTACATTCAAATGTACTCACCATCCGACAAGGATGGTGTAGATGCATCACAAGGTTCCCATTTTGCTATCATTGCTACGGAAGATAATACCATTGTAGACTATTATCCTACCGTAATGACTCAAAATATCCGCGAAAGTGTCAAAAATGCACAAAATAAGGCAAGCGGTGGTTATACTCTGACGCACGAAGATTCCGTTTGGCTGAATTATACTTTTGTTCCGGGAACAAAGATGACAACGCCTGCACTCAAGAAAGGCGAGGTTTTTTACGTGTGGACTGGAAAGGCAGATAGTGATAATGGTGACTTGTCCGGAACATTTGTTCAGGCACAAGGAGGAAAAAAGATTGCCGTCTTCCAAGGTTGCCCACACACCAGTATCCCTTATCAGAAAGAACAACGCGACCATATTTTCTCACAAGCAATGCCAACACAATACTGGGGGAACACCTTTGTATTGACGGCTTCGAAAGAGCGTCCATGTGATATTATTCGTATTATGGCATTCAATGATGGCACAGAAGTGCGCATAAATGGAAATTTGGTTCACATCTTTGATTTTGCGAAAGAGCCAAAACACTATTGGGAATTTGAAATTGGTACAAAAGGACAGTATGCCGTTGATGGCAGTTGTGTAGTAACAACTTCTTGCGCCTCTGCTGTACACCTGTTTATGGTATCTCAACGCTATAAAGGAGACAAAAACAGCAACGGCGACCCCGCAATGCTTTGGATTAACCCGATAGAGCAGCAGATAGACCAAGTTACCTTTGCCACTTATACCAGCCTGAATGGAACAACCAATCACTATGCCAATATAGTAACCGATCAACCGAAGTCAATGACTTTGGATGGGGTAGATATAAGTGGAGATTTTAAGCAAGTAAGCGGGTCGAATACGTATTATTTTGCGCAAAAAAGTTTAGGCACAACTGCTGCCACACACACCCTAAAAAGCGGCGGCAGCAACTTTATAGCCCACATATATGGTTTTACCAAAAACGAGAGTTATGGTTATTCTGCCGGCGGGGCAACGAAACCGCTGACGCAGGCGATTACGATTAACGGGCAAGTGTTTACGCCCGATAGCCACAACCTGCTTTGCGGCGAAGATACGATCCATTTCGGTTGCAATCTCAACTACGAATTTGAAAAAGTAGTATGGGGCTTTGGAGACGGTCAGACCGCCACATCTAAGGGACCGGATTCCGTGGCTAAAATGGACCACTACTATGAAAAATCCGGCGTTTATGAGGCTTATGCCCTGATTTACCGCCAATCTTCGAACCTCTGTGTCGGACAAAATGCAATGGATAGTATCCCTATTACGGTAAACATCGGGCGGTTTACATTCGCTATCACCGATATGGATATACCATGCAAGGTAGAGGGACAACCGTTTGTAGGCAAGGTTTTCTTCGACAACCAATCGGGTGTGGACTTGCAGGGCGAAAACACCACTATCGAATATACCCCTACATCCATTGCAGCAGGGTTCAAAAATGAGGAACTGACTATCAACGAGGCAGAAAACTATTTCGGCATCGTGATACCCGACGGTGCCAAAGCCGGCGAGGAATATGGTATTCACCTGAAGATCGAATCGGATTGCGGCGGAACGGATACCACACTTCTCTTTATGCTCAACTACGACAACGATGTGCTTACACAGCGTTTCACGAACAGACTCGGACTAAAGAAAGACGCTTCCTTTGAAGGTAAGACATTGACTGATTTTCAATGGTATCGCACAAGTGACAGCACGGCAGTGGCGGGGCAAGTAAGTGCCGTATTGCATTTGGAGGACGTTGATGCCAACGATTCGTATTATCTGTGTTTCTATATCAACAAAGGAACAAGCAGCGAGGTACAGACTTGTACGTGTGCCAAAGCATTTAACCCCAATCCGGAGGATTACAACGAGTTTGAGGAGGGTATCCAACTCATTGCCACCACCACGCAAGCAGGCGAGCGTATCTTTGTCAATGCCAAGGAAAACGCTACTGCACAGTGGATTAATGTGCAGGGTGATATTTTCGCAGAGGTCTCTTTGCCTGCGGGCGGGTGTACGATCACGGTTCCGGGTGAAGCAGGTTTCTACATATTGCGCGTCAGCACAGAAAAGCAAGTGCGTAATTTCAAATTCCTTGTAACGAAATAACCATTGAATCTGATACAAATATGAAGAATATAGTACGTAATATACTGGTTGGCGCGATCGTTTTATCGCTCGGGTGCGGCAACGTATTGGCGGCTGCTATGCCTGAACCCGTAGCCCAAGAGACCTCTGCGAAAGACAAGCAGAAGGCTGCCAAGCAAAAGGCTGCGGAGAAGAAAAAGAAAGAGCAGGAGAAAGAGAAGGCAAAGAAGCAAAAAGAGCAGGCAAAGAGAAAAGCCGCTGCGCAAAAAGCCAACGAAAAGAAACAGGCTGAGCGGCAGAAAGCACAGGCTGAACGACAGAAAGAAGCCGACAAACAAGCCGCACAGCGTGCCAAAGAACAACTCGCCCGCCAGAAAGAGCAGGAGCGTCAGCAAGCCGCCAAAGCAGAAGCGGCTGCCGAGAAACAGGCACAAGAAGAGGCACAGAAGCAGGCATGGCTGAAACAGCAGGCCGAGTTGGCAGACCCGACACCGCGCACCGAAGTGATTAGTCTGATTAATATAGGCGCAAAAGTCGGTTATGCCGCTATGATGGACCAAATGGGCAGCAACCTGTCGAATGTCAGTCGCCCCGGACAGTTGGGGAGCGAATATGCTTACCAGTCGCTGACCGGTGGCGCAGGAGCAGGTTTGTCCGCCACGTATGAACTCGAATACGGGGCTTTCCGCTTTGAGACAGGATTGGATTTCACATGGTTGAACTCCCGCTCGGACTATGGTTTTGCCCTTACACGCTCCAATAACTATTACCCAGCGGAGGGGGCAACACCCATTCATCAAACCTATACATACACAACCGATGACCTGCGCGAGGTACGCAACGTGGGATATATCGGCTTGCCGGTGATGTTCGGTGCGCAGTTCAACCGCTATTTCTTTATGCTGGGAGCCAAAGTGGGCTATGGCTTGTTTGGCAACTACTCGCAACGCGGACTGTATGACATCACGGTACTGGATGAAGAGATATTAGAGCCTTACGGAATGGGCATTGTGGATGTGCCGCAAGCCGCCGCCGACAACCGCAAACTCAGTATGCGCCAACCGTCTGTAAGCGTCTGCGCCGAGTTTGGCATCGACCTGGATGAGTGGATCCAGGCACAGCCTGACAAGAAAAGCAAGAAACGCGTCAAACCGGGCGAGAGACTGCCTTTCGGACGCGAGCATATCCACTACAAAGTGAGTGCATTTGCCGAATACGGTGTACTGAATACCAATAACCCGACAGGAGCAATGCCGCTGACTTTCAACGGGAAGAATGATTATAGTCCGCAAGCAACCAACTCAATGCTGGCATTGAGCGATACCAAACTGAATAATCTGTTTGTAGGTCTGAAATTCACGGTACAGTTTGAGGTACCCGGCAAGACCGCTCGTCCCGTGCCGCCACCTCCTTCGTACACCACAATACATATTGTGGACGCCGCTACGGGCGAGACACTCAACGGGGCTGCGGTGGAGATTATCAATACCAAAAACTACCGCCCTGCTATGAAACAAAAAGTGTTGGCACAGGGGACAGCACGCCAGCGCACCAACGTAGGCAACTATGCGATAACCGCCCAAGCGGAGCATTATTATGTTGAGAATGTGGCATATAGCATTGTTGAACCGGGAACTACCACCGCTATGGAGATACGTATGCGTCGTATGCCGCTGTTCCGTGTGAGCGTAGCCGACAAAGAGACCGGGGCTGTAGTACCGGCACGTGTGGAGATACGTCAGCGCGGTGCACAGCAAGCCGCTTATACATTGACTACCGACTCTGTGAACGGCGCAAGCAATGCTTATCTGGCAGATACGGCGGCCTACACACTGCATATTGCGCAAGTGGGCTACGAGGAGTATGAAGCACCGATTGCACATATCGGCGACAGTATGCACGTGGTATTGACACCTATCAAAAAAGGCGAAGTGTTTGTAATGCGCAACCTGCATTTTGCGACCAACAAAACCCGTATTCTCTCGTCATCGGAAGAAGCACTGGAGGCGTTGTATTCCTATCTGGAGCGCAATCCCGAGATACGCATCAAGATTATGGGACACACTGACAATGTGGGTAAGGACGCCGCCAACCAACGTCTGTCGGAAGGTCGTGCAAATGCCGTTCGCGCAGACCTGATCAAACGCGGAATTGACGAGACACGTATAGAAGCCGAGGGATATGGCGAAACCCGTCCGATAGACACCAACGACACCGAGGAAGGACGGCAGAACAACCGCCGTGTAGAGGTGGAAGTATTGTAAGGCGACAGACGGTGAAATTCGAAATGCAAAATAAACAAAATAAACATTAATATACCGAGTTTTGCCTGTCTCCGAGAGGATGCCGAGTTCTTACCCCGTTCTTACCTATTGATTGGTATGGTAATATCGGTCTGTTTATTACACAAAATTAACAAAATACAGATAATACACATACGAAATACAGTTGCTTATGAAACGCAGTTGGATGATTATAGCCCTTGTGGCAATGTGCAGCAGTTTTTCCGTCTCACTCTTTGCGCAAGCCTCCACGGAGGGCAAAGAGTTCTGGGTGGCACTTGCCATATCCAATGCTCCTAATGGAGATATATCTCAATTTGAACCATTCATTGCTATCTCCGCCAAAAAGGCTTGTCAGGTTACGATATCCAATCCCTCGACAGGTTGGTCAGATCAACCGCGCAATTTGCAAGCCAATTCATGGACAGTAGTCAATAATATCCCTACTGCACAATGGTATGACCTCAAATGGACAGCCAACTCGGCTTCGGAATATGTGGACAAAAAGGGTATTTTTGTCAAATCAACTGAAGATGTCTCCGTCTTTGCGGCTATGCGTATGGAGTTTTCATACGATGCAACGAATGTACTGCCGCAAGCCGTCCTGCAAAGCGAATATATACTACAAGATTATCCGGCATATAACTCGGAAGGAGAAGCACATAGTACCTTCGTTATCGTTGCCACCGAGGACAACACAACTATTGACATCACGCCTTCCACTCCGACTATAAAAGGAAAAACAGCAAATACCACTTTCAGCGTTTCTCTCAACAAAGGACAAACTTATCAGGTAGTAAGCACTGACCAACAGACATTTTCCGGCACACGTATAAAAGCGAAAAACGGCAAAAAGATTGCAGTATTTTCGGGAGCAGATTTTACGCAAGTTCCCGGCGGAAAATCCGCACGCGATTGCCTGTATGAACAGGCTATGCCTATTGATTATTGGGGTACGGAATTTGTTGTTACCCGCTCTATGGAAAAAGATGCCAACCGTATCCGTATCACAGCCCAAGAAGACGGAACACAAATCAATATAGACGGGCATTTTGTAAAAAACATAAATTCCGGTGAAACCTACGAATTTGAGATGTCGGAAAACTTGGCATCGGGCGATATGGCTAAAGACATAGCCAAAGCAGGACGCGACATACCTGACATTTTGAATGGGGATGCCCATTACATCCAAACATCTTGCCCGTGCGCTGTATATGGCTACGATGTAAGTAGCGGTTATGTGCATAAGACAACTACCAACAAAATAGGCGACCCGTCTATGGTATGGATTTCACCTTTGCAACAACGCATTAACAAAATTACATTTGGTGCCTGCGGCACAAGTGGTAGCGAGGGGCACACCAATATACATTATGTCAATGTAGTATGTCTGACAAGCGATGTAGCATCTTTTCACCTCTCCTCTGACCAGCGTGCAGATATAGCCGCCACTTTCATACCCGTTCCCGGCAATCCGCAGTATTCTTATGCCCGTATTTTCCTTGTTGATACAGACAAGAACACAGACAAAGTATATACTATGAGTAATAAAACCGGTTTTATTGCACACGTTTATGGTAGCGGTAAAAATGAATCGTATGCCTACTCGGTGGGGTCTTCGGCGGTGAAACGCGGTGTAGCAGTGGATGGAGAGAACTATACCGAGGGATATATCAGCGAGACGGTGTATTGTATCGGCACGGAGATTTCGTTTGATGCACAGGTGGGAACGGACGTGATTGACAAAGTGGACTGGGACTTTGGCGATGGAATATCCGAGGCAGGCGGCACACCGCAGACCACACATATCTACGATTCACCGGGCTGGTATGACATCACGGCTAATATCTATGCCCACAAAGAGTGCCCTTATTCGCAGTACCCTGCGGAGGAGGTGCGCTTCTCATTCCGTGTGCGCCGACCCGATACCATCAAAACCGTGGTACGTGGCGACTGTCTGGCTTGGGACGACACCACCAGTCCGACTCAAGAAATTGATTCCGTGCAACCCGATAATTGCGCAACGGACAACTTCGAGATACGCACCATTGTGCATGGCAGAGATACACGCGATGTATTGGATACCACAATAGTGGCACGCGATAGCGTTTATATCCCCGAAGAGAAGAAATGGTACTATTCCAACTCTTTCCCGCAAGGTAAGGGCATAGTGGAAGGCACGACAGAGCGCACCAATGCCGATGGCTGTACACATACACATGCTTACAAGTACGATTTGACGATACTGACCTGCTTGGAGATGGACGTGCCTAACAACCCCGAACAACTGTACGTATGTCCGGACTCGGAAGACGAAATGTTCGCCATTCCGTTCCGTTATGTCAAAGGGCAGATTAGCGAAGCCCACCTCCTGTTGGATACAAAGGAATTGGAATTAGAGCCGGTTATCACCCCGACAGACACCGTGCTGCAAGTGGCTACAAGCAGTCTGCTCCCCGGTAGTTATGATGCCCGAATAAGCGTGTATGATGAGGTATGCGACCAGACACTCACCTACAACTATAATCTCCTGGTATATTATCCGAGCAATATCTTCAAGTTGAAGTTCGGCAATGTGTTTGCGGTTTATCTACCGGCTTTCAACGGCGGATATGAGTTTACAAGATACCAATGGTACAAAGACGGGCAGCCGATAGAAGGAGCCACCTCGTCAATATACCATACCACAGAACCTTTCCCCGCAGGGGCATCGTACTATGTATTGCTCACACGCAAAGACGGAGTCACACTGCCGTCATGCGAGCAGACCATCCCCGAATCGGCTGACGGCAGCAACGTACAGAAAGCCCCCGCAGCAGAAAAAGTACTGCGCAACCAACGGCTGCATATCCGTTTGGACGGGACGGTATATGACATATACGGAAGCCGGATAGAGTAACCGGCTATGCCCTCCGCATAAGCAAAGCGCGATAATACGCCGTTATCCTTGCGGCTATCAGGCTATGCCCCGCATCGCTGGGGTGAATCCCATCGGCACAGATATACTGCGTATAATCCTGATTGTCAAGGAAAGGCGTGGTAATGTCTATTATGGGGACATTCATCTCAGAGGCAATGCGGAAAACCTCCAGATTGTACATATCGTGGTAGTTGCGAATACGTTCCAACTGACCGCCGAGCCATTCCAATATGTGCGCACGCTCTATATCGGACATATTGCGGGTGGTGTATTCAAAGAAGCGTGTGCCGTCCATTAGCGGCAAACTGAGCAACACAGGACGGCTGCCTAATTCCCGCACACGCTGTATCATCTGTGTATATACGGCGTGAAACTGCAACAGGCACGTTTTCGGATGGTGTCTTTCTTGTGGTGTCTCCGCTATCTCGTTCCAGAAGAAATCCGAATCGTTTCCCCCGTATTCCAACAATGTTACATCGGCATTGGCTACAGCCTCTTTGCGCTGTTCCAGTATCTGTGCACCCCGTGTAACGGTGCAACCCATCTTGCTGAAATTCTGTATATCCAGATTCAGGGCATTGCCACACTGCTCTGCAAATCCTTTGTCGGATATGGAATAGCGTTCTCCGTTCAAAATAATTCCGCGTGATATAGAATCACCTAATATAACTACTGTTTTCATACTCTTGCTGTTTTATTTTTTTGTTTTCGGCTGCAAAATTACGGGCTTTTGTATGGACAAGCAAACAATAGTGATAAGGTGGCATAATTTTTGACGAAACATATATAAATGACGACTAAAACGGAAATAATGTGACTAAAACAGGTCATTTCCGTTTTCGTCCCATTATAAAAATTGACAAAACAACCCCATTAAAAAGGGACAAAACATAGACAAACCGGATTATGAAACAGATACCCGCTTCTACATTGAGCCTCACCTCGTTGCTCCTGCACATATTGGCTCTGCCGCCATTCTTTTTGTGCTTTATACTACTCTATCAATCGGAATGGATGGTCGATTTTTTAGGTATGGGGCGTGATATGGTGGTTTTCAACACGCTTATGCTGATGTGTATTATGATTGCCGTGCTGTGCGGAAGCCGTATTCCTATGACTGCCTGTCGCAAACACTTGCACCTGCCGTGGGTGTACTATATACTATGGAGCATGGCGGAAATAGTGCTGATGGCATTGTTTATGGCACTTTATATGGCACTGATGTATCGTGGCGAACAAGGGTATTTCTTGTGTGCTGGCAAGTGTATGCTGATTTTGCTGGCTACTATCAGTTACCCCTATGTGATTGTCAATCTGCTGATGTATTGTACACGCACACAGCCGGCAACGGCGCAAGAGGACAACCTGATGCGTTTTTATGATAGTACACAGCGGCTCAAACTGGTAATCGCCGCAGATGCTATCCTCTATATCCAAGCCGATGAGAACTATGTGCATATCCACTATGTAGAGGGAGACAGAAAGAAAGAATATGCACTGCGCAATTCGATGCGTGCTATCGAGGGAGGGCTGCAAAAGCATGGTATTGTGCGTTGCCAGCGGTCGTATTTTGTCAATCCGCACCGCGTGAAAGTGCTCCGCAGGGATAAAGAAGGAGTTATTGTTGCCGAATTGGATTTTGCCGATACCAAATCTGTGCCTGTTTCCCCGAAATACTACCAGGAACTGAATAGCAAACTGTAATTTTTGTCTCCATTAATGCCCGTGCAGAACCATCAAGAAACCATTCTCCATTAATTGCCGTTAATTTTCGTTAATTTCTCCATCTAAAGCCTTATTTTCTCCATATAATAGCCGTTAAATGACCATTAAAAATCTGCTGCGAACAGGGCAACCGCATCAAATAATCTCTATGCCGAGAAGGGTTTTGTATTCTTTGCAAACGTATATTATTCCCGAATATACAATTTATGCAATTCCGATACCTCATAATACAAATTACGGCAACGTGAAGCGTAAGGCGGGTGGGCATAGCCCACTGAGCGCCGTAGCGAGACGAAGCCGGTGGGCTGAGCAGAACTCCTTAAAGCAGACGGCAAAAAGACGGCAACGACATTACCTTTTATGCGGTGCTTTTATACATTTTATACACCATAGATATTGCATAAAGTGCATAGATTATTGTTTTGCGGTTACCATGGTTGCCAATAGGCATTATGTGCTTGTAGTAATTATACTATATCTAATATGATTTTTTGGGGGTATAGGAATGGAAAACAAAAAAAGAGAACCGCATTGGCAGTCCTCTTTTTTGGGCGGAGAAAGGGGGATTCGAACCCCCGGTACGGTTACCCGTACGACAGTTTAGCAAACTGTTGGTTTCAGCCACTCACCCATCTCTCCGTTTAGACGGTCGCTTGTCTGAATTGTCGCTCTTTCTTCAAAAGCGGGTGCAAAGGTACGTTTTTTTTTTGACTTGTGCAAATTCTGTTTGGCGTTTTATGCTTTTTTTTGTATATCTCGCATTTTTGTCGTACCTTTGCAGCCGGTTTTACTTGCCAAACCTGAATCTATCGCTTACCAATTGACATATATGTCATACAAAAACCGGGAGAATTTCCCTTTGAGAACAATTTTATGCAGAATACAGAGATAGAACGCAAGTTTCTTGTTACCAATACTTCCTACCGACAACAGGCAACTACCCGCTATGAGATTGTACAAGGCTACCTGTGCAAAGACAAGGAGCGTACTATACGCGTGCGCATACGCGATGCACGCGCGTTCCTTACTATCAAATCGGACAGCGGGAAAACAGGTATTGCGCGTTTTGAATGGGAAAAAGAGATTGATGTGGCGGATGCACGTCAGTTGCTCGCTATTTGTTTGCCGGGCGAGATAGAGAAAACCCGCTATATCGTCCCCGCCGAGAACGGACTTAAATGGGAGATCGATGAGTTTCACGGACGTTTGTCAGGACTGACACTTGCCGAACTGGAACTACCAACAGAAGATTACCCCTATACCAAAGCGGATTTTGTAGGAAAAGAAGTAACGGGCGACCCGAGATACTATAATGCGAATATGTAAGAATAGTTGATAGTTTAGTGTTTAGTGTTTAGAGATTAGAGATAAGAGTATGAAGAAAAGTTATAAAATAATTTTGATTATATTGGCTGTGCTTGTAGCCGTAGCGGGAGTAGTATGTATAGAGCAGTACTACCGCCTGAATGTCAGTAATCTGCGCAGCACGGATGGCGAGCAGCACGGGTATCATATCTACCCCGCAAGCACACTTGATTCGGTAATGAGTTTGGTGCAAAACGATTACGAAATCGGGTCGCCGTGGGCTTTTGAACTGCATACACGGAAGATGGGACTTACAGAGCCACAACCGGGCTATTATCGTTTTCCCGCTATTATGGGCGACCGCTATTTTATCCGCCGTCTGCAACTCGGCGAGCAAACACCTGTACGGCTGACTTTCAACCACTATATCCGTACACGCGAGCAGTTGGCAGGCAAGTTGGCATCTACCTTGTTGCTAGACAGCGTGGATATATTGCGCCGCCTGGAAAGCGATGAGTATATGGCGCAATACGGATTGAACAAAGAGACCTCCATCTGCCTTTTTATCCCGAACACCTACGAAGTATATTGGACGATTTCGCCCGACCAACTCTTTGAACGGATGTACAAGGAATATAACCGTTTCTGGAACGAGCAACGCCGTCATAAAGCCGATTCTCTCGGTTTGACCCCCGTTGAGGTAGCCATTGTGGCTAGTATAGTAGAAGGCGAAACACACAACAAGGAGGAACTGCCCATCGTGGCAAGTCTCTACCTCAACCGTGTGCATAAAGGTATGTTGTTGCAGTCCTGCCCGACAGTAATCTATGCCAACGGAGATTTTACGCTGCGCAGAGTATTGAAAAAACATCTGGCGATTGATTCGCCTTATAACACCTATAAATATCCGGGGTTGCCGCCCGGCCCAATCCGCTGTGCTGCGCCCCAGACATTGGATGTGGTGCTCAATGCGCCAAAAACGGATTATCTGTATATGTGCGCCAACCCGGATTTCTCGGGTACCCATATATTCAGTTCCCACTACAGCCGGCATGCGGCGGCGGCTGTAGAGTATAGGCATCAGTTAGACCAACGGAATATCAAATAATATGCTGTGGGATAATAATGACGATATTCGCTTGATTGAGTGCCAGAACTCAGGTCGCACTATTCAGCAACATCTTAATGCGTGCCGTGAGGAACGCCGTCCGTACGTATTTGTTACCAATACAATGACTATCAACCCGTTGCGGCGGATATTGGTGCCGGTATCAATGCTGGAGGAGGAGGTGTATAAGGCAGAGATGTGTACCTATATCGCGCGGAAGACCGGCGCACACATCCTATTGCTCAAAGCGCACGACTATGGAAGTAAGGCTATGCAGAATACCAATCGTATTATTACGCATATCCGCTCTGTGGCTGAACGTACAGGCGAAACTATATCATACCAACTGATAGAAGCCGGGAAGGACAGTTTTTCGTTGGTACGCGAGGCAAGTGAACGTGTGCGCGAATTGGGTGCCGATTTACTTCTGCTCACCGCCAGCCGAGATTACGGATTGGATGATATACTATTCGGACCTCCTGAGCGGCATGCCATCCGTCGCTCTTTGGTTCCCGTTATGCTTATCAATCCGCGAGAAGATCTATTCTCACTCTGCGACTGACCGTAGTAATTCATTCCAGCCGCTGCATAAATACTGGCTGATAATCCGGCATCGTTTCGGGATAAAGTGCGGAACGAATGTCGCGGAGGATATACTCTGGGTGTACAATCCCCGTTTCCCAGAAATCATTCCCGCCGGTGCTGTTTTGGCGGCGATAGAAATTATATACCTCACCATTTTGATATGCACGGAACCACGTCTGTTTCTCGTCTATTTTGCGCAGTTCGTCGAGAGTATATGCATTCGCACCTACCCAGACATCGGCATTGGAGAACACCTGCAACGCCTGCTCCATATTGAGGGGGATAGATCCGTCGGAAGTACGCTCGGAGAATGTATAATCTGCTCCGGCATCGCGGAAGAGTCGCCCCATATAGGTGTTCCCCGCGGGTACATACCACGTTCCGCGAAAAGACGCTCCGGACATAATCGACCTGCGCTTGGTGATATTCAACCCGATAGTCTGTTCTTGGCGGTATGCCTCACTAACGGCGGTGGCAATAGAGTCGGCTCGACTGTCTTTGCCCATAAGTCCACCTACAAAGCGTATCCATTGCATACGTGCAAGGGGATTTTCCTCCCGCCATTCCACCATATAGATAACAGGGATACCAGCCTGCCTAATACGGTCGGTGTTTTGCATATTCTGTCCGTAGGCACTGACAAACAGGGCATCGGGGTGCGACAGCAACAGTTTTTCAATATTGGGGCTCAGATCTTCTCCTATGTCAGTAATGGGCTGCGCAGGTCGGTTATACACCAATTGGGGTGTAGCCATAGCCACCACTTTATCCGTCGCACAGAGTGCGTGCAAGTAGCCTATATGGGTAGCCGATGTAGTGGCGATGCGTTGCAATGGCACTTGCAGCCGCACACCGTCCGCAGGCACATCTGTCGTTGAATCCTCAACGAGATAATACCGTCCGAGCCTTTCGCCTTTCTGCCACGGATTATATACATCGGCTACACGAATCCCCAATGTATCCGCAATGCGGAAATACTGAGGTGTTTCCTCGCTGTGCGGCATATCTTTTGTGCCACACGCCGTACAGAAAAAACAGATTGCAATACAAAAGAAAAATGGAATACGATCCAAACGCTGCATAAATGGTTAATTCGTGGATATATATGTTCCTGATAAGTAACGTTTAATGTATATGGCTATTAACGTTCTTCGTTGATTTCCCTGTTGATGCTCTCGATATAATTAACAATCTCCTCTTCGCCCAATCCGCTTTCGGCACTGGTAACGAACATTGGTGGCAGTTCCACCCACGTCTCGAGCATCTTTTCTTTGTAGGCTTCCACATTCTCCCGCAACCGCACCTTGCCGAGTTTGTCGCCTTTCGTAAAAACGATAGCAAAAGGCACCTCGTTCTCGCCGAGCCATTCCATAAACTCCATATCTATTTTTTGCGGTTCGTGGCGGCAATCCACCAGTACGAACAGGCTGCACAGCGGTTCGCGCAAAAGGCAATACCGCTCAATCATCGCCTTGAGGTTGGCACGCTGCTGCTGCCCGGCCTGGGCGTAGCCATACCCCGGCAAATCAACGAGATGCCAAGCGTCATCAACGATAAAATGGTTGATTAGCAGCGTCTTACCCGGTTTCTGGCTGGTTTTTGCCAGTTTCGGATTATGGGCAAGCATATTGATTAGGCTCGATTTACCCACATTGCTTCGTCCGATAAAGGCATATTCGGGCAAATTGCTCTTGGGGCAATCGGCTACATCGGGACTGCTGATGACAAATTTGGCAAAATGGATCATATTAGTTTATTAGTTGAAAGTTGAGAGTTGAAAGTTGAGAGAAGTTGAGAGAAGTTGAGAGAAGTTGAGAGAAGTTGAGAGAAATTGAGAGTTAATAGGGTGTATTATCTGCACATTCCCCTCTCTGATGGGGCTTGGGGGAGTCGGAGTCGGAGTTTCGCCCAGCAGATAAAGCCGATAAGGCAGGCAAGGGTGATGACCCCTGCGGCACAATAGCCTGTCCATCGCCACTCTACGGGCAAGTGAAAACCCTCTGGAGCGATAAGGATATAACTCGACGACACCATTGTCATAAAAAGTGCAGGAACAAGCGAGATGACATATCCGAAGCGAGTATGATGCTGCTTATAGAGCCAGACAGTACCTGCCCAAAGGGTAAACACCGCCAAAGTCTGGTTGGTCCACGCAAAGTACCGCCATACGATATCGAAATCCACGAAGACCATACCGAACACGCACAGAAACAGCGGAATGGCTATCATCAACCGTTTGCCGATACGGCGTTGGTCTAGGTGCAGAAAATCGGCTACAATGAGTCGTGCCGAGCGCAGAGCGGTATCGCCCGAAGTGATAGGTGCTGCAATAACCCCCACTATCGCCAATATGCCCCCCACGGCTCCGAGCCACGAATGGGCAACCCTGTCCACCACCAGCGCAGCGATGTTCTCGCCGGGGTGCTGTGCCGCAAACGCCTGCAAACCGTCAATGCCATAGAGCCCTTTTTCGGGGTCGGCAAAGAATGTCCCCGCAGCAGCAGCCCAAATCAAAGCCAGTATCCCCTCTGCCACCATTGCACCGTAAAAAATCCACCGCCCCTGCCGCTCATTGGTGATACAACGTGCCATCAGCGGCGACTGTGTACCATGGAAACCCGAGATAGCCCCGCAAGCGATACTGACAAACATCATCGGGAAAAGCGGCAGTCCGTTGGTCTGACGGTTCTGCAGTCCGTCGGTCAGTTCGGGCATCTCCCCGCCGTGCCAACCGAGCATAACCACCATAATCCCCAATCCCATAAAGAGCAGCACTGCCCCGAAAATCGGGTAAAAACGCCCGATAAGTTTATCAACGGGAAGTATGGTAGCGAATATATAATAGGCAAAGATGATAAGTACCCACACGATAGGTATGGCATGGGCTTGAAAAGACATCTCGGGCAACCCGCACAGTCCTTGCAGTAGGGTGGCGGGACCGGACAAAAACGTGGTTGTCAGCAAAACGAGCAGCACAAGCGACAGCACACGCATAAAAACTTTGATACCTTTTCCCAGTTCATCACCGATGATGTCGGGCAGCGAGGCACCGCCTTTGCGTACGGAGAGCATACCCGACAGATAGTCGTGTACGCCACCCGCAAAGATCGTTCCGAACACTATCCACAAAAACGCCGAAGGACCGAAAAATATACCCATTATCGCACCGAAGATAGGTCCCAATCCCGCGATATTGAGAAATTGTACCAGAAATATCCGCCACGGTTTCATCGGGACATAGTCCACACCGTCGGTTTTGGTGAGTGCTGGCGTCTGTGCTTTCGCATCTATACCAAAAACTCGCTCCACAAGTGTGCCATAGAGCGCAAAACCGACCACCAGAGCAATCAAACAAAGTATAAAAGTAATCATTTTCGTGGTATTCAAAACACAGCCGCAAAGGTACACAATTTTTCCGACTTATGCAAATCGATATGACTATGCTACGCACTGGGAGACGACGCGTCCCGCGTCGTTATGCGCCGCAGGCGCACTGAGTACCATAGCGGAAGCACATCCCCGTGGCTTGAGCGGAACTCCTTATCGTCCCGCATCGTTATCGTCGCATATACGTTTTATCATGTCTTTTTTATGGCATTTAGAGGCTGTTTTGAGAACTTTTGTATTATTTCCCCATTGTTTCATTATTTGATGCGGTTGCCATCGATTAGCGAGATGCCATTTGTGTATATCGCAAAAAAGCAGTACCTTTGCAAACAGAATCAAGGTACAAAAAAAAGAGTCTGTAATGCCCCGTATTGCTACGATAGGTTTTTTCGACGGTGTTCATCTCGGGCATCGGTATGTGTTTCAATGTCTGCTCTGCAAAGCAAAAGAACAGCATTTAGAGCCGTTGATTATTACGTTCCGCCAGCACCCGCGCGAGGTGTTGCAGGACGGCTATGTACCCGAACTGCTGACCACATTAGCAGAGCGCAAGACACTGTTGGAGACCTATGCCGAAACACTCGTCCTTGATTTTGGCGATATATACAGGCTCACGGCGGAGCAGTTTATGACCTATTTGCACGACAGATACGATGTGCGGGCGATACTGATGGGCTATGACCACCGGTTCGGCAGCGACGGATTGACCTCGTTGGGCGGCTATGTCCAAGCAGGCGAACAGGCGGGCATACGGGTTGAGCAGTTGCCGCAGTATATGCCGCAAGTGCCTTCCGCAGGAGACGGGCTGCCCATGCATGTCAGTTCCACCGAAATACGAATGTTGCTGCAAACAGGGAAAATAGTTGATGCCAACGAGTTGCTGGGCTATCCATATACCCTCACGGGCAAGGTGATACACGGAAATGCCATCGGGCGCAAATTGGGTTTCCCGACCGCCAATATCCGCTTGTCGGATGCGCATAAGTTAGTACCCGAAGAGGGAGTATATAAGGCAGAGGCGTTTGTTTTTAACGAATGGCACAAGGCAGTACTCAACATCGGCTGTAATCCGACCATAGGCAACCCAAACCGGACACTGGAGGTACATATCATCGGTTATCACAACGATTTGTACGGACAAGAGATACGGGTCAGGCTGCTGAGTCGTCTGCGCGGTGAACAACGTTTTGCCGACAGGGCAGCACTGGCAGCGCAGATACAGCGGGACATAGCCGCCTGCCGTTGATTATTCCTGCCGTTTCAGGCTTTCGCGGTGTATCTCACGGAAGATATTCTCCACCAAATCTGTGGAAATCTCATTTTGTTTTGCCCATTCCGTCCGTCTGCGCAGTATATCCTCAAAACGCCCTTGTTGCAACGGAGGGGTGTTGTGTGCTTTCTTCCATTCGCCGATACGCCGGCTTACCTCCATACGTTGGGCTATACAATCCCACAGCCTATCGTCTATCTCATCTATCTCCGCCCGCAACCATTGCAACTCGGTTTGCTCAGTAGAAATGTATGGCATCGGATAGGTGTCCGTTAGTTCCTTCAGTTGCATCGGTGTGATCTGCTGCCGGGCGTCCGATAGTGCCTCGCGGGGGGCAATATGCGTTTCTATCATCGCCCCGTCAAATGCCAAATCGTGCGCATAATGCATCAAAGGCATAATTTTGTCCGCAGAGCCTCCCAGATGGCTCGGATCCAAGAGCAAGGGAATATCGGGACGTGCCAGCCGCAGCGTATGCGCCATTGCCCAACATGGGCGGTGCCCGCAACCACGGTGTATCGCCAGCACAGGAACGCCGGCACGTTCTATACGCTCTATGTCTCCCAACCAGAGTTGTACATCCTCGTTCACAGGATTCTTGACCATCACTCCGCGCAACTGTTCACGCTTCGGGTGATGCCAAATAGCGTCCGCCAACTGCTGCACCAAAATAGGATTGGCAGTGCTGCGGGCACCCAACCACAGATAATCAATACCCGCCGCCATCGCCTGTACTGTATGTTCAACTGTTGCCACCTCGGTCGCCACTGCCATACCGGTCTCCTCCTTCACCTCTTGCAACCACAGCAGGGCTTCCTCCCCCACCCCTTGGAAGGTATTCGGATTCGTACGCGGTTTCCATACCCCCGCACGGAAAACAATACGATTTCCCAACAGGGAAACAATCTCACAGGCGGTTCCTACCACTTGTGCTCGGCTCTCGGCGGCACAGGGTCCCGCTATTAGAAAAGATATTGCCATAACGGCTAACTGACCTGTTACTATTAGCGTTGCCAACTATCTGAACAACTGCCAATGTTATAAACAACTACTTTTTGCGGAGAGGAAAGTATCGGCAATGCTACCACGCCCGCATCTGTATTTTTAGACTGCAAAATTACACAAAATATCTCAATACACCAAATCCGAACACATCATCCCATAGCAACCGCATCAAAATTGTATATTATTCCGGGGGCGCGGACGCCCCGTCCGCGGTCGGTTTGCCACAAACCGTATGACTATGCTACGCACTTGGGAGACGTGAAGCGTAAGGCGGATGTGCGCAGCACACTGAGTGCCGAAGCAACACGAAAGCCTGTGGCTTGAGTAGAACTCCTTATCGTCCCGCGTCGTTATCGGCTTCGCCGAACCACATATACGTTTCAATATGTCTTTTTGATAGCACGTAATGCTATTTTGAGAACTATTGTGCTGTTTTTATATTGTTTCATTACTATTTTGACGCGGTTGCCCTGACATCATCCGACATCCCTGTGACAATCTTTATCAATATCCGACAAATGTCCGGATTGGGTGTATTGTTACGCTCCATACCCCACAATGACAATATGATGCCTCCCCCATCTTTTACCCTCCATCTTTTACCCTCCATCTACCCTCCATCTACCCACCGTTTACCCTCCATCTACCCTCCATCTACCCACCGTTTACCCTCCATCTACCCTCCATCTACCCTCCGTTTACCCTCCGTTTACCCTCCATTTACCCTCCATTTACCCTCCATCTACCCTCCATC
>ERZ808259.165-NODE-165-length-42174-cov-58.892732_pt1 | contig 42174 bp, 38 predicted proteins | sample MGYA00521279_ERZ808259 | MGnify/ENA primary metagenome ERZ808259 (study PRJEB31516, sample SAMN03275586) | gut metagenome | biome: mammalia-associated habitat; material: feces | host: Papio cynocephalus | place: Kenya | collected 2012-07-27 ...
CTGACAGGGGGCAAAAATGTACCCCAAAATTGCGTTTCTAAATGGACACTATACATTTTATCCCTTTCAAATATCTCGTTTTGCCAAACCAAGTTGGCAAAAATACTTTTTCTACCTACAAAAACGAGGTTGTCTGACAACATTTGTCAGACAACCTCTAATATTATTCCTTATAGGATATTCGTTGATAGTACGTGCTGCTGCGTAAGTCAGTTCCACTGTACCCGGTACATGCAGGAGAACGATGTTATCCTCCGAAATTATCGAAGCGGATATCCTCGTCGCTTACACCGAGCGAGTGGAGCAGGTCAAGCACCGTCTTTGCCATCATCGGAGGACCGCAGAGGTAGTACTCGATGTCCTCGGGTGCCTCATGCTGCTTGAGATATGTATCGCCCAACACAGGTGCAATGAAACCCGGAGTGTATTTCACGCCCATAGCGTCTGCCTTCGGGTCGGGACGGTCGAGCGCCAAGTGGAAGTGGAAGTTCGGGTATTCCTTTTCCAACTCGAGGAAGTCGTCCAGGAAGAACACCTCGTCGATAGCGCGTGCACCATAGAAATAGTGCATCTCGCGGTCGCGTGTGTTGAGGGTCTTGAGCATATACATAATCTGTGCACGCAGAGGAGCCATACCGGCACCTCCACCTACCCAAATCATCTCTTTCTTGCTGTCGAAGACAGGGTGGAAATCACCGTAAGGACCGGACATAATCACCTTGTCGCCCGGCTTGAGCGAGAAGATATAGGTGGAAGCAATACCGCAAGGCACATCCATAAACTCCGGTCCGTTGGGGCACTGGTCTTTCGGTTTGAAAGGCGGCGTAGCGATACGGACGGTCAGCATAATGATGTCGCCCTCGTCGGGATAGTTAGCCATGGAGTATGCACGGATTGTCGGTTCGGTGTTCTTCTGATGCAGTTTGAACAAACCGAACTTCTCCCATGCGGGAATGTACAAGTCCCCTATCAAAGAGCGGTCAAAGTCCTTATAATAGATGTCGTAAGCAGGTATCTTAATCTGCGCATACGAGCCGGGAAGGAAATCCATATGTTCGCCATTGGGCAATGCCACCTTGAACTCCTTGATAAAGGTTGCCACGTTCTTGTTGGAAACAACGGTGCATTCCCATTCCTTGACACCCAATACCGACTCCGGTACCTTCATCGAGATGTCGTTCTTTACCTTGACTTGACAGCCCAGACGCCAATGGTCTTTCTGCTGTTTGCGGGTAAAGTGAACGGTCTCGGTGGGCAGTATCTCGCCGCCACCCTCAAGCACTTGGCACTTGCACTGACCGCACGAGCCCTTGCCACCACAAGCGGAAGGCAGGTGAACGCCTGCTTCTGCGAGTGTATTGAGCAACGTACCGCCTGCGGGTACCTCATAAACATTGTCGCCGTTGATGGTAATCTTCACGTTACCTGAAGCCACAAGGTACTTCTTTGCAACCAATAGGATGATTACAAGCAGCAGTATCACCGCCAAAAAGACGCCTACTGCATAAAGAATTGCTGTTATATTCATTTTCTGTTCCCTCCTATTAGATATTAAGACCTGAGAAGCACATAAATGCCATAGCCATCAGACCTACAGTGATAAAGGTGATACCCAGTCCCTGCAGAGGTTTCGGCACATCGTTGTACTCCATTTTCTCGCGGATACCTGCCAGGCAGACAATCGCCAGCATCCAACCCAGCCCCGAACCGATAGCGTATGCAAACGCATCACCGAGGTTGGCAATAGCCTTTGCATTCTCCGGTGTAAGCAGAATACGCTGCTGCATAAAGAGCGAACCACCCATAATAGCGCAGTTTACGGCGATAAGCGGCAGGAAGATGCCCAGCGACGAGTAGAGCGACGGCGAGTATTTCTCCACCACCATCTCCACCAACTGCGTGATAGCCGCAATAACGGCGATAAACAGGATAAACGACAGGTAACCCAAGTTCAGAGGATTGAGTACATATACCTGCAGCAAGTAGTTGACAGGTAGCGTAATAGCCAGCACGAACGTAACAGCCACGCCCAAACCTGCACTCGTTTTAACGTCTTTCGATACTGCCAGATACGAACACATACCCAGGAAGTATGCGAAAATCATGTTGTCAGCAAAGATGCTGCGAACAAATAGACTTAATGCATGTTCCATATTACTTCTCCTCCTTATTGATTGAGCGGTGCGCCCAAATGATACAACCTACCAGAATCAGTGCCATTGCAGGCATCATCATCATACCGCAGTTCTCATAGCAACCGCCGTTGGCAACATACCAACTCTCAGGGATAATGCGGAAGCCGAGCAGTGTGCCTGCTCCGAGCAGTTCTCGTACGAAAGCGATGATTACCAAGATGATAGCATAACCGAAGCCATTGCCGAGACCATCGAGGAACGAATCCTTTACGTTATTCGTCATCGCAAACGCCTCCAAACGTCCCATCAGGATACAGTTGGTAATAATAAGTCCGATATAGACGCTCAACTGCATTGCCACATCATAGGCAAAGGCTTTCAGCACTTCGCTCACCAGCGTAACCAACGCCGCTACAACGACCAATTGGACAATGATACGGATACGCATCGGAATAGTCTTGCGCATCAGCGAAATGATCACGTTGGACATTGCCACGATTATCGTTACCGCAATACCCATCACCAATGCAGGCTTGAGTTGCACCGTTACGGCCAATGCCGAACAGATACCCAGGATCTGTACAACCACAGGGTTGTTCTTATTCAGAGGTCCCAGAAAGACCTCTTTTGTCTTTTGTGAAAGTGCCATAGTTATTCCATTGTTTGTTCACCCCCGTCGCCCTCTTGAATACCCTCGCAGGGAGCAGCGCAGTTGTTCGTTTGACAATCATTCAGAAACTCGGCGTACTCGGCAAGGTTGTTCACCAGCATATCATTCACACCAGTCGAAGTGATGGTTGCGCCTGAAATGGCATCCACCTGCTCCTGCCCGTTCTCCGCCGTCTTGCCGACCTTTAGAACAGCCACCGAGCAAATCTTGCCCTCGGCGTTGCGTATGTGCTTGCCGTTGAACTGGTTGCGGAACTTGGCGGTCACAATTTCAGCACCCAGACCCGGGGTCTCGCTCTCGTGGTTGAAGTTGATACCGAAGATGGTGTTCTTGTCATCGTTCAATGCCAAGTAGCCACCGATACCACCCCACAGACCCGTTCCGTGAAGTTTGAGTACATACTTCGTCTTGCCGTCAATCGTTGCCACATACAGCGGCAGACCGTTCACGGTCGAGTCTTTTACCAACTCCTTATACATAGCCGCAGGGTCAGCCTTCGAGTAGTCCTGATTGAGGGCTACCAGAATCTGCTTCTGTTGGTCAAGCAGCGCATTCGCCTTCTGGCGCGGACTAAGTACTTGGCTCACTACTGCCAGCAAAATCGCCACAATCACCACAATCACCGTTGCATACACTATGGTATAGACATTGCTGTTGGTGTCAAGTCCTTTTTTCTTCTGTTCTGTAAACACACCTTTTTGGTGGCACTGCGGGCACTCATCGGGTGCATTATCACCGGTGTGGACATAGCCACATACGGAGCATACAAATTTCTTCTGTGCCATATTTCTTAGATTTTAGCGCGTTTCATACGACGTTTGATATTCACTTGTACCACGCACCAGTCGATGAGCGGGGCAAAAGCATTCATCAGCAGGATGGCAAGCATCATACCCTCGGGATAACCGGGGTTGAGTACGCGGATAACCACTGCCATGAAACCGATGAGGAAACCGTAAATCCACTTACCGCACTCCGTGCGAGCTGATGTAACAGGGTCAGTAGCCATAAACACGGCACCGAAAGCGAAACCGCCAGTTACCAGATGCATATACCATGGGAAGTGTGCCGCAGCCGTGTCCGGACCGCAGACATTGAACAACCACGCGGTCAGTCCGCCGCCTACGAAGATACTGAGCATCGTCTTCCACGAAGCCACACCCGTCGTCAGCAGCAACAGCGCACCGAGCAGGATAGCCCAGCAGCAGGTCTCACCCACCGAACCGGGTATCAAGCCGTTGAAAGCAGTCCAGAAATCCACGGGCATCAGATGGGTGTCGGCTGTGGTGGCAATCTGTGTCAGAGGCGTTGCGCCCGAGAAGCCGTCCACAAGGGTCTTGCCGCCGTCCCAGCCCCAAGTGCCGCCGGTGCGGACAAAGGCTGCATCACCCGTCATATGCGTCGGGTAGGCAAAGAATAGGAACGCGCGTGCGATAAGAGCCACATTGAAGATATTATAGCCCGTACCGCCAAACACCTCTTTAGCAAAAATCACCGCAAAAGCAGTAGCAATAGCCACCATCCACAGCGGAGTGTTGATTGGCACAATCAGCGGAATGATGAAACCTGTAACGAGGAAACCCTCTTGAATTTCTTCTTTTTTCCATTGTGCTACCGTAAACTCGATACCGAGTCCGACTGTGTAACTGACTATGATATAAGGCAGTACAGCCAAAAAACCGAAGCCGAATGCCTTCCACCACAATGCACAGGTCATTCCACCGCGAACCAACTCGCCTGTAGCCAACAGGTGCTGGTAACCGACATTGAACATACCGAACAACATGGCGGGAACGAGTGCCAAAACCACGATAATCATCGTGCGTTTGGAGTCCGAACCGTCGTGGATTTGTGTGCCAATGCGCTTTGAAGTCGTGTTCGGGGTGAACAGGAACGTGTCAAAACCGTCGAACAACGAGTGGAGTGCGTGCAACTTGCCGCCTTCATCGAAGGTCGGGCGAAGTTTCTCTACCAATTTATATAAACCGTTAAACATCACTCAATCTCCTTTTTTAAGTTATCCAATGCGGTTCTTACTATTGCCTGGAGCGGCATCTTCGAGGTGCAGACATACTCGCAAAGCGCAAAGTCTTCGGGAGCCACTTCATACACACCCAAAGCCTCCATTTTGTCGATGTTGCCCGCAATCATTGCCTTTATCAGGTATTCGGGATAGATATCCATCGGGAACACTTTGTCGTACTGACCGCTCACGATAATCGCACGGCGACCACCCTTCAGACGAGCATCCCACTCATAGTGTTTCTTGCCGAACAGCCAACGAGTAAAGGCGCAGTCAAACATCTTGGCGGGGTCGGTGCAACTAGCATTGAACTCATCGAAACGCGGCATCATCCAACCCATAAACTCATGATTCTCAGTTCCCTCGTCCAATACCGTAAACTGATTGTCGTAAATGCTGATCATCTCGTCCAAACCAACTTGATGACCGCTCAGCACATTGCCTGCCACATAGCGAACAGGCTCACCTGTCATTACATTACTGCGGAATATCTCCGTTACAGGCATGCCTGGCAACACATTATAATATTGTGCGCCATAAGCCAGCGGACCCGTCAAAGCCACTTTCTTCTGCATATCCACAATGCCCTTGGTCAGCAAGCGACCTATCAGATCAAGATCTTGTATGTTGATCGTCCAAACCGTCTCGCCTTTGGCAATCGGTGCCACATGGTTGATCTGTACGCCCACATTGCCTGCAGGGTGCGAACCGAACACCTCATACAGAGTGCAGTCTTTCAACTCGCGGAACTCAGTGGCTTTCGCGCCGCCTTTTATTCCAACATACACGGGAGCCACACTGCTCAGTGCACTTACAGCCGCCTGCAATTCTGCCAGCCGCCCTTTCAGCACCCACTCATAATCCGGTGCCACGGGTGCACTGTCGAAAGTCGAGACAAAAATAGCCTTCGGTTGCTTGCTCGGCATAGCAATGCAGTCGTAAGGACGCTGCTTGATAAGACACCAAAGACCCGACTGGAGCAGCAGGGACTTGATATCAGCAGACTTATCAAACGTCTCATACGCAATGCTGGCATCTGCCTCAATGTCAATCGACATCACTTTCCGGCGGTCGCCGCGGACTATAGCCACTACCTTACCGCTTACAGGCGATGTAAACAACATCTGCTCAAATGCCTTGTCGTGAAACAGGGGAGAACCCGCCTTCACGCTGTCGCCTTCATGCACCATCAGTTTCGGTGTAATGCCGGCGAAATGGTCGGGCACAATATGATAGACCGCAGGACGATTCACGCTACCAAGCGTCAATGCTGCCGCGCCTTCAAAAGGTATGTCCAAACCACGTTTCAGTTTGATTTGTTGCATAAATGTTAATATATTTTTGTTTTTATCTTTTATTCCGTCTCACCTCTAAATCGTTATAGGATGCGCTTAGGATACGCATAGGATAGTATGTCCTTCCACTCAAAAAAGATTTACATTTTTTAATACACTATCAAGTCAATATAAGCAAATTGCCTTGCTTTGCCGCCGTAGGCGAATAAGATTTATAGCAATTTATGGATGTAAAAACAAAGATTTACCTATATTTCTTGCCGTTTGCGGCATAGGACACCACACCTACCCACATAAAATGCGTGCAAAGTTACGATATTTTTCCGATATACGAAAATTATTGCCTTTTATTCATCGAAAAATTGCCAATGTGTAAAATTCACTTTACCTTTGTGGATAAATTGATTTTTTATGTTTGCTCTTATTGCCCTAATCACCACATTTACCGTCGAAACCAACAAAAAAGTATCCACAAGCGGCATCCTCCCCGAAGATGCCACCACCGAATATGTCTGCACCGGCAGAAAAGGACAGATGACCGCAGGACAATCCGCCACACTCACCCTATCAGGCTGGCAAAACACAGAAATCCAATCTGTTACCCTTTCTATGCGTTCCAACAAGTCTGCGGGTGCGGGCACGCTGCAAATGACAGTGGACGGGCAAACCGTCTGGAGTATCGCCAACAGCGGTTTCGACCAATGGAGTGGCACCTACACCACCGACTCAATGGACATTCCCCACACGTTCAACCCTGTAGTCAAAGCCACCGACGGCAACATCACTATTCGCATCGACGCCACCACCAACTCGCTCTACATCGCCCGATACGACATTGTCTGGCAAAAAGCCGCCTTACGTCCGTATTCCGTTGATTTGCAAACAGAGACAGGTTTACACTCCCGCCTGACAGAGACTCAAACCGGGGCAGGCATCATACTACCTGCCCTCCCGAATGAAGATGGTTGGAAATTCCTCGGCTGGGCAGAAAGTCCCATCGAGAAAACTACCGTCCGCCCGCAAATCTATGCCCCCGAAACGGTCTATCACCCCCGCCAAGACGGCACCCTCTATGCGGTCTATTCCGATGACATCCAAACACCCGATCTCTTGCAGCGCACCGACTGCCAAAGCGGTTATTACGCCATTGCCTTTCCCGTTCTCAACGCAGTTTATACAGGTGCCATATCCGCCTCTGCCATCCCTGCCCGGGAAATCACTCTCGCTACCACCGACAGCCTGTGGTACGAGCGCACATTCGATATTGCGCCCGAGATGGTCTATTACATCGATTTTTCCGCTGACAGTACCGCTACCATCACCCACCTTTCGTCCTCGCAGTCAATCGGTTGTAAAAACAACAAACTGTCCGACACCCCCACCCGCTGGCGGTATCGTGTCTTGCCCGATGAAACCATCGCTTTCTTCCTGCCGGATGCCCAAGGCGATATGGTGTCCGCCCTGTGGATCGATGTCGATGCCGACAAAAACTATTGCGGCAAAATCGTACGTCTCAACGGCAATACACTGGTTTACCAAGCCCTTCTTTACGAAGCACCTGTAAACGAATCACCTACCCGCTACACTTCCTACCCGAAACGCTCCGATATTCACTTGATAACCGGAGGAAACGACATACAACAAACTCTGCAAATAGGAATTTACAAATTGTACATCGTAAATGGCAAAAAGACCATACATTTGCATAAATGATTTATTTTTCCTATCTTTGCGCAATAGTTGAATTGTCAGGTGGATGTCGGGTGGATACCCTGTGGATAAGCCTCACCTGCCCATTCAAAAATGTTGTATTTTTCCATACCGAACCTATAACTATTAGTGCCAACTTCTCCGCCGCAGGCGAATAAGATTTAAGGCAATTATAGGAATACAAAATGTAAAAGATTTATTTAGATTTCTTGCCGCTTTGCGGCAAAGGAGAATACTTATGAAAAAACGGATATACACGCTTCTTTTTGCAGTGGTGCTATCGACCGGATTGCACGCCGATCTGCTGACCGACATCTTGGACGGCAAATACAATGCCCGCAAACTTTCCGTTGAGCAAACCGACAGCATTCTCGGCAACACCTCTACCGGTCGTTACCGCCTTGAATACGAGAACGAACAGCAGTTGTTCCGCCGCTCCTTCCTTGCCGATTACTACATCGTTGATACACAGAAAGGTACGCGCAAGCACCTGAGCGATACACTCGTGCGCGATGCCGTTCTCTCTCCCGATGGGCGTTACATCGCCTTTGCCAAAGGCAACAACCTCTATCTGCACAAACTCGATTTCGGCACCGAAGTAGCCGTTACCCACGATGAGAACCCCGAAATCATCAATGGCATCGCCGACTGGCTCTACGAGGAGGAATTCGGCGTTACCTGCCTGTTTGCTTTCTCGCCCGACTCCAAGCAACTGGCATTTGTCCGTCTTGGCGAAACCCATGTCCCCACTTTTACGTGGCAGGAATTTTTAGGAACTACCTACCCCCGCGAAGCCTCCCTTCGTTACCCCAAAGCCGGTGAACCCAATGCACAGGTCTCCGTCTGCGTCTATGATATTCGTAACAAGACCATTCGCACCATGCAGACACACGACCCCGATGAGGATGTCTATCTACCCCGCCTGCGCTGGACAAACCCCGTTATGCAGGGCAAGACCGAGCAACCCGCCGAATTGGCAGTACTCCGTCTCAACCGCGACCAGACCCGCATGGATGTCCTGCTCTGCAACTCCCGCTCCACCGTCTCCCGTCCTCTCTACAAAGAAGAGAGCCGCGACTATTTCATAGACTATGAGTTGTTCGACCAATGGCAATGGCTCTCCGACAACCGTTTCATCGTCCTCAGCGAGAAAAGTGGCTGGCGTGCGGCATACCTCTATTCCGCACAGGGCATTCAGCAAAAGCAACTGACGCCCGACGGCACCGACCTGACCGCCATTTACGCTTTCGACGAATCCACCCAAACACTCTATTATCAAGCCGCTGCCACCCCGCAGACGCGTCAGGGCTATATGCTTTCCCTCAAAAAAGGTACGCCTGTCCGGCTCACCGACGGTGAGGGTACCCACGACCTCTTTTTCTCGGACAACTACCGCCAGATGATAGACAACTACCGGTCTGTCAGCCAACCGAACACCTACACGCTCTATACCCTCTCCAAAGACGGCTCCAAGCGCAAAGTCAAAGTATTGGAAGACAATGCCGACGTGGCAAAGGACTGGGCGGCTCTCAGTATTCCCGAAAAAACCTTTTTCTCGTTCACTACTGAGCGGGGCGATCTGCTCAATGGTTGGTTACTCCTCCCAAAAGACTTCGATAAGACCAAGAAATACCCCGTTCTGATGATTCAGTACTCGGGGCCGCAGAGCCAGCGGGTCCTCGACCTATGGCACAAGCGCTGGGAGTACTACCTCGCCCACGAGGGCTATATCGTTGCCTGTGTGGACGGACGCGGTACCGACTGCCGAGGACGGGCATTCCGCAATGCGTCCTATATGCAACTCGGTCAGGTCGAGGCACAAGACCAGATCAGTGCTGCCCGCTATCTCCAATCATTGCCCTATGTCAATGCTGACCGTCTATGCCTCTGCGGCTGGAGTTACGGTGGCTTCCAGACACTCACTACCATGTCCCGACCCGACAGCCCCTTCCGTTGCGGCATCGCCATCGCTCCTGTTACCGACTGGCGGCTCTACGATTCTGCCTACACCGAGCGGTATATGCGCCGCCCGCAAGTCAACGAGAGTGGCTACAACCTAAGCAACCTTACCGACAAAGGCGACCGGCTCAACGGCAAACTGCTCATCGTGCATGGTCTCGCCGACGACAACGTCCACGCACAGAACACCTTATTATATATAGAGTCCCTCGTTCAGGCAAACAAGCAGTTCGAGATGCAGATCTATCCCGATGACAACCATTTCCTCAAGAAACGCAACAACTACACCCATCTCCACCGCCGCCTGATGCTTTTCTTACAAAATAATCTATAGTAGATACCCTAGTTCTTCTAGTTCTTCTAGTTCTTCTAGTTCTTCTAGTTCTTCTAGATCCTCTAGATCTTCTAGATCTTCTGGTTTTTCTAGATTTTCCATACATCTCCGTCATTAAACGATAAAAAACAATATACTATGAGTAACAATCAGTCCCGAAACATACTGCCAATTGTAGTGATGTTTCTCCTCTTTTTTATGATTGCCTTCGTTACCAACTTTGCAGGTTCGATGGGCGTCATCGTGAAAAACCAGTTCGGTGCATCGAATGCTATGTCACAACTCGGTACACTCGCCAATTTCATTGCCTACGCCTGTATGGGTATTCCCGGTGGTATCATTCTTAAGCGCACAGGCTACAAATTCACCTCTCTGCTGGCAGTAACCGTCGGCTTCATCGGTGTCGGTGTACAGTGGCTGAGCGGCTATGCCGAAAGTTTCGGCGTCTATGTACTCGGTGCATTCATCGCCGGTTTCTCTATGTGTCTCCTCAATATCGTGGTCAACCCTATGCTGAATACCCTCGGGGGCGGTGGCAAGCGCGGCAACCAGTTGATTCAGTTCGGTGGTTCGTGCAACTCTATCGGAGGTACTATCGCACCTATTTTCTTGGGTTATCTTATCGGGGGGCAGGCAAGCACCGCCTCTGTTTCCGATGCTGCCCCTGCTATGCTCACTGCAATGATCATCTTCGTGGTCGCTTTCTTGGTTATATTCTTCACCAATATCCCCGAACCGCATATTGAGACTGCCGAACAGCGTGCAGCCGCACGTCTCAACAAGGACAAATACACCCCGATGTCGTTCCGCCATTTTGTGCTTGGTGCTATCGCCATATTCTTCTATGTCGGTGTTGAGGTGGGTATTCCGAACACCGCAAACCTCTATATGTCCAATGATCCTTTGGTTGGTCCTGCTATTGCGGGTACCGTAGTCGGTCTCTATTGGCTGATGATGATGTGCGGACGTCTCCTCGGTGGTGCTATCGGGGGTAAGGTCAGCAGCAAGCCTATGCTCGCTGCCGTTTCCGCTACAGCTATCGTGATGCTTCTCTGCGTGATGTTCTTCCCCGAGACTTGGGTCGTTACCTTCAAGGGGGTTGAGTTGCCTATCAGTATGATTATTATGTTCCTCTGCGGTCTGATGACCAGCGTGATGTGGGGTGCCATCTTCAATCTCGCTGCCGAAGGACTCGGTAAATATACCCCCGCTGCCAGCGGTATCTTTATGGCACTCGTCTGCGGTGGCGGTATCCTGCCTTTCTTCCAGAATATGCTTGCCGACCACGTAGGCTACCTGCTTTCCTACATAGTCCCCATCATCGGTCTCCTCTACATCCTATTCTATGCGCTTATTGGCAGCGAGAATATCAATAAAGACATCCCTACTGAATAATAGAAAGATAGAATAATAAAAGTCGGCTGCCTGATTTCGTCAAGCAGCCGATTTTTATTTGGCATTACGCCGTTTATTTCGTACCTTTGTAGCGTTTTATCATTTGCAACCTATGAACTTTCTCCGCCGGAACAGTGTTTTTCTTACGCTCTGCCTTATGCTGATAATAGCATTGAGTATTTGTCTGCTATGCATCCCAAAAGCCGAACTGCACCTGCTTCTCTGCAACCGCCATACCCCCTTACTTGATACTTTCTACAAATACTATACTCAAATTGGCGAATGGGTACCCTATATCGTATGCATTGCTCTGCTGTTCTACAAAATAGGTTGGGCGGTATTTACTCTTTCTGGCACACTCCTGTCCGGACTTGCTACACAAATACTCAAACGTATTGCCGATGCACCGCGTCCGATGACCTATTTCGCTGCCAACTATCCTGACATACAACTCCCGCTTGTGGACGGTGTTACTATGAGCCGTTTCTATTCTTTCCCGTCCGGACATACCACCACCTTCTTTGCACTATTCTTTGCCCTTTGTATTATCAGTACCAACTTACTGCATAAGTACGCAAATCAATTTACAAATTTACAAACTTACAAATTCACAAATTTCGTCCTTCAGGCTCTTTGTTTCTTCCTTGCTGCCCTCGGTGGCTACTCGCGCATCTATCTATCGCAACATTTTGCCGCCGATGTATTGGGCGGTATGTGCGTCGGACTGCTCATAACAGGACTACTATATATGGTATTTTACCGCTGGCAGTATCAAAAATGGTTCAACTGGCATTTTTTTGCAAAAAAAATGCACTAACATTTGCACGGTTCAGAAAAAAGCAGTACCTTTGCACTCGCTTTCGGGAAGGAATTAACCTGATGAGGTTCTCCACAATGATGAAAAGGGCGTTTAGCTCAGCTGGTTTAGAGCATCTGCCTTACAAGCAGAGGGTCTGCGGTTCGAATCCGTAAACGCCCACAAACAATAAACGACTTGCCTTTTTAGCAAGTCGTTTATTGTTTTGCCTACTCTACAGCAAATCAAACGCAACCTTACTTATTATTTGGTTCATCACCAAGTTATCATACGATTCATATACGAAAGAGAGATCGCCCTAATGAGCGACCTCTCTTTTTCGCACTTCAGTCTCGTCTAATTTATTCCAATCCCAAACTAGCCTTAATAGCCGGCACACGGGCTTCAGCGGCTGCTGTAGCGGCTTTGTAGTCTGCCGTAGTAGGCATATCGGCAGGTATCTCGAAATAGAACTTGATCTTCGGTTCCGTACCGGACGGACGGACACTTACTTTCAGTCCGCCATCGGTGAAGAACTGCAGGACGTTGCTGGTAGCGTTAAGCGCCATCGTAATCGGTTGTTCTTTCCATTCGCCATCCACAAGATCTTTCTCTACAAGCGACTTATAATCTTTCATACGGATCACTTTCTCGCCTGCGATCTCCCTCGGAGGGTTCTGGCGATAGTTCGCCATCATCTGCTGTATTTCCTCTGCACCTGCCTTACCGGGGCGCACCACATTGATAGTTGTCTCACGTTGGAAACCAAACTCCTTATATATATTGAGAAGGTACTCGTAAAGCGACATACCCTGATCTTTGGCATATGCGGCAATTTCGCAAATCAGACAGATGGCAGAAGGCGCACATTTATCGCGCACAGCATCATAACCAAGCCAGCCGAAACTCTCCTCGCCGCCGCCAATATACTTGTGTGTGCCCTCCCACATACGGATACGGTTGGCAATCCACTTGAAACCCGTATATTCGTCGGTAAGCGTAACCCCCTCTTTGTCAGCAATACGGCGGATCACCTCGCTGGTAACGATGGTCTTCACCAGATAGTTCTCCGGACGCATCTTGCCCAAGCGTTTGAGGGCTTTGATGTTGTAATAGGAAAACATCATACAAGTCTGGTTACCATTGATAATCACCCATTTGCCCTCATCATCACGGCATACGACAGCCAAGCGGTCAGCATCGGGATCGCTGGCAATCACCAGGTCGGCATTCAGTTTCGTACCAAGTTTCATACCCATCGTCATCGCCTCTGCGTTCTCGGGATTTGGACTGACCACCGTCGGGAAGTTGCCGTCAATCACCATCTGCTCGGGCACTACGTGAATGTTCTGAAACCCCCATGAGCGCAGGCACATCGGTACAATCTGACGCCCAGCCCCGTGCAACGGCGTATAAACGATATTCAGGTCGCTTTGGCGCAGAATCACATCCTGATCAATCATCACGGTCTTCACCGCCATCATATAGTCGTAGTCAATCTCTCCGCCGATAATCTCAATCAGGTCTTTGTTGCCTTCCCATTTTACATCCTCCATCTTCACTTTGTTCACCTCATTGATGATACCCTGGTCATGCGGTTGGAGCACCTGCGAACCGTCCTCCCAATATGCTTTATAACCGTTGTACTCTTTCGGGTTATGACTCGCAGTAACATTCACACCGCCCTGGCATTTCAAGCGACGGATAGCGAAACTTACTTCCGGTGTAGGACGCAGGCTCTCAAACAGATACACCTTGATGCCATTGGCAGAGAACACATGGGCAACGGTCTCAGCAAACAGACGACCATTGTTGCGGCAGTCATGCCCTACCACTACAGCCACCTGCCCGTTCTGCACATTCTTGAAGCCGTTCTCGGCTTGTACCTTAAGCAGATAGTTGGCATAACCCTGTGTAGCCTGTGCCACGATATACTTGTTCATACGGTTGGTACCTGGTCCCATAATACCGCGCAAACCGCCCGTACCGAACTCCAAGGTACGATAAAAACTATCAATGAGTTCCGTTTTATCCTCGGCATCCATCATTGCTTTCACTTGTGCCTTCGTCTCGGCATCATAATTGCCGTCAAGCCACGACTGGGCTACGGCCATCACACGTGTCAGTTCTTCATTCATATTATTTTCCTTTTTAGGTATTTCTATTTTGCGCAAAGATACAACTTATTTCTGATATTGCCAAATAAAATCAGTCGCGCAGGGCATATACCGCATCCAAATTGCGCCCATAGCCGTCGTAATCCAACCCGTAACCAAGAATAAATTTTCTCGGAATACGGAATGCCACATACTCTGGCTCCGAGTCGGAGTGCTGCAATGCTTCGGGTTTGAAGAGAAACGCCGTAATAGCCACAGAACGTGCGCCTTGCTCACGAAGCAACTGCTTGAAGCCGTGCATCGTGATACCCGTATCCACAATATCTTCTACCACAATCACATCGCGGTCTCTTACCTCCTCTTGCAGCGGAACAATCATTCGTACATTGCCCGTTGTGGATGTCCCTTCATACGATTTGAGCCGAACAAAGGTTATCTCTGAATGGAGATTGATGGAGCGGAACAGGTCAGCGGCATAGATATAGGCTCCGTTCAGTACGCAGACAAACAACGGTTCGCGCCCTGCATAGTCTGTATTGATACGCTCCGCTACGGCTTTCACCGCCTCCTGTATCTTGTTCACAGGAATATACTCGTCGAAAACACAGTTATTCAGTTCTACACTTCGCATAATTTACAAATTTACGCACTTACACATTTTACAAATTTACTTTGGTTGCCGCCTTGACAAAGTCCACAAACAGCGGATGCGGGTGAAGCACAGTGGACGAATATTCTGGGTGGAACTGCACGCCGATATACCACGGATGGTCTTTAAGACACAGTATCTCCACTAATCCCGATTCGGGATTGATGCCCACACACTCCATTCCGTGCTGCTCAAAATCTGCCTGATAGTCATGATTGAACTCATAGCGATGGCGATGACGCTCATAGATAATATCGCTATTGTCTTTCAGCAAAGGAGCGTAGATCTGCTCCACTTTGCTGCCCTTTTTCAGCCGGCACGGATACGCCCCCAGACGCATCGAACCGCCCTTGTTGACCATCTGTTTCTGTGCCTCCATCATATCAATCACATTGTGCGTGGTCTGCGGGTCAAACTCCGTAGAGTTGGCATCGGAATACCCAAGTACATCACGGGCAAATTCAATCGCCATACATTGCATTCCCATACAGATACCAAAGCATGGTATCTTGTTTTCGCGGGCATATTTGAGTGCAACAAACTTGCCCTCCACGCCGCGCGAACCAAACCCAGGGGCAATCACAATACCCTGCTGTCCTGCCAACCGCTCGGCTACATTCTCCGCCGTCAGGTCATCACTCAATATAGATGTCAGCACCAGTTTGCGGTCGTTGTATGCCGCCGCATGGGTCAGCGATTCGCGTATCGACTTATAGGCGTCTTGCAGTTGCACATACTTGCCCACGATAGCAATCCGCACCTCCTCTTTGGCACCCTCCAAGTGCTGCAAAAAGGTATTCCAACGGGTCATATCGGGCGCAGGCACTTTGTCTATGTCAAAACCCGTACAACGCAGTACCGCCATATCCAGCCCCTCTGCCAGCATATTGAGCGGCACACGGTAGATAGTCGGCGCATCTATCGATTGTACTACGCAGTCCTGTGCCACATTGCAAAACAACGCCACCTTGCGGCGCACATCCTGCGGAATAGTATGTTCGGTACGCAGCACGATAATATCGGGTTGCACGCCTTCTTGCTGCAGGTCTTTCACCGAGTGCTGCGTCGGCTTGGTTTTCAGTTCCTTGGCTGCTGCCAGATATGGCACATAGGTCAGGTGAACACAGCAGCAGTCGCGTCCGAGTTCCCAGCGCATCTGGCGCACCGCCTCGATATAGGGCAGGCTCTCGATATCGCCCACCGTACCTCCTATTTCCGTAATGACAAAGTCATATTTGCCCGTCTCGCCCAAAAGGCGTATCTGGTGTTTGATCTCATCGGTGATATGCGGCACTACCTGCACCGTCTTGCCGAGGAAATCACCACGACGCTCTTTCTCAATCACCGTCTGATAGATACGTCCCGTAGTGATGTTGTTTGCCTTGTGGGTACGCACGTCCAAGAAACGCTCGTAGTGTCCGAGGTCCAAGTCTGCCTCATGCCCGTCTTCCGTTACGTAACATTCACCGTGCTCGTAGGGGTTGAGCGTCCCCGGATCCACGTTGATATACGGATCCAATTTTTGGTTCGTTACTCGGAAACCTCTGGCTTTGAGCAGGTTACCCAACGAGGCGGCAATGATCCCCTTCCCCAACGAGGAAGCCACACCACCGGTTACAAAAATGTACTTTGTCATTGTATATTTAGTTATTTGACCGTCCTGTTAGGACTTAAGAACAAAGGATGAAAGACAATGAACAAAATACTATCGACTGTTCAACACCATTTTATTCTTTGTTCTTTGTTCCACATTCTTTGTCTTGAATAGCATCCCTATTCGTAACGCTGAAAAATGAAATCGTTGTACGGGTACCGTTTCACGTGTATCGCCTTGATACGGTCGTACATCAACTGTTTCAACGTCTCTATATTGTCTTTGTTCTTCGCCGAGATAAAGATACAATCGTCCTGCAGTTTCGCCATCCATGTCCGTTGCAACTCCTCAAGCGATATATTCTCTCGGCGCACGGGTGTCAGATCGTCCTCCTCTTTGGGCGTGTAGGTAAAAGCATCTATCTTGTTGAAAACCACGATACGCGGTATATCCGCCACGCGTTTCTCCACGTGCTTCTCTTTGTTCTTGCCCGACCACGGTTTGCCATCCTGCACTACCTCCTCGCGGGTCAGCAGGTCGTTGATCGTCTTTTCCACCACCTCATACTGCTCCTCGAAGTTCGGGTGCGAGATGTCCACCACGTGTATCAGCAAGTCCGCCTCGCGCACCTCGTCCAAGGTCGATTTGAACGATTCCACCAGGTGGTGCGGCAGTTTGCGGATAAATCCCACCGTGTCGCTCAAGAGAAACGGCAGATTGTCTATCGTAACCTTGCGCACCGTGGTATCCAGTGTGGCAAAGAGTTTGTTCTCGGCAAACACATCCGATTTGCTCAGCAGGTTCATCAACGTCGATTTGCCCACGTTGGTATAACCCACCAGTGCCACACGCACCATCTTGCCGCGGTTCTGCCGCTGGGTCGCCATCTGTTTGTCTATCTTTCTCAGGTCTTCGCGCAGCAGGGCAATACGCTGACCGATAATCCGCTTGTCCGCCTCAATCTGGGTTTCACCCATACCACGGCTCGTTGTGCCGCCACCACGCTGACGGTCAAGGTGCGACCACATTCGGGTCAGTCGGGGTAGCATATACTGCAGGTGAGCCATCTCCACCTGCGTCTTGGCGTAACTGGTCTGCGCCCGTTGCAGAAAAATCTCCAAGATAAGAATCGTCCTGTCCATTACCCGTACCTGCCCCATCTTGCCGTTGGGCAGCGTGTTCAGTTCCCGCTCTATATTGCGCAACTGGCGGGGCGAGAGTTCGTCATCGAAAATGACGACAGAGATAACACGACGATCCGTCCCGACCTCCTCAACCCCTCCAAAGGAGGGGCTCGACGGCTGTACTGATTGTACCCCCTCTTTGAGGGGGGCGGGGGAGTTTATATACTCTTTTATCTCCTGCAACTTGCCTTCACCTACGTAGGTACTTGTGTTCGGTTGCTCCAGACGCTGTACAAAACGCTTGACGGGTACGATATGGTTCGTATCCGCCAAGAAAGCCAACTCGTCCAAATACTCTTTGGTGCGTTCTTCCGACTGCTCCGGGGTAATCAACCCCACCAGCACTGCATACACCGTTTCTTCTTTTATCTCAATCATTTCTTGTCAGGCCGCTCCATTTCGTTCCGCTAAAGAACAAAGACCGCCCCCGGGACTAAAGAACAAAAGACAAAACACTTCCGGCTCAAAGTCATTTCTTTCTTTGTTCTTTGTCCTTTATTCATTGTCCATTGTTCTTTGTTCCACGTTCCGTTCTTTGTCGTAATCAAAAATTCACCTCGGGTGCCTTTGCTGCCGCAGTATCCGCCTCAAAGTAGTTCTTTTTCTCAAAACCGAATATCGATGCCACGATGTTTTTCGGAAAACGGCGGATATAGGTGTTGAAATCTTTTACTTTCTCGTTGTAGTTCTGCCGTGCCACTGCAATACGATTTTCCGTTCCCTCCAGTTGTGCCTGCAAGTCGCGGAAATTAGTGTTGGCTTTCAGGTCAGGGTACGCCTCCGAAATAGCCATCAATCGCCCGAGTGCTTGGCTCAACTCGCCTTGCGCCGACTGATATGCTGCCAACTGTTCGGGGGTAGCATTCGCAGGGTCAACGGTTATCTGTGTGGCTTTTGCACGCGCCTCTATTACCTCCTGCAGAGTGGTGTTCTCATGTTCCGCATAGCCTTTGACGGTATTCACCAGATTTGGAATCAGGTCGGCACGACGCTGGTAATAGGTCTGTACATCGCCCCACGATGTTTCCACACCCTCTTCTTTGCTCACCATCTCGTTGTAATCGCCCGCAAACCAGATACCAATCAGTGCCACTACGGCTAATACAACAATCCAAGGAATAAGTTTCTTCATAATTTGTAAATTTGTAAGTTTGTAAATTTGTAAATTACGCATTGTGCATTATGCATTGTGCATTGTAAAAAAACTGCTACAAAGATACAACAATTTTTTCGTCTGTGCTGGTACTCTTGCGCATTTTTCCCATTTTTCTTCATTTTGCCACTCCTACCCCGCATTTTCACCAACCAAGGAAAGGCTATCCACCTAACATCCACCTGACATCCACCTGACTTTGCAACAGACAATGAACGGCAAATCTTCAGAATAGAAACATCACCACTTACCCCCGGCACCGCCACCCATCGTGCTGCCGCCGCCCCAACTGCCACCGCCGAAACCGCCAAACGAACCGCCACTATGCCTGTTGCCGCCCCCGCCGTGATATCCACCGCCCATATAGGTAGTGTTTTTGGTCAGTTTCGGGATGGTAAATCTCTCCTCATGTTTGTAGCCGCAGTGCTTGCAACTCTTGATAGTCAAACCCACCCCCGTTGCCGCATACGTGGCGGCGACAAGCGTCTTCTGGCGGGTGCTGAGCGTGTGTCTGCCGCATTTCGGACATTTATGGGAGTGATAGACAGCCCAACAGGAAAGGGCAATAAGTACAATAATAACTAAAAAAACAAAGAGTATCTCCCGCACCACCTCTTTTACTTTTCCGCCAATCAGCGAGCCCAACCACGACGGTTCCTCCTGCTGCACCTTGTTGCGGCGGGTAACGGATTTCATATTGAGCAGTTCCTCAGGAGCATCACCCGATGTGCATTTCTCGTAAATCCGCAGCGCACCGAGGCACAACCCCTCGCCGTATTTCTCCTCGCGGAACGAGGGAATCATATCCTCTTCGATAATCCGTTTGCACACCGCATCGGGTAGCACACCCTCGATACCCTGCCCCGTCATAATACGTATGTCGTGCGAATCCAGTACAAAGCATACCAGTACACCGGTATTCTTGCCCTCCTTGCCGACACCCCACAGTTGAAACAACTGATAGGTAAAGTCAAACATATCCTGATCGCCGATACTCTGTATCGCCACTACTGCCATTTCGGCTTGGGTCTTTTCTTCCAGCATGCGGGCGCACTTGTTCAGGTACACCACATCTTCCTCACCGATGATACCGTCGGGGTTGCTCACATACTCCCACTGTCCGCCCTTTTTCGGGTCGGGCACATCCTTCGGACTATACGTCTTGCCCCATACCAACAATGGCAGAAACAACCCTATAATACATAATGCGTAATGCGTAATGCGTAATCGGGTATACGATGTGTAATACATAATGCGTAATGTTATTTTTGCCGACAAAGTTACAACTAATTTCTGATTTACACAAGACGAAAATTGCCATCCTGCTTGCACATTCCGAAAAAAACGTGTATCTTTGCGGGCATAATGCAGATGAAAGACACTCTTTATCGCATCGGTGCATACCTGCACCACTATCTCACCGCATGGAACACAGGCGGCGAGGGTATTCATTCGCCCTATCTATTCTATTTGGTGCGTATGCTGATGTACGACACCAATGCCTACTACTGCTTCACCCCCATAGAGAAACGCCGGCAGGCTCTCCTACATACCGACAAAACCGTCGAGATAACGGATTTCGGTACGGGTGCCGATACCAAAGGCTCTGTTTGCCGGCGCACTATAGCCCACATCGCCCGCACAAGCCTCGAATCCCCGCGGGTCGGGCAACTGCTGTTTAAGTGGATCGCCTACATCGGACATGAGGCACAACGCCCGCTGGAGATAGCGGAACTCGGCACATCGCTCGGCATCACCACCGCCTACTTGGCGGCTCCCGACTCCCGCAACCGTATCACCACTTTCGAGGGTTCGCCCGCAGTGGCGGACATCGCCCGTCGCAACTGGTCCAAACTCAACCTGAACAATATCCATCTCATAGAGGGAAACATCAACGACACATTATATAATTATATGCGCGAGAGTATTGACATCGCCTACATCGATGCCAACCACACGGAAGAAGCAACATTGCGATATTTTGAATATCTGGCACTGCAGACAAATGAGAAGAGCGTTTTTATTATTGACGACATCCACTATTCGCCACAAATGCACAAGGCGTGGTTACAGATTTGCCGACACCCTATGGTTAGTTCCACTATGGACATCCGGAACGCAGGTATCGTATTCTTCGACCCGCATTATTTACACAAAAATTACACCCTACGTCTATGAGTATCTATACCAAAACCGGCGATGCCGGACAGACATCGCTGGCTGACAACCGTCGGGTAAGCAAAGCGGATCCGCGCCTCGAAACCTATGGCACGGCAGACGAACTGAATGCATGGGTTGGCATGCTCCGTGCTGCCATTGCGCAATCCCCCGAGTGCGCCGCTTGGGATACACAACTCCTTTGGATCCAAAACAAACTGTTCAACCTCGGAGCCTCACTCAGCCAAGCCCCAGGAGAATGGCTCGCCGCAGATGATACACGGCAGTTGGAACTATGGATTGACGATATGCAAACCCTCCTCCCGCCATTGCGTGCATTCATTCTGCCGGCAGGAAGCGAAACCGTGGCACGATGCCATATCTGCCGCACCACCACACGACGGCTGGAACGACAGATGGTGGCTATCGACCACCCACGCCCCGACGAACGCCGGTTCATCAACCGACTGAGTGATTATTTTTTTGTTTTGGCACGCACCGTGGGCGAGAAAGAGCATATTGAAATGGCAATTTGGCAGAAGTAAATCCGTTTTTACGCCGTTGTGTCAAATAATGAGCGCAATAAAATGCCGAAAAATGTGAAATGTTGCAGAATTTTCTTGCACAGACCGAAAGTTTTTACTACTTTTGCACGATAATTTCGAGGAAATATACCCGTTTTGGGTATGCAGCCGTGTTCACACGGCGTTTTCTTGATTTGTATCATACTGACAATCAGTTTGTTGAGAATAAATAATAACTTATAACTTTTGGCGAAAAATTATGTATTGGACGTTAGAGTTAGCATCAAAATTAGAGGATGCACCTTGGCCTGCTACCAAAGATGAGTTGTTGGACTATGCCAACCGCATTGGTGCACCTATGGAAGTTATTGAAAATCTTCAGGAATTGGAAGACGATGATGAGGAAATATACGATAGCATCCTGGACATCTGGCCCGACTACCCGACCAACGACGAGGATTTCTTCTTTAACGAAGACGAGTATTGAGTAATCATACAGGGAATAGAAATGTGAAAAGGTATATTGTTCTGTGTTTGATGGTCGTTGCTGCCATCGTTGTGCGTGCGCAATTTGACCCCCAAATAGGACAATATATGTATTTGCCTACAGCCTATAATCCCGCAGCGGCGGGAGAAGGCGACCTGATGAAAGTGGCAGGTATGCACCGTATGCAGTACGTGGATATCACGAATGCTCCGATGACCACTTGGTTTTCATTCACTTCGCCCTTTGTAATAGGCAAAACCCGGCACGGTGCAGGCGTACGCTTCCTAAACGACCGATATGGTTTGTTTACCAACCAGGCATTCTACGTACAGTATGCCTACCGGCAGAAATTAGGAAAAGGCTATTTGAGTTTTGGCATAGACTTGGGATTTATCAACGTCGGTTTTAAGGGAGACAGCGTAAACCTGAAAGACTTGAGCGGTTCCGACTATTTCGACCAGACCGACGAGGTAATACCCAAGGGGAGCAAATCGGGGATGTCTTTCGATATGGGGCTCGGCATCTACTACTCCACCTCCACTTGGTGGGTCGGAGGCAGTTACAGCCACCTCACACAACCGAAAATCAATTGGGACGACCACTCCACCCTGCATCTGTGCGGAACGATGTACGTAGCGGGAGGCTACAACTACCGCTTCAAAGACCATCGGGAGTGGCAACTCAAGCCGAGTGCGATGCTGATGTCCGATTTCCGATCATGGGATCTGAATGCCACATTGCTATGCGAATATAAAGATCGGTATCGTTGGGGATTGGGCTACCGTATTGCGGGAAGCGTGAATATACTGGTGAATATTGACATCATATCAGGGTTGCAGTTGGGATATAGTTGCGAACTCCCTACCGGCAAACTGCTGCTCGAGAGTTATGGTTCGCACGAAATCTATCTGGCATACGGATTTGATATCCTGAAACCCAAACGTACTAATAAATATAAAAGTGTCCGCTACCTCTAAATCGTTATAGGATGCGCATAGGATACGCATAGGATAGGCGATTTTTGAGGACTATAAAAACATATTTTATAAAACTTATTTAAGAAATAAATACTTAACATACAATATGAAACTGACAAAGATTCTTCCATTGGTTGTACTGACCATCGCGTTGGCAAGTTGCAATAAGCCGGCCGGTGAGTTGGTAGGTGCGCGCAACCCGGGAAACTTCAAGGAGGCAAACCCCTACGGTATGGTGTTTATCAAAAAGGGGTCTTTTATGATGGGTACCAATACGCAATCCGCTGTGTTTGAACAGCAGGACAACATTATGATGGCTACCGTAGAGGCTTTCTGGATGGACGAAACAGAGATTACCAACAACGAATATATGCAGTTCGTCCATTGGGTACGCGACTCTATCGCTATGACCTATCTCGTGGCTGCCGGTATGACTGATTTTGCCGTTCAACCAAAGGATGAGGACTTTGACGAGGAGAATTTCTCTCTCAACTGGCGCAAAAAGATACCTTGGGATAGCAAGGACGAAGACATCATAGATGCCCTGGCACCGATGTACTATTCTGATGGCAGGACAATGAAAACCAATTTCCTGCACTATCGTTACCAATGGGTAAACTACGACGAGGCTGTGCTCCAGCGCAACAAGTTTGACGTTGCTACCAGCCGTTACCCGGAGGGAGCGTCTGTTCGTGTGGACACTTTCTGGGTGGACGAAAACGGCGGTATCTTGGATAGCACCATTATCCGTCCTTTGCGCGAACCGAACGACCTGCTTACCAAGAAGATCATCTGTATCTATCCCGATACATTGGTATGGCGTCGCGATTTCCAATTCTCGTTCAACGACCCTATGCTCCATATGTATTTCTCGCACCCGGGGTATGCCGAATATCCTGTAGTCGGTGTTACGTGGGAGCAGGCACATGCGTTCTGCAACTGGCGTACAATGCTATTCAACTCGCATAGTGACATCCCCGCACAAGAATACCGCCTGCCTACCGAGGCACAATGGGAATACGCTGCACGCGGCGGACGCAAGATGGCTATGTATCCGTGGGGCAACAACTATGCGCGCGACGGCAAAGGGTGCTTCCTCGCCAACTTCAAGCCCTACCGTGGAGCATATAACGACGATACCGGCACCACCACCACCAAGGTGGCACAGTACCGCCCTAACGATTTCGGATTGTTTGATATGGCAGGAAACGTGGCGGAATGGACCAATAGTGCTTATCAGACATCTTCCAACACTACGGTACACGACCTCAATCCCGACTATTCCTATATGGCACGCAAGTCCGATCCGGACATTCTTAAACGCAAGGTCATCAAAGGTGGCAGTTGGAAAGACATCAGTTACTTCCTCCAGTGCGGTGTCCGCTCCTACGAATATCAATATGAGAGCCGTCCGTACATCGGCTTCCGTTGCGTACGTGCTTATATCGGCGACTGATAATAATTAATTCTTGACAAAAAAGATTGTATGATACCAAAAAACTAACTAAAAAACTAACATTTTATGGCAACAGAAGAAAAGGTAGGTAAAAAAGGACCATGGGCAAAGTTTATGCACTGGTACGAGTCCTACAAAGGCAAAAACGTAGTAAACATTGTGTATTCGGTCGGTGCATCCGTGGTTATTATCGGGGCATTGTTCAAGATATTACACTGGCCGGGCGCAAGTACGGTGCTTATGATAGGTATGTTTACCGAGTCATTCTTATTCCTTATCGGTACATTGGATAAACCGCACCCCGAGTTCCACTGGGAGAACGTATTCCCGCAACTGTTGGAGTTTGGTGCAAAACCCGAACTGCTCGAAGAGAAATCTCACCAGGCTCGTCCTACACTGCTCGGTGCAGGTGTCGCTGACGGCACTGCTCCTGTGGCTTCCGGTGCCCCCGTGGCTTCACCGCGTTCTGCTGTTCCATCGTTGAACGAAGGCGAGATGGCTGCCCTCAAAGACGGTATCACCGACTTGGCAAAAACTGCAGCACAACTCTCCGAACTCGGCAAAGTGGCTACTTCCACCTCTAACCTTGAGGGTAAGTTGGCAGCTGCCGGCGAAGCAGCAGACAAATTCGCTTCCGCACAAGGTGCATTGGTCAACGCTTCTGCCGCTCTCGGCAACTCTTTTGCTGCCGCTTCCGACAAACTCAACAAGAGCACTGATGGTCTGGACACCGCTTATGATGCGGTTCGTGCTGAGATGCAAAAAGCAGTGGATGGCACCAAGGGCTACCAACAATCCGTAGAACAGGTTTCCGCAAAAGTTAGTGCACTCAACTCTATCTACGAACTCCAACTCAATACTCTCCAAGCACAGGTGGATGCTTACAAAGCACAGAAAGCATCGTTGGATGCCGTTTCCGCTAACGTAGAGTCTATTCATGCGGCTGCTTTGGAGGCACAGAAAAACCACGAGGCGTATGCCGCTGCATCGGCTAAATTGGCAAAACAAGTGGCAGACCTCAACAATATCTACGGCAATATGCTCAATGCCTTGGCATAAACCTATATGTTAATTGTTAATTTTTAATTGTTAATTGACGTATGGGTGGAGCAAAAAACTGTCCGGAAACCCCGAGACAAAAAATGATTGGTATGATGTACTTGGTGCTCACCGCCATGTTGGCGTTGAACGTAAGTACAGATATCCTGAACGGCTTTACGCTGGTGGATGATAGCCTGCATTCCTCTATGGAGGCTTCGGTAACCCGCAATGAGAAACTCTATCGCGATTTCAAAGAGGCTACCGACCAAAACCCCGAGAAGATGCAAGAGTGGTATGACGATGCCCTAGAAATGAAACGTCGTGCCGATAGTCTCTATAATTATATTCAGGATTTTAAGACGCAGATCGCCATCCTTGCCGACGGGCAGAAAAAAGTGGCGGAACGCGTGCAACTCACAGGCGATGGTGCACGTAACATCGAGGGCAACTCCAACTTGGACGTAACTGCACAATACGCTATTGTACAAGGCAATGGTACTATCCTCAAAGAGATGGTGGCTATGTATCGCGACTATATCGTTGATTTGGCTGAGAACGATGCCGAACTGCGCAACGAGTTTACACGTGTCTTTGCCACCGACAAAGGTTGGAATGCACACGAGAAAGACTCCTGCGATTGGGAAGTGGCTATCTTCGAAGGTATGCCTGTCGGGGCAAGTATCACCATTCTGACCAAGATGCAGAATGATGTACGCACCACAGAGAGCGAGATGATTCAGTATCTTATGGATCGTACCGATGCAGGCGACTTGCGTGTAAACAAACTGAATGCTTACATCATTCCGAAGTCCGACTATGTAATCCGTGGAGGTAAATATTCGGCGCAGATTATTCTGGCTGCCGTTGATTCTACCCAACGCCCCGAATATTATGTGGAGGGACAGCGTATTAATGACCATGGACTCTACGAGGTAGTGGCCAACTCGGTCGGACTGCGTAAGTTCAAGGGGCAGATTGCCTATTTGAACCCCGCATCGGGCGAGATGGAATATCTGCCTTTCGAGAGCGAATATACGGTGGGCGAACCGAGTGTTACCATCTCCAACAACGACCTTAATATTATGTATCGCGGCTACAACAACCAGTTCTCAATCTCGGTACCGGGTGTCAGCAACGAGAAAGTCAAGGTTGATGTGGCAGGTGCCTCCGTTTCACGCAATGGCGGATTATGGATTATCAAGCCTGGGGAAGCTTCCAAGAAAGTAACCATTACCGTTTCTGCCGAATTGGAAGGCAGAATGCAGCCGATGGGGTCACGTGAGTATCGTGTCAAAGCATTGCCGAAACCGGGTGCGTATTTCAAGAGCGGAGAAACCGAATATCAGGATGGCAACATCGCACGTGGTGCATTGCTCAATCCGAATGCTACCGTTATCGCAAGTTATGGTCCCGATGGTCTGCTTGACCTGCCGTTTAAGATTACTTCTTTCAAAGTTAATATCAACGGTGTCATCACAGAGGCAAAGGGCGATCGCTTTACCAAAGACCAACTGACCCGTCTCGGCAAACTCAAGAAAGGGGCTATTGTAGTCATCACAGATATTCGTGCCAAAGGTCCTGACGGAAGGGACACTCGCTTGAGCCCTATTCCTCTCTCTTTGAACTAATTAAACCAAACAACCGGTAAACCGTAACAGGTGAACCTGATGGGTATAGAAAAATACTCCTAAAAAGAACAATATAATGAAGAAACTTTGTATCATAGCCTGTTTCCTGCTTGGCGTTACTGTCGCTAATGCGCAGCATCAAGTCATCTCGTTCTTCGACAATCTCGGTTCCGCCAAGATCCAAACCGAAGAATACTCGGCTTCGCACGATACAATCGTGAAGGTGTTCCACCGCATTGATGATGTGATATGGGCGCGATATGTGTATCGTATTATTGATATGCGTTACAAGCAGAACTATCAACTCTATTTTCCGACCAAGTCGGACGATCCTGACTATCGTAACCTGTTCCAAGTGATCACGGATGCAATCATTGATGGTATGCCTATCTATGAAAAAGATGCAGAGACCATCAAGCCGACTTTTGGTGCTCCAATGGAGAAAGCACTCATCCCTACAATGTTTCTTGTAGATGACCCCACTGCCGACTATTCAGACGATCCTACCCACTACGACATTGCCGTGTCGGACGCTATGCTGGTACACTACGACAGTATCAGCGATAAGTTGTCGTTCCACTTCTATCCGTTTGAGTCAGTGGTGAAGAACCAGTTGAAGTATCTAATTCAAGAGGTAGTATTCTTCGACAAGCACACTTCGCGTCTCCATTCGAAGATTATCGGTATTGCTCCGCTCAACTCGGATAAGATCTCTACCAAAGACGGATCTGATGTGATGGCGGCTTTGCGCGAGTCGATTATGTTCTGGATTCCGTTTGATGAACTGCGTCCATATATGGCTATGCAATATGTCATTCCGTCGCAGAACGAGACTCGCCGTGTTACCTTCGACGATTTCTTTCAGAAACACCTCTATACCTCTTATATTGTGGGCGAAGGTAATATGTACAACCGCTTCATTCCCGACTATGCGAAGACAGAGGCGGAAGTGAAGAAAGAACAACAACGAATCGAAAAAGAACTGCTCGATTTCGAACAAGACCTTTGGGAGTACTAATTTAGATAAGGGCAGGTGCAAACACCTGCCCTTATTTGCTTATAGTAGTAGACCATAGAAGTAGAGAGATGAATAGAGAGAGAAAAAAATAAAGAGAAGAGAAAGAGAAAAAAGGAAAAAAGGAAAAAAAGGAAAAAAAGGAAAAAAGAAAAAAAGAATAATAAACAACAACAGAACAATCTCTTTCTCTTTGCTGGCATATTAAAATTGTTAATGTTAATCGTACATTGCTAATTGTAAATTGAAATGTCTCGTTCCCATCGTCTTTGGAATATGTATATTACGGCTGCTGTCAGTGTTGCCCTTGTGCTGTGTTTAGTGGGTATGGAGTGCGTGCTACTACTATCTGCGGGTACGCTTATGCACCGAATGAAAGAGAATATGTCGCTCACGGCAGTACTGACAGAGGATGTTGACTCGGCTTCTTGTGCACGTTTTGAGGCAATGCTCTCGGCTGCCGACTATTGCAGCGACTATCGTTACATTTCTTCCGAAGAGGCGTTGCAAGAGCATATTGCGTCGTTGGGAGAAGACCCTGTTGCTTTCTTAGGATATAACCCCCTTGCAGCCTCATACGAGATACATCCGTCTGCAGAGTATGCCCACCCCGACAGTATGGCGGTATTGGCGACTCGTCTAACGGCACTTCCGTATGTTGAGCAAGTTGTCTACCAGCGCGACCTTGCCAAACTGATGAATAGCAATGTCTCACGCGCATCTATTGCATTGCTGGTAGTGGCGTTGGCATTGCTTATTATTGCTTTTGTACTCATTACCAACACTATCCGTCTGCAAATCTATTCCAAGCGTTTTCTTATCAATACGATGACTCTCGTGGGTGCTACACCGTGGGCAATCAAGTCGCCATTTGTATGGCGCTATCTGCTAATCGGCACGCTCTCATCGTTGATTGCTATGGCTGTGGTGGCTGGCGTGGTCTATTATGTGAACGTCCGTATGGGCATTCTGCTTTTTGCACTTACGTGGCAAAATATCGCTTTCGTAGCAGGCATTATCCTGCTCTCTGGCGTACTTATCACACTCATCTCGTCTCTCGTAGCTACAAGCCGCTATGTACGAATGAGCGCAGACACTATGTACGAAATCTAAACAAACCAAATATATGAAACAGAACCTTCCAAAACTCAACATCATACTCATTGCAGTATCGTTTGTGATTATCATCATTGGCTTTGCATTGATGGTAGGAGCACCGAGCGGCGAGACCTACAACCCAGACATATTCTCCGTGCGCCGTATTACGGTAGGACCGATGATCTCGCTCTTCGGGTTCGTAAGTATGATATTCTCTATTTTGTGGAAAGGTAAGGCGAAATGAGTTGGTGGGAAGCCCTTATACTCGGTATTGTCCAAGGGCTTACCGAGTTTCTGCCCGTATCCTCGTCGGGACACCTTGAGATAGGTCAGGCTCTGCTCGGTACAGCCAGTGAAGAGAACCTGACATTTGCTATCGTAGTACATACCGCCACGGTACTCTCCACATTGGTTATCCTGTGGCAGGAGGTGGCGAAACTCTTCCGTGGCACATTCACCACTATGAAATGGAATGCGGAGAAAGACTATGTGGCAAAGATACTGGTCTCGATGATACCGGTTTTTATTGTGGGCATGTTCTTCAAAGACCAAGTGGAGGCTTTTTTCGGCAACGGACTTCTGTTGGTGGGTATTTGTCTGCTCATCACGGCTATATTGCTGTGGTTGAGTGAGTTTCTTACCAAGCGTATGAATAAGACAGGGCATGAGGTTACGTATCGGGATGCGATTATCATCGGTTGTGCACAAGCCGTGGCAGTACTGCCGGGTTTGAGCCGCAGCGGCACTACGATTGCCACCGGTTTACTCTGTGGCGTAAAGAAAGAGTCGGTAGCGCAATTCTCGTTTCTGATGGTGCTGATACCGATTCTCGGCGAGGCGTTTCTCGACTTGCTGAAACTCATCAGGGGCGAAATGACCACCACTATCGGTTGGCTGCCGCTCGCAGTCGGCTTCGTGGCAGCATTTCTGACGGGTTGCTTTGCGTGCCGCTTTATGATTAACATTGTCCGCCGCCAGAAACTCATTTATTTTGCTATCTATTGTCTCTGCGCAGGTATCTTCACCATTGTCTATGGGCTTTGCTGACAAAGAACATATTGATTTTGTTGGAGGAGAGATACTGGCGTTCGATAAACCGCTGCATTGGACCAGTTTCGACCTAGTGGCGAAGGTGCGGTATACCGTTTGCCATAAGATAGGGGAAAAGAAACTCAAGGTAGGTCATTCCGGAACACTCGACCCGCTTGCTACAGGTGTGGTAGTGGTCTGCACGGGACGGAATACCAAGATGATTGACCAACTCCAGTACGATGACAAGGAGTATATTGCCACACTCCAACTCGGAGCCACCACGCCCTCGTTTGATATGGAGCACCCTGTGGACAAGACTTATCCCACCGCCCATATCACCCGTGCGCTAATTGATGAGGTAATTCCGCAGTTTACAGGAGAACAATGGCAAGTGCCGCCTATGTACTCCGCCGTGTGGGTGGACGGCAAGCGGGCATATCAGATGGCACGCAAGGGAGAGACGGTGGAACTAAAGCCCAAACTGCTTGTTATTGACGAGATGGAGGTGCTTGCTTTCGATGCGGGAACGATGCTGCTTACCATACGGGTAGTCTGCTCGAAAGGGACGTATATCCGTGCATTGGCACGCGATATCGGCGAACGACTCGGCTCGGGAGCCTATCTCACCGCCTTGCGCCGCACAAGGGTGGGCGGTATACGTATTGAAGACTGTATGACGATTGATGACTTTTTAGAAATTATGAATTAGGAATCAAGAATAATTATGAATTATGAATTGTAACTTTTGACTATACAAAGCATATGGTTCTTAATTCTTAATTCTTCATTCATAATACCTCATTCATAATTAAACACCACTTTGCTATGTATAAGACGAATGATATGAAACTCAGTCAGTTCCGTTTCAAACTGCCTGAAGAACAGATTGCCCAGTTCCCTGCTCCCTACCGCGACGAGTCGCGCCTATTGGTGCTACACCGCAAGGACGGGTCTATCGAGCATAAGTCCGTAAGCGATACGGCACAATATTTTGACGAAGGGGATCTCTTTGTATTCAACGATACAAAGGTTTTTCCCGCACGTCTCTACGGCAAGAAGGAGAAGACGAATGCCGTAATTGAGGTGTTTCTATTGCGTGAACTCAACCACGCCAACCGTTATTGGGACGTGCTGGTTGACCCGGCACGCAAGATACGTATCGGCAACAAAATCACTTTCGATGACGACCCTTCGATTGTGGCAGAGGTGATTGACAATACCACCTCTCGCGGGCGTACGTTCCGTTTTCTGACCGACTACGATGAGACCGAGTTCATTCCGCATCTCTATGCATTGGGCACCCCGCCGCTCCCCAAGTATATCCGCCGTCCGATGGACGAGGAAACGCAGGCGAAGTATGATGCGGCTTTCCGCGGGCAGCCTGTGGAAGAGATGGATGAAGAACGTTATCAGTCGGTCTTTGCCAAGAAAGTAGGTGCAGTAGCGGCTCCGGCAGCCTGTCTTCATTTCTCGAAGCAACTGCTCAAACGTATGGAAATATGCGGTATAGAGTCGGCGTTCCTAACCTCTCATATGTCGTTGGGTAACTTTAAGCCCATTGACGTAGAGGATCTGACCAAGAACAAGATGGACTCGGAGCAGATTATGATAGGACAGCCGCTTGTGGACGCGGTGGATAAGGCACACGCAGGCAACAGGCGTGTCTGCGCCGTCGGCACAGAGGTGATGCGTGCTATGGAGCACGTAGTAGGCACCAACGGACAACTGAAAGTGTATGACGGTTGGACGAACAAGTTTATCTATCCGCCGTATCATTTCACGGTGGCAAATGCTTTCTTCACCAATCTCTATATGCCGGAGTCGAGCCAGTTGATGATGGTCGCGGCATTCGGCGGATTTGAGGAAGTGATGAACGCCTACGAGGAGGCGGTAAAGGAAGGTTACCGCTTCGGCGACTACGGCGATGCGATGCTGATTGTGGACTAAGAATATACTCAACCTCCCCAACCCCTCCAAAGGAGTGGCTCGACGGATGCGGGTAGTTTTCAAGATTTCTAATGACTTTATTCCGGAAGCCCCTCCTTTGGAGGGGTTGGGGAGGTCGGAATTCTTTTGTTATGCAAGTAAAAATAGAAGAGAGTTGGCGCAGGGTATTGCAGCCGGAGTTCGACAAACCGTATTTCGAGTTGCTGACCGCGTTTGTGCGCCATGCTTATCAGACCCGTCAGTGCTTTCCGCCTGCAGGTCTGATTTTTAATGCGTTCAACGCTTGTCCTTTTGACAAAGTGCGAGTGGTGATACTCGGTCAGGACCCTTATCACGATGTGGGGCAAGCACACGGACTATGCTTCTCGGTGAACGATGGAGTACAGGTGCCGCCATCATTAGTAAATATCTACAAAGAGATACACCGCGACTTGGGGAAGCCCATTCCCGCTTCGGGTAACCTGATGCGCTGGGCGGAGCAGGGTGTGCTGCTGCTAAACGCCACGCTGACCGTAGAGGCTCACCACCCCGGCAGCCACCAGAACAAAGGTTGGGAGGAACTGACCGATGCGGCTATCCGTGCACTGAACGACCGGCGCGAACATATTGTGTTTATGCTCTGGGGCAGTTACGCCCAACGCAAAGGGCAGTTTATTGACCGAAAGCGGCATCTGGTACTTGAGACCTCGCACCCGTCGCCGCTGTCGGTGTATCGCGGTTTTGACGGCTGCGGACATTTCTCAAAGGCGAATGCCTACCTCACCCAACACGGTTTACAACCTATCGACTGGTAACGATTTTATGCAATGTATGCATATTTTTTGTGCATACGATGCATAAAAAAGCGGTTTTTCCTCCTTAGGAAAGCCGCTTTTTTCTACGTCCTTTCTACGTCTTTTCTTCGTAATTGGTATTACGAGGCATAGGGATTGCATAATATGCATATATTTGGGGTATATGCGTGTGCGGTGTTTGTCAGGGCTGCGCATCAACACAATGATCTGACGTGAGGTCGATGTAACGAAAGAGACTTTGTCGGTCAACAACTGACGACAAATGACCATAGTTGTCAACAACTAACAACAACAACTACTAAACAACTACTAAATAGCAGATAATAGTGCAGTAACCACTACAGACGGCAAACACGAACTGCCATAGAATTGACCACAAATCGGCATTATCGGGACTATATAGAACGGACGGCTACGCCGTATTACCACAAATTAATCATACATTTTATATTTCTAAATTATATCGAACAGACATTAATCTATGCACTTTATGCAATATATCCTGCGTATAAAGTGTATAAAAGCACCGCATACAAGGTAATGTCGTTGCCGTCTCGTTGCCGTAAATGCTATACGGAGGTATGCGAGTGTATATTCTGCATATTCAGGAGTGAAACTGCGTGTGCGGCACACATTTCCATTTGGCTATATCAAATCTTTTTTGTACATTTGCAGACTAAACGAAACCATTCGGGGCATTAGCTCATCCGGTAGAGCGCAACGTTCGCAATGTTGAGGTGGTCGGTTCGAGTCCGATATGCTCCACAAATTATATTGTTCAAGTATCTGACTATCCGTTTGCGCTTATGCCCGCTAATCCTTTTATCGCCGCTTATATCAAAGAGTTGGACCGTCTCTACCTGACCGGTCTCACCACCGAGCACTCGTTCCGCCCCGCGTTGCAGAAACTCCTCGAGAACCTCTGCCAATGCACGGTGGTCAACGAGCAGAGCCATATCGACTGCGGTGCGCCCGACCTCACGCTGCTGGGCTATATGCAGTCGTTTCAAGACGTGTTGCTGCGCGACATCACCCCAAAGACAACCCCATTCTTTCATATCTCGCAAAAAAACAGTATCTTTGCAAACCGAACAAAATAATAAATTATGACTATCGAGAACGAAAAGGCTATACGTGCCATTGTAAGATCTTCCGTAAAAACGTTTGCAGGTGCTTTTGCAGAAAAACATCTGTCTCAAGTAGATAATGAGGATGGTATTATCAATTCAAAAATTCACAATGTTTTCATTGCTGCACTTGGTTCGGAAATACAATACTATTCCGCCTTGTGTCGTTCTTTGGATAGCAGTCTCGGCAATATGCTGGAAGCAATGGCAATCAGCATTGCAGAAATGCACTACCACGTTACGCAGCAGGTCGAAGGTGATTTATACCAAGAGCAAACAGACTATATTGCAGAACTATTGGAACAATACAAAAACAATGATAGAAAACCGATCAAAGCGGACTATATTGGTATTACGAAAAAGTGCAACGAGGGTTCTAAGAAGAACAAACGTCACGTCAGCGACTACTATTTGTATGATGAGCAAACAGGTATGCACTACCTGATAGAATTCAAAATCGGTGGCGATTTGGATAATAAAAAGTCTCGCTCGGAAAAAGAAGCACTTTTGGAGCAGTATTGCATCCTTGCAAACACATTAGGTTCGGAGGACAAGATAAAAATATATTTTGCAACTGCCTATAATCGCTATGGTGAGGGGCGTCCTTGGACGCAAGGACGTGTACTGCAATTCTTTGCCAAAGATGAACTGTTGATTAGTGCAGATTTCTGGAATTTGGTCTGCAAATCCGATAAAGGCTATGAAATAGTATTGGATGAGTATAGAAAATCCGCTTCGGTCATTGTGGATGCTCTGAACGACATAAAGGATACATACCTTCCAAACTAATGCTATCCTCGCAGCAGACATATCGTATAAACATCGGGGATAGCCATAATTTAATAAAGCAAATTCCTACTCATTCTGTAGATTTCATTCTTACAGATCCCCCGTACAATTTGGCTCAACATTCTACAGGCAATATCCCTTTGCCTGGGCGTAGTGCTATGAATAACGATTTGGCACCGTGGGATTTAATCGAATTCAAACCCGAAGAATGGATAGACGAGTTTATCCGCATTTTGAAACCGACGGGCAATTTGTTTATATTTACGTCTTATAACCAAATAGGCAAATGGTATGAATTGTTAGACAAACGGTTTGATGCAACCAATTTCCTGATATGGCATAAGACCAACCCTGCACCTAAAATTTTCAAAGCGGGTTTTCTCAATAGTTGCGAAATGGTTTATACGTGCTGGAATAAAAAACACACTTGGAATTTTATTTCGCAGGCGGAAATGCATAATTTCATAGAGAGTCCCATCTGTATGAAACCTGAACGCCTAAGCACTCCAAAACACCCTGCACAAAAGCCCGTTGCCATTTTGAAGAAACTTATTACCATTGCCAGCAATGAAGGCGATGTCGTTTTCGACCCGTTTATGGGCGTAGGTTCGAGTGGAGTAGCCGCTCTTATGACCAACAGAAAATTTATCGGTTTTGAAATAAACCCCGAATACTACAAAGCAGCAGAAATGAGAATAAAAGAGCAATCTTTGATGAAATCATTATTTGAGCAAGAGACGGTTGTCGAACAACAGAATTCTCCTGCCAATTCTCACTATACAGACTTGAAACCAATCATCAAATGGCCCGGCGGAAAAGAAAAGGAAATTCCGCATATCAGACGATATGCACCGGATTTCTTTGAGAACTATTACGAGCCTTTTGTAGGGGGGGGCTCTGTGTTTACCTCCTTTGATGCAAAGCGGTTGTTGATAAATGACAAGTCCGAAGAACTGATTTCTCTGTACCGTACCATCGCAACACAGAATGAGAATGTATTCTTATGGTTGGATGATATTATTCTGGCGTGGAATAATATGTTAGACTTTATGGCTGCTCATCGGGAACTTGTGGAGTGGTATCTCGAATTACGTAATGGCAACATTGATGAGGTTACAATCAAAGGACGATTGCATACATTCATTAAAAAGGAATGGAGTACTTTGCTGCAAGTTCTTCCGCCTACATTTGAATGGAAACTCAATCTGTACAAAAACGAATTGAGTAAGACTTTGATTCACAAAGTCCTACGTATGCATAAGATTGAGAGCGAAAAAGGCAAAATGCCTGAAACGGATATTTACGACAATATAGAAACGGCATTTATGGGAGCGTTGTATATGTATCTTCGCGGGCTATACAATGATAAAGAACTGATGCAGCAACAGCCTGCTTTGGCAACGGCTTTGTTTGTGTATTTGCGCAATTATGCCTATAGCGGGATGTTCCGCTATAATGCCAATGGTGAATTTAATGTACCGTATGGAGGAATTAGTTATAATCACAAACTGATGACCGGCAAAGTGGAGTATTACAAATCCGCTCCTTTACGGGAACATTTTGCAAAAACCACCATCTCAAATTTGGATTTTGAAGATTTCTTCCGCAAGTATCCACCTACGGAAAGAGATTTTATTTTTTTGGATCCGCCTTATGATACCGAGTTTTCAACGTATGCGCAAAATGAATTCGGCAAAGAAGACCAAATACGTTTAGCGCACTATTTATGCGAAGAATGCAAAGGTAAATGGCTGATGATTATCAAATATACCGATTTTATCTATTCGTTGTACAATAAGCCAGGTATCTATATTCAAAAATTCGACAAAAAGTACCTTGTCAGTTTTATGAACCGAAACGACAAAGATGTGGAACACCTAATAATCACCAACTACCAAAATAAGTACGATTGATAAAATATCAGAAAAAGTGTTTGGCTCTTATGTTTTGAGCAATCGGCGGCTACCAACCCGCCCAGAAGTGGCTGAAAGACCGCAAGACCCGCACTCTCTCCTTCGACGACCTCGCCCACTACACCCACATCATCCGTGTGCTCTTGGAAACCGACCGCCTCATGCGTGAAATAGACAAAGACGAATAGCAAACTACTAACATCGCAGATATGAATATTCAAGACCTCAATATCCCTACTTTGCAGCAGGATTTTGCACATGTGGATTCTATCATACAGGCTCACACCAATGCGGCTATTGCCAAAGTAAATACAGAGGCATTGCAAACCTATTGGGAAATAGGGGAATACATTTCGCAACAGATAAAAAGTGCTGCGTGGGGTGATAGTGTAGTAAGTGAATTGGCGGATTACTTGAAACGCCAAAATCCGAAACGCAGAGGATATGGGAAACGCAATCTATACAATATGGTGCGTTTTTATGAGACCTATTCTGCAAAACAATTCACCCAAGTAGTAAAACAATTGAACATCAACGAATTTGTGCAGTCGCAAACTGCACAAATAGCACCAATGGAAAATGTGCAATCTGGAATTGCACAAATCGGTGAAGAATTTGTGCAGTTGCCAACTGCACAAATATGCAAACCGTCCGTCCCTGCTATATTATACTTGACTTCTTTCACCAACCACATGGAAATCTTGCACAGGTGTAAAAGTACGGAAGAATCAGTTTTCTATATGCTCTATGCGGCTCATAATCATTTGAATGTGGTGGAACTGCGACGTTCCATTGCCAATCAAACGTACGAATCCATTATGAGCAAGGAGAAAATGATGTCGCCTGCTCTGTTGGAGCAATATCCCAATGCAGAGTATATGCTCAAAGACCATGTACTCCTTGACTTCATCAATATCAAACAACCGACAAAGGAGGCTCAACTGCAAACCTCTTTGCTGGATAATATGAAGCAATTTATCTTGGAGTTGGGCAAGGATGATTTCCTCTTTATTGATAAAGAGTATTCAATAAACGTTGGCAATAAGAAGAAACGTATTGATTTATTGTTCTATCATCGTACTTTGCAGTGCTTGGTGGCTGTAGAATTAAAAGTAGTGGATTATGAAGCGGAGTTTTCAAGTAAGATGGATATGTATTTGGAGGCATTGGACAGAGACTACAAACGTCCTAACGAAAATCCGTCTTTAGGCATTATTCTATGTCCATCGGCAGACCGTGCAGAAGTAGAGTATAGTATCAACCGCAGCATGAGCCCTACTATGGTGGCAGAGTACAGGCGTGTTTTAGTTCCCCGCGAGGTGGCTACGAAATCATTGTCAGAGTTTTGCGAGTTTTTGAAGACACAATATCGCAATTAAATTTGATTTGGCGGTGTAAATCACAGTCAACAGCATAAAATGCTGGTGTATAAATGAATTCTCACTTGCAAACAATGAAAAATATACTTTTGCTTATAGATGCGTATGCGATGATATATCGTGCGTATTATGCATTTATCCGCACGCCGCGGATGAACTCGCGGGGGGAGAACACCTCCGCCATATTCGGTTTTGTGGTTACATTAGACGACCTCTTGAAGCGTGTGAAGCCGACCCATGTTGGGGTGGCTTTTGACTCACACGGTCCTACGTTCCGCCACGAGGCATTTGAGCAGTACAAGGCGCAGCGGGAAGAGACACCAGAAGACATCCGGCGGGCAGTGCCGATAATAAAAGACATATTGACGGCAATGAATATCCCGATACTGGAGGTGCCGAGGTTCGAGGCGGACGATGTAATCGGCACGCTTGCCAAGAAAGGCGAACAGGCGGGTTTTGAGGTCTATATGGCGACGCCCGACAAGGACTACGGGCAACTTGTTTCCGACCATATATATATGTACCGCCCCCGACACACGGGCGGTTTCGAGAAGATGGGGCCGCAAGAGGTGTGTGCCAAATACGGATTAGAGAACCAGTTGCAGGTGATTGATTTGCTCGGACTGATGGGCGATGCAAGTGATAATATCCCCGGTTGCAAAGGCGTTGGGGAGAAAACCGCCGTGGCGTTGCTGCAACAGTTCGGCAATATAGACAACCTGCTGACGCATACCGACCAGTTGAAGGGTGCGCTCAAAACAAAGGTGGAGACACAGGCGGAGCAAATACGTTTCTCACGTTTCCTCGCCACTATCCGCACGGATGTGCCGATAGAGTTGGACACAGAGGCATTGCTTGCGCAGCAGCCCGATTGGGAGAAACTGACTCCGATTTATCAGCGGCTGGAGTTCAATTCGCTGCTGAAGAAACAAGGACCCTCTCCAACTCCCCCTTCAAAAGGGGAGGGGGCAGAGACGAGGAAGGTTGGAAAACAAAAGGCTGTAGAGCAGACTCTTGATTTGTTTGCAGATGAAAGACCTCCCCTACCCCCAGACTCCCCCGCCCCCCTCAAAGAGGGGGTACCTGCAGAGCATCCGTCAAGCCCCTCCTATGGAGGGGATGGGGAGGCATCCCGCATAGCCGCCTATCTGCTCAATCCGGAGGTGTCGTACAATCCCGATGTGCCGGTTGACTGGGCGGCACTAAAAGCCGACAAGGCACTATGGAAACTCTACAATGATGTGGAACTGCCGCTTGTACCCGTACTGCGCGAGATGGAGCAGGCGGGTGTGCGTATCAATGTAAACAAACTGTACGAAGCGGAGAAACAACTCACCGCCGAACTGACCGAGATAGAGAAACAGATCTATGCGCTTGCGGGCAAGGAGTTCAACATCAATTCGCCGCGGCAAGTGGGCGAACTGCTGTTTGACACCCTACAGTTGGACAGCAAAGCCAAGAAATCGAAGACGGGGCAATACACCACCTCGGAAGAGGTGCTGATCGGCCTGAAAGACAAGCATCCCATCGTTGGCAAGATACTTGATTACCGCGAACTAAAGAAACTGATTTCGACCTATATATCCACACTGCCGAGTTATATAGACCCGCGGGACGGAAAGATACATACGACATACAATCAGACGGTTACAGCAACGGGGCGTCTCTCGTCGTCGAACCCGAACCTGCAGAACCTGCCTATCCGTTCCGAGCGCGGAAAACTCATCAGGGAGGCGGTTATTCCAGATGATGGCTGCCTATTTCTCAGTGCGGACTACTCACAGATAGAACTGCGTCTGCTGGCACATTTCTCGGGCGACACCCATCTGGTGGAGGCGTTCCGCGAGGGGCAGGATATTCACGCTGCCACAGCGGCAAAGATTTTCAACATCCCTATTGAGCAGGTTACGAAAGACCAGCGCCGGCGGGCGAAGACGGCTAACTTCGGCATTATATATGGTATCTCGGCATTCGGTCTGTCGCAACAGTTGGATTGTCCGCGGAGCGAGGCAAAACAACTGATAGACGATTACTTTGCCGCTTTCCCCGGGGTGGTGCAATATATTGAGCAGCAGAAGGAACTGGCACGGCAACGGGGCTATGCCGAGACACTCTTCGGGCGCAAACGCTACCTGCCCGACATACTCTCGCACAACGCCACCGTGCGTTCATTTGCGGAGCGCAATGCCGTGAATGCGCCTATCCAAGGAACGGCCGCCGACATCATCAAGATAGCGATGGTGAGTATCCACCGCCGTTTGCACAGCGAAGGTATGCAGACGCAGATGATCATGCAAGTGCACGACGAACTGAACTTCAACGTACCTGTTGCCGAGGTGGAACGTGCCCGCACACTTGTGTTGGAGGAGATGCAGGGAGTGGTATCGCTGTCGGTGCCGCTGATTGCGGACTGCGGCGTAGGGAAAAACTGGCTGGAGGCGCACTAAACTAACGTGAGTTCGAAATAAAGGCTCCTATGCCGCAAGCGGCAAGAAATTCTAAGTAAATCGTTGCCTTTACATCCATAAATTGCCATAAATCTTATTCGCCTACGGCGGCAAAGTAAGACAATTTGCTTATATCGAACTGACGTTAAACTAAAGATTGATTTACACGAACTAAATTGCCAACTGCTGATAAGCAAAACCTATTTGTTTATCAGCAGTTTTTGTTTTTTGCCGTGTCTATGGTCAACAGTGTTCCGACCAGGACAGGGAGGGCGGTATTGATGACCCATATAAGAAGCACCGCCATAGCACAGGCGGGGGCGGAAGCCTGAGCAAAATGCCCGAAGACGTATATCGCCCACGAGCCACGGATACCGAAGTCGGCAGCGGGTATATTGGGTGAGACGGTTACAAGCAAATAGTAGATAGGCAGGGCGATGAACCACTGCGAGGCAGAGAGAGACACCCCACAGAAAAGAAGCGCGAGCCACATCTGGAGGCTGAAACAGAGGTACCGCAGCAGAGAGAGCCACAGGAGTCGCATAAACTCCGAGTAGCGCAAGCGAGCGAGCAAGTCAGCCGTTTGCGCTATGTGTTCATTACGCCACGGGATACGGGCAAGCAAGCGGAGAAGGTATGGCATAAGGAATAGCAGGAGAATGCATACCACAGCATACAGGAGGATTATCCACAACGATTGCGGTGTGTCGCCTGCAAAGAAAGGAAAGACGGCAGGCATCCCCAGCAGAACGATGACAATGGTAAGCGCCACACTGCCCACGAGTGCCATACCTATTGCGCTCACCCATCGGGACTTGTCTCGCAGCAGCAACACGCGTGCGGGGTAGTCGCCCGTGCGATAGGGGGTAACGAAAGCACCGACCATACCATAATAGACCTGCGCCTGTGCCTGGCGCATAGTCATCGGTTCGACCGAGCGCATCAGATACTGCCATTTGCGGGCTTCGAGCCACATATTGAGCGGCATCAACGCGGCACACAGGACAAGACACAGATACCGCCCCATCCGTGCCTCCGCAAACTGCGTCCACAAGGCGGCATAGCCATCGAAAACAATCAGCCGATAGAGCAGGTAGGCATATGCGCAGAGAGCCAGCGCAATGCGGAGAAGCCGTATGTAGGTCTGTTTTGCCAAAGATATTATTATATTGCGGTGCAAAGGTAGTGCTTTTTTGCGAAATAAGCAAAAGGGAGCAAAGGCGGCTGATAGTGGCGCGTGCTTCGCACAAAGCGGTGCTTTGCACCACTATGAGCCAAGAAGGGTATCCTATATCCGGCGTTTACCCATGAGTTGACACCAAGTTTTCCTATACGTATGATGTGGGATG
>ERZ808259.166-NODE-166-length-41939-cov-3.433602_pt1 | contig 41939 bp, 47 predicted proteins | sample MGYA00521279_ERZ808259 | MGnify/ENA primary metagenome ERZ808259 (study PRJEB31516, sample SAMN03275586) | gut metagenome | biome: mammalia-associated habitat; material: feces | host: Papio cynocephalus | place: Kenya | collected 2012-07-27 ...
GCCGCCGGAAACATTGTCGAGCTCGTCGTCTGCAAGCTCGCCCGTTTTGGAACTGAGCTGTTCGAAATAGGCTTTTGCGCTCTCTTCGGTCATTTCCATGCCGCTTTCCTTTGCAAGCGTCAGCAGCTCCTCGGCGGTTTTTGCCTGTTTTGCCTTCGCAATGAGGTCGTTGCTCAGCTCCATTGTTCTTCTCCTTGTCGATTATTTCCGGTTGGCCGGATGGAAGCACTCGCGGGGCTCCGCCGCCTCGGCCGCCTTCATGATCACCTCTAAGATCGTTGTCCAAAGGCTGCCGCTGATGGCATTGGGATCGACGCCCCAATACCGGCATCTGCAGCAGGTGCCTTTCACGCCAAAGGTCGAGGGTCCGTCCTCATAATGCCTGCACTTATAGCCGCAGGTCGTCTTAAGGCGTCCGCCGCTCGAATAGCAGCCGCCGCCGGAGACATTATCCAGCTCGTCGTCGCTCAGCTCGCCCGTCTGCGGGTGGAGCAGGTCAAAATACGTCTTGGCCTCGGCCTCCGTCAGCTCCATGCCGTTTTCCTTGGCAAGCGTCAGCAGTTCCTCGGCGGTTTTTGCCGCCTTTGCTCTGGTAAGCAGTTCCTGATCCATCTCCATTTGATGCTTCCTCTCTGACTATCGTCTTGCTGCGCGGGAACGGTGTCCGTTTCCGCCGCGCTCACTTTCTTTTTTTGTTCTTCGGGTGGACGCACAGGAGCGGCATACCGAATAGCTCAAGCCCGGACCAGTAGGTCTTGTCCCAATAGCGGCACGCGCCGCAGGTGCCGTTCACACCGTTTTTCGTGGTAGCAGGCTCGTAATACCCGCATCCGTAAGCGATGGTGGTCATAAGGCAGTCATCCCTGCCATAGCAAGCGCCGCCGGAGACATTATCCAGCTCGTCGTCGCTCAGCTCGCCCGTTTTCGGGTGGAGCAGGTCAAAATACATCTTTGTGCTCTCTGTGGTCAGCTCTGTGCCGTTTTCCTTGGCGAGTGCCAGCAGCTCCTCAGGGGTTTTCGCTTCTTTCGCCTTCGCAATGAGTTCCTTGTTCAGCTCCATGATGGTTCTCCTTTTCGTTATTTTTTTCTGCCGGAGTCGTTCAGGTCGCTTTTTTTGCTGAGATCATAGGAAAAATCGAGCCGCCTGCCGCCGCTCACCGCTTCAAGGGCCTCGTCGTTCAGCGGCTCCGCGTTGATCTCCTCCGGGGTGCTGTTCCGTTTTTCTTCCTGTTTCATGTTCTTCCTCCTTTAATTTATTTGATTGGAGCCTCAAAACACTCCCGAAGCGTTTTGAGGGCATTGCTGTGCAGTATCTTGACGTAGGCGTAGGATACATTGAGCTTTGCCGCCGTGTCCTTCAGCGACAGCCCCTTGCCGTACCGCAGGACGATCAGGGCGCGCGAGCGTTCGTCCAATTGGTTCAGGGCTTCGCCGAGCGCCTGAAGGGATTCCCTTTGCAGCAGGCCGTCATCTACGCCGGCTGCGTCGGGCAGATCGTCCGGCAGCTCCGCGCCGGGGCGATGGGTGCGGAAATAGTCGATGACCGTATTCCGGGTGATGGTGTAGAGCCATGTGGAGACTGAGGCGCGGCCCGCGTCAAAGGTCTGGTACTTTTCATACGCCTTCAGGAAAACATCGCTGACGAGATCCTCCGCGTCGTGCCGGTTTGCGACCTTGCCGAACACATAGCCACGGACCTTTTCGGAATACGCCGTGTACAGCGCTTCTCTTTCTTCCGTCCGATTCATACCGCGCCGTCCTCATGTGTTCCGTGCCGTTTGATGTGCTTCGCCTCTCCCGCGGCGCTCACCTGTTCGAGATCGTCGTCCGACAGCTCCGCGCAGTATTCGCTCTCGGCCTCGTCGAGCAGCGCCTCCAGCTCCGGCTCGTGCTCGAAGCGTTGGTAATCGAAGAGCAGGGAGAGCGTTTTTTCATTCAGACCGGAGGCGCCTCCGGACCATTTCACTTTTTTGTGTTCCATTTCTTTCTCCTTTGCTTCTTGATACGAACCGGAACCGAAAAGGGCTAATGCATCCGGAAAATTTTCTCAAAAAATCTTTCGCGCGGCGTGTAGCGCCGTTACAAAGCGGCGTCCGGTACGTCGTCCAGTCTTTGGCGGGCCACCAGCTCGGCAAAGAAGCCGTCCGCGGCGATCAGCTCGTCGTAGGTCCCGTCCTCGACGATTTTTCCGCGGTCGAGCACGAGGATGCGGTCGCATTGCTTGATGGTGGACAGGCGGTGGGCGATGACGATGCGGGTACACTTCAGCTGGTCCAGCGACTCCGACACCTTTTTCTGAGTGATGTTGTCCAGCGCGCTCGTCGCCTCGTCGAACATCAAAATCTTGGGCTTCGGCGCGATGGCGCGGGCGATCATCAGCCGCTGGCGCTGCCCGCCGGATATGCCGCCCGAGCCCTCCGATATGACCGTATTCATGCCCATGGGCATCCTGCGGATATCCTCGGCAATGCCGGTCAGCTCCGCTGCCTCCCATGCGTCCTGCTGCGACAGCCACGGCGCGGAGATCACGATGTTGGAATAAATGTCGCCCTGAAACAGCTTCCCGTTCTGCATCACAACGCCGATGCGGCGGCGCAGGGAGCGCAGGTCGATCCGCTCCAGATCCTTGCCGTCGTAGTAAATGGCGCCCTTCTGCGGCTTTTCAAAGCCTAAAAGCAGACGCAGCAGCGTGGATTTCCCGCAGCCGGTCCTGCCGACGATGGCAACATACTGCCCCGGGCGGATCTTGAGCGAAAGATCGTCGAGGATCAGCGGCATATTTTCGTTGTACCGGAAAGAGACATTGTTCAGCTCAATGCCGCCGGACAGCCGCTCAATCACCTGCTTGCCGTCCGAAACCTCGGGGACCGCGTCAAAAAACGGCTGGACCATCGTGAGAATGGGCTTGATCTGCGCCGCGCTCAGCGCGATCCCGGCGAGCGACAGAAACGCGCCGGAGACCATGCCGTAGGCCGTGTTGAACGCGTAGTAATCGGCCACGGACAAACCGGCTTTCACCGCCATATAATACATGATGAGCGTTCCCGTGAGGCTGATGGCAAGGCTGATGACGGAATTGAGCTTCAGGAACATCGGCGGATCGTACATCATTTTTGCGCTCTGTGCGTAGAGGTTGCCCCATCTCGCAAAGGCGCGCTTCTCCGCGCCTGCCAGCTTGATCTTCTGTATCCCCGTGATCAGCGCGTAGGTCATACCGCTCTCCCGTCCGGAGAGCGTCATCTGCTCTGTGCTGATCTTCATTTGCGCAAGGGAGGAGACCACCGAGAAAACGACCGTGACGAGCAGGATCGCCAGCGCCGGTGCGACGAGCGTCGGCGCATAGGCAAAGATCTGCGATATGTATATAAGGGAGAACAGCGAGGTCAGTCCGGTCGATAAGACCGTTGATACGAGCATCCGGCACAGCGGGCCGACCTGCGCCGCGCGGCTGGAGAGCTCGCCCGCACTGTACTGTTTGAAGAAATCCGCCGGCAGCGACATGACGCGCATCATGGTCGCCGCCTCGACCGATAGATTCAGCTTTGTTTCGATCCGCGCCGTAAGCATACTTTTTACCGCAGAGAGAAGCAGCGTGCTGACGGAGACGCAGACGGTAAAGGCGGCAAGCGCGAGAAGGATGCGCGTATTCCCGGAGGGCAGCACGCGATCAAACAGCAGTCGGCTGAGCATCGGGGAGAGCAGCCCCACGAGCGACACGGCAAGCGTTGCCAGCACGATCAAAACGAAATCGGAGACGGAAAGGGTCTGCACAATGTAGGCCGAGAGCGAAGCGATGCTGAGCTTCTTGAGGGGAAATGGCTTATAAAACGCGATCGCCTCGTCGTCAAACAGGTGTTGATTTTTGCGCGTGATGCGCCGCGCCTTTCCGGTCTCATAGTCAAAGAAGCTGTAGCCGGAAAGACCGGAAGGAATGAGCGCCACGACCCGCCCGCTTTCCGACAGGGTGCCAAGCATCGCGCCCACGGCATCGCGGTACCAGCCGTCCTCCAGCTTCACCGTGCGCCGCATGATGCCATACGGGCGCATCAGGAACTCAAGCTGCTCGTTCACATCCTTGACGCTGTCGGGGACCTCCCGGCTCTTCACATGGTAGTATTTCAATATTTCGTCGATCGCGTCCTTGGTAACGGCGCGATCGTTGGTGAACGCCGCCTCGAACCGCTTTCCCATCACGGCAGACGCCATGTTCGCAAAGGCCTCGGAAAACGCGTCGTCGTCGTATTGCTTACGCTCTTTTATCTGTTCGTCAAACCAACCCATCGTGTCGTCACCTCCTATTCGTTGGACACCAGGCGCGTATAGGCGCCGCCGTTTTTCATCAGCTCCTCGTGCGTTCCGCGCTCCACGACATTGCCCTGCTCCATCACGATGATCTCATCACAGTCGCGTATGGTGGACAAACGGTGCGCCACCACGATGCAGGTGATGCCGCGGTCCTTGATGGAGCGAACAACGTCGTATTCCGTTTTCGCGTCCAGCGCGCTCGTCGCCTCGTCCAGAAGGATGATCGTGGGGTCCTGCGCAAGCACGCGGGCGATCTCCATGCGCTGGCGCTGCCCGCCGGAGAGGTCCTTGCCGCCCTCGGTCAGCTTATACTGATAGCCGCCCTCGCGCCGCATGATGTCCTCGTGCAGCTGGGCATCCCGCGCCGCCATGATCATCTCGAAGTCCTCGATGGAGTTATCCCACATTTTTATGTTGTTTGCGATGGTATCCTCAAAGAGAATAATATCCTGATCCACCACGGCGAGAGAGCCGGTAAACACGCAGCGGTCGATCTGCGAGATCGGCTTTCCGTCAAACAGGATCTCGCCGCTCCACGGCTTATAAAGGCCGGAGATCAGCTTGGAGATCGTGGATTTTCCGCAGCCCGAAGCGCCGACGAACGCTACGCGGTCCCCTGGCTTAAGCGTCAGGTTGAAATCCCGGATCAGCGGCTCGGCCAGGCGCGAATAGCCAAAGGTGACATTTTTGAGCTCGATGCTGCCGGACAGCTTGCCGTATTCCGTGCTCTCATCGCCGCCGTCTTCCGCAAAAATGTCGTCGTCGGGATAGCGCATCACGTCCTCGATCCGCTCCATATCGGTGCGCATTTCCTGCAGCGTCTGTCCTGCCGAAATGAGCGTCGTTGCGGGGGAGAGGAAAGAGGACAAAAAGCCCTGAAACGCCATGATCATGCCGACGGTAAAGCTGCCCTGCATCGCGAGGAACACGCCCGTCATCAGGACCGCGGTGCTGCAGACCGAGCTGACAAGCGCCGGCAGCAGTCCGAGGAGCTGGTTCATGCGCTGGAAGCGGACCTGACTGGTATTGACGCTCGCCTGGTAGCCGGCCCACTTTTCAAAAAAGCCGTTCTCCGCGCCGCTCGCCTTGATCGTTTCGATCATCTCGATGCCAGCGACGGTCGTTCCGGCGAGCTTGCCCGCGTCGCGCATCTGCACGCGGGTGAGGTTGATCCGCTTTTTTGAAATGACGCTGGAAAGGACCAGATTGGCGAGGATCGAAGCAAGCCCGATGAGCGTGAGGAGCACGCTGTAGCGGAGCATCACGACCAGATAGAACACCATCATGGCGGCGTTCAGGGCAAGCGGCGCGAGCGTGCCGACCAGCTGCTCCGCGATCATTGCGTTTGCGCTCTGCCGGCCCTGAATATCTCCCGCCATACGCTGCGAGAAAAACGCCATCGGCATGTGCAGGACCTTCCACAGGAAGGTGGTATTTCCCACCATCGCGAGCTTTCCGTTGATCCGAAGGGAATAGACCGCCTGGATCCACGCGACGATGAGCTGAAGCACGCTGATGCCCGCGAGCGCAAGCGTGAACGGCGTCAGCCATTCCGGGTTCTCGCCGGTCAGCAGCCGGTCGAGAAAAATACGGGAAAACGCGGGCGTCACAATGCCGAGCAGCGACGAAATGACCGTGGTCAGCGTTACAAAAGCGATCGCGGTCCCCGCGCCGGCCAGCCGCTTTTTCGCGTATTGCAGCATGGACTGCGGCTTTCCCTCGGGAACAAAGCCTTCGGCGGGCTCGAAGAACAGGCAGATGCCGGTGAAGGAGTCGTCAAAGGTCTGCATCGGGACGGAATAGGTCCCCTTTGCGGGGTCGTTGAGCACCGCCTTGTTGCCCCGAAAGCCGTTGAGCACGACAAAGTGGTTGAAGTTCCAATGAATGATGCAGGGGAATTTTCCGTTCGCTTTCAGGCCCTCCGGCTCATACCGGTAGCCCTTTGCGGTAAGACCGTAGCTGCGCGCGGCGCGAAGAATGTTGCGCGCGTTCGAGCCGTCCCGCGAAACGCCGCAGTCCAGACGCACCTGCTCGAGCGGGACCCACTTTTCATAGTAGGCAAGGATCATCGCAAGACTTGCGGCGCCGCATTCCAACGCCTCCATCTGCATGACAACGGGCACCTTGGCGACGCCCGCCGTGATCGGCGATTTGATCTTTTGTGCTGCTTTCATCTTCGCGCACCTCAGTTCAGGACGAAATCAAGGGGCCTGACGCGCTCGATAATAACGGATACGGTATAAACGCCGTCCTTGAGATTGGGGGTTTCCGCCGACAGGGCGTGCACCCAGTCGCCCGCGGAGAGCCCGATGAGATGGAGCAGATACGGGTCGGTGCTCTCGTCGAGCCGGGTGGGCGTGCCCGCCGCATCGGATGCGGCTGCGTACTCGGCTTCGCCGACCGAGAGGATGGCCTCGCCGTCTAATCTGGCGAAATCACTCTCGCTCAAAAAGACCGTCAAGCGTCCGTTTTCGCAGACGCCGCCTGTTTGTACGGCGGTATCGAGATGCCCGAACGCGCCCCATATGCAAACGCCGAGCAGAAGCACAATGACCGCCGCGAGGATCATCCATACGCTTGGATTGGAAACACGGATATAATCGTTCATCTGCTCCGGCGATGTGATCTTTTCCATGCTTTTTTGACGAAAGACCGAATGATTCATAGCTCCGCACCCCTTGCTTAAAATAAATACAGGCTAACAATAGTGTATCACATTGCGCGGTAAAGGCAAGAAAATCCACGCAATTCGGATATATATTTTTAATCGTATCCGACCCGGCCATCGCAGACAGTCTGCTTTGAGCATCCGAGTGTTGAGAAACTCCGCATAGGAAGCGGAACTGTTCGGCACTATGGGACATACACTGCGGTTCTATACGGACCGCGGACTTTTGCCTATTCCGCCGACTTTGTGCTTGGGAGAGGGTAGACCTTTTGCGCAAAACGGAGAGAAGAAAAAATTTTGCAAAAAGGGGCTTGACAATGCAAGCGCGCGTGCTATAATACGCTACAACAAGTTAAAGCAGTAAAAACCAATGACGGAGAGAAGTAGCCGGCGCAGGCAAGTCTTCAGAGAGTCCCGGGTGGTGTGATCGGGGCGGCGGACGGTCGGTGAATGGACTTCGGAGGGCGGATCAAAAGGCGAAAGCCGAGTAGAGACCGACGGGTATCCCACCCGTTATCCATCGGGGCGCGTATGATGGTGCGCGTAAGCGAGCGGGCGTTTGATAACGTCAATTTGGGTGGTATCGCAGAAGTTCAACGACTTTTGTCCCATGTAGGTGGGATGAAGGTCTTTTTCTTTTTCCCCGCTCTGTTCCGGCAAGACAGAGCTTCATCTGCCGCCCAAAATCAAATATATTGGAGGAAAACCAAAATGAAAAACAACATGATGAAGAAGCTCCTGACCCTCGTTCTTGCCGGCGCGATGACGCTGTCCCTCGCCGCCTGCGGCGCAAAGGACACCCCGTCGGCCGACCAGCCGGACAACAGCGCGGAGGAGGCCAAGACCTACAAGGTGGCTGTGATCAAGCAGCTCGACCACGCCTCCCTCGACGAGATCACGAACGCCGTCACCGCCGAGCTGGACAAAATTGCCGCCGACAACGGCGTGACCATCGAGTATGAGGTCACCTCCGGCCAGGGCGATCAGACCATCCTCAAGCAGCTGAGCGATCAGGCCATCGCCGACGGCGTGAACGCCATCATTCCCATCGCTACCACCGCCGCGCAGATCGCCGCCCTCTCCGCCGAGGAGACCAAGACGCCGGTCGTCTACGCCGCCATCTCCGACCCCGAGACCGCCAAGCTCACCGGCATCGACTACGTTACCGGCACGAGCGACGCGCTCAACACTGATTTCATTATGGATATGATGTTCGCCCAGAATCCGAACGTCGCCAAGGTCGGCCTGCTCTACTCCCTCAATGAGCCGAACTCCACCAAGCCTATCGCGGACGCCAAGGCCTACCTTGATGCCAAGGGCATCGAGTACGTCGAGCAGACCGCGAACACCAACGACGAGGTCGTCGCCGCCGCCTCCGCGCTCATCGCCGCCGGTGTGGACGCCGTGTTCACCCCGACCGACAACGTGATCATGGCCGCTGAAATGGCCATCGCCGAGGACCTTGCCGTCAACGGCATCCCGCACTATACCGGCGCAGACTCCTTTGTCCGCAACGGTGCCTACGCCACCTGCGGCGTGAACTACACCGACCTCGGCGCCAAGACCGCCGACCTCGCCTACAAGGCCATCACCGAGGGCATGGACGGTATGGAGGACTACTACCTCATGGACGGCGGCATCATCACCGTCAACACCGATACCGCGGCTATGATCGGCAAGCAGGCCGAGTATTCCTGCTTCGACAGCATGGGCACCGTCGTGGAAGTGACCACCACCAAGGACTGAACCGAAACAACAACGCGGAAGCCCTCCGGCGAAGGTCGGAGGGCCGAAGCCTGAAAGGAGAGCGACCCCATGCTCATCATCACGCAGACCGCCCTGGAGCTGGGCTTTTTGTACGCGCCGGTCGCGCTGGCGCTGTTCCTGAGCTACCGCATCCTTGACATTGCCGACCTCACGACGGACGGCTGCTTTGTCCTCGGCGCGGCGGTGTCCGTCAGCCTGACGGCGGCGGGGCACCCGTTCCTCGCCATTCCCGCGGCGATGCTCGCGGGCGCGTGCGCGGGACTCATCACCGCCTTTTTGCAGACGCACCTCGGCGTGCCGAGCATCCTCGCCGGCATCGTGACGAACACCGGCCTTTACACCGTGAACCTGATGGCGATGGGATGGAAGGCCAACCAGAGCCTGCTCGGCTCCGACACCGTGTTCACGCTGGCGCGCGACGCCGGCATCGGTGGAACGTGGTATGAGCTGCTGCTTGCGGTCATCGTTACCGGACTTGCGGCGGTGCTGCTGCGCCTGTTCCTCGGCACACACCTCGGCCTGTCGCTCCGCGCGACGGGCGATAATCCCGATATGGTGCGCGCGTCCTCGCTGAATCCCGCGTTCACCATCTCCGTCGGTCTCTGCCTTGCCAATGCCATGACCGGTCTTGCCGGCGCGATGGTGGGCCAGTATCAGAAGACCGTGGACATCAACTCCGGCACCGGCATCGTCGTCATCGGCCTTGCCTGCCTCATCATCGGCGAAACGGTGCTCGGCCGCCGCAGCATGACGCGCGGCGTGCTCGCCGCGCTCGTCGGCTCGCTGATCTACCGCTTCATCTACGCGGTCGTGTTCTACACGAAGATCGTGCCGGTGGAGTGCCTGAAGCTGCTCACGGCGATCATTGTGGCGCTGGCCATCGCCGCGCCGAGCATCCGGAGGTGGGCGGCGTTCCAGCGCCGCAAGGCCGCGGCAAAAGGGAAGGGAGGCAACTGACATGCTGGACATTCAACACATCTCCAAGACCTTCAACGTCGGAACGGTGAACGAAAAGCGCGCCGTCACCGACCTGTCGCTCCATTTGGACAAGGGCGATTTCGTCACCGTTATCGGCTCGAACGGCGCGGGCAAGTCCACGCTCTTCAACGCCATCGCGGGCAGCTTTTATGTGGACGAGGGACGCATCCTGCTGAATGGCAAGGATATTACCTTTACACGAGAGCATGACCGCAGCCGCGTCATCGGGCGGCTGTTTCAGGACCCGCTGCGCGGCACCGCGCCGCACATGACCATTGAGGAAAACCTCGCCCTCGCGTACCTGCGCGCGGCGCACGGCAATCCCTTCAGCCGCATCACGGCGAAGGACCGCGAGCTTTTCCACGCCCAGCTCGCGCAGCTCGACATGGGGCTGGAGGACCGTTTGGGACAGCCCGTCGGCCTGCTCTCGGGCGGTCAGCGGCAGGCGCTGACGCTTTTGATGGCGACGATGGTGCCACCGGAGCTTCTGCTGCTCGACGAGCACACGGCGGCGCTCGACCCGGGCACGGCGGAAAAGGTGCTTGCGCTTACGCAGAGCATTGTGGCGGAGCATCACATCACCTGCCTGATGGTGACGCACAACATGGCGCAGGCTCTCGCGCTCGGCAACCGCACGCTGATGATGGCGGACGGCGGCATCGTGCTCGACGTCGCGGGCGCGGAACGCGCCGGCATGACGGTGGAGGGCCTCATCGAGCGCTTCCGCGCGGGCACGGGCAGGACGCTCGACAACGACCGTATGCTCCTTTCCGAATGAAGCCCCGCGGACCGGCCCTCCGGTGCGCTGACGGCAGAACAGATTCTCTTTTTAAGATGCGACAAAGCGGCAGAGCTTGAAGCGCCCTATGTGATAAAGAACATTTTTCTTTGGCTGAAACAGCATGGTACGAAAGTATCGTGCTGTTCCTTTTTTGAGCCTTATGACGTGGAAATATTCCCCGATTCAACCTTTATATTCTATTTTTGTAAAAATATTGACAAAACGCTTCAGCTTAATGTATGATTAAACTGTTTTTTGAGAAAAGGATTTGGCGGACGGGATGACAAGCATCGTAGCCTGCGCGGAGAGCGTGCGGGAGCTTATCACCGGAGCGGACCGGGAGATGTATCTGACAAAGGAAAGAAAAAACGGGCGGACACATGACCGCGGAAAGGAAAACGCAGACGGATATTTGACCGTTTGCGCGTATGCAATATGGAGAACAGGCTGGAGCGGCTGTGGAGCCGATTCGCAGAGGGAAATATGCTGCGGCGGCTGATCGAGGAACGCTTCGACGGCGTGTTTCTGATCGACTGTGCCACGGGCGAGATCCGGGAGCTGGGAGAGAAATTCTCCACCGAGCTGCGCGCCGGGAGGAGCACCATGGACGGCGTGCCCTATGACCGGCAGCTGCGTGCCGCCATGGAATGTCACGCGGCGGAGGATGACCAGGAGATGCTGGTGCGTATGCTGTGCCTGGACAGCGTCCGACAGGCATTGGAGCAGCAGGAGACCTACGTTGTGACCGTGGATACCTGGCGCGAGAGCGAGGAAAGCGTATTCTGCAAGCGGTTTGTGTTCCACTATCTGGATGAGACGCGGGCGATGATCGCCGTGACCTGCGAGGACACCACCGTTGGCCTGCACAACGAGACCGACGAGCTGACGGGCATTATGAACGCCGTTGGCTTCCACCGGCGGGTGCAGGAGTGGATCGACAGGCATCCGGGAAAGAAGTTCCGTATCCAGCGGTACAACGTGGACCGCTTCCGGGACATCAACGGCCTGCATGGCAGGGAGGTCGGAGACAAGCTGCTGCGCGATCTGGCGCGGCACATGCGCCGCTTCGACCGGGGAGAGGACTGCTTCTCCGCGCATCTGAGCGCGGATCACTTTGCCCGCTTCTGCGCGGAGGGCACCATGACCATGCAGGAGTGCTATGACAATTTTAACTCCTGCTTCGCCGACTACGACCTGTCCATCGCCATTACGCTGCACATCGGCGTATACGACCTGTGCGAAACGGATTGCGATGCTTCCACCATGAGCTACAAGGCTCTGCTGGCGCTGCAGTCCATCAAGGGCAGCCAGGCGCAGCGCATTGCCTACTACGAAAAGGGCATGATGGATGAGGAGCGGAAGAAGGGCGAGCTGCTGCGCGATCTGGACGACGCTATCAGCAACGGGGAGTTCGAGGTGTGGTTCCAGCCGCAGGTGGACTTTGCCGGACGGGAGCTGGTGGGCGCGGAGGCTTTGGTGCGCTGGCGGCATCCTACACGGGGACTGCTGATGCCGGGAACGTTCGTGCCTCTGCTGGAGCAGAGCGGCTGCATCCACCGCCTGGACTGGTATATGCTGGAGCAGTGCTGCCGGTACATCCGCCGATGGCAGAACGATATGCCGGGACGGCACATCACCGTATCGGTGAACCTGTCGCGGGAGGATCTGGACAGGCCGAATCTGTGCGATAAGATCGACGGTATGCTGGCGCGGTACGGCATTGGTCGGGATGTACTGCATCTTGAGGTGACGGAGAGCGCCTATGTGGAGGACACCCTGCGGGTCATGAAGGCGGTGGAGGAGCTGCGCGGACGCGGGTTCATTGTGGAGATGGACGACTTCGGGAGCGGCTATTCCTCGCTGAACGCGCTCAAGGACATTGACATCGACAAGCTGAAGCTGGATATGCGCTTTTTATCCGGAGAGAGCAGCGAGAAGGGGCACATCATCGTCCAGTTTATCATCGGCATGGCGCAGGCGCTGCATCTGCCCATCATTGCCGAAGGCGTGGAGACACGGGAGCAGGCGGAGATGCTGCAGGAGCTCGGCTGCCGGGAAATGCAGGGATACTATTTCAGCAAGCCCGTACCGGCAGAGGTGTACGAGCAGATGCTGCGGGGCATAACGAAGATCGGGACCCTGTAATATTTTTGATTTCAACCGAAAAGAGCAAAACCGGAGCGATCCGGTGACGCAAAGCTAAAGGGGCTGTCCTCAAGGCGAGTCAGCCAGCCAGTTGCCGAAGTGTGCGTTTTGAAGCACGCCTCGGCTTTTTTGCTTTTCGTCCCGGCTCGGCGCCGATCCAAATCTGTGTGAGAGGAGTCCGGCTATGGATAAGAATGGAAAAAAGGAAATACGGATCAGCGGCAGCCCTGAGCAAGGCCGTCCGGAAGCGGGGCTTGGCGCAGGGGAGCCTGCGGACGAGCTGGAGATCATGGCGCGGGAGCTGGCAGACCGTATCGACCAGGCCGTGCCGCTCAGCGGGACAGAAAAGGAGGAGCTTCTCAGCCACCTGCTGATGGGCAGCCGCCAGATCTATACCGACTCCGTCACCGATATCTGCAACCGCCGCTACTACGATGACCGCCTGTGTGATCTGGAGGGCGAGTTTGCCTGCGCCATGATCGACATGGATAACTTCAAGTGCATCAACGACTATTTCGGCCATCAGGCGGGCGACGCGGCATTGTACCTAACGGCGCAGGCCATCCGGTCGGAGATCCGTGCCGACGACGAGCTGGTGCGCTACGGCGGAGATGAATTTTTCCTTATTTTCCGCAATATGCCGCAGGATCACTTTGAGCAGAAGCTGCTGGAGATCCACCGTGAGATAGACGGCATCCGCATCCCGGAATATCCGAGACTGCGGATCAGCGCAAGCATTGGCGGTGCGTACGGCAGCGGAAGGATCGCGCAGCTGCTGCATAAGGCAGATCTTGCCATGTATCAGGCCAAGGCTACGCAGAGCCGTGTGATGCTCTATGACGGATCCGATGGGGAGGCAGAGGCGGCGGAGGAGCATCCGGCCGTGCGGCTGCCGGGAACGGAGGAGCCGGGCAGCGAGGCCGCGTGGTATCATGACCGCGGCACATTCCATGAAAAGACACAGGAGATCGTCGATGCGCTGCGAAACGGCGAATTTGAGCCGTGGTTCCAGCCGCAGTACAACCATGCGACCGGCAATGTGGTCGGCGCGGAGGCGTTGGCGCGCTGGAAGAAAGGAAATGTATGGGTCCCGCCCGCGGAGTTTATCCCGATGCTGGAGCAGAGCGGATCGGTCTATCAGCTGGACCGGTATATCTGGGAGCAGGTCTGCATCCTCCTGCGCCGTTGGCTCGACGAGGGGCGTGAGCCGCTGCCGGTTTCCGTCAATGTTTCCCGCCGCGACATCATGCACGACGATTTTATCGAGGCGCTGACGGGACTTGTGGAAAAATACCGCATACCGCTGCCGCTTTTTCCGCTGGAAATTACGGAATCCGCCTTTGCGGATTCCACGCAGCAGGTCATCCGGAAGATCAATGAGCTGATCGAGCTGGGCTTCACCGTCGAGATCGATGATTTCGGCAGCGGATACTCCACCCTCAACTCGCTCAAGGATGTTCCGGCCAGGGTCCTCAAGCTCGATATGCACTTTTTTGAATACACGGGGAATTCGGATCGCGCGGGGATCATTGTCGAGTCCGTTGTCCGCATGGCAAAATGGCTCGGCATGAACATCATCGCCGAGGGCGTGGAAAATGAAGAACAGGCCGACTTCCTCAAATCCCTTGGCTGCTACTATATCCAGGGCTATTATTACGCGCGTCCCATGCCGCGAAGCGACTACGAGGCGCTGCTTGACCGGCGCGGCAAGGAGCCGGAGCTGCACCGGCTCAAGCGAGTGGCAGAATTGGAGAACAGCCGCTTTTGGGACCCCGCTTCCATGGAAACGCTGATTTTCAACAGCTACGTCGGCGGCGCCTGCATTTTTGAGCTCCACGACGGAGAGACCGAGCTGCTGCGGATCAACGACCGCTATGTGCAGCAGTTCGGCGGTGTGATGGAGCCGGATGGCGATGCGAAAAGGCTCGGCATCATGCAGTATCTGGACGAGAATGACCGGGAAGAGCTTATGGGCGCCATCAAGCGAGCAATGGACAGCGGCGAGGAGGCCTCCTGCGAGGTCAGGGCCACGCGCGGGAAGCATGCGGAATTCCTTCGCATTTCCGTGCGCATCATCGCGCGCACCAAGGATCGTGCACTTGGCTACAGTATGGTCATGAACATGACCGAGCAGCGCGAGGCGGAAAGGAAAGAACGCAACGCCTCCCGCCAGCTTCGCTCGATCATGGACAGCGTGAACGGCGGCGTGACCGCAACGGTGTTCCGCAGTCCGACGGACATTGAAATGATCTTTACCAACGACGGCTTTTTCAAGCTGCACGGCTACACACGGGAGCAGTACGACGCGGAGGTCGGCTTCATCAACGATCTGATCTACCCCGAGGACCGCGAATGGACCGGCGCCCTTGTGGAGAATATCGTCCGCGACCATGCGACAAGAACGTATGAGCTTCGCGCCGTCAAGCGCGACGGGAGCGTGATATGGGTGCGGATGACGAATTCCGTCATTGCGCTCGAAGGCGTGGGTGAGAACGTCCTGCTCGGTATCGAGACCGACGTCACCGAGGAGCACCTGGCGCGGCAGAGACGGAAGGAAGCGAACGAGCAGCTCCGCTTCTTGAACGAGGCCGCCCATGAACTCCTTGCGCAGTCGGACAGCGAAGGGCCGATCCGACAGACGCTTCAGCGGTTTATGGGATATTTTAGAGGCGACCGCGCCTATGTGGTCGAGCTGGACGACGACAGACAGATAATGAACAACACCTACGAGGTCTGTGCGGATGGCGTGAGAAGTGAGATAGCCAATCTCCAGAACGTTCCGTTCCGCCTGCTGCCGGTGTGGTTTGAGACGCTGAAAAAGAATGAGCAGGTGGTGATCGACTCCGTTGAGGCGTTGGGCGACGATCAGCGGGAGCTGCGCGCTCTGCTGCTGACGCAGGATATTCACAGCATTTTTGTCACGCCGCTGCTATACGAAGGAAAGCTCATCGGCTATGCGGGCGTGGACAATCCGAGGCAGTCCGTCGATCACCGCGTCCGTCTCTCTGCGCTGGGGGATTACATCACCGCGCTGCTCGTGCGGCGTAATCTGAGCGCAGGCTTGGGCAGCGAGCGGAAGATGTTCTTTGAGATGATGAATGACATAACGGACGGCTTCGTTCGGCTCAAGGTCGGTGTGGACGGAAGGTTTGTGCTGGACTTCATTAACGACAGTATGTGCCGCTTCCTGCGTTCGGATCGCGAAACGCTCCGATCCATCTATGCCGACGATACGCTTTCGTGTATCCATCCCGACGACCGCCGACTGGCGGTGGAGAATATCCGCCGGTGCATTGAAGCGGACGGCCTGACCGGAAAGCGCGTTCGCTACCGTCTGCTCCGCGGCGATGGGACCTATGTTTCCATCACCCTTTCCGGACATGAGAGCCGCGATGAGCAGGGCCGCCGCTCCCTGAACCTGTTCTACTATCTTGACACGGCGGAGGATGTGTAAATGAATGGCCGCTTATCCTAAATTTTCTGCTGCTTACAATAACGAAAACGCTATCCTAACATGATCGATGCCCGGACAAGCTTTGAAGATTCAGGTTTGTCCGGGTATCGTTTACATTAGCGGCGGCGCTATGTCTCCCGCATCGAAAAGCGGGCGCTGGAAAAGCTCGAAGAAGCCATCGGCGAGCGCGGCTGACCCCTTGCAATTCCACGCCGCAGCGGGTATAATACGACTGAAAAATTTGCCGGTGGGGAGGACTGTTCCATGTACTATATCGGCATTGACCTTGGCGGAACGAATATCAAGGGCGCACTTGTGAGCGAAACGGGCGAGATCGCGCGGGAGGTAAGCCGTCCCACGCGCGCCGAGCTGGGCGCAGAGGCGGTCTGCGACGGCATCGCCGCGGTCATCGCGGCACTCTCGTCCGGCGTGGACAGGGCTTCGCTCGGCGGCGTCGGGCTCGGCTGTCCGGGAACGGTGGACGACGAGACCGGCCGCGTGCTCTATGCGAACAACCTCGGCTGGAAGAGCTTCGACCTGCGCGCGGCGGTCAAGTCGCGCACGGACTTTGACCTGCGCATCGGCAACGACGCGAACGTGGCCGCGCTGGCGGAGGCGCTGGTCGGCTGCGCCAAAGGAGCGCAGAGCGCCGTGATCGTCACGCTCGGCACGGGCGTCGGCGGCGGCGTGGTGCTGGACGGCAAAATGCTTACGGGCTACACCGGCGCGGCGAGCGAGCTGGGCCACATGGTCATCCGCGCGGGCGGAAAGCCGTGCGCCTGCGGGCGGCGCGGCTGCTATGAGGCCTATGCCAGCGCGACCGCGCTCATCCGCGAGACAAAGCGCGCGATGGCCGCGCATCCCGGGAGCCGGATGCACGCCGCTGCCGAGGAGAACGGCGCGGTGGACGGACGCACGGCGTTCATCGCGGCGCAGCGCGGCGATGCCGCCGCGCTGGCGGTGGTGGACCGCTATCTGGACGACCTCGCCTGCGGTGTCGCCAACATCGTCAACATCTTTTTCCCGGAGGTCATCGCGCTCTCCGGCGGCGTGGCCAATCAGGGCGACGCGCTGCTTGTCCCGCTGCGGGAGCGGGTGCGGGCGCTGAGCTACGGCTCACGCTATGCCGCGCGTCACACGCGCATCGAGCTCTGCACGCTCGGCTACCGCGCAGGCGTGATCGGCGCGGCGATGCTGGCGAAGCAGAGCTGAAAGGAAGAACAGAACAATGGTAAGGAGGGCAGCCGCCGCGGCGGCTGCCCTCCTTGCTGTACCAAATGATGAGATTTATCCTGCTGCCCCTGCCGCGGCGAGCCCGTAGAGCCCATTCGTCGGATCCTGCCAGAGCGGGAGATGGATGGGACGGTAGGTGAAGAACACGAACGCGAAGGCCAGCGCCCACAGCAGAAGAAAGCCGGCGAGCTGCCACGCGCCGCCGCGCAGCGCGCCGCGCGTGAGCAGACGGAAGCTCATGAAATAGAGCAGCGCGTCCGCGAGAAAGAAAATGGCGATGTTCACCCAGTCCGGCGTTTTGCCGAACATCCCGCCGAGCGAGTAAAAGAGCACGGGGATCGCGAGCAGACCGAGCAGGATGGACGCTGCCTTGGCGGCAAAGAAGTTCCGCAGCGGCTCGGCAAAGACGATGAATTCCACCATGGTGAAGAGAAAGAACGGCACGAACAGCAGCTTCATGTGCTCCCAGGTGGACTCATTGACGGCGCAGAACGCCGCGATGAGCGGATTGCCTCCGGTCCATTCGTACACGAAATGCAGCAGCGTACCGACCGCACCGGTGAACGCGAAGCCGATCAGCTCCCAGTGCAGCAGCCTTTTTTGCATAAGGACACCTCCGTTTATTTGCTTTGTCCATTGTATGGATTTCGGCGTCATTTTATCCCATGCAATATAAAAACCGCCCGGCCGTCCTTGACGCGGCGGGCGAAAACCGCTATACTCATTATGGTTATCTGCCGCGCGGCGGTGCCGGACAAAGAAAGGGAGGCTTCGGCAAGGATTGCCGATGGTTTCAAAATGGATGAGCAGATGTCCCCGCTCGCGGGGAGACAAAATATTGAATTTACCGACCGTCAGCTCGTGAGCCTGATTTTGCCGATGCTGGCCGAGCAGCTGCTCGGCATCACGGTGGGCCTTGCGGACTCGCTGATGGTCGCGACTGTGGGCGACGCGTCGATCTCGGCAGTGTCGCTCGTGGACAGCGTCAGCGCGCTGATGATCTACATTTTCTCCGCCATGGCGACCGGCGGTGCGGTCGTGGCCGGTCAGTATCTCGGCCGACGCGAGCGGGAGGAGGCCTGCCGCAGCGCGCAGCAGCTCATGGTGCTGCTCGGCGTGGTGTCGCTGGCGGTGACGGCGCTTTTATACCTGTTCCGGGACCCGATCGTCACGCGCCTTTTCCGACACATCGACGCGGACGTCATGAAGGCGACGAACATCTACTACAGCTACGTCATGGCCTCCATTCCGGGCATCGCGCTCTACAACGGCGGCGCGGCGCTCTTCCGCACGATGTCGCGCTCCGATGTGTCGCTCAAGGTCTCGCTGCTGATGAACGGCATCAACGTCGCGGGCAACGCCATTCTGATCTTCGGCCTCGGCTTCGATGTGGCGGGCGTCGCCATTCCCACGCTCGTCTCGCGCACGGTGGCGGCGGCCGTGATCGTGTGGCTCCTCTTCAACGAAAGGCTCGAGCTGCACCTTTCCGACATCCGCGCGTTCCGCCTGGAAAAGCGCGTCATGCGCAATATCTTCCGCATCGCTATCCCCAGCGGCGTGGAGAACGGGATGTTCCACTTCGGACGGCTCATTCTCTTCAGCCTCATCTCCACCTTCGGCACGGCGAGCATCACGGCCAACGCCATCGGCAACACGATGGGCAATTTCCATGTGTTTGCCGGGCAGGCCATCTGCATGGGCCTGACGACCGTGGTGAGCCAATGCGTTGGCGCGGGCGCCTATGACCGCGCACGGTACTACATGAAAAAGCTGACCGTCGCGACCTATGCGGTCATGGCGTTTATCAACATCACGCTGATCCTCTGCATCCCGCTCATTCTGCGCGTGTACGACGTCACGCCCGAGGCGGCGGTGCTGGCCCGCAAGGTCATGCTGATCCACGGCGGCAGCGCAATCCTCCTGTGGCTCCCGTCGTTTATGATCCCGTATTTCCTGCGCGCCGCGGGCGACGCGACCTATACCATGGTCGTGAGTATGCTCACCATGTGGCTCGTGCGTGTGCTGGGAGCCTACGTCATCGGCCGCTATCTCGGCTACGGCGTGGTCGGCGTGTGGTTCGCCCACGCGATCCTCGACTGGGCGACGCGCAGCGTCATTTTCTACGCCCGCTACCGCAGCAGAAAATGGGAGCGCATGGCGATCCGATCATAGCAGAAGAGCAAAAAAAGAAAAGCCGCGCGATCACGGCTTTTCTTTTTTCCGGTCTTACATTTCCACGGTGATGTTGTCGGTTCCGTGCTGCTCAAATTCGCCTAAGTACACATCCATGCGCTCGCGCAGCTCGTCGTAATTTTCCGGCGTGGGCGCGTCGGAGTCCATGTCGCGCAGGGCGAGCTCCTGGGCGAGGATCTCAAAAAACATCGTGTCCTCGTAGGCGAGGATGGCCTCATGGATGCCGCCCTCGGCGAAGGCGCGCGAGGGGATCAGCTCGCCCTGATAGGACTCGACCAGCGGCACCATGCCGTGGTTGATGCAGTTGGAGAAAACGGTGCTCTCCACCTCGTCGTATTCGCGGATGCGGTCGTCGCCGCGCGTAGAGTTGAGCACCCAGTTGCCGATATAGACCAGATCAAGAAGACGGCGGAATTGCTTTTCCGTCAATTCGATTTTCATGCTGCGCCTCCTGTGATGCAGATTTCGATTTCTATGATGATAGCACACTCTGCGTCAAAATGCCATAGCAAAAACAGGCAGAATGTGAAAAAAGAAAGGGGGACCACTTGTGAAAGAGGACGTTTCCGTCCGCGTGTGCGGCGTGCAGCGCTGCCCCGGCGCGGAGGAGGACGTGAGCGAGCTGGTGTGCGAGGGCGTCTTCAAGCATACGGCGGACGGCTGGCTGCTCGCCTACGACGAGCCGGCGGAGGCCGGCGCCGTCAAAACGCTGCTCCGCTTTGCCGATGGCCGCGTCACGCTCACGCGCCGCGGCGCGGTGCGCAGCGAGATGACCTTTGCGGCGGGGGAGCGCCATACCATATTCTATGAGCTTCCCCTCGGACGCTTGACAATGGAGCTTCACACGGACAGCGTTTGCGCGGCGCTCGATGGCGCGCGCGGTACGCTGGAGCTGTGCTACCGCCTGACGGTACGGGACGAAACGGTGAGCAAGAACCGGCTCACCGTCACACTGGCCCCGCGCTGAGCGAGAAAAGACGGCGATCTTCGGTCAATTCTGCCAAAGGACCAAAACGGAGAGCGCCGATGTGGTCATTTTGCTGTGACAAACGGGAAAAACAGGCGGAAGTGCCAAAAAGTGGCAGCCGGATATGAGCCAAATGCACATAAAAAGAGACGGAAGTGCTGCCGGATCTATGACTGGTATACAATTTGCAGCTCCAACTGGTACTTGCGAACCTGTTAATTTAGTATAAAGTAGTAAATGACAGCGAATTGACCAAAAAAAGACGGGAAGGAAGATCGGTTTTTGGTTCTCGCGTCAATCTATCTTTTAAGGAGAGAGAAGAAAGTGGAAAACAACACCACGAAAAGCAGGGGCGCTCTGAAGGCTATGTTCCTCATCCCCTCCATCATCGGCGTTATCATCTTCATGATCCCCATGAAGATCGGCGGCAGCTGGACCGTTGTGGTCAAGGTGATCTCCGACGCGCTCAAGAATGCGATCGGCTACAACAACGTCGCCATGCTCTGCATCGGCATCCTGACGGTCTCCGCCGTTATGGCGGTGATCTCGCTGGCGAAGCCCAAGTTCATTATGGACAACGAGCTGCTTAAGGGCTGCTTCGCGGTCTCCCTTCCCTGGGTGATCGTCCGCATCATCGGCTGCGTCTGCGTCTGGCTGACCTGGATCTACAGCTTTTCCCCCAACGCGAAGGAGCCCACCGGCGCGCTTCTTCAGGCGATCGTCGGCGGCGATCAGGGCGGCTTGGCCTATGACCTCATCATTGGCCTCGTGTTCGTGTTCCTGATGGCGAGCTACCTGCTGCCTCTGCTGACCGACTTCGGTCTGCTCGAGTATGTCGGCGCGCTCCTTACCAAGGTCATGCGTCCTCTGTTCAAGGTCCCCGGCCGCGCGGCGGTCGACTGCATCACCTCTTGGATCGGTGACGGCACCCTCGGCGTCATGCTCACCTGCAACCAGTACGAGGGCGGCTACTACTCCGCCAAGGAAGCGAGCATCATCGCGACGCTGTTCTCCGCGGTCTCCATCACGTTCTCCCTCGTCGTTCTTGATGAGGTCGGCCTGGTCGAGATGTTCGGCGTTTACTACCTGCTCATCTGCTTCGTGGGTATCATCTGCGCGCTCATCTGCCCGCGCCTGTGGCCCCTTAAGAATAAGCCCGACACCTACCTCGTTCCCGGCAAGGCTGCTCCCGACACGCTGCCCGAGGGCTACAAGAGCTCCGGCGAGTACGGTATGGATCTCGCGCTCAACCGCGTTGCCGCCCACAAGGGCATTGGCGAATTCCTTGCCAGCGGTACCAAGAACTGCCTGAGCATGTGGTTCGGCATCCTGCCCACCGTTATGGCCGTCGGTACCGTCGCGCTCGTCCTCGCCAACTACACCCCGATCTTCGAGTGGCTGGGCCTGCCCTTCAAGCCCCTGCTGCAGCTCCTCGGTGTGCCCGAGGCCGGTGCGGCTGCCTCGACCATGGTCGTCGGCTTCACCGATATGTTCACCCCCGCCATCCTGATCGCGGGCTGTGAGGACGCGATGACCCGCTTCATCGTTGCGGTCATCTCCATCACGCAGGTCCTGTTCCTCGACGAGGTCGGCGGCCTGATCATCAGCTCCAAGCTGCCGGTCAACCTCGGCGAGCTGTTCGTGATCTTCCTGGAGCGTACCATCATTAGCATTCTGGTCGTCTGCCCCATCGCTCACCTGCTGTTCTGAGATAAGGCGGTCAGGACCATCGTTACATAGCAAACGAGAGCCGGAGCACCGTACAGGTTCTCCGGCTCTTATTTCACCAAACGCCGCGCACGGAAGGAGAAGGCATGGACGTCAAGCTGGATAAGCAAAGCAAAATACCGGTCTATCTGCAGATCGTGGATCAGCTTCGCGCGCAGATCATGTGCGGCGCGCTGCCGTCCGGCAGCGTGCTGCCCTCGGAGCGCGGCCTGGCTCAAATGCTTGAGGTCCACCGCAATACGGTCGTCAAGGCGTATGGCGAGCTCAAGAGCGACGCATGGATCGAGTCCCGGCAGGGCATCGGCTACGTCGTCGCCATTCCGCCCGCGGCGGAGGACGGCGGGGAAGGGGAGACGGCAGCCTCCGACAAGCCGAGCCGCCGCGTGAACTGGATCAATGAGATCAAGGACCGCTACCTCGACATGGAAAAGACCTTTGACGATCTTTTCCAGCGCTTTACCGACGAGAGCAAATACTCCCTCGGCAGCGGCATCTCCACCAACGAGGTGTTCCGTCCCGAGCGCGTCGCGCACGACATCGCGCCGCTGATGACGAGCGCAGGCTGCTGCCAGTATTTTTACAGCCCCTATAAGGGCGATAAGTTCCTGCGGCAGAAGCTCGTCTCTTTCCTCAGCACCAAGGGCGTCAAGGCGTCCACCGGCGAGATACAGATATTGTCCGAGACGAATCAGGCGGTGGACTTCATCGTGACGCTCCTCGTCCAGCCCGGCGACACCGTCGTCATGGAGGAGCCGGTCCATCCGGATATGTCCCGCGCGATGGAGCTGGCCGGTGCGAAGATCCTCACCGTGCCGGTGGATCAGGACGGGATGCGCGTGGATCTGCTCGAAAAGCTCATCCTTCACAAGCATCCGCGCTTCATTTTCGTCAACTCGAGCTTCCACGATCCCACCGGCCACATCCTCTCGCTGGAGCGGCGGAAGAAGATCATCGAGATCTCCAACACCTACCGCGTTCCCATCGTGGAGGAGGACGCCGCGAGCGAGCTCGTTTACGAGGGCGAAAGGCTGCCGCCCATCAAGGCGTTCGACACGCTGGAAAACGTCATTTACATCTATTCCTTCTCGCTGACCTTTGTCACGGGCCTGAGCATCGCGGTCGTCGTGGCCAATGCCGATGTCATCCGCAGCCTGAGCTATCTGGTCTCCGTGCGTCTGATGGCGTCGGACTGGATGACGCAGAAGCTGCTGGGCCGCTATCTCGACGACGGCACTTACTATAAGGCGCTTGACGAGTTCCGCGCCAGCTACAGCCGCAAGCAGCGGCTCGTGTGCGAGAAGCTCGACGAGATGGCAGCCCTCGGCGTCTCCTATGAGCGACCGCGCGGCGGCGTGTACATCTGGTGTCGTCTGCCCGACGGGGTGGACAGCAAGCAGTTCATCAACCGGGCCTACAACATGGGCCTGATCCTCATTCCGGGCTATGTGTTTTACCCGTTCAAAAACGGCGGGCGGAACTATGTCCGCATCAACTACTCCTACGAGTCGGACGAGCGCCTGCTCGCCGGCATGGAGGTCTTCCGCGCGGCGCTGCTGGAGTCGCTCGGAGGCTGACTGGTACATGAAAAACGCAAAACACTGATACTACCATTTTTCGCGCGGCTGAGTATACTGGTTTTAGTGAAAAACCATGAGAAACGTGCGAGTGTTAAGATGAAAATTGTTGAATCTGAATAAGCGGACCGACGAATTTCCGGCTGCTGTTCAGGCCGTTGGGAGGGCTGCACATTGCGCCGCCGTCCCGGGAAAGGAGCAACTATATGTACCCCGGTATCCATAATTTTTCTGAGATCGGAAAGCTCAATAAGGTCCTGCTGCATCGCCCCGGCAAGGAGCTGGAGGCGCTGACGCCTGCCACGCTCGAACGCCTGCTGTTCGACGACGTGCCCTATCTCAAGATCGCGCAGGAGGAGCATGATAACTTCGCCCGCGTCCTGCGTGAGAACGGCGTCGAGGTCGTCTACTATGTCGACGAGGTCGCCAAGGCCATCGCCGATCCCGCCCGCCAGATCCAGCTGGTGAACGACTTCCTGAACATCAGCAAGATCCATGCCAAGGGCCTGCGCGCGTCCATGACGAGCTATCTTCTGAATATGCCGCCCAAGCAGATGGCCGCCGAGCTGATCGCCGGCATCAAGCGCAGCGAGGTCGCCACCAAGGAGGCCACCTCTCTCATGGACCTCGTTGAGGACGACTATCCCTTTGTCTCCGACCCGATGCCCAACCTCTACTTCACCCGCGACCCCGGCGCCTGCGTCGGCAACGGCATCAACATCCACCGGATGCACACGCCCGCCCGCAAGCGCGAGAGCCTGCTGCTCAAGTATATGTACCTCTACAACCGTGACTTTGCCACGGAGGAGAACAAGCAGTGGTACGACCTTTCCGACAGCTACTCCATCGAGGGCGGCGACGTGCTCGTGCTCTCCAAGGACATCGTGGCCGTCGGCCTGTCCCAGCGTACCACCGTTTCCGGCGCGGAGACCTTTGCCCGCAACCTGCTGCAGAACTCCGGCTTCAAGAAGGTCCTTGCCTTCGATATCCCCGAGACCCGCGCGTTTATGCACCTTGATACCGTCTTCACGATGGTCGACTACGATAAATTTACCATCCACCCGGAGATCGAGGGCCCGCTGAGTGTCTATGAGATGATGCTCGATGAACATGGCGAGCTGAAGTTTGCCGCCCTCAAGGACGAGCTGAAGGATATTCTGGCCCTCGAGCTCAAGCTGCCTGCGGTCGACCTGATCCGCTGCGGCGGCGGCGATCTGCTGGCCGCGCAGCGCGAGCAGTGGAACGACGGCTCGAATACCCTCTGCATCGCGCCCGGCCGCGTCATCACCTATGACCGCAACTACGTCACCAATGAGCTGCTCGTCAAGAAGGGCATCGACGTCATCACCATCCCGTCCGCGGAGCTTTCCCGCGGCCGCGGCGGCCCGCGCTGCATGTCCTGCCCGGTCAACCGCGACGACCTGTAAGCGTCTGGCGAGCTTTTCAAGCGGAAAGCAGGCGTTGGCGGCGATATCCCGCCGCCGACGCCTGCATATTTTATCGGACGAGAATGCTCGCTGCGGTATAATCAAACGAAAACAGTAAAAAATTGGCAACCTGTAAAATATATCGCAAGAAGAACCTGAACGGTTCGACTTGCGATATTTTTTTATGCTCAGACGGGCGGAAGGAGTGAGAAGGTTGAGCACTGAATTGAAATACAAGGTCATGGATGACGAGGTGCGCGTGGAGATCGCAAGGCTGTACAAAGACGGCTGGAAGGTGGGCGACATCGCGGATGCGGTGGGGCTGCACGAGACTTCCGTATACCGCGAGCTGAACCGAGGCATGACCGACAAGCTGGATGCGAACGGCAGATTTGAGTACGACATCGACAAGGCACGGCTGGACGCAGCACGCGCGAGAGCAAACAAGGGCAAGTTCAAGGGCATCGGCGTGGATGGGCGCTGCAAGCGCCGCACCGCAGAAACCTGAAGGAGGCAGAAAGATGTACACAGGACGAAGCTGCTGGCTGTGCGGCAGGAACGGGACGGCGGAGCCGCTGGACAAGCACCACATCTTCGGCGGCGCATACCGCAAGAAGAGCGAGAAGTACGGCCTGACGGTTTACCTGTGCCACGGAAGCTGCCACATCTTCGGGGAGAAGGCGGTGCACAGCTGCCGGGAGACCATGGACGAGCTGCACCGATACGGCCAGAAGCTGGCCATGGAGCAGATGGGCTGGACGAAGGAGGACTTCATGCGGGAGTTCGGCAGGAACTATCTGGATGAGGAAGACCTGCAGCCCGCAGAAGAGAAACCGACCGGAACATTTCAGATTCTGGACGAGGAACTGTGCGTGAACTGGTGAAGGAGGAACAGCACATGGAGAGATACGCGATCATCATCAGGCCAAACGAGGAGACGGTGCTGCTGCACTGCTACCCCGGCGACAGCTTAGACCTGAAGACGCTGCAGGAGATCGTGGAAGGCAACATTGAAACGGTGCCCACGGCGCTGGCGGGCGAATGGAGCCACGAGCGAGGCGTGGGGCTGACGCTCATTATCAACGAGGAGGGCAAGCTGCTGGGGCTGCCGGTGAACCAGCTGGCCACAGACATGGCCTACATCTTCAATGATGTCATCGTAGGCAACGCCATCCTGATGGGCACGACGGACGAGGACTTCATCGGGCTGACGAAGGAAGCGGCGGAGAATATCGTGGAAAAGTGGGGGGCAGACGGATGCTGAATGACACGGCCATCATGGGGCGGCTGACCGCCGACCCGGAGCTGCGGCGGACAAGCACCGGCACGCCGGTGTGCAGCTTCACGCTGGCGGTGGAGCGGGACGGCAAGCCGGGAGAAGACGGCAAGCGCGCCACGGACTTCATCGACTGCGTGGCGTGGCGGGGCACGGCGGAGTTCCTATGCAAGTTCTTCGGCAAAGGGCGGATGGTGGTGGCGACTGGCCGCCTGCAGACGCGCACATGGAAGGACAAGCACGATCAGACACGCAAGGAGACAGAGCTGAACGCCACCAACCTGTACTTCGGCGACACGAAGAAGCTGGAGCAGGTGGCGGACATCTACCAGCAGGGCGGGAACGCCTACGACGAGATCACGGAGGACGACGGCGAGCTGCCGTTTTAGACGGAGGAGAACACATGGAAACGAGATACCGCACGGTACATAGGCGCAAGCGCCGGACGCTGAAGAGCGTGTGGAGCGCGCTGGCGGGGCTGAGCTTCCTACTGATGCTGGGCATCGGCGGAGGCGTGGAGCAGGACAGCATCGCGCTGGGCGCAGGCTTCTGGATGATGGCTGCGACACTGGGCGCAGGAGCGCTGTTCGCATGGCTGGCGGGGTGGATGGAATGGTGAAGCGAGCCATGGCGGCGGCTGCCGCGCTGCTGATGCTGACGGCGGTGACGGCCAACCTGCTGCGGATGAACACCAAGGCGGAGACGGATACGAACCTGCCGGAAATGGAACCGCTGGTCTTTGTGACGCGGGAGCCGGTCACGGAGCCGGAGGAAGCGGAGCGGGACATGACTGCATGGGGCGCGGCGGCGGAACACATTGCCAAGACCATCTACGGCGAGGCGATGGTGTGCTCCACCACGGAGCGGGCGGCGGTGGCGTGGTGCATCCTGAACCGGGCGGACGACGCACGGGACGCGACACCGGCGGGCGTGATCGCCGTGGTGACAAAGCCGTACCAGTTCCACGGCTACGCAGAGGACAATCCCCTGCTGCCGGAGCTGAAGGAGCTGGCGCTGGATGTGATCGAACGGTGGCTGGATGAAAAGGATGGGGAGACCGATACCGGCAGAGTGCTGCCGAAGGAGTACCTGTTCTTCTCCGGCGACGGGAAGCACAATCACTTCCGGTCGGAGTGGGACGGCGGGCAAGTTTGGGACTGGAGCCTGCAAAGCCCGCATGAGGAGTGAGCAGATGGAACGAGAAGTGCGGGAGATACCGGGGCTGCGGTATGAGACCTGCCGGGGCTGCGGACTGAGATGGAACATCGCCAAGGGGCAGACGATACCGAAGGACGGATACCTCTGCCCGCGCTGCCGGGACAAGCTGCGGCGCGGGCACTGAAGGGAGAATGACTATGGAAAAAGAAAAAGCCCGCCATGGCGGCGGGCAGGAGATCATTGTTCGGCTGACCTATCAGCCAGAGCCTTGCGAAGCTGGCGCAGCAGACGGTTGCAGCATCGCTGCGTTTCTAAAGCGACTGGCCGGTCACCGTCGGTCAAAGGCGCGCCGTCGAGATAGTCCGTAACTGCGGCACGCATATCCCGGAGGGCGGCAATCAGCACCAGAATGTCTGCGAGGGACAGCGCGGGAGGCGCTTTCCGGTAGTGCTTCAGCTTCCGGGCGGTGGCTTCTGCGAGGGCAATATCCCCACCATTGAGGAGCGCATCATCCTGAAGCTCATCCAGATACTGCGCGACGGCCTCGCGCATCAGCGTAAATTCATAATCCCCAAAGGTCAAGTTCATAAAAAACAACTCCTTTCCGGGACATTGTATACCGGCGGAGCGAAAATAACAAGGAGGACAGGAACATGAGCGACATCAAGGTAACACAGGCGGAGATCGACCTGCTGCTGAACAGCGCGGACGTGCAGGTGCGCACGGAGTTCGGCAAGTGCACGGTGGTGACGGCGCGGCTGCGCAACGGCTTCATCCTGACGGAGAGCAGCGCGTGCGTAGACCCGGCCAACTACGACGCGGAGCTGGGTAAGAGACTGTGCCTGCAGCACATCGAGAACCGGCTGTGGGAACTGGAGGGCTATGCCCTGCAGAAGAGGACGGACGAGGAGCGCACCATGAAATGCGAGGCGGCCACAGAGACGCAGGACTTCGGCTGGGCGCTGAACAAACTGCGCTGCGGCTGGCCGGTGCGCCGCAGGGGCTGGAACGGCAAGGGCATTTTCATCAAGCTGCAGGTGCCGGACGAGCACAGCAAGATGACCAGCCCATACATCTACATCGACACCACAGGGCTTCGCAGCGACGACCCGGATGCGCCGCGCAGCTGCGTGCCGTGGCTGGCGAGCCAGACGGACATGCTGGCGGAGGACTGGGAGATCGCGGAGGTGCGGCATGGATAACCTGAGCGCACAGCAGAAGCTGATGGGCAACATGCAGGCGACCTCTGCGGAGCTGCTGAGCGGCATCATGGATGAGCGCGGACGCGGCTTTGCCAGTGACCGGGAGGCATGGGCACAGCTGAAGGAAAACATCGAGAATGTGGAGAGCCGGATGAAGGCCATCAAGGAAGTGCACAAGGACATGTGGAGCGCGGTGAAAGACCACAACGGCGACGCATTCTGCGCACTGGCGGGAGAGTTCCAGCGCAGCGCGATCCTGCTGGCCATGGAGTGGACGAATGCCAGCGTGCTGGCAAACATCGCGGTGCTGCACGGGGAGGACGAATGATGACAAGAAACGAAGTGCTGCACGCGGCGGAGGTCTGCGTGTGCGGGCAGAGAGAAGAAGACTACGGCACGCCGGAGGACAGCTTCCGCGTGATCGGAGAACTTTGGGAGACCTATCTGAAGGCCAAGTGCATCGGAAACCCGCAGACGGAGGTCTGCATCGTGCCGGAGGATGTGGCGGCGCTGCTGGGGCTGCTGAAGATCGCACGCATTGCCACGGGACACGGCAAGAGCGACAACTGGGTAGACCTTGCAGGCTATGCGGCCTGCGGCGGAGAGCTGCAGAGCAGACCGGCGGGGTGCGGCAGATGAAACGGCTGACAGTGGACACCGACCTTTCCTTCTGCGACATCGCGCAGTGCGATTCCGTCCCCGGCGGGAGCTTCTGCGAGGATGGACGCTGCGACCAGCGGCGCTGCTACGAGAAGCTGCGGGAATATGAGCGCAGCAATCTGGAGCCGGAAGCACTGCAAAAGGCGCAGGAGCTGCTGAAGGAGCTGAAGGATGCGCGGCAGACCGTGGAGCTGGTGGATGCCTGCGGCAAGCGGGTATGCAGCAGCGAGGAACACTGGAACTGCCCATACGGAAACGAGGGCATGACGGACTGCGTGGAGCGGCTGGAGGCGGCCTATGAGGACACCATCGAAAAGCTGCTGACGCTGAAGGAAACACTGGAGGGATAAGCGATGGCAAAGCAGAGCGGATACCTGCAGAAGCTGGCGGCGCAGCAGGCCATCCGGGACGAGAAGACCCGGCGCTTTACGCTGCAGCAGTGCAAGGACATGATGCTCATCACCATGCACGAGGACTTCGGCTGGGGCGAGGAGCGGCTGAAGAAGCTGAGCGACTGCTACGACCAGACCTTTATGACCTATGCGGAAATGTGCCTTGCGGATGCGAAGACCGACAAGCAGATATGGTTTACGCAGGGCAAGGTGGACGAGCGCCTGAAGAAGGCGTGCGGAAAATACTTCGTGCCGTGGGATGAACGGTACAGATAATCAAGGAGGATGCCCCATGAATATCAGAAAGACCATCACAAGCGAGATCGAGTGGAACACCATCAAGAAGGCGCAGGCCGACGGAAAGCTGCAGGAGCTGCTGCAGGTGGGCGACGAGCTGGACATCACGCTGAAGACCGGCGAGGCGCTGACGGCGCAGGCGGCGGGCACCACGGAGAACGGGCTGAAGTTCGTGCTGAAGGATTGCATGAAGGACACGCGCAGCATGAACAAGCGTATGACCAACAAAGGCGGCTGGCGGGACAGCGAGATGCGCCTGTGGCTGAACGAGACCATTTTCCACATGCTGCCGGACGAGCTGCAGGAGATCATCATTCCGCGCCGCATCGTGCAGACCATGGACGGCGAGGCGCTGGAGAGCGAGGACAAGCTGTGGCTGCCGTCGTTTACGGAGATGTTCGGCAAGGAAAACGCGGAGGGCTGGGCACCGGCAGACACCGACGAGACGCAGATGGAACTGTTCGCTGCGGAACGCAGCCGCGTGAAGGAAGTGCCGGGAAACGGCACATGGTGGTACTGGCTCCGCTCTCCGCGTGGCAGCAACTCCACGGGTTTCTGCGGTGTCAACAGCAGCGGCACCGCCGACTGCGCCGACGCGAGCGGTGCGTCTGGCGTGGCCTTCGGCTTCTGCCTTTAATCTGAGATCAAAACCATCCGCGCGCCGCGTGCGCGCGGGAAGGAGCACGACATGAAACCGAGCTGCAGCAGCTGTGCCCACGCATTCCGGGAGGAATGGAGCCGAGACACCGACGCGCTGCGCTGCGGATACCGAGCAAGGCCGGAGGAACGCGCACCGGCGCGGGCGGACGGCATTCCCATGATGAAACCGCAGAGCGCCTACGGGCGGGTGACGCAGCTTTTTCCGAAGGGCAAGGAAGCGTGCGTCGCAGGCAGCACTCCGCCAGCGTGGTGCTACGGGCACTACTTATCCACATAGCCGAAACAGGACGCGCTGCGTCCTGTCAGTCCGGTGCAAAAGGAAAGGCACCGGGCAGGCAGGACGTAAACATGTCCTGTCTGCCGGGGACGGTCTACCGGCACTGACGATGGCAGACCACATACTATTTGTAATTCGCGCGCGCACGCGCGAATTGAGGCTTGTAACCAATCTTAACTTAGCAACCAGAGAGGAGCTGCGGGGATGTACACAGGAAAGACCTTCAACCGGGAGAGCGTATATGTCTGCGGCGATTACATGGACGGAGACATATACGCGGTATTCCAAGCGCCGGGGAAGCGGAGATCACGGTGCAAGCCCACGAGCGAAATACAGCAGAAGCTGAACCAGAAGAATGCGGAGAAGAAGCTGACCCGCTTAGTGCACAGCAACTTCACCGAGGATGACATCGCTCTGCATCTGACCTACCGCCCCGGCGAGGAGCCGAAGACGGAGGAGGAAGCGCAGCGCATCCTGAGCAATTACATCCGCAGACTGAAGCGCCGGTATGCAAAGCTGGGGCTGGAGCTGAAGTACATCAGCTGCACAGAATACGGCAAGACCAACGGCAGAGTGCATCACCACGTTATTCTCAGCGGCGGATTAGACCGCGACACCATCGAGAAGGTGTGGGGGCTGGGCTATGCCAACAGCAAGCGGCTGCAGTTCAACGAATCCGGCGTGACCGGGCTTGCGCACTACATCGCCAAGGACAAGCATTTCTTCAAGCGCTGGAACCAGAGCCGGAACCTGACCATTCCGCAGTGCGCACAGTTTGACGGCCAGCTGAACATGGACGACATTGCCGACATAGAGGAAGCGATTGAATGCGGAACACAGTGGCAGTGGTTTGAAGACCGCTACCCGGACTTTCAGCTGGTGGAGGCCACCTGCTACAAGAACAACATCAACCGGGGAACCTACATCCACTTCGAGATGCGCAGGCGAATGTGGGGCGGCTGCTCGGCGGAAACACCTGCGCGAAAAAGGAAGCGTGCTCCATCGGGGAAAACCTGATGCTGGACAATACATAACCGGGAGGAACTGAATATGACACTGAACGAGTGGGCAAAAGACATCCACCAGAATGCCGTGGCGCATGGCTGGTGGGACGAACCGCGCAGCTTTGGAGACATTGTGGCGCTGTGCCACAGCGAACTTTCTGAAGCGCTGGAGGAGTACCGCAGCGGAAAGCCTATGATCTACGGCTGCTGCGGCCACTGCGACAAGGAAGCGCAGTGCGAAGCGGAGGGCAAGCCGGAGCACAGCTGCAAGCCGGAAGGCATTGCCACGGAGATGGTGGACTGCCTCATCCGTATCCTCGACTGGTGCGGCAAGGAAGGCGTGGATGTGGAGGCAGTGCTGACGCAGAAGCACGAGTATAACCGCACGCGCCCGTACCGCCACGGAGGAAAAGCGCTGTGAAGATCGGAGACAGAGTGCAGCGGGTGCCGGAGACCTTCGGCGAGACGGAAGAGATCAGAGACCGGAACCGGAAAAAGAAGGCGCGCAGACGCGCCTACGACGGAACGGTGATATACATCCATCCGCTGGGGCGGTTCCATGTGGTAGCCTTTGAAACACGGGGGGGCACCATCCGGGAGAGCTTCGCGGGCGTATGAGAAGACGGGAGGTGGAGCAGATGTTTCGATATAAGCGCGGCGTGAAGGCGGACTACAACCGGCAGGGGTATATCTACTTCACCTCCCGCCGCTACCGGGAGCTGGACGAGGCGGCACAGCAGAAGATACTCAACCTGTGCTTGGAGCACGGCGGGGAGTATTATCAGGCGCTGTTTGAGTTTGTGACCACGGATGCCAGCGCCACGGCACTGGCCATGCGGCACCACATGGACAAGACCACGCTGTACCGGAAGGTGCGGAAGTATTACGAGAACTTCCCTACGCAGCTATGAAAACGAACGCACGAACACACGCAGGAAATGCCCTGCGTGTGTTTTTTATTTCCGGCAAAGTTGCAACTCAGCGACACACTTTTTGCCGTACCATAGTAGCGTGAGCTGGAACGCGCTGCGGCGCGAGACCGGCGGGTAAGAGCACGGCGGTTTTTTTTCAGGGGGGGGGGGGGGGGGGGGGGGCAAATAAATTTTTCCCCACGACAAGCGCGCACGATGCGCGCACGCACGCGCGGGAACATTGTAAGCGCCGGAAGAAGGAGGTGGCGCAGATGGCGGCAGGAAGGCCGAAAAAGTACACGAAAAAATCACTGCGGGAAGCAATCGAGCGGTATTTCCGCAGCATCTCCCGCACGGTTCCGGCCAGAGACGACACCGGCGGCATCATCCGCAACGACGACGGCGAGGAGATCAAGACTGTGCAGTTCGTGGTGCCGCCGAGCATCACGGGGCTGTGCCTGCATCTTGGCATTGACCGGAGCACATGGCAGAACTACGCGGACGCGGAAACGCACCCGGAGCTGGCAGACGTGTGCCAAGGGGCGCGCACCCGCATCGAGGCGTATCTGGAGCAGGAGCTGCTGACGCGGGAGAAGGGCGTGCAGGGCATCATCTTCAACCTGCAGAACAACTACGGCTGGAAGCAGAAGCAGGAGGTCGAGCTGGGCAAGGACACCCGCGAGAGCATGAAGCACGCCGCCACCTACCACGAGAAGCTGGCGATGCTGCGGGCGGACGACGGGGAGAGCGAGGACGATGAAGACGAAGTGGACGGCCTCTGAGCTGAAGGCCATGAGCCGCGACGAGATCGACAAGCTCTACGACATCGTGACATGGTACGAGGGGCTGCGGGAGACCAACAACGAAACCTTCCTCCCTCTGTTCGCCGACCGACACCGCTATCTGGTGCTGAAGGGCGGCGGCGGCAGCGGCAAGTCCATCTTCGCCGGACGGAAGGTGCTGGAACGGGCGGTCAACGAGCCGGGACACCGGTTCCTTGTATGCCGCAAGGTGGCGAGGACGCTGCGGGAGAGCTGCTTCAAGCAGCTTTTGGGACAGCTGGCGGAGTTCTATCCGGACAGCGGATACAAGCCGAACAAGTCAGACCTTGCCATTTCGTTCCGCAACGGCAGCGAGATCATCTTTGCGGGACTGGACGATGTGGAGAAGCTGAAGTCCATCTACAACATCACGGGCATCTGGATTGAAGAGGCCAGCGAGCTTTTAGAGGGCGACTTCAACCAGCTGGACATCCGACTGCGCGGCAGGACGCGGGAATACCAGCAGATCATCCTGAGCTTCAACCCCATCAGCATCCAGCACTGGCTGAAGAAGCGTTTTTTCGACCGGAAAGACCCACGGGCGCGGGTGCACGAGAGCACCTACAAGGACAACCGCTTTCTGGACGCGGCGGCCATCCGGACGCTGGAGAGCTTTCAGGAGACGGACGAGTACTACTATCAGGTCTACTGTCTCGGCATGTGGGGCGTGACGGGCAGGACGGTATTCAACGGCAAGGCCATCGGCAGGCGGCTGCAGGAGCTGAAGATGCCGGTGCGCACCGGCCTTTTCGCATACGCAGACGACGGACTGCGGCTGACAGACATCCGATGGGAGGACGAGAAAGACGGCTGCATCCGCATCTACCGGGAGCCGGAGAAGGGCGTACCCTACGTCATCGGCGGAGACACCGCCGGAGAGGGCAGCGACAGCTTTGTGGCGCAGGTGCTGGACAACCGCACCGGCGAACAGGTGGCAGTGCTGCGGGGCAAGTTCGACGAGGACGTATTTGCGCGGCAGGTCTACTGCCTTGGAATGCACTACAACACGGCGCTCATCGGCATTGAGACGAACTTCTCCACCTACCCGGTGATGGAGCTGGAGCGGCTGCGGTATCCGAAGCAGTACATCCGGGAGAGCATCGACGACTACACCCACAAGATCAAGCAGAGCTTCGGCTTTCTCACGAACACGAAGACGAGGCCGGTCATCCTTGCGGAGCTTATCCGCGCGGTGCGCGACGACATCGCCATCGTGAACGACGAGACGACGCTGCAGGAGATGCTGACCTTTGTACGGAACCCGGAGACGCTGAAGCCGGAGGCGGAGGCGGGTGCGCACGACGACTGCGTGATGAGCCTTGCCATCGCCCACTACATCAGACCGCAGCAGAGCTGCATCGAGCAGAAGGAGGAACTGACGCGGAAGTGGACGGCATCCATGTGGGAGGACTATGAAAACGCATCCCCGGCGGAACGGGAGATGCTGCGCAAGCGCTGGGGCGCGCCTCAGCGATAACAGGAGGACGCTATGAAGAAACAGGACAAGAGCAAGCTGCGGCTGTGGCAGGACAGGCTGAAGACCAACGAGGCGGCCTACGACAGCGAGACCGGACGCATGGACGAGCGGGAAGCACTGTACGCCGGGACAAACGAGATGCGGCCAATCGTACAGGGCGAGCGGAAGACCAAGACCGTGCATGTGCGCAACATCTGCGCGGAGATCATCGAGGCACAGACGGACAGCAACATCCCCCAGCCGAAGGTGACGGCCAGACGCAAGCAGGACGAGATGAAAGCAAAGCTCATCGAGGATATGCTGCGCAACGAGCTGGACAGGATGCCGTTTGAACAGCTCAACGACATCATGGAGCGGACGGTGCCCATTCAGGGCGGCGGGGCGTTTCTGGTGGAGTGGGACAACACGCAGCGGACGCACTTCACCATCGGGGAGCTGGCGGTATCCACGCTGCACCCGAAGCAGATCATCCCGCAGGACGGCGTGTACACCGGCATCGAGGACATGGACTACATCATCCTCAAAATCCCGCAGACGAAGGAATACATCCGCAGGCGCTACGACGTGGACGTATCGGACGAGAGCGAGGAAGAGCCGGACATCAAGGGAACCGGCGGGGACACCACGGCAAACGACCTTGTAACGCAGTACATCGCCTACTACCGCAACGACAAGGGCGGCATCGGCCTTTACAGCTGGGTGAACGACACGCAGCTGGAAGACCTTGAAGACTATCAGGCGCGGCGGCTGCGCAGGTGCGTGAAGTGCGGCGCGGTGGAGCCGCTGCTGACGGAGCCGGAGATGGACGCGCCGGACATCCTGCTGCCGAACGGCATGAGCGCGGCGGCGGAGGTGGACTTTGACGCGGCGGCGGATGCGCTTGCAAAGGAGACGAGGCCGCTGCCGCTGCGGGGCGGGCGGAAGAAGTGCCCATACTGCGGCGGGAGCAAGTGGGAGGAGACCGAAGAAGAGTTCGAGGAAATCCCCATGGCCGTCACCAGAAGCGACGGCAGCACCATCGGCGGCATGGTGCGCAGAGAAGTGGCATCCGACACGGAGACGGACGAGCTGGGGCTGCCGGTGGTGGAGATCATCGAAGAGCCGACGAAGGTGCCGTTCTACAAGCCGGACATCTTCCCGGTTATCCTGCAGAAGAATGTGAGCGTGTACGGCAGGTTCTTGGGCGACAGCGACATCGACAAGATCGCAGACCAGCAGAACACCACCAACCGCATCGAGAGCAAGATCATCGACAAGCTGCTGAAATCCGGCAGCTACATCACACTGCCGGACGAGGCCAGCATCCGCGTGGACGCGGAAGATATGAAGGTCATCCGACCGGGCAACGCGGCCACCAAAGCGCTCATCGACGTATACGACCTGCAGGGCAACGTGGAGCAGGACATGGTGTACCTGTCGCAGGTATACGAAGAGGCACGGCAAATCATCGGCATCACGGACAGCTTTCAGGGGCGCACAGACCGCACGGCCACCAGCGGCAAAGCCAAGGAGTTCGCTGCGGCGCAGAGCGCTGGCAGACTGGAGAGCAAGCGCGTGATGAAGGACGCGGCGTATGCGGCGCTGTTCGAGGCCATGTTCAAGTTCAAGCTGGCCTACACGGACGAGCCGAGGCCGGTGGTGTCCAACGACATCCACGGCAACGCGCAGTATGAGACCTTCAACCGCTACGACTTTCTTGAACAGGACGCGGCGGGAGAGTGGTGCTGGAACGATCAGTTCCTGTTCAGCTGCGACACCTCTGCCCCGCTGGCCAGCAACCGCGAGGCCATGTGGCAGGAAACGCGCATGAACCTGCAGACCGGAGCCTTCGGAGACCCGGCGCAGATTCAGACACTCATCCTGTTCTGGACGAAGATGGAGCTGCTGCACTATCCGGGAGCCGGAGAGACGCGGGCATACCTCGAAGAGGAACTGCACAAGCAGCAGCTGCAGCAGCAGATGGCCATGCAGATGCAGATGGCGCAGCAGCAGATGCAAATGCAGCGGCAGCAGAACGGCGGACTGGACATGCAGACCGCACAGGCCGTTATCCAGAGAGCACAGCAGGACGCTGCGCGTGATTCCGGGCAGACCATGGGAGCGAATGTTCCCGTCTGACATAGATACTTCCCTATCATTCGGGTATCGCCCGACCTCCTGAAGCGGGAAGCGGCGCGGGATTGGGGCACCCGCGCCGCCGACCGTGACACAAAGGAGCATCAACGAAAGAAAGGAGGACGCAGAGATGGCAGATAAGACCTACGCTGGCAGCATCAAGAACACAGGCGCGCAGGTGGTGAAGGCACCCTTCAGCGGCGACAACAAGAAGGGCAACAGCACTGTGAAGACCGGCAACGACCTGAGAGGCAGCAAAAGCAAGTAAGACCCGCAGACAAAGCAAGCCCCACATCCGCAGGAAAAGCGCAAAAATCCAGAGAGGAGCACAACACATGGACATCGACTACGGCGCACTGTTTGGCATTGACGAAGGCGGAAAAGAGCAGGAGATCGCCGACCCTGCCACGGACGAGACCACACAGGCGCAAGGCGCAGAAGAGCAGGAAGCCGCCGACCCTGCCGAAGAAGAAACGCAGGACACAAGCGCCGAAGAACCGCAGGGAGCTGCGGAGGACGGCGAAGAGCATAGTGAGACGGGCAAGCAGACCCCGGAGCAGAACGCCGCGTTTGCAGCGGCACGCCGCAAGGCGGAGGCGGAGCGGGATGCCGCCGTGGAGAAGGCGCGCACAGACGCACAGGAAGAAGCGAGGCGCACCATCGACGAGGCGTTCCGAAACAGCGGACTGGTGAACCCGTACACGAAGAAGCCCATCACATCGAAGGCGGAGTACGACGAGTACCGGCAGCGCTTCGATGCAGAGCGCAAAGCCCGCGTGCTGAAGAAGAGCGGGATGAGCGACGAAGAGTTCGACGCATTCGTGAACGACCTGCCGGAAGTGAAGCAGGCCAAGGAAGCACAGGCGGCGGCGGAGCGGGCGCAGCAGGAGGCCAACGAGGCGCAGGCGCGGGTGAAGGTGGACGAGCAGCTGAAGGAGATCGGCAAGCTGAACCCCAACATCCGGGAACTGAAAGACCTTGCGGCCATGGAGACCTATCCGAAGTTCTACGAGCTGGTGAAGAAGGGCAACACGCTGGTGGATGCCTACCGGCTGGCGAACTTCGAGGCTCTGACCAGCAGCGCGGCGGCGGCCACCAGACAGGCAGCTCTCAACAACCTGCAGGGCAAGCAGCACATGGGACAGACCAAGGAACGAGGCACGGGCGCGGTGAGCGTACCGGCGGAAGTGAAGGAGATGTACCGCGCGCTGAATCCGGGTGCCACGGATGCAGAGATACAGGCACACTACAACCGCAGCCATAAAAAGGGCTGACGAAGCGAAAGGAGAAAAGCACAATGGCTTTCAAGATTTATTCCACTGATGACAACCGCGTGCCGGGTATTGAATACCTGCCCGCAAGCGCCATCACCCCCAAGGTGGGCATGGCGCTGACGCAGACCAACGGCCAGCTGGCGCTGGCGACCGGCGAGACCGCACCCACCTACATCTCCATGTGCGAGAAGGACAGCGCCTGCACGGCGGGCGACATCATCCCCGTTGTCCGCGTGGGCAAGGACATGATTCTGGAGACCACCTTTGCAGCAGCCGCCACCAGCATCAATCTGGGCGACAAGGTGACGCTGCACACGGACGGCCTGCAGGTCACAGCCACCACCACGAAGGGCGTGGCAGAGGTGGTGTACATGGACGGCACCGCCAGCGGCAGCATGTGCCGCGTGCGCTTCTAAGAACGACGAAAGGAGTACAGTGAACAATGGCTAATATCACTTTTACCGAAGGCTCCGGCCTTCAGGACAGCATTTTCGGCAAGTCTCAGGAGCCGATCAAGATGTTCCTTGAAAAGAGGGGCGAGGCATTTGAACAGACCAGTATGCTGCCGGAGCTGTTCAACATGGGCAGCAGCAACCACTGGGGCGAGAAGTTCTCCACCATGACGGCCATGGACGGCTTCCAGCCGGTAGGCGAGAACGGCGACTACCCTGTGGACGGTATGCAGGAGGGCTTTGCCAAGTTCCTCGAACACATGACGTGGAAGAACAGCTTCTCCCTGTCCCGCGAGATCGTGGAGGATGCAAAGCTGATGGATTTGAAGAAGCAGCCTGCAGGCTTCATCACCAGCTATTACCGCACCCGCGAGAAGTTCGGCGCTGCCCTCATCGGCGCGGCCATCCAGAAGAAGACGGAGACTACCTTCTCCGGCAAGACCTTCGATGTGAAGACCGCAGACGGCAAGTGCCTGTTCGCCACCAACCACCCCAGCAAGCTGGGCAAGGCCAACCAGTCCAACCAGTTCTCCGATGCCTTCAGCAACGACGCGCTGATGGCGATGGAGGCGAAGATGCAGGACTTCCGTGGCGACAACGACGAGGTGCTGGATGTGGCTCCCACCACCATCCTCATCCCCAACGACTACAAGCTGAAGAGAGACGTGTTTGCGGCCATCGGCGCGGACAAAGACCCCGCCACGAGCAACAACGGCTTCAACTACAACTTCGGTCGCTGGAATGTGGTGGTATGGCCGTACCTGAACCAGTTCATCGCGTCCGGCACGGCTCCGTGGATTCTGCTGGACAAGAAGTACAACGACGAGTACGGCAGCGCCATGTGGCTTGACCGCGTGCAGCTGGAGGTCAGAAGCGAGCTGGCGGGCAACGATGCCAACGTGTGGAAGGGCTACGCCCGCTTCATCGCCGGTTTCAACGACTGGCGCGGCTATGCCGTGGGCGGCGTGACCGGCGGCACGCAGCTCATTGCCACTTCGACTGGCGGCTAATCAGAACACAGACCGAACGGGGCGGCGGCGCAGGCCGCTGCCCCGCTTTTCATTTCGAAGAAAGGAGGACGGATAATGGCGACACTGAAGAGCGTCATCGACTATGTAGACGAGATCAAGCCCAACGCCTTCTCGAACGAGGCGAAGACGAAGTGGCTGAACGAATGTGAGGGGCTGGTGCAGACCGATGTCTTACTGTGGGCGAGCGAGGAGATCATCACCTACCAGTACGACGCGGACAAGGACAAGGAGCTGCTGGCGCAGCCGCCGCACGACAAAATCTACTGGGCATACCTGACGGCCATGATCGACTTTGCCAACGGCGAGTACAACAAGTACCAGAACACGATGCAGGTATTCAACAGCTTTTTCAGCGAGTTCATGCGCTGGTTTGCGCTCAACTACCATCCGGCAGATACCCACGAGGAGGTATATGTATGAGCGGGTACGGAAACACGAAGATCGGAACCGAGTGGCGCGGGTATTACATCACCGCCTACGGCATCGCCGTGAAGCACGGCTTTCAGGGGACGGAGGAGGAATGGCTGAAGAGCCTGAAGGGCGACGGCGGCGAGCCGGTGGTCATCCGATATGACGAGGACGCGCAGCAGCTGCAGTGGAAATACGAAAGCGACACGCAGTGGCAGGAGCTGCTGAGCCTGAGCGAGCTGCAGGGCAATGTGGTGAGCCAGACGCTGGCAGCGGCACAGAGCGCCAAGACGGCGGCGGAGGCAGCGCAGAGCGCGGCGGAGACCGCAGCACAGACCACCGGCGCAGACGCAGCCGCAGCCAAGAGCGGCGCAGCTACGGCAACAGAGAAAGCCGCAGCGGCGGCAGCAAGCGCCAAGACCGCAGCGGACGCGGCGGGAGAGGCACAGACGGCGGAGAGCAGCGCAAAGGGCTACGCCTCCACCAGCGGAACCAATGCAACGGCGGCGGCGCAGAGCGCCACAGACGCGCGAAGTGCCAAGACAGCAGCAGAGACGGCGGCCAGCACGGCAACCTCTGCCAAGACCGCAGCGCAGACCGCTGAGGCAAACGCAAAGGCCAGCGAGACCGCAGCGGCGAGCAGTAAGACGGCGGCGGCAGCCTCTGCCAGCAAAGCGGAAAGCGCACAGAGCGCGGCGGAGGATGCACAGGCGGCGGCAGAGACGGCAGCCAGCACGGCGGCGAGCGCCAAGACCGCAGCGGAAACCGCCAAGACGGGCGCAGTGAGCGCACAGGCAAAGGCACAGAGTGCACAGACGAAGGCGGAAGGCGCTGCTGCAGACGCAGAGGAAAGCGCCACAGCGGCGGCACAGAGCGCAACACAGGTGGCAGCCAACAGCAAGACCGCCGAAAGCTGGGCGGTGGGCGGCACTGGCACCCGCGAGGGCGAGGACAGCAACAACGCCAAATACTGGTGCGAGAGCGCACAGGCCATTGCGGGCGGCGGCGTGACCAGCTTCAACGGGCGCGGCGGCATTGTGAAGCCGCAGAAGGGCGACTACACGCCGGAAATGGTGGGGGCGGATGCCTCCGGCGCTGCGGCGGCGGTGCAGGGCAACCTTGACGACCACGAGGGCGACACCACAGCGCACATCACGGCGGCGGAGCGCACCAAGTGGAACGGCAAGCAGGACAAGCTGACCTTCGACGCAGCCCCGACGGCGAACAGCACGAACCCAGTGACCAGCGGTGGCGTGAAGACGGAGCTTGATAAGAAGGCCAACGCCACGAGCCTCGGCGCACAC
>ERZ808259.168-NODE-168-length-41725-cov-4.819414_pt1 | contig 41725 bp, 49 predicted proteins | sample MGYA00521279_ERZ808259 | MGnify/ENA primary metagenome ERZ808259 (study PRJEB31516, sample SAMN03275586) | gut metagenome | biome: mammalia-associated habitat; material: feces | host: Papio cynocephalus | place: Kenya | collected 2012-07-27 ...
TGCGACGTGGTTATTGATCCGTGCTTCGGTAGCGGATCGACAGCACGAGCGTGCATGGAGCTCGGACGTTCATTTTACGGTTTTGAAATCAATCACGATTTCTATAACCGGGCAGTAAATGAGATGTGCAAGTTACCAGAAACAAACCAGATCAGCATAGATGAGTATATGGAGACAATGGCATGATTAAAGAAATTGGAGAACCGGCCATGCTCGAAATGTTTGCGGAGGAGCTTGGTGAGTGCCAGCACGAAGCTCTGAAGCTTTCACGAATCATACGCGGCGAGAATCCGACGCCGAAGACGGAGAAAGAGGTCAGAGCGTCGCTTTGCGAGGAGTGGAGCGACGTGATCCAGTGCTCAAAGGAACTCGACCTTGATGTGAATTGGAACCAGATCGAGGCGAAGCGGCAGAGATTCAAGCAGAGATGGGAGGAAGCACATGACGTACACGATTGAATTGACGGCTGAGCAGCTGCATCTTGTACACCGGGCCATCGAGATGATGATGCGGACCGGATTAGATCAGCCGGAGATGCTGGCGGAGTGGATCGTGACAAAAGGCCGCACAGTTCACAATGGCGAGGATTACCAGCGTGAATTCGACTGGTACGTCTACACGCTTGGAGCGATCAAGGATGTTTTACGTGGAGTAATGGCAGCAGGACGGAGCAAAGCAGACATTGACAAGTCTCCGGACGTGCTGGAGCTTGAAACGATCTATGAGGCTGTCGGACATCGATTCTGGTTGGATCAACCGGAAGAACGGAGAAATCTATTTGACATTCGGGCAGATCAGCCGATCAAGTGGGGGAATGAACCCGTACCGAAGATTGAGAGGGTGGAAGAATGACGTACAAAATTGGACAGATTTTAACATCGAAATGTGAAAAGGAACTTGAAATTGCGATTTCTGGTGAAAAAGTAAAGGTTCCGGCAGGAAATAAAGTCATCATTGGAGCGGATAAGTTTGCACACCACCTTCGGAACGGCATGATTCAGCCGCTTGCAAAAAATATCAAAGTCAGCGGGTATGACACGGAAGGGCTTGCTGAGTATTTAACTCTTTGGCTGAAAAATAGCTATCATATGGACGAGTTTTTTGAGGATAATGACATCGAAGAGCGTAATTTTAGAGAGGAACTGGAAAGTGCTCTCGAAGAGATCGGATTTTAAAGCTACACTAGAGAGAAATTAGGAGGAAAAGCGAAAATGAACAAAAGAGAAATTTGCATTTATACGTGCGAGTTTTGCGGGAAAGAGTTTACATCCCTAGAAGAGTGTGAAGAGCATGAAAAATCGCATGAAAATGATTATTCCGAAGCATCCGATGAAGTAATCGCGGAAGATCTCGAGCATCTTTCAGAAACGGCTTACAGACATAGTTGGGGAAACTCGGTTATGGGAATGTCACTCAAAAGTTTTGAACGTCTTATGGCTGAGGCCGCATGGAGGTTGAAACATTCAAAGGGGGTAAAGTAATGGCTGAGGAGATGGTAACAATGGTGGAGAACAGAAATTTGAGAGCAGCAGTTCATGATATAAATCACAGGGTTTTGTAGAGGAGGGATTGTGAATGGATATAGTTCTCTTAATTCAGGGCTTAGCGACCGTGGTCATGTACATCGAATACCTGTGCGGGTTGAGGACATTAGAGCATATTTTCGGAGTCATGGAATTCTACATCCTATGCGATGCAGTTATGCTGTTCATAGATTCCAAATAAGTATAGATCGATAGTTCTGGGAGCAGATTATGATAACATCCTGGTTGTGCCCGTACCTCAGCTACCAATATTACCATGCTGTGGTGGAGGAAATCGAAAAAGTACTGAAAGAAAAAGGATATGATCCAGATGCTGCACGGAAGCTGATGGACGAGGGCCGAATGACCATATACACCGTAACAGATCACAGCCTTCTGAATCAAACCGTCTCAGCCGAAATTGACGGGAATGAAATTTTCACAATGGCTGTATCGTTTTCCGAAAGCGATGGACCAAAATTCAAATTAATATAAATCGAAAACGAAAAACGAAAAGAGAGCTGCCATTCGACAGCCCTCTTTTTATTTTCTCCGGTTTTTATATTTTCCGAGTCAATAGATAGGTTTGCTTTTATGGGATATTGGAACACAATTAAACGAGACTCATGGGAGAGACCACGGCAGAGGTGATACTAATAAACACAGAAAGGGGCTGATTTTATGGCCCGAAACCCTAAAAACAACTCTAATTTAAGGCCACCAAGCTCGGAGGAAGCACGGGAGAGGGGACGGAAAGGCGGCATTGCATCCGGGAAGGCACGGCAGGCCCGAAAAACATTCAAACAGGCTCTATCTGACGATCTCACAGAGGAGGAGATCGAGGTGATGCTGGCAGCTCAGAAGAAGCTCGCTCAAAAGGGAAACCTAAATTCCCTCGAATTCATAATGAAAATGCTCGGACAGCATCCAGACCAGGAGCAGCAGGAGGATAATTCCATCCAGATCACAATTGGTGGAGGAGATGATTACACCGGATGAACATCGATATTGGAAAACCGAACGTAAAACAGGACCTGTTCCTCCGTGATCGGCACCGTCACGTAGCATTCGGAGGGGCACGAGGAGGTGGGAAGTCCTGGGCGGTCCGGGCGAAGCTCGTGCTGATGGCTCTCAGCTATCCAGGCATCCAACAGATGGTGATCCGGCGAACGTATTCGGAACTCCAGGCAAACCACATCCGACCGCTGAAAAAGCTGTTGCATGTTGGTTCACCTGGTTGCCCGATCAAATACAACAACTCAGAGAAGATCATGACCTTCCCAAACGGCAGCACGATTCAGTTCGGATATTGTGCTACCGATTCGGATACAGACAGATACCAGGGAACTGAGGTGGATATTCTCTATATTGATGAGGCCACACAGCTCACAGAGCAGCAGATCAAGGACCTGAACGCCTGTGTAAGAGGTACATCAGAGTTTCCACGTCGGACCTACTACACCTGTAACCCCGGAGGGAAGGGACACGGGTATATCAAACGTTTGTTCATATCAAAACAGTACATGGAGAACGAGTATCCGGAGGACTACAGCTTCATTCAGTCCCTGGTATATGACAATTCCGTACTGATGGAGAAAGACCCGGAGTATGTACGAGCACTGGAGGCCCTTCCGGAGGCCAAGCGGAAGGCCTGGCTAGAGGGAGACTGGGACAGCTTCATCGGACAGGTATTCAACGAATGGACTGATGATCCTGCTCATTACCAGGACAGACGATGGACTCACGTCATTGATGATTTCAAAATCCCTCCATCATGGAAAATCTACAGAGGATACGATCATGGATACAGTAAACCGTACAGTTTAGGTTGGTTTGCCCTCGATCATGACGGGATTCTGTACCGGATCAGAGAAGATTATGGCTGCACATCGGAGCCAAACACCGGGCTGCAGCTGACGGTTCCGGAGATAGCAACACGGATCAAGGAGATCGAGCGTACCGACCCGAATATTCGAGGGCGACGGGTTTACGGCATCGCAGATCCGGCCATCTGGGGATCGGACACGGGAGAGTCCATTGAGGATATGTTCGAGAGAGCAGGAATATACAACGATAAGGGCGACCACACGAGGCTTGCCGGGCTGATGCAGTTCCATTACCGTCTGTCATTCGATCAGACCGGTATACCGATGTTCTACTGTTTCAAATCGTGTAAGCAGTTCATCCGGACCATCCCGCTGCTGATCTACGACGACAAACACGTTGAGGATATCGATACAGATATGGAGGATCACATTTATGACGAAACACGGTACATCTTCCAGGAGCATCCTCTAAATCCTCGAAAGAACATGAAGCATTTCACCGAACGAGACCCGTTGCCACCGGAAGATCCACTCGAGATCATGCCAGTAAGGAGTAGTAACTAATGAGTGTAACGATTGATAACGTAGAGATTCAACCAACAGGGCAGCAGGAGCCGGAAATTCAGTCGAGGTCCGGTCCGATTGATGCGACAGCCATCCGCACGGCGCAGCAGACCCTCGAAAAGTACATTTCCGGTAAGCAGGAGCTGGACCGGAGAATCATCACGAATGAGGACTGGTGGAAACTTCAGCACTGGAAGAATTTCCACAAAGACCGGCTTGAGCGGAATGAGCAGAGCACATCAGCGTGGCTTTTCAACTCGATCATCAATAAGCATGCGGATGCCATGGACAATATTCCGAGCCCGATCGTGCTGCCACGAGAGCGGAACGACGAGCAGACAGCTCACATGCTATCATCTGTACTTCCTGCCATTTTCGAAAACTGTGGGTTTGAAAAGACATACTCAGACAACTGGTGGGACAAGTTGAAGCACGGTACATCAGTTTATGCCGTGTTGTGGAACCAGGACATGCGGCACGGCACCGGAGACATTGACATCCGGCCCGTAGACATGCTCTCGTTTTACTGGGAGCCGGGCATTCAGAACATTCAGGACTCGAAGAACATCTTCGTGCTGTCTCTCCAGGATAATGACACACTGGAGCACCAGTATCCAGAACTCGTCGGGAAGCTGTCCGGCACGACGATTGACCGGAAGCAGTACCATTACGACGATGAGGTGGACACCACAGACAAGTCCATCGTCGTGGACTGGTACTACAAGGTGAAGGTCGAGAATGGTTCACAGGTCCATTTAGTGAAATATTGTGGAGACACCATCCTGTTCGCCTCTGAAAATGATCCAGACTATGAGAATGGAATCTACAATCACGGTCTATACCCATTTGTTATGGACGTTCTCTATCCGGAGAAGGGGACACCAGCCGGCTTTGGCATCATTGACGTTGAAAAAGACGCTCAGGAGTACATCGACCGCCTGGGTGCAGCCATCATTCTCAATGCGGAGGAGGGAGCGACACGGAGATACCTTGCGAAAGATTCATGTGCCATCAATGAAGAGGAGCTGAAGGACGTGAAAAAGCGGGTGATTCATGTTGCTGGTTCCGTAAATGATGACAATGTGCGGAGTTTTGACACTCCGCAGCTGTCCTCCACGTATCTCTATGTCCTCCAGGATAAGGTCAACGAGCTGAAGGAGACGAGTGCAAACAGAGACTTCAATCAGGGCGGTTCTACGGGCAGTGTAACGGCTGCGAGCGCGATCACGGCTCTTCAGGAGGCCGGGAACAAGACATCCAGAGACATTATCAAGGGTTCCTACCGTACCTATGAGGAAATCTGTAAGATGGCCATCGAGCTGATTCGACAGTTCTATGATACGGAGAGAACATTCAGAATCACTGGAGAAAACGGATCACCGGATTATGTGGCAATCGACAATGCCCCACTCCTTGGCGGTACACAGTCGATTGCAGGACAGGATTTCAAGACTGAGGAGCCCGTATTCGATGTCACTCCGAGGGCGCAGAAACAGAACCCATTCACCACGGCGTCGCAGAACGAGCTTGCGCTCAATTTCTATAACCTCGGATTTTTCAATCCGCAGCAGGCAGAGCAGGCGCTTCAGTGTATCGACATGATGGATTTCGAAGGGAAGGAGAAGGTACGCCAGGGAATCCAGAAGGGAGCGATGATGGCGCAGCAGATCCAGCAGCTACAGCAGGTGGCGCAGCTGTCTGCACAGGCCCTTGCACAGAATGGAGACACGAGAGTACTTGAAGCTCTTCAGCAGATGGGACTTTCAGGCAATGGTTCAGCGGAGGTGAACGGCAATGACACGAATTCGAATACTAAACCAACAGCATAAAACTACAATGATCACTCTGACAGGCCATGCGGACTATGATCCGGGCCATGACATTGTATGTTCTGCAATTTCCTTGCTGGCCTACACGCTCATCAACTACATGCTGGAATATCATCCGGAGGCGCTTCCAGCCTACCAGGATGATCCAGGGAACTTCGTTATTTGCATTGATAGGTCGGCAGGGCCGTCGCCGGAGATCGACACGGCAATCTGCATGTTTGAGATCGGTGCAGAGAGCCTTGCTGGGAACTATCCGGAGAATGTGGAGGTGAACAATGACACTATCTGAGCTGATTGCGAACATTACGAGCTTCCGACCGAGCGAATACAGCAAGGACCAGCTCACTCAGTGGGTGAACGAAGTGGAATTCATGGCTATGGATCAGGTGATATCACGAGCGGAGCCTCCGAAGCCACCCATTCCGAGTGAACCGGTCACTGTGCTGCCTGGTGAGGACAACTACAAGCTGGACGAACAGCCACCGGCGGAACCACCAGAATTCAATCCTTACGTTTATGACGAGGATGCAGAACACGAGCTTCTGATTCCAGATCAGTTCAATGGCTGCTACACGACCTATGTTTTTGCAAAGATCGACTTCTACAACGGAGAGGTCAATCGGTACAACATGGAAGCGGCAGCATTCGAGTCCGAATGGCAGCAGTATGCAGGATGGTACAGACGAACTCATTTACCGAGGAGGCATAATCATGCGGCTACCGCAGATCACTGTACAGGATAATAGATCAAGCTCCATCGTTGATACGTTCCTTGGAGTGAATCAGAATATGCTGACCAGCAGGGGCGAATGGCACGCCATGAAGAACATGAGCGACGACTGTTACCCTGCGATCGGTACAAGACCGGCACGAGGAGTGATCGAGAAGACCTTCACGAACCCGAAAGGCATCTTCTATAAGAATGGGTTGTTCTATATTGACGGTACGAAGGCATATTATAAGGGCAACGAGGTATTTTCCGTCAGCGACTCCGCCAAGACACTGGTGGGCATCGGCGCGTACATCTGCGTGTTCCCGGATCACATCATCTTCAATACCTTCACTGGTGCCGTCGAGAATATGACAGCAAATGTGACCGGAAGTGCCGTCTTTGCCCCACTGTCGAAGAACTCCGTCTTTACGAAAATCACCCTGGCCGGAATCGGGAATACATTCAAGACAGGGGACAATGTGGCTATCTCGAATGCGACGAACGCAGAATGTAACGGCACGAAGGTGATCACAGAGAGTGGAACGGACTATATCATCATTACCGCATCTATTTCGGAGGAATTCACCTGTTCAGCCACATTCGAGCGGAAGGTCCCGGACATGGACTACATCACAGAGCGTGACAATCGTCTGTGGGGGTGCTCCAGCAAGAACCACGAGGTCTATTGCTGTAAGGTCGGCGATCCGAAGAACTGGTACAACTATGAGAGTGAAGCGAACAATTCCTGGGCAGCGACGGTCGGATCAGATGGCGATTTTACCGGCATCAGTAAATACGGAACCTACCTCGTGTTCTTCAAAGAGTCGTCCTTCCATGTTCTCCGAGGAGACAAACCATCCAACTTCTCTTTGCTAGAAAAGAGTCTTCCTGGCGTGCGTTCCGGCTGCCATAGATCGCTCGTAACGATCAACGAAACCTTATATTATGTTTCCAGGGACGGCGTTTATGTGTATAACGGCGGATCACCGGAAAAGATCTCGAAGAACATCACAGCGGAGCTGTCGGACGCGACGGCATCACAGTACAATGGGAAACTCTATCTCTCCTGCAAGATGGATGGAGTGCAAACACTCCTTGTGTATGATCCGGCAACGAACATCTGGGATATTGAGGATGACACAGCCTTCAAGTTCGTGCAGTATTCAGAAGGCGTGCTGCATTATGTAGATTCCGAGAACAACCTTCGGACGATTTACGGAAGCAGAAAGGACAAGATCGAATGGTTCATCGAGTCTGGAGACCTTCGCGGATCAGCGATGGAGCAGAAATATGTCTCGAAGGTACTGGTGAATTTCATTCTTCCGGTTGGAAGTGAGGCACGCTTCCTCGTGAAATTCGATGATGCCCCGATGTGGGAGCAGAAGGGATATATCCGGAGCACGATGGATAAGGCCTACACGATGCCGATCATTCCGAGACGGTGCAGCAAGTACCGAATACGGATTGAAGGGACCGGCCAATGTAAGATCGTGGCATTGGCCACCACCATAGAGCTAGGAAGTGAGATCAATGGCTATATTCACTCAGGATACAGGCGATAATAAGAAGATCGAAGCGTACCTTCAGGAGCTGAACGAGAATCTTACCTATATGTTCAACAACCTTACGCCAGAGGACAATTACTCCGAGCAGGCGAAACTGATCTATGCTCAGCGCGATGAACACATTGCGTCCATTCAGGTACAGGCGGATCAGATTGATCTGTCAGTCCAAGACACAAAGACAAAGTACAATGCGTCCATGACGCTCCTTGCCGGGCTTCTTTCTCTAAAAGCGGAGACTCCCGACGGCTCTTCCAGCATGCAGCTTTCAGGAGACCGTATCGAGCTTTCAACAGGAAAATTTACGATCAACGCGCGCAATTTGACTGTTGATGAGAACGGAAACGGAACATTCAGCGGCACTGTAAATGCAGCGAAGATTGTATCGCCAACCATCGAAGGGGGTACGATCACCTCGACAAAGCTTTCTTCTGTGGATCTGGAAACGGTCAATCTGAAGTCTGCGAAGATCGAGAGTGGCAGCATCAACGGTATGACGATCACCGGCGGCCGTATTGATGGCTCAGAGATCTATGGTGGCGACAACATCCCAATCATCGCCCGAAAAGGCTACGTAAGTATAGGCGACTTCGTGGTGGATGATACATACGGTCGAAATCTCTTCCAGTCGAGCGATGAGGTAACCGGCATGTCCACAGGCGATGTTGTCGGAACTGGAAAGCTTCTTCTGTGGGCCGGATGGACTGGGAACAGCGACACTTCGACTTTCATGGTGAATGGAAATAAGCAGGTCGTTATTCACGGAACCTTATTTTACAACGGCGTATCCCTTGAGAATTACATCAAGAGCGTCGTAAGTGGAGGATGATCATGATTCAGTATGAGGACGCTCAAATCAGGACCGCTCGTGTGCTGCTGGAGGATCTGGAAGTGCACGGAGTTGATAATTGCAAGAGGGTAGTAATGCTCCGTCAGATATTAGACGGCGGAAAGAAGGAGGACGAATGTCGAGAGTCATCGGATCGGGAATAGACCCGACAACGTACACGAAGAAGAAAAAGAATAGTACAACGACTAAGGTTGCAGGGAGCGGCGTAAGCCGTGTGAACAATCCTACGCCGTCCGTCACGCAGGCAGGAACGCTCAGTCCGACTTCTCAGGCCACACTGCAGCAGGCAGCGGCTGCGGCGACCAATCCACAGCAGACACAGACTCCGACGCTTACCTTGCAGCAGGGATCTCCTCTAGCTGGTTCTACCGGTACCACATCATGGCAGCAGGGATTCAAACCGACAGAGCTTACGGAACATTATAAGCAGTCCATGCTTGCGTCAGACAATGCGAAGCCGGACGCCTATGAAGCACCGGCCTTCAAAACCAGTAATCTGACCAACAATTATCTGAATCAGCTTCAGAATACAGAGAATTCGAAGCCTTCACCGTATGCGTCCGCGTACGAGAGCACGATCAACGAGCTTCTTCAGACCATCAAGGATCAGAAGCCGTTCGATGTACAGTCTGACGCAAATTACAATGCACTGTACAACCAGTATGCAGAACGGTATAAGGCGCAGGCACAGAGGGCAATGAACGAGGCCATGGCTTCTGCAAACGCTCAGACGGGCGGCTATGGCTCAACATACGGGCAGGCAGCAGGGCAGCAGGCGTACGACAACACAATGCAGGGGATGAATGACAACAATCTGAGTCTTCTGAACCTGGCATATCAGATTTACGCGGATAATCAGAGCAACGATTACAAGAAGCTGAATGCATATCAGAACCAGGACAACACCATGTACGGCCGATACAGGGACGATGTGGGCGACTGGCAGACAGACCGGAACTACTACTCAAACCAGTATCAGCAGAACTACCAGAACGACCGGAGCGCATTCGAGAGTGATCGAAACTTCGATTATGGACAGTACCGAGATGACGTGTCTGATTGGCAGACAGACCGGAACTATAACGCAAACCAGTACTGGAACAGCTTCCAGCAGGATCGAAGCGGGTATGAGAATGACCGGAGTTTCAACTATGGAACGGAGCAGGACGCGCAGAACAGAGACGACAATCTGTACCAGAACGCAGTCAGTCAGGCAACAGATCTTGCAAAAGCCGGCCTTCCGGTGCCGTCGTACCTTACCGACCGGATCAATCAGTACAATCAGAAGTATGGACTATCCGGTGATGCAGCATCTACACTTGCGCAGATCGCGGCGTCGGCACAGGCAGCGCAGGCGGCGAAGTCATCCGGAAGCGGGTCTGGAAGCCGCAGCAAGAAGTCCGGCAGTTCGTCGAAGTCAACGACAGTCAAGGATATCTACACGGATGATGCCACATTCAAGAAAAAGTATCCGTCTGCTGGTAGCGGCGATAAACGTAACTTGATGGCTCAGTCTGAGTACGAAAGCCGGTATGAAACGGTCAAGAATGATGCCTATGAGCAGGCCTACAAGGATGCAAAGGCAGAAGGCATGATCGATGCGAAGGCCGCATTTTATGCGCGAAACAGGGCAAACGAGGCGGCCGACGCATGGGCAAAGAAGATGTCCAAAGAATTTAAGATCATAGGTGACATGTAATCCTCCTTTTTTAGGGGCCGTGGTGGTGACACTACGGTCCCTTTTTATAGGTCGGTTACGTTATACGGGATATTCACGCATAATTGATGGTAGCAACTTTGGTTCTGTTTTAAGGAGAACGTAATGGCAAAAAGATCAAAAATCAACAACAGAGATGCGAAGTATGAGTTGCTTCGTCAGTCCGAGCACAGGGACGATAGTGGTCAGATTTCAAACAAAGCGACCAGTCAGCTTTATCTCGATAACTATTATGAGAAGAACGATGATGACAGCTATTCTCTGAACTCGGCGACGCAGCGGAGTATCCAGGCGTCACATGATCGGACGCAGCGTGCTGCAAATGCACAGGCTCGAAAGGCGACCTACAATACGAAGTCAGTGAACAGCGTTTCCAGAAACCTTGTGGACGATGTTGGAAAGAGATACGGATATACTCGGCCTACACCGACGCAGCAGACAAGCACAAGTCAGAACATCCGAAACGACGCCCTTCAGGAGCTGAAGAACCGGCGGGCGACGTCCAGTAACGCCACGCCCAGTACGGCGCCAAGGACAGGAAACACGCAGAATACAGTCTCACAGTCGCTCGTAGATTACGTTTCGAAGCATGGAAACAATACCGTGGCACAGGCTACGCGTCATCATGCTGCCATGACGGACTTCGCAAACAAGGGAATTAACAGGGCAATCGTCAATGCTGTGAAGGCACCGGTGAATGCGCTCAAGAACGCTGGTGGAAACCCTCTGAAGATGGCGGACGAAGAGGCAGAGAAGTATGGGAAAAACAGAGCTGCCATTCCAGAGAAGATCCGGCAGTATTCTGAAATGACATCGGGCCAGAAGTATATGTACAATCACCTGTTCGACACGCAGGGGAGAGATGCCGCTGAAGAGTACAGATCACGCCTGATGGACGATGTTAATCGGCGTGTGGCACGACAGAATACCGAAGGAAACCTTGCAGACAAGACAGCGGTAGGACGAGTAGCAAACCAGTTCGTTAGCGGCGTTACGAACAGCGGAGAGGGCCTTCAGAAGCTTGCGCAGTGGGTGACGCTTGATAAGGAGAAGCGCGCACAGTCTGTGAATGATTACGAGACTGAGATGCGCAGAGAAAAGGCCGGTAAGGTCGAAGGCGTACTGCAGGATATTGCATCATCGACTGGAAACATGGTCGGATCGGCTGCCCTTGGATCAGCGCTTGGCGGCGCAGCAGGCGTATCCGAAAAGGCAGTCAGCAGTCTTTCCGGAGCATTGTTCGGCGCGTCTCAGGGCGGTCATGCTTACCAGGAGGCAATCAACGAAGGATACAGCCCGATCCGGTCCGCACTCTACGCAGGCGAAGAAGCAGCTTCGGAGTACTATACAGAAAAGCTCCTCGGCGGTGTTGAGGCGCTCGGCGGCGGAAGAATTGCAAAGGCGCTTGGCAATACGCAGGTGGCAAAGGCAGCAGCAGAAGGAATCAACAAGGCGGTGAAGTCCGATATCGGAAGAGGACTTTTGAACCGCCTTGGAAGTCATGCCGCAAACGCGCTCGGTGAAGCGTCCCAGGAAGGCCTTCAGTACTGGACACAGGGAATCGCAAGAAATGTGATTCTTGGCGAAGGAAAAGACGAGAGCGGAAACATTGACCCAGTCAAGGGGCTTTCCTTCAGTGACCCTGAATTCTGGTATTCTGCGGCGCTCGGTGCAGCAAATTCCATGCTCATGAACGTAGGCGGTGATGTACTGCATCTTGCAGGAAACGAGATTGAACATCGAACAGACGATTGGCAGCAGAGAAGGAACGATGAGCGAAACTATCAGAGTCAGTTCCAGAATGATCGCTTTGTGAATGACAATACACTGTTCAATGACATGCGTGATTACACAGAGTTCAGTGAAGCTCCTTCACAGAATTTGGATACACAGGCACCGGCGTCAGAAGCACCGGCTTTTCGTGATGTTGAAATGCCTGGAGATATCTCATCAGATAACAATATTACGGTCACGACGGAGGGCAGCGACTCCAACACGAAGGATGTCACGAACGCAGCTGTTGACAAGCTGAAGAAGACGAGAACTCGGAAGAGTTCGACAAGCTCTGTAGATGACGTGAAGAATACATCGGACGCCGTAAGCGATACGGTGAATGCTGCTGTAGATGCACTCAAGAATAAAGCAGAACAGAATACGGCGGAGTCTACGCCGGATGCCGCGAAGGAAGCAACGCAGGCTGCAGTGGAAGCGATCAATACGGAGGATGCAGCACAGACTACGCCAACCACTGAAGAGCATAGTGAGAGCGTGGAAGAAACCGTTGATGAAAGAAACGATGATGCAAAGGGAGAAACATTGGATTCTTCCTCTATTTCTGCTGCACCAAATAGCGAAGCACCTGTCGCGCCGTCTGCTCCAGATCTGAAATCTGCACTTGCTCATGATAACCACTATATTTCTCCGGATGGCATGAACTATACCATTATTCGGACTATTCATGGCGGCTTTGTTGGCGGCATGAATTCGATTGACGGGCGAGAGATCGCGGACGGTAAAACAGGTATCGCCACAAGTGAATTTGGCTCACGCCTTGAAGCGATCAATGCTCTTTCAGAGCTTGCACAGGCGAACCGTGCAACAAGCGATGCAGCTGTGCAGGAAGAAGCACCATCTGCAAGCAATGATTCTGCACGTAACATTATCAAGAGCGCTTTTGAAGATGGTGGCGTCATCAATCAGAATGCGGTGAATAAGCTCACACCGAACCAGATGCAGATGATCAACGATATGTTTGAAGGCAACGGTGACAAATACAGTGCAAAGCCGGACGTAAAAGCACCGGAAAGGAACTATACGGGAGCCCTCACAGGTGATCAGCTTCGTGCAGGCATCAAGGCATACGATAATTTCACTGCGAACAAGGTGGAATACAATGTTGTGTCAGAAGATGATGGCTATGTTGGCACACTCCGCGACACATCGAATGACCTGTACGGCGGGTTTATCGTAGACGGACGGGCGCTTCGCTATTCAACAGAACCAAAGGAAACAATGGACGCAGCCATTGATGAACTTGTCCAGTTTGCAGAAAATAACGGCCTTCTGTCTGGAAACGGCAAGAAGAGTGCGGACAACTATACACCATATGTGGATAAAGTAAGCACGAATGTGACTGCTCCGCGTAATGCAGAGCCTTCAGAGAAGCCGTGGGGTGCTTTCCAGGCGACGAATGAAGCAAAGAGAAGAGCAGGCGTCCGATTCAAGGATGATGATGCCGCAAGGACGCAGTACGTCAATTCGTTCTCAGAATATATGCTGGGGAGATTTGACGAAGACAATGACGTTTCGATGCAGCAGGTGGTTACGGACTACGACGAGAACATGGCCAAGGCATATCAGGCAGGCTTTGATGGAAAGCCGATCTCTTTCCTGCAGGATGATGCGGAATTTAAGAAATTTGACAGCGTGATGTCCGATGCTACTGACGCTATGTGGAAACTGGGGTATAATCAGCATAACATCCGCACGCAGAAGCAGGAGAAAGAGGAGAAGCGAGCAGAGAAGCCGAGAGCCGGGGCAGCTCCGGCTAAGGAAGCTCCAAAGGCAGAGCCGAAGAAAATGCCGACTGTGTCCAGCAATCCACAGTCATCCATTGCCGACAGAGTGGCGGAGAAGGTGGCGTCCGGTCAGTCCTTCACCGCAAACTGGCTTTTTGACGTTGCCAATAATGCTTACGGCGGAACAATGGCGGAGGGAACATATTCCGTAAAGGATGCTTACGATGGTATGGAGCTTGGAATCAATAAGTATCTGATGAATGCCGATTTCGTAAAGGCGGGAAACGGATCGCTTAAAGACGCGCTCAATACCCTTGCTGAGCTTCAGAAGATCATGCGGAATATCCCTACGCAGACAAAGAGAACTGAAGAGATGGAATCATATCAGCAGTTCTCTACGCCTCCGACTATTGCATTCACTGCCGCACGCTTAGCGAATATTACGAGTGATGATGTTGTTCTTGAGCCGTCTGCTGGTATTGGTGGACTTGCACTTTGGGGAAAGGCATGGGGTGCGAAGGTTTACGGAAACGAGCTTTCCAAGCGAAGACTTGCGTTCCTTAACGAGCTTGGACTTGACGGCACATTCAATGAGAACGCGGAGCAGATCAATAACGTTCTTCCTGACAATATTCAGCCGACCGTAGTGATTATGAACCCGCCGTTTTCGTCTACGGCTGGACGTATGAAGTCGAATAAGACAGCGAACGCGAAGCGCCACATCGAGCAGGCACTGGATCGCCTGGAAGATGGTGGTAGACTCGTTGCGATTCTTGGCCGTGGCATGGCAGATGATGCACCTGCATTCTCTGCATGGTGGAATGATCTCCGCAAGGAATACACCATCCGGTCGAACGTGCGTATTGATGGTTCCAACTATCAGAAATATGGAACTACCTTTGACGACCAGCTTGTAGTCATTGATAAGGTAGGTCCGCAGGAAGGAAAGACTTTAACTGGAGAATACAAGGACCTTTCCAAGCTGCTGACCGATCTGGAAGGAGTAAGAAATGAAAGAAACCCGATTAGTAGATCAGACATGGAATCTAATAAATCTGTTTCAGGAACTGAGCCAGGACGATCAGGAGTGGTTTCTGAACGAACTGAACGATCCAGGCCAAGCACTCATGATGGCAGTAGAAATGATGCCACCGACAGACGAGGAATTTCTGGAAGCAGCGAAGAAGGGCTGGGAGAATCTGGTGGACGAAGAAGTGGCCGAAACGGTAGCGAGAGAGATTCAAGAAAGCCTGGAAAATCTGAAGACGGTAGAGTGGGGATCGGAAGAGATACCGAGCGACGAGTATCTAAAAGTAGCGGCGAAAGCAATGAATCCGATTCTGGAAGGGTTGATCAGCCAGTAAAGCTGGAGAAGCCAGCATCCAGTGAAAAGGCAGAACGGGTAGCAACTGTCGATATTAACAGCACATTTACGCCTTATGAGCCTGAAAAGGTACGAATCAAGGGCGCAAAGGCACATCCAGGAAAACTTGTAGAAAGTGCGGCTATGGGCGCAGTAGAGCCGCCAGATGCAACGTATGTGCCGCACCTTCCACAGGAACTCATCGACAGAGGAATGCCTTCAAGCGCGCAGCTTGAGAATATCGTATATGCAGGGCAGGCACACCAGCAGTTCTTGCCAAGTGGAGAGCGCAAGGGATACTTCATTGGTGACGGTACCGGCGTAGGAAAAGGCCTTCAGCTTGCGTCAATCATCCTTGATAATTTTAATCAGGGGCGCAGAAAAGCCGTCTGGGTAAGCGAAAAAGAAAGCCTTATCAAAGATGCTCAAAGAGACTGGGCAGACCTCGAGCAGGATAAAAAGGATGTATTTTCGTTCAAGAAATTTAAGAATAATGACATTAAGGCCAGCGAGGGTATTTGCTTCGCTACCTATGATACCCTTGGTTCAAGAAAACAGGATGGCATTGATCGCCTTACAAATTGGCTTGGAAAAGACTTTGACGGCGTGATCGTTCTTGATGAGGCGCACAACATGAAGAATGCTGTGCGCATTAAGAAAGCGCGTGGAAGCAGCGGGCCGACACAAAAGGCTATATGGGGACTTAAATTACAGGAGTCTTTCCCAAAGGCGAGAATCGTCTACGCAACAGCGACAGGCGCATCCTCTATCGAGAACTTCGCTTACCTTGAGAGACTCGGACTTTGGGGACCTGGTACTTCATTCACAGATTTTAAAGACTTCTATACGAAGGTGTCTGCTGGTGGATTAGCTGCCATGGAACTTGTCGCACGAGATATGAAGTCATTGGGCGACTACATGGCGCGGAGTATCAGCTATGATGGAGTTCAGTATGATACGATCGAGCATGAATTAACTCCGATCCAACATGAGATCTATGACAAGATGAGTGACGCATGGCGAGTTGTGCTTCGAAATATCGATAAGGCACTCGAATTGACCGGAGCTGCCAATAACGGTAATGCGAGGGGCGCTGCAGCGAGTGCGTTCTGGGGATCACTTCAGAGATTCTATAATCAGATTCTCACGTCTATGGCTATGCCGAGCGTACTTTCAGATATACAGACGCAGCTTGACAATGGTAAAAGTGTTGTAATTCAGCTTACAAATACAAATGAAGCAGAAGCAAAGCGAAAGATTGCTGATAACGCCAAAAATGGCGGGGATCTAGATGATCTTGACCTTACACCGTCAGAGACATTGATTGACTTTCTTCAGAAGTCATTTCCTGTGCAGCTTTACGAAGAGTACCAGGACGAGAATGGAAATACTCACTCTAAACCTGTCACCAATAGCAATGGTGAACCTGTACTTGATAAGAAGGCGATTGCGTTAAGAGATAAGCTGATTGGGGAAGTTGGGCAGATGCAGGTGCCAGACGGTCCGCTTGAAATGCTGCTGGATACATTCGGCGTGGATAACGTGGCTGAGGTCACCGGAAGAACGAGAAGAGTCGTCTATCATCGTCAGTCGGATGGCTCCATGAAACGAGTCGTCGAGAAATGGAGCAAGAAAAAGGGCGAAGCTGATACTGCCGCATTTCAGTCTGGCAAAAAAAGAATTCTTATATTCTCCGAGGCAGGCGGTACCGGAAAGAGCTACCATGCAGATCTGCGTGCAAAGAATCAGCAGCAGCGAGTCCACTACATTCTCCAGGCAGGATGGAAGGCTGACGCAGCGATTCAGGGATTGGGACGTACGCACAGAACAAACGAAGCAAGCACACCTATTTATAAGCTGGTAACAACCAATGTAATGGGCCAGAAGCGCTTCACTTCGACAATTGCAAAGCGACTTAATCAGATGGGCGCACTCACGAAGGGGCAGAGAGACGCAGGCAGTGGCGTGTTCAGCGAAAGGGACAACCTTGAAAATCCGATTTCTGAGGACGCACTTGCAAAATACTACGAGACTGCGCCGGACGAAGTGATCCGAGAACTCGGAATCAAGATCTATGATAAGAATGGTCTGATTAATAAATCAGCTACCGATTTACGAAATGTGCCGAAGTTCCTGAACCGAATCCTTGCACTGCGAGTAGAGGATCAGAACGAAGTTTTCGAAAACTTCTATTCTATTCTCGAAGAAATGACTGAAAACGCGATGAAGGACGGAACACTTGACCGCGGTATGGAGTCATACAAGGCTGATAAGATTGAAGTTGCAGACGAAAAGCCTGTTTACCAAGATGAGAACACGCATGCCGAAACGAAATACGTACAGCTTAAGGTCTATAACCGACCTGCTCTTATTCCGTATGAAAATGTTGAAGATGCGCACTTGAACTTCATGGGAATGTATCGGCTGAAGGATGGTTCCGTGAGGGCCGTGTATAAAGGTAGCACGATTACAGACAAGCGCACAGGCGAAGTCGTTCAGAAGTACAGGCTCGATGGCCCTGTAAGGGGAAAGAGTAGCTACTTTATAGAAAAAACGTTTAATGAGCAGGCGGAAAAGTTGCCAAAAAAGGAGTGGAAGAAGGCGTGGGAGGCGGAAACGCAGAAAGCGCCGGAATATGTAGAAAATACGCTGCATATGCTTACCGGTACGCTTCTCCCGATCTGGAGCAAATTACCGGAAAACAATACGCGAGTTATGCGTATCGTTACTACGGATGGGAAGCAGTATCTCGGTCGAGTTATCAGCCCGGATCAGATCGACTCTGTTCTTCGTAATCTTGGCACTACACGTACCAAAAAGCAGTACACATTGAAATCTCTGATGTCAGAAGTTCTTGATAAGAATCAGGAACTTGTACTCAGAGACAACAGGTGGAAGATCAGAAGACGGAGAGTGTCTGGCGACTGGAGAATCGAGGTCACCGGTAGCAATCTCTGGGCCTTGAACAGAGTTGAAGGAATCATCTCGGAAACCATCGGCTACGAAAAGAGGTACTTCATTCCGACCGGATCTAAAGGCGAATACACGCTAGGATCAATCATCCGCTCAAATCCTGTTATGGATGTAAGATCCGCTGGCACAGATGATGACGATGGCGTACTCCACAGCTTGTCGAAGCATGATGATACGAGCGATACGTCCGACAGTGCAGCACTGAATTCGAAGAAGAATCCGACGCCGAGTGAGGATGGAGAAAAGCCGGAGGACCGATGGACAGCCAAGAAGAATTCTGAGAGTATGGAGACTTCGTCGAAGCGTCTGTCAGACATCATTGGCCAGGCGGCGCATGATTGGGGCTTCAACGTGACATCTGGAACCCGGTATGTGAAGGGCGAAGGAAACATGGGCGAGTTCAATGAGCGGAACCGTGGCATTCGAACGAAGATCACGAACGACCTTCCGACATTCTCACACGAGTTCGGTCATTGGCTCGATAAGACCTACAATATTACTGACAGTGTACGGCTGCCGAAGGAAGTGCGCAAAGACATCGAGACTGCGTTTTTCATGAACCCGGACAATGCTGATCTCTATAGTGGAAAGAGTGCATCGGTCAAGTTAAAGGAGGGACTTGCAGAGTTTGTAAGATACTACTTACAGAACCGTGATGCAGCACGTATCGATTTCCCAAAGCTCACAGACTACATCCTCAAGCAGATGAGTCCTGGAGAACTAGCAAAGTTTAACGGCTTCGCGGATCAGGTGAACGCATACTATTCGATGGATGCTGGCGACGCGAAGAGCTCGATCAGACTGAAAGAGGATAGCCGACCGGACTACCGGACGAACATGGAGAAGTTCCACGACTGGTATCATAGCTGGTATCAGGAGAATGTGGATTCCGTTCATGGATTCCGTGAGTTTGATGTCAGAAATGGCACCAATACGTACACTTACGCATCAAATGCGGCCTATACGGATGCGAGAGTTGCACAGACAATCATGGAAGGCATCTATGATCTGGACGGTAATTATATTGGCCCTGGTCTGAAGGATGCGCTCGCCGGTATCGATGTGAACGACAAGGAGGTTTATATCGCATTCGGTGAGTACCTCGCCGTGAAGCATGGTATCGAGTGGATCGCTCAGAACAAGCGCGTATTTGCGGATGATCGCAAGAACAACGCACAGTGGATGGAGAACCGGATCGCGGAGATTGAAGCAGAGCACCCAGAGTTCATCGAAGCTGCTGACAGACTGTACAAGTTTGAAAGCGACTTTATGTGGACTTACGCGGTTGGCGAGGGGCTGATTTCTGCGGACGCATACAAGGCGATGCAGAAGGAGAACCCTTGCTATGTGCCGTTCTTCCGAGCAGGCTTCAAGGAGCGCGGCAATTCGCTGTTCAAGGCAAAGGGTAGCGGACGTGATCTGATCCATCCGGTTGATAACATCATCGACAACATCACGAAGCTCCAGAATGCAGCCGCGAGAAACGCAGTCATGCTTCAGCTCAGAAGAGAAGCCGTAAGAAGTAAAGCAGATGCCTTATTCATGGAAAAGATGCCTGATCCGAAGGTTCCGGTCGAAGTTGATCTTCGCGGAATCAAGGAACGTCTCTATAATGAAACGCATGACATTGCCGGTATCGAAATCGCACCGGAAATGCAGGACGCTTTACAGGAAGTCATTGGTTCCATCGATGATACGATGACGCAGTTCCAGCTTGGAAAAGCGAAGCCGAACAGAGGTGAGATCAAGATTCTTGTAGCCGGTAAGCCGGAGTTCTGGAAGATCAATGATCCGCTGCTTCTTAGCTCCATCACTTCGATGGACTACCGGAACGCCAGCAAGGTGATCACGGCTTTCGGATCAGTTTCAAGATTTATCACGTCAAACATCACCGGTAACAACGTGATCTGGTCGGTGTTCTCTAATGCGCCGAGAGATCTACAGACGCTGCTTACGTACTCGATGGCGACGAAGAATCCTGGAAAAATGCTGCAGGGTGTCGCAGATACCTACCTTAACTACATCAACAACGCACGGGGCAAGAGTGTTGATCCGCTCTTCTCCGAGTATCTTGCAATGGGCGGCGAGGGCGCACCGGTGTGGTCCGGCAGCAAGGATTATGTAAAGGACATGCGAAAGCTCATAAGCTCTACGAGAGAACACCCTGAAATGAATCCGCTCAAATGGGCAATGTTCGTTTCGGATATGATCGAGATGGGGCCGAGATTCGCAACCTATAAGATGTGCCGGGAAGCTGGAATGAATCCGCAGAAGGCGTTTTATGCTGCGATGGATATTACAGTAAACTTCCGTAGAAATGGCATCAATTCAAAAACGCTCAACCAGTTTATCCCGTTCTTCAATGCAGGCGTGCAGGCAACGGACAAGATGATCCGGTACTTCACTGCTGAGGATCTTCGGGAAATGAAACTTGTCGGTGGTGCCGGAGACGGTGGAGACGGCGGAGACGGTACTGGAAAATGGGTTGAGGTGAACGGTAAGGAGAGAGGACGGGCGATTGCAGGCAGAATTGCATTCTCCGCAGCGCTGTCTCTGATCATGGCTGCACTCGTTGTTGCATGGTCGCGTAGAAATAAGGAAAGCAAGGATGATTTCGATATGCTTTCGAACTACACGAAGAACTCCTACTTCTGTATCTCGTTAGGCGATGGAAAGTATTTCACAATCCCGAAGGGGCAGAACGTAGCTGTGCTTGAATCGTTCTTCGAAAGACTGCTTGAAAGAACGGTGGGCGGTAATGACCATGCGTTTGACGAGTATTATTCATACTTGGCGGACAATGTTCTTCCAAGTATTGCATCAGACTTGGTTGCCTCGCTCGGAAATGTAAAGCAGGACGGACTTCAAGATGGCTTGCTCGACCTGGCGAGCGGAACTCTTGGATCACTTGGTGTGATCGGAGAAATGGCGCAGCTTGTGGCGAACCAGGACTATCTCGGAAAGCCAATTGTAAGCAGTCAGAACAAAGACAAGGTTTATGAGAAACAGTACACGGAGAAGTCAAGCGAGATGGCATACCTTCTCGGAAAGTACTTGCATCTCAGTCCGCAAATTGTTGACCATTTCGGCAAGAATATTCTTGGCTGGATGTGGACCTACCCTTCCGCACTTTTCCCAATCAATGACGGCAAGGGTGTGAAGGGAGAGCGTGACTGGACGCTTGGTGTGAAGAATACGTACAATCGCGATAACGTCTATTCAAACGATCTCAGTAACTGGATCTACGATAAGGCGGAAGACTCAAAAAAGATGTACAAATCCTACGGCACGAACGAGCAGGCGCTGGAAAGCACGCTCGACAGCAACATGAAGTCGTACTACCAGAACGCAGTCGGACTTGCGAAGAACGAAGAGAACGGGCGCGAGATCCGGCGCGCTGCACTTGATAAACTGAAGGAGTATCGGAAGGAATCAGAGCACGGCGTGGAAGATGCGGATCGGAAGGCAATCTACGACATTGTAGAGAGCAACGGCAACACTTCTATTCTTCCGGGCGTTATGGGTACTTCCATTAAATCGAACGGCGAGACGTATGATCTTACCGGGAAAGAATATATGGAGTACCAGGATGCATATGAAGACCGTTATTATGATTATGCGGATGACTGCATCAAGGCAACAGACGACGAGGAACAGCAGAGCAAGATTGCAGGTGACCTGAAGCAGCTTGCGAGAGAGCAGGCTATGGATGAGATTCTTTCGAAGAAGGGAATCAAGTCCAGCAGCACTTCGAAGCTGAAGGACTGGGCAGATTCTGGTTATGATGTGGAGGATTATTTCACACTCAAGCAGGAAATGAACGACGCGAAGGCTGGAAAGGACAGCACCAAGGCAAGAAAGAATGCAGTAAAAAGCGTAATCAACAGCAGCGGACTTTCGTCTGACGCGAAAGAAAAGCTGTGGGCGATTGCCGATTACAATAGTAAATAAGTAGTTCAGGAGGGGTTCTCAGCAATGGGAACTCCTCTTTTTCATAGGTCGGTTTGTTTTTGCTTGCAAAGCATTTACATTGTAAGAAGAGCAGGCATATTAGCCTGAATAAAGACTCACGGGAAAGACCGCGAAAGCTAAAGGAGCTTATATGAAGAAATATTTTTTAAACCTCCATGCATTTGACGGAGACGGCGGTGCCGCATCCGCAGCAGGAGCATCGGGCGATGCAGGCCAGGCCGCCGCTGGCAATGGGGCGAGTCTGATCACAGACGGTAACCAGCCGGACGCCACGGCAGTAAAAGGCACAGAATTTGAAACCTTTATGTCTGGACATCCGGAGGAGGCCAAGAAGTGGTTTGATGATCGCTTCCAGGACGTATTCAACAAGCGCTTCAAGGACTACAAGTCCATGGAGGGCCGCGTAAAGGCCAGCGACCAGGTGATGCAGATGCTTGCTACAAAGTATGGCATCGATGACGCGAGTGACATCAAGTCCATCACGGACGCTCTCAAGAATGATGATTTCCTGTATGCCGAGCGCGCAGAGGCAAATGGAAGAACCATTGATGAGCAGCGAAACTGGGACACACTGGAGCGTGAGAACCGAGAGTACCGAGAGATGCAGCGGCAGGCAGAGCGGCGCGAGCAGATCAGCCGTCAGATGGCAGAGTGGGATAAGCAGAGTGCAAACCTGAAGCAGCTTTTCCCGTCTTTCGATCTCGACAGAGAACTTCAGAATCCAGATTTCGAGAATGCCCTTCGTGGCGGTCTCTCTATGGAAAGAGCGTTTTACGCAGTCCATGGAGATGAGATCGTTTCTGGAGCAATGCAGACGACAGCAAATGCTGTCCGCAGCGCAACCGTGCAGGATATGGCTGCACGAAGATCACGGCCACGGGAGAACGCCATCGGCGCTCAGGCATCGGCGAAGGTATCAAAGGATGTGCATAAACTTTCTAGACAGGAAAGAGCGGAGATCGCCAAACGCTCTATGTATGGAGATGTCCGCTTCTGAAAAGGAGCATTATGCATACAAAGTATCATTTAAATCTTCGCGCATTTGACAGCGTTATCAATGCAACCACGTCGAGTGGTTCTGGTAACAATCTTGCACCGGAGATCAAGACGTATTATTCCGACTACCTCATTGATCTTGCAGAGGCGGAGCTTGTGCATGATCAGTTCGGCCAGAAGAGAAATATTCCGGCAGGGCATGGCAAGGAGATCGAGTTTAGACAGTTCCATCCTCTTGCCAAGATCCAGACAGAACTTGTGGAGGGCGTAACGCCAGAGGGACAGTCTCTTGACGCGTCCACGCTTTCCGCGAAGGTAAAGCAGTACGGCGGCTATGTAATTCTTACAGATCTTCTGGACCTTACCGCCATCGACAACATCAAGACAGAAGCCACGCAGCTTATCGGCTCGCAGGCAGGAAGAAGTCTTGATACCGTCGTGCGTGAGATCCTGAACGGCGGTACAAACGTACAGTACCATGAGGGTGAGAGAGCTGGAAGAACGGCGCTCACGACAGCGGATACCATGACCGTAAAGTGCATTCGCAATGCAGTCAGAACGCTGAAGCATCAGAATGCGAAGATGATCGATGGCAGCTTCGTGGGTATCATCCACCCGGATGTTTCCTACGATCTCATGTCTGATCCGAACTGGGTTGAGTGGCAGAAGTACACAACGCCGGAGAAGATGTATGAGAACGAGATCGGTAAGATCGCCGGTGTGCGTTTCGTAGAGACGACCGAGGCGAAAATCTTCGAGAATGCCGGTGGCGATTCCAGCAAGTTCGACATCTACTCTACGCTGATCATCGCAGCGAACGCGTACGGAACCACCAACATCGAGGGCGGCGGACTTCAGCTTATTGTGAAGCAGAAGGGTTCTGCCGGTACGTCTGATCCTCTCGATCAGAGATCCACCATCGGCTGGAAAGCTACCAAGACTGCTGAGCGTCTTGTAGAGGACTACATGGTCCGCATCGAGACCGCGTGCACGTATCCAACAAAGTGACGTAGCATTTCATTAAAATGCATGGGGCCGAAAGGCTCCATGCAATATTAAAAAGGAGATAGTTATGGCAGTACAGAAAAAGGTAGGAGAGGGAGTACAGGAAAAGTCGGACGGTTATGTCGATCACGCACCGCTCTTTAAGGATGACGACAAGTACAAGTTCCCTCTGAATGTGATTGTAAACGGGGTCAAGTATTCCGTGCCAAGAGGAATTCCACTTCACATTCCAAAGATCGTGGCAGAGGTCATCGATCAGTCGCTGATGCAGGATTCCTACGCACACGAGCTGGACGCGAAGATGCAGAAGACACCACAGGTCACAGAATTCTGAGGTGAGAGCTATGAACGCTAAGTATATGACGATTATTGGGGCTATTGGCGGAGTGATCGTATCCGCTTTTGGCGGATGGGATTACTATATGCAGCTGTTGGTTATTTCCATGTGCGTTGACTATATCAGCGGTGTCCTTGTGGCGGCGGTGTGGCACAGGTCATCTAAGAGCAAGGACGGAAGCCTGGAGTCTCGCGCGGGCTTTAAGGGACTGATCCGAAAAGGAATGATCCTTCTCACAGTGCTTGTCGCCCACTACATGGATCTCACTATTGGTAGCCAGTATATTCGAAATGCACTGGTGATTGGCTTTTCGGCGAATGAAATTCTTTCCATTTTGGAAAACATTGGTCTGATGGGCGTAGAGTACCCGGATGTTATGAAACAGGCAATCGAGGCATTAAAAAAGAAGGACACAGGTTCCCATGAGCTATGATTGTTTAGAAGTTATCCGAATCGCGAAAGCAGAGGAAGGATACCTGGAAAAGCTGTCATTGAAGAATCTTGACAGCAAGACTGCAAATGCAGGGGCAGGCAACTACACGAAGTACTGGAGGGACCTGAAACCGAATATGCAGGGACAGCCATATTGTGACGGTTTTGTAGACTGGTGCTTTATCAAGGCATACGGGGAAAAGGTGGCTGACAAGCTCCTGTGCGGTGGATCACGCAGCTACTACACACCAACAAGTGCAGGCTTCTTCAAGAAAGCTGGACGGTGGCATGATAAGAATCCGAAGCAGGGCGATGTCATCTACTTCAAAAACGCGACACGCATTTGCCATACCGGAATTGTAACCGATGTAGACGCAAGATACGTCTATACGTGCGAGGGGAATACTTCCGGCGCAAATGCGCTCATTCCGAATGGCGGCGGTGTGTGCTGCAAAAAATATCCTTTGACCTATGCTTCCATTGCCGGATATGGAAGACCTGATTATGGGGTGGCGAGTGTGCAGGAATATCCTAAGTGGGTAAAATCCGAAGGCGCCTGGTACTACAGGGTGTCCGAAGGGAAGAATGCGCACGGGTGGATGGACATCAAGGAAGGCGCATCGGAATATAAGCATAGGTACTATTTCGATGGTAAAGGGAAAATGGTCACCGGATGGAGGGCCGTCGATGGGAAAATGTATTACTTCCAGCCGGACGGATCGAACATCGGCCAGCTTTACCGCAGTGATGAACGCGGAGCCCAGTCGATCTGGTTCTTCACATAACCGGCATGCGTATTATTCATTATGGCAAGGCTCCGTTCTTACGGGGCCTTTTATTGTAGGAGAAATCATGATACGAGTCATAAATAGACAACTGATCATACCGAAAGAAGACTTTCTGATGTCGGATGGCGGTAGCGTTTCGTTTCAGATGGCCATTCCTATTTCTTTAGATGTATCTAAGTTTCGCTTTGAAATACATCTTGAGTACGTGGACGGAGCAACGTATTCTAAGGAGCTGAGTTCGGATTGCACTGACGGCAATGTCACTTTATCTGTCAATGTGGATGCAGAAATGTTGAAGGCTGCAGGGTCTGTACTTGTTTGGATTGCAATGTATGATGCAAAGGATGTTGATGTCTGGAATTCATATAAGGGGATTCTGTTCATTCCTGGTGCAACAAATAAGCCGGCCGATTTCAGAGATAAACTGAAGGGCCTTGAACTTGCCCAGGTCGAGGAAGATGAGCGAAGGGAAGCAGAGAAAGCGAGAGAGCTTGCAGAAAAGTCTCGTGTGGAGGCGGAGTCTGCACGCGTCACCGCAGAAGAAGCGCGGGCAGCAGCCGAAAACGCCCGTGCGCTTTCAGAATCGGAGTACGCATCTACCGAATCTGCAGCAGTCAAAGCAGAGCAGGCCAGAGCTGATGCGGAGAAATCCAGAGTTGAGGCGGAGAAGCTACGAGTACAGGCAGAAAAGGACAGGGAAGCCGAGGAAAGCAAACGCGTAGAAGCAGAAAAAGCCAGAGTCGAGGCAGAGAAAAAGAGGGAACAGAAATGATAGAAGTGATCAGACGGGAGATGATCATCCCGCGCGAAGAATTCAATATTGGAACAAACTATGACGCCAATTCGGAAGTACGCCATTTCAGGATCAAGAGAACGCCTGGAGGTATCGACATTTCGCAGCTTACATTTAACCTGGATATGGAGTACGCAAACGGCAAGGCTGACTCTGTATCGTTGGTGAAGGACGTAACAGAGAAGTGGATCAACCTGACATTGACGATTTTCAATTCCATGTTGCAGGTGCCCGGAAGTGTCCAGATCCAGCTTCGCGCACTTGACACAGATGGTGCTGTGAAGTGGACATCGTACAAGGGTGCATTCTATGTCGAAGACTCCATCGATACGCCCGCGAACTATAAGGAGCAGCTGACAGAGATCGAGAACATTAAAACGTCTGAAAATGAACGTGTTGAAGCAGAGAAAGCGCGCGTGGCAGCGGAAAGTGCGAGAGTGGCCGCTGAAAACGCACGGGTTGCCGCAGAAGAAGCGAGGGAAAGCACAAAGGCGACCAGAGAGCAGGCAGAGAAAGCGAGAAATGATGCTGAAGCTGCGAGAAAGGAAGCGGAGAAGGCACGCGTCCAAGCGGAAGAAACAAGAGTTTCCGCAGAGAATGAGCGGAAAAAGGCTGAAGCTGCGCGCGTGGAGGCAGAGGCATCCAGAGTGAAGGCAGAAGAAGCACGTGTTCAGGCAGAGCAGAACAGAGAAAATCAGACCGTTGATGCAAGCCCACTGTACGTGACAGAGAACGGAACATACGATCCAGGAACTGGAAAGTATTACAGCAGAGTTCGGGTAAACGTGAAGGGCGGAAGCTCCGGTGGAGGAGAAAGCGGTGGAGGAAGTGGAGAAGATGTTGTTCTGAAGTCAAAAACAATTACCGCAAACGGAACCTACTATGCGTTTAATGATGACGCGGACGGATTTGATGCTGTTACAGTGAATGTCGATGGTGGGGCAGTTGCACTTCATACAGTTGCATTTACAAACGATGACGGAGAAACACTTGAATCTCAGCAGGTTCGAGATGGAGCATCAGCTGTTTACACAGGAACGCCACTTACAAAACCGTATTGGTGGCAATACGGGTGGTCGCCTTCGCCTGTTCAGGTACGGCAGGATCTTGTATGTAAACCTTTGTGGCAGTCAAAATTTAATACCACGGATGAAATTCAAGACTCCTGGGCGGAGATTGTAGCAAATAAGGGTGCCAAGTATAAAATTGGCGACTTCAAGCTTTTGGAATTCGTGGAGAGTTCCGGATGTATTCCGGTATTTATGGAAAAAGTATATGAAGGCGAGGCTGGAACCACATCCACATGGGTAGCTCGAAACATTTTAGCAAACCAGAAAATGAACGATTCCAGTACACCAGACGGCGGATGGAGAAAATCAAAACTTCGGTCGTGGATGAATAAAGACCTTGCCTCTGTGCTCCCTCAAGAGTTGAGAGATGGAATAAAGCCAGTGACGAAGTATTCGTATGCATACGATGCATCGCAGGATCATTATTACTCGGATGACCCAACAAATGATCTTCTGTGGGTTCCGTCTCATATGGAGATTTTCGGAACATCGGGCTATGAAACACTTGGACCTGTTTATGCGATGTCAAGTAAAGTAAAAACGTTCCTGAGCACAGGCTCGTCCGGCAACTGGTGGGAGCGCTCCGTCCGCGATTCCGGCTACTTCTGGTACGTGCGCTCGAGCGGCTCGGAGTACTACAACATCGCGTCCTTCAGTTACGGCGTGGTCCTCGGCTTCTGCCTATAATAATCGGTGATCTATATTTATCTGGCCGCGTTTTGCGGCCAGACCTAAAGGAGAAAAAATGTCAGTACCTAAAAGCGAACGGAAGCCTTCTGGCTTTGCTGTAGTTGATACAGCTCTTTCTATATATGGAGACATACTCGATATATGCCTCCGTATGCCAAACCGATATACATATCTCATTCTTCTTCCGATCTTAAATCTTGCAAACGATGTGGCAGACTATGTAAAAGGTGGAAACAGCATTATTCCAAATTCAAAAGCGCCTAATCCGGTTGATGTAAATCTGAGGCGAATGTACTTTCAGAAAGCAAGAGCAGCACTTCAAGCGTTAATTTCCAAAATGAATGTCTTCTTATTAAAACCGGATGTCGTTAGGAGAAAAGGAAAGGATGGGAAAACGATCGGGATCACAGAAAACGAGCTGAATAGTCTAGCTGAAAAAATGAGAAACGAGCTTTCACTTATAGGCGGGGTTCTTGAAAAAGATGAAAAGCGCTATAATACGAAATTGTAGGGCATTTGCTATAGGCTCGTCCAACAACTGGTGGGAGCGCTCCGTCAACAATTCCAACAACTTCAGGTACGTGAACTCGAACGGCTCGGAGAACAACAACGGCGCGTCCATCAGTTACGGCGTGGTCCTCGGATTCGGCAGGCAAAACTAAGTCAAAGTAGGTTTCGAAATCAGGTCTTGCACGAAGGAGTGAATGTCCGCCCTGCAAAGGGAAATGTATATGCAGATGCTGATAGCCGGACGCTCAATGCATGGCGCGAAGTCATAGTAATTCGCGTTTCATGACTAGAGGCAAGCGAGTAGAACCTATGCCAACAATAAGCTCGTACTGCATGTTATTATGAATGATAAAAGACACGAGGAAAGATATTTAAGAAGAAAAGCAAAGCGTGATCAGAGGAAGCAATATTTGCGTGGTGTTTACGCAAATCCAAACAAAGTATTCAGCACGGATTCCATTGTGAGTGGGTACAAGAAAACAAGCAAGCAGTCAAAATGGAAGTCGAGTACTCAAGCATTTGGCGCAAATTTATTTATCAATGCATCGAAAGAATCTCACGATCTTCTGACGGGCCGATGGCATCCAAAAGGGTTCCAGGAGTTCGATATCGTGGAAAGAGGGAAGCCAAGACATATAAAAAGCGTGAAGATTTCTGAAAAGTGCGTGCAGGCCGCATTGTGTAATGAGTGTCTGATCCCAATTATTCAGCCTTCCTTGATTTATAATAACGGAGCGTGTCTGCCCGGAAAAGGAACTGATTTTTCTTTGAAAAGATTGACTGAAGACTTACGATGGCATTATCAGCATTATGGAATGAATGGTGGCATATTCGTATTTGATTTCCATGCGTACTTTGACAGCATACCACACCAAGGGGCGGAAGAGCTCATTTTGGAAGCTATTCAGAACCAAAGTATTTGCAGAGCATATAATCAATGCATTGATGCGTTTGACAAAGGCACAGGAAGTGTCAGAGGAAAAGGACTTGGTCTTGGATCGCAAGTATCGCAGATTACAGCGATTTCATACCCAAGCAAAACTATTGACCACTGGGTAAAGGACCAACTCTCCGTGCATGGATTTGGCAGATATAATGACGACGGTTATCTAATCTGCGAAAGCCTGGAAAAACTAGAGAATATAAAGCGTGAGTTCATCACGCGGGCTTCAGATCTTGGGATAACGATGAATCCAAAGAAATGCAGGATCATAAAGTTCGGAAAGAGCTTTAAATTTCTAAAGGTACGATTCACAGTTAAAGGTTCCGGGAAAGTGGTCAAACGGCCAAACAAGAAGTCTGTTGCAAAGGAACACAGGAAATTACGAAAGTTGCATAACTTGATGGTAGAAGGCAAAAAGCCGTTTAGTGAAGTACATATGGAATTTCATTCCTGGCTATGCAGTCAAAATAAAGGATGCAGTTTCTTTATAACAGTAAATATGATTTCATATTTTGACCGGCTGTTTGAAACGCAGGGAGGGTACGTTCCACCAGCGAAGGGAAAACGCCATCAAAATAAAAGATACCATCAATTAAGATACGCAAAAAGACTGGCAATCAAAAAGGAGCGACTTTTATAGGTAAACCTTGAGCCAACATCAAGGAACCGGCTCAAGGTTCACCAGCGCAGCAGCAGCCGGGCATGGGTTACTAATGAAAAGCCCAGTGGATCTCGATTGAATCCGGGTAAATGACAATTTGATTTATTAAAGACCGAACGATAGCTTGTTTGCGTTCGATGCTGAGATTGAAAAAGGTGTCAGCGTCGAATGCATCCAGGCGGTCTTGGAACTCTTTTTCCGAGACCACGCCGTCCGGTCTTTTTTGCTGTTCAAGTTCTTTCTTCAGCTTCTCCTTCTCTTCGCGGAGGGCATCGGTCCGCTTCCGGATCTCATCGAAGGCAATAGCACCGAGCTGATAGAGGTCTACCAGCTTCCCCATCTGGCTGTCGATCTGGCGCATACGGGACTCAATACCGGCCGTTTTATCATCAATGGGAGCAATGCTTCCAGCCTCCTTCGAAAAGCCGTTCTTCTTCAGCTTCCCGATCTCGTCCAGCACGTACTGATCAAGTACCTCCATCTTGTAGATTTTATTATCGCACTTTCCATTCTTTGCCATGGCTGCCTTCACCGGCTTACGCCCATAGCAGATATACGAGTGGTAGTATGGCTTTTCTTTCGCTGCCGAATGGGTATTCTTGGAAGCAGAAATGAAATATCGGCTGCCACATAAACCGCATCGCACAAGGCCGGTCAAAAGATACATCCCTTTGTAATTTTGTATGGTACCGGAAAAATGCTGCATGTACCGCTGATATTTCTCTTGAGCTTGATTGAATATTTCATCGGAAATAATATGTTCATGTATGCCATCGTACAGTTCACCTCCGAATGATACCTTCCCTATGTACACAGGGTTAGTAAGCAAGCGGGCTATGGTGCTCTTCGAATTCCAGTTTCCATAACGATTCGTGTAGTGCTCATTCATGTATCGCAAAATATCTGAGAACGTCATGTCTTTCCCATTAAGCCCATGAAGGAATAGATCAAAGATCATCCTCACCTGCATCGCCTCGTACTCATCGACCTGGAGTGTGTTTTTCTCGTTCCCATCCGCACGGGTGTAGGTGTACCCGATCGGTGGTTGAGATCCTCCGGAATAATACCCGGCCTTCGCGCGTCCGATCCGGCCCATGGTCATACGCTGCGTGATCTGATCACGGTCAAGCTGCGCGAATACGGATAGAATGCCGACCATCGCGCGGCCGAACGGCGTGCTGGTGTCGAAGTTCTCATTCATGGAAATGAAGTCCACGCCGTGCTTCAAGAAGACATCCTCGATCATGTACATGGTATTCTTCTGTGACCTGGACAATCGGTCAAGCTTCCAGACGAGCACGGTATCAAATATGCCAAGATCTACATCACGTATCAGCTTCTGGATGCCAGGCCGATCAAGGTATGCACCGGAATAGCCCGGATCTTCGTACACATTGATAATCGTCCACTCATGCGCTTCGCAGTACTTCCGGAGGCGCGCTTCCTGTTCACCAACTGAAAAGCCATGTGTTGCCTGTTCCTGAGTGCTCACACGGATGTAGCAAGCTACTTTGCGTTCCATGATTTTCCTCCATGAAGTGTTGATAATTACCTCCACAAGCTCTGTCCTGCGTACATTCCAATCCCACCGCATACGCAATATATTGCGAATAGCCACAATATTCCAAGGTATTCCTTTGAAAGAATAGCGGTAACAACAGAGACTAGAAAAAGCACGCTTGATAGAACATTTATCACAGCGCGTACGCTTTGCGTTATTCTCGAGCCATTAAGCCCTTGTATGAATCCACCTAAAAAACAGAAGACGGCAAGTACAATACATGAAATTGTAAATTTACTCATAGCGGTTTCCTTTCTCGGTGTGCGTTATATTCCACTGTTTGAACATCGTGCAATTCAAAATCATTTCCGTGAATGTGCTTTAAAGCATGTAGATATGACTGCTCGGCCCTCTGATCAGAGAGCCGGTCGCTGATATAAATCGTGTACCCATCGTCATCAGCATCCGGTACAACAGCCTCGTGACATGCATCTGGAAGCGGAACACGATATACATGTACATCAGAATCAATCATTGTTGTTTCCCCATTTTAGAAAGTTCAGATATTCAGCGGCTTTCTTCAAATCTTCAGGTTTAGCATCTCGTGCAGCGTCAAAAAGAACGCGCATATTAGGATTGTCAAAAAGCTCTTGGGCAGTTTCGGCAGTTTCCGGGTTTAGATAATAGATAGATTTCGAATCTCTTCCCATTAGGTAATCAAGCGAAACGTTGAAAAAATCCGCAAGTTTCTCCTGAGTTTCACGAGATGGCATTCTAGTTCCGTTTTCATAAGTACCAATAGCCGCAGAAGACATCCCTACCTTTTCTGCCAGTTTTGCCTGAGACAAGTGCCTCCCTGATCGTAGTTCGTATAAAACGTCCTTAAATTCCATAGCAATTCCTCCTGTATGTATTATAACATAATGTAAGCGATTAAAATCAAAAATAATTACATCATGTATTGAAATTTACATTATGTAGCTGTATACTTACATCATGTAATCGAAAGGAGGACAATATGGAACAGTTACAGCCGTTTGAAATGTTACGGCGCTTACGCAGAGAGAAGGGATTGACTCAGCACGAAGTCTCTGAGGCTATTCAGGTGAGCGATTCAGCCTATGCTCTTTATGAAACTGGAAGGAGAACTCCGCGAGACGACGTTAAGGCTAAGATTTCTAAGTTTTACGAGAAACCTGTTGGGTATATTTTTTTTGGCGAAGAACTTACACCAGGTAACTGCGATGAGACATGAGGTAAAGCCAAAAATCATCCATGTTCTGGATGATGGCACGAAGCTCGACAGCATCGAAGGCGTAGAAATCCCACCTGGTCATCCGTTCTACACGGTCTGGCGCAAGGCTGTGGCAGCGTCCATCAAGGAAGAAGAGAAGTAGGCAAGTTTTAATTTACCGGTACGGCCGATTCATCCGCCGCGATGAATTACCAAAAGCACATGATCTGACATAATTTTTCCTCCGTTTATAGCGGCGGGTGAATGGGCTGTGCTGGAGAAAGGAGAAGAGAGATGCACGGATGGTACAAGTCAAAATTCAAGCGAGATGAAGGAAAAGGCAACAGAATAGAATACAGGAGCGACGATTTTCCGGGTGTATCAGCGAATAGCTGCCTCGAGGAAATCCCACACGCCAACCGTGGCGGTACGTGGACGCATAAGTATTACACTGTCGAGACCGATGATGGAAAATTTAAGAAGCAGTTCACAACGCTGAGAGACGCATTTGAGTTTGTGCAGAACGGAGGACTGAAATGACACAGGAACGATTGAAGAGGGCGTCCGACGCGGTTGAACAGCTGCGACAGGCATGTCTCAAGCTTTCAAACATTGGCATCGAGGAATGCGAGGAAATGACACCAAACGACTTGATGCATAGCGGCCATCAGAAATTGTCATCACTCATATTCTGCGCCGGCCTCAAGGATGCAACAGAAAAACTCGTAGATGCAAATGAACAGATACAGGACCTGATTAAGGGAATGGAGGAAGGAGAAAGTAATGAGAGTAAGCGTATACGTAAAGCCATCGAGACGTGACATTCAGCGCCTTCGTCGCCTGGATCGGAAGCTCGACCGAATGCAGCGAGTAGCAGAGCGTCACATCAAGGGGATCGGTGATTTCATCGGCATAGCAGCCGTCGGAATCGGACTTGTTGTGTTCCTGGTGGGAATCATGGCAGCCGATTCGGTTTCCACAGAAGAGCTAGCCACATGGCTTTTCATTACAACGGGCGGTCTGCTGACTGCGGTTGCCGGTAGCTGGCTCCTCTGGTGGATGAGGAGGTAGAGATGACGGGGTACTGCAATGGCGACGTAATCAACAATATTCCAACGCCAAATGGCACACGCTTCATCGTGGCGCGGTTGGCAGACACAGAGCATTGGTATTACGGGGCCTACGATAGTCTGAGCAAAGCACTGGATGTGGCGGATCAGGTGCATGGAAAAGTTTTTGACCTAGCAGATTTACTGCTGGTTTCGTTTACAAAAAAGGAGGAAATATGAAATTGCCAAAAATGAAAAATAGCAACGTTGAGAATGCTGAGCTTCTCGGAAGAGTGCGCGCAACAGTAGCGTTACTGAAGTCATTGCAGTCTTCTGGATACACACAGGCAAGCTGTGTAATCCGCATCCTGAATGGCGCAGATTCATACGACGTGTACGGAAGGGTTTGTGCCTTCGTGGGATACATGGAATCAAATAAATACCCTTACGATTTCGAGACGGCTGCCTATCGCGCGATCCTTGGAGAAGATTTCTTGGAGCAAAAGGATGAACCAGAGCATGAAGCAAGCGCTACACAGGATGAATTGTCGAGTATCCTAATCACGCCTGAGGCGCGAGGCGCGATCTTCTATTGAAGAAAAGGCATGAACAAGCGGCAACTTGTTCACGCCAAGGAGTTTGTCCACACGGACAACTCCACTATATCACAAAGTGGAGATTTTTAACATGAATAGTGACATGAATTATTCAGAAGATGAGCTGGAGCTGTACGCGAAGGTGAAGGATTACGGGAAGAGTACCGGTAACGGTGACACGCTGTACGACATGACAGTTGAGATCCCGGTCAAGGTATGGATCACAGTGGAGGCAGCAGACGAGCATGAAGCTGTTGTAGCAGCGACGGATGCTCTGACGGGTATCCTGTCTGGTGCGGATGATATCGACGATTATAACGAGATCGACGGCATGAAAGCGTCGGTTGTCGAGACAAGGAGGGCATGATGAATACTACATGTGAGATTGAGTTTGACGATCAGAAAATCGTATTCTGTGATCCGCTCACGATGGCACCGGAAAAGGTGACCGAAACGATTCACGACCTCCTGAAGGAGGTGACGGAGATCGGAAATCAGGTAGGCATTGTGAGGCTGATTCACTGCATGACGGACGGGGGGTACTTCGAGTCTCCGTGCAGCGGAGCAAACCACCTCGCAGTGCGCGGAGGACTTGCACGGCATTCACTGAATGTGCTCAAGACAATGATGCAGCTTCAATATGAGCTGAAGTCCAGTGCGACAATCCAGGATATTGTCTATTGCTCGCTTCTGCATGATCTCGGAAAGATGGGTGACCACGGGAAACCAAATTACGTGCCAAACTTCCTGAAATCCGGTGCAATCAGTTCATCGAAACCGTATTGCACGACATCAGAGCTCCCGTATATGGATCACGAGGTTCGGTCTCTGATGATTGCAGAGAGATACATCAGACTCACAGCAGAGCAGGAACAGGCGATTCTCTATCACAACGGTCTGTATGGATCATTCAAGTACCAGATCCCAGGAAAGGAGACACCACTCTATTTGCTTCTGCATTTCGCGGATATGTGGTGCTCCCACGTGACGGAGGTGAGATGATGGATGAGATGCTCAACAACTTTCAAAAACTCGCGCATGTTCAGAAGAAGCTGAAGGCTCCCAAAAGCCAGTACAACAGTTTCGGAAAGTACAGTTATCGAAACTGCGAGGATATTCTCGAAGCAGTGAAGCCTCTTCTTGATGAGGTGAAGGCAGTAATTACTATTCACGATGAGTTGGTTTCCATCGGAGATCGATACTATGTGAAGGCGACAGCGACCTTTGTAGACTACGCGTCTTCCTGCTACAACCCTATCTGTTCCACTGCGTATGCACGTGAGGATGAATCTAAGAAGGGTATGGACGGAAGCCAGATCACCGGATCGGCAAGCTCATATGCTCGTAAATACGCCCTGAACGGTCTCCTGTTGATCGATGATACAAAGGATGCTGATACAACGAACACTGGAGCGACGAACTCCGGAACGAGCTCTCAGAAGGCAGCGAGCAACAGTACTTCAAGTCTGATGACGGAGCAGCATTACAACATTCTCATCAAGGCATGTGGTAATGCGAAGGGCATTTCGAATGCAGAGCAGTTCTGGAAGGACCGGTATAAGGTGAAGTCTCTGGCGGACATCCCGGATGAGAACTTCGACTTTATTCTCACCGGCATGAAGTGTGACAGAAATGGAAACTATATCGGTTCGAGATAAAACGAAAAAGGATCTGGTGCTCGACATAGGGCGTTTGATTCTTTCTCTGGCAGATGGTGAGAGATACGACCTCAGTATCAAGAAGCACCGAGATCCACGGAGTAGGACCGCCAATGCCTACTACCACGAACTCCTCACGAAGTACGCGGAATGGGCAGGCGTTCCGAAGGAATTTGTCCATAACTCATTGCTGTCGAGTTATGGACGAGCACTGCTCGATGCAAATGGAAACTTCCTGTTCGAGTCCCATGCAGAAGAAGGCTTCGACTATCGGATGCAGGGATTCGGACAGAATCATCTGTATCCATCGCAGACGACCTTCTACCGTACGATCAGAGGAAAGAACGTATTGTACAGAGACTATTACATCCTCCAATCATCAGCAGACATGAACACGGCGGAGTTCTCACGCCTGGTCGATGGTCTGATCCAGGAGATCAAAGGCTCCGGAGCAGAGATCGAGACCATGACACCACAGGAACTAGAAAGGCTGAAGGGCTATGAAGTACAAGTCAATCATTATTAACCCAGAGGATCACCGCTGCGCGATCTGCGGCAGCATGATCAATCTGGAATGGCACCATTGTATTCACGGAACCGCCAACCGGAAATGGGCGGATGCCTACGGCCTTACGGTGTGGCTCTGTCACGACTGCCACCGACATATCCACGATGATGCTGCATGGCGAGAGCGCGACCAGCAGCTTGAAGCGACAGCACAGCGCAAGTTCGAAGACAAATACAGCCCGGACGCGCACCGTCTGTGGATGCAGATCTTCGGCAAGAACTACCTGGACGATTAAGGAATAGGCCTTAATCAATATAGATTGAATTGCTTGCAGTTCAGCGAGGGTTCATCTGAATTAGTCATACGACGTAACTGTAGACATTGGTCACCCTGGACTGAATCCCAGGGTGAGAAAGGAGCGACATGGCAACATCATTTCTCATATATGAGAGTTGGTCCACGCTCATCACAAATCTACCAACCGAACAAGCCGGAGAGCTCATCAAAGCACTGTGTGCACACCACCTCGGGCAAGAGATCGAAATCTCCGATCCTGCAGTAAATGCCATCTATATGATGGCTGCCGCAAAGATGGACGAGGATATAGCGAAATATAGCGAGAAGTCTGCGAAAAAGGCCAATGCCGCGCAGAAGCGATGGGGAGGAAAAGCAAAAGCGGCTGACGAAGTGCAGAAGGATGCAATGCAAACGGATGCAAAAGCAGAAAGTGCAATGCAGTGCAATGCAAAAGATGCATATGCAATGCAAACGGACGTTTTGCATGGAAACTTAAACTATAACTCAAACTATAACTATAAAGAAACATCCTCTAGAGAGGATGTAAAGAAAGCTGCTTCGCAGCAGCCGCCCTCCATCGAGGATGTGAGATCGTTCGCGAGGGATGAGGGGCTAACGGGTTTCAATGCGGACACGTTCTGGAACTACTACGAGTCGAAGGCCTGGAAGATCGGTGGTGAGAATATGGCGGACTGGCGAGCAGCTGTGCGCTGTTGGCACGCAAGAGACCGCGGCAAGCCTTCTGTTCGTTCGCCAAACCAGTTCTGCAATATCCCTAAGCAGGATGTAGATTACGACGCTATCGCGTCAGCAAGGAGGAGACATGACACAGTGCGAGTTAATCCTGAATGCCCTGTCTGATGGCGGGACCATTACGAACATGGAAGCGGTCGAGAATCTCGGAATCGCTCGTCTGGCTTCCAGAGTGCATGATCTCCGCCGGAGGGGATACAACATCGGTTCCACATGGGAGACAGGCCACAACAGGCGTGGAGATCCATGCAGATACCGGAGATATTATCTCGTGAAGGAGAGTAAATGAGCGAGTCTACGGCAATCAAATGTCCACTGTTTCGTAACGTTATACGGACAAACAAGGGCCAATTTCAGGGAGTGGAATGCATCCAGGACCAGAATCTGGGCTTTGACGTGACTCACATTGTCCGCTTGCGGAACAAGGAGGATCTCCGCGACTATCTGGAAATCTTCTGCGAGGACCTGTACGAGACCTGCCCATATTACCAGGCGTTCACGAGGGAATGGAAATAAGCGATAAAAGAAAAAATGAGCGATGGATTTGCACAGAATTGAACCGCATTGCCACGGAGTAGCGAAGTACTGCCTTGCAGCGGCGATGGTTGGCAGCGTTTGGCGAAGGCTGAGTAAGGCATACCATCGTTTTGAATAGCAAAGAATGGCTAAGGAAAGGCAAGGATAGAGCCGCGTGGGAAGCGGCGGAAATGCATCGATTGGCTGTGTTTTGCGATGGCGCCGCAATGACACGAAGGGCAGGGCAAAGCAAGGGCAGAGCAGCGAATAGCAATGCTGTGTGCTGTGGCTGGGTGAAGATGGGAATCGTATTGCAGTGGAGCGGCAGAGAGCCGCTAAGTATGGCAAAGCAATGGCTTGGCAAAGACGCGAATAGCAGAGCGAAGGAATGGAAAAGATATGTATCGTTTGCTCAGCAATGGTAATGCATGGTGACGCAAAGATATGATTAGCGAGGCCGTGGAGAAGCGTAGAGCAGAGAAGCTTAGAACTGCACCGAATCGCGGCGGCTAAGCTATGTGCCGAAAAGCATGGCTATGGCTATGCATTGCGGTGCTACGGAGTAGCGCTGCTCCGGACCGTATTACATTGATTGGCAATGGCAAAGAAACGCAAAGATAGCCTTGAGAAGCAATGGCTTGGAGTAGTGTTGCACCGCTAGGGCGAGGAAACGCAAAGATGTGCACGTATATGCAATGGCACTGAACTGTGCTGAATGGCAGGGCAAAGGAATTGCCAAGCTGGGCGAGGCATTGAAAAGCTATGGAGTAGCTTAGAGCGGCGTCGGTTTGATCGGCAACGGTTTTTAGAAAAGGAGTTTAAAACATGGAGAAGTTACACGTTAGATTAACATTTACGGAAGAAGTGCTGGGAACAGCGAACGCAGACAAGAATGTGCATAGCGAGTTTATTGCGAGCAAGGCACCGGACGCGCCAAGCCGCGAGGAAGAGGTGGCCACACTCGGTGCGGACGAGGTCGAGCACAAGGAGATGACTGTATTCCCACGTATGGAGGATGGCGAGACACCAATGTTCTGGGACTACCAGATCAAGGGATTTTTCAAGGACACATGTAGTGCATTGTCCAGATGCAAGGGGCAGGACTATTCGAAGCACAGCTGCGGGCTGAAGGCGTTCAAGAAGGTGATTGATGGATGCCTGTTTGTATTTCCACGAAAGATTCCGGTTCACATGGCCGGACCGATGGGGAACTGCCAGCGGCCGCTGAGAGCTCAGACGGCGCAGGGCGACCGGGTGGCGCTCGCCAACAGCGAGGCGATTCCGGCAGGATCGCAGATCGAGTTCACAGTGGAATGCCTGAATGATGATGTGGATATCATTCGTGAGTGGCTGAATTACGGACGGTACAAGGGCATTGGACAGTGGCGAAATTCAGGAAAGGGCCGCTTTGAGTGGGAGGAAATCAAAGAGGAGTAAGAAGGACGCAGCATGTTGGATCTAATATTTTTGATTACAGTGATGGTGATGACTGTGCTGATCACGGTCTTCGTGCTCTGGAGGTGAGAGTGAAATGAAAGCTTATTGCTTGTTTGAACAAAGTGGCACTTTCAAAAATGAGTTCAAAAAGCTCGGAATCGAAGCCTATGACTACGACATTCGTAACGACTTCGGACAGACGGATTTTGTAGTTGATCTCTTCTCTGAAATTCAAAAGGCTTACGAGGGATGGGAATCTATCTTCGATCAAATGGTGGGGGGGGGAAGACGTGATCATGGCATTCTTCCCATGCACAAGATTTGAGGCGAAAGTTCCACTTGGGTTCCGAGGAGAAATGACGCAGCAGCGGAGCTGGGGAGACTTGAAAAAGCTTCAGTACAGCATGAAGCTCCACGGAGAGTTGCATGAGCTATACGAAAAGCTGTGTGAGTTGACGGTCGTTGCGGAGAGAAAAAAGCTCAGGATGGTTATAGAGAACCCGGCCACGCAGCCGCATTACCTCACAACGTACTGGTGTATCAAGCCGACCGTAATAGACAAAGACAGGACGGATGATGGGGACTATTACAAGAAACCGACACAGTACTTTTTTATCGGATTCAAGCCATCGTTCAACCTTGTGATGGAGCCACTTGATTTTGTTGAAACCAGAACCATTGGAAACACCAAGGCGACGGAAACAACATCAAGGCAAGTCGAGCGAAGCATGATGCATCCGCAGTATGCGCGACGATTTATAAAAAAATATATTCTGCCAGCCAGCAACATGAAGAAAGGATAGTTAGACTAATGAACGATAGAAATTTTACCAGAAGTGATGTCCATATCATGGACTACATTGGAGAACCGGCCATGCTTGAAATGGCAGCGGAGGAGTGCGTGGAACTTTCACACGCGCTCCTGAAGCTCTCCAGGATCGAGAGAAAGGAAAACCCGACGCCGGTCACACGAGAGGAAGCATTCAAAAACATTCGTGAAGAGTGGACTGATGTGTTTTTATGCTGCGCGGATGAACTCGGGCTGAGTGTTGATTGGAACCAGAAGGAGATGAAGAGGCAGCGATTTGAGAAGAGATGGGAGGAAGCACATGAAGTACACGATTGAGCTGACGAAGAATCAGCTGAGTATTGTTCTTTATGCTGTTAATTTGGCGATGAGAACCGGCATCGGACAGGTGGACGACCTCGCACACTGGATCATTACCATGGGTGGGAGTAGAAAAATCGAGAAGGACTTCCCACAGGAGTACGAGAATGAGCGACGCATCATCCAACCTATACTCAAGGGGCTTATGGATGGATGCTGGCGGGGACGTGAGCTTGGAAAGCAAACGTACGTTAATGAACTGGAAACTATTTACGAAGCGATCAAGCATCGCCAGTACCTGGACAGTAAGATCTATTGTAAATACGACATCCGGGCAGATCAGCCGATCAAGCGTGGAGACGAGCCTGTGCCAAAGATCGAGAGGGTGGAAGAATGACGTACAAAATTGGACAGATTTTAACATCGAAATGTGA
>ERZ808259.169-NODE-169-length-41690-cov-10.409175_pt1 | contig 41690 bp, 26 predicted proteins | sample MGYA00521279_ERZ808259 | MGnify/ENA primary metagenome ERZ808259 (study PRJEB31516, sample SAMN03275586) | gut metagenome | biome: mammalia-associated habitat; material: feces | host: Papio cynocephalus | place: Kenya | collected 2012-07-27 ...
CCTGACCGTAGCTCAATCGCATGGTGAAGTTGGCGTCGCTATAGTGAGGCATGTCCTCCTCCATGCGAAGTTTGGCAGCACAGAGGTACTTCTCCTGTTCGGCGATGCTGTCGGCAACGGCACCGATTTGCTCTACGAAGTCGGCATAGATGTCGTTCAAGTCCATGCCGTAGCTTACGCCTGGGTCTTTCTCATATCCCTTCTTGTTGAAGTAGAGCTTGGCTCCCTTCTTCATGATGAGCGACTTGGTCCAGAGATAATCCACATACTTGGCGTAGTCGCCGCCAAACTGAGAGTCGATGGTCTTGTAGAACTTAGGCAACCACTTCGCATCCACGTGCTCCTTGTAGTTCTTTAGGAGAGAAGTGAGCACTTCCTTGTCGGTAGCCATATCCCATTCCTTCGAGTTGTCGTCGAACTCATGATATTGCTTAGCCTTGTTCTTCTCAGGACCTTTCACCTCCATGCCGTTCTGGAGTTTGAAGGCACGGGTGCTCAACTCCACGTTGCTGCGGCGAGTGAAGGTCTCGGCAAAGTTGGTCCAAGCGTAAGTGATGCCAGTGCTCTCCTTGTAGAGTTTCTGGAGTTTGTCGAAATCTACCTTGTGGGCGAGGTCGTTGGCAGCCTTGGCGGTGTCTTGCCAAGCACGGAGACGAGTCTCGTACTCACGCTTCATGTTGACGATGCCGATGGAGTCGATGCACTTGTTCATGCCGATGGCGTTCTTCCAGTAGTTGGAACTTTGGGCATACTTGCTGTCATACTTGATGCGCACAGCTTCGTCGGCACGCATGTGCTTCTGCATCACCTCCTGCTTCACGCCACGTACCTGGGCACGAGGAGCGTTCTCGGCGTCTCGCATCATCTGGATGCCGTAGCTGGAGAGGTATCGCTCGGTGCTGCCAGGATAGCCCATGGTCATCGCATAGTCGCCATCCTTGTAGCCTTGGAGCGAAACTTGTGCCCAACGTTTCGGATGATAAGGCACATTGTCCTTGTTGTAGGCGGCAGGACCATTGGTCTTAGGGTTGGCATAGATGCGGAACACGGAGAAGTCGCAAGTCTGGCGAGGCCACATCCAGTTGTCGGTGTCGCCACCAAACTTACCCATCGACTTTGGCACGGTGAAGACCAAGCGGAGGTCGGTGAAATCCTGGTAAGTAGTGGCGTACCACTTGTTGCCCTCGTAGAATGGTTGCACGGTGACGTGGAGGGTAGAGTCCTTCTTCTTCACATCCTTGGTCATCGCATTCTCCAAGGAGTCGATGAGTTCCTCACGCTTCTTGCCATCGAGTTTCTCGTAACCGAGCCCCATGACCTTGTCGGTCACGTCCTTCTGGTCGATCATGAAGCTCACGAACATATTCTCGTTAGGCAATTCCTCGGCGTATGATTTGGCGAAGAAGCCGTTGAGCATATAGTCGTGCTCTACGGTGGAGTGGCTACGGATGGACTCGAAACCACAGTGGTGGTTGGTGAAGACCAGGCCATCAGGCGAAACGACCACGCCTGAGCAATAGCCAGAAAAGTTGACCACAGCGTTCTTCAAGGCATTCTCGCCATTGTAGAGTTGGTCGTAAGTCATCGAGAAACCCTCGCGCTGCATCATCTCATACACAGCGTTAGGCAAGTTGTAGATGGTCCACATACCCTCGTCGGCATGAGCGGTGTTGATGCCGCAGAGCGCCATGATGGAGGCGATGAGGACGGTTGCTTTTTTCTTCATTGTTCTTATTGATAATTATTTGTTTATATTCTGAATTCTTGGTGTCTGAAGGGCAGATGTTGCCGATGCAACTTTGCCTTTCAAGGTGCAAAGGTACACAATTATTCGTTAAATAGCGATAAATCAAAGGATTAATTGTTAGTTTGTGGATTGTAACAACATTTTTATGAGGGAATGATAGGCAAGGGAATACACTTTTATGAGGGAATGATAGGGGAAATTGTAGTAATTGCCAAAAGATTATGTGAGTTGAGTTCGTACCAAACTTAGCAAAATATTGCAAGTTTGGTACGAACTCGTTTGTTATTTTATGATTTGAGAATTATCCATTTGCCTCCTTTTGCAGGTCCTTGACGTTCGATGATTCCCTCTTCTTTTAGCTTTTTCAAATGTTTGGATATGGCACTGCGATTTATTCCAATTGCTTTCGCCATTTCGATAGAGGAGATGGAAGGATTTGTGGCAATGAGTTGAAGTATTGCATCTTTTGTTTTCTGTCCACCTTTTCTAGCTACTAAATCAGTTTTCTGTCCACCTTTTCTGTCCACCTTTTCTTGTGGGTTATTGGTAGGCATAGTATTCCTTAAGTTTGGCTGTTCCTTCCAATCCTCAGTAGGATGAATGTGCAAGTACCTGTTCTTCAGAGCCCAACCATCACCTAACAATAGGTTTCTGAAGAAACGAACCAAATAAATAGGAGAGTATTCTATTCCTTTTTGAATGTTGCGGTAGTTGGCACGAACCAAAGCATTACGGAAGTACCAAGAGTGCTTGGCAAACATCTCGTTGTTCACTTTGTAACCTAAGGAGCGGAGATATTGGATGGTGAAGACGGCAGTGGTACGAGTGTTTCCTTCTCTGAAAGCATGGATTTGCCAGATGCCAGAGATAAACTTGGCGATATGTTCTGTCTTCTCATCATCAGATAGGCCTGTGTATCGGAAGTTTTTTTCTTGCTCTATATCCCAGTCAAGGGCTCTTCGCAAGTCCTCCCAGTTGAGATAATTCACACTATCCCCTTCAAGAACCCATTCCTTCTTGGCAATATCGTATGGACGGATTTCCCCTGCGTGCTTAAAAACTCCCTCGAAGATACGGCGATGAAGCGAAACGTAACCATTGGTGTTGAAGGCGAAAGTTTTGCTGGCGAGAATCTTGGCGATATTGGCAGAAACCTTATCAGCTTCCTCTTCCTCCTCTTCTTTAGGAGTACGAGCAGTCTTGCTCTGATAATAAGAGTCGATAAGTTTTCGGGTTTCCTCGATAGATATCTCTCCCTCAATGTTTCGCTTGGCAACATCTATGAGATACGCCGAAGGTTGCAAGCCATCCACAGCCTGCAATCCTATTGCCGTTTTCCAGTTCTCGGCACATTCCTTCTGCGAAGGCTCTCCCTGGCGGAGATACTCGTCGAAGGAGGAGAAATCCTTGTTATTCGTTTCTTTGCTCATAGATGTTGTTTGTTTCTATAAATGTTTGGAAAGAATTAATGAATTGCATTAAGATTTTCTGATATTTATTTTTTATTTTTTCTATAATTTCTACCTTGTATTGGTTACATTGTTCTTCAGAATATGCGAATTCTTTAGGCTTGGGAGCAGGACCGAAGCAAGAATCTCGATAAGAACAGTAGCTATATTCAATAGAGTTCTTGTTTTTGGTGATAGTAATTTCACCTTTTGCATCTTCTTTAATGGCAAGTTCTAACAAATCTCGTAGAGCTTGGTCTTTGCAGCTAAATGTAATATATGTCGTTTCATATTCGTAATCATCTCTTCCTACTCTGACTTCATAACGATAATATCTTTTGAGAGATATTTTTTGAAATCCTTGGCAAAAACTACGTCCTTCAACTATTTCATAATAGAGGTAATCTTTGCTCTTGGTTCCTTTGAATTTTTCGATAAATTGAAAAGCCTGATATTTTGATGATAACAATTCTATGATTAATAAGGTTTGTGGTAAAAGTTTATATTCTGTGTTTTTAATAGAATTTAAATATGGAAAAATATGGGAAAAAAAATACTTAAGAGATACATTTTCTTTATCAAAGGAAAATGTTAGATCTCCTAAACAGCAATGTTCCATTTCTATGTCAAAGATAGTATTGGCATGCAATGAATTGATAATCTTTTCTATCGTGATTTTTCGTAATACAAAGTTCTTTATCTGTACAGGGCAAATGTAGGACTTTCCTTTTGTAAAATCAAAATACTCAATTTCTAAATTAATGTCTATACTATTTTTGTTATAGGTTATTGGTATATTGACAAAAGGTTGGATGGTATTTGTTTTAATGCCACCTTTTGTAATGAGATAAGTTTCACTGTATAATCCTGTTGGTGTTATGAAATATAACATATTATTTGTATTTGTTAAGTTGTTTTTGATTTGAAATCCTTTAGCCTTGCAATTTGGACTCCCTTGCAAGTCGTAGTTCCCGCAAGCGCTTGAATTGAGCTAAGCACTCCTCCAGCGAAAGCGGATGCTCTCGCCAATAAGCCATGCTCTTTTGCATTTGTGCATTGACCTTCTTGTGATATTCGTTCAGTTGTATTTCCATTCATTATAAACTTTATATGATTCTATATCTGCTGCAAAATTACGATTAATATTTGAGCCCACCAAGGAATTCTGCAATGAATGTTCTCCATCATCAACCTAATACCGCCAATATGGAGTAAAGGGGGTAATTGGTGAGCCAATCTTGCTCTCGATAAGGCGACATGGATAAACGGATGCCATGTAAGCCAGAATTCTTTTCCACGAAAGAGCGGAGGCTCTTGGCTTTGAGATTTTCCTCGGCCTTTACTTCTATAGGGAGAATCTTCTCCTCTCGTTGCAGCAAGAAGTCGATTTCTCCACGAGAGTTCTCGGCAGACCAATAAAATATGGATAATGAAGGATTTGTCTTCAGCTGTTGCAATACATATTGCTCTGTTAAGGCTCCTTTGAAATCCGAGAAAAGCACATTTCCGTTTAGTAGGCTTTGGGCAGGAACGTTGCTCATGGCACACATCAAGCCGATGTCTGACAAAAACATCTTGAAAGCAGAGAAATCTTCGTAGGCAGCCAATGGCAGTTGAGGCTTCTTGCATCTGTTGACTTTATACACAAGACCTGCATCCTTCAACCATTCGATGGCAAGTTCAAAGTCTTTTGCTCGGGCACCTTCTTTTACGACCCCATAGATGAACTTCTTGTTTTCCTTGGCAAGTTGTGCAGGGATGGAGTGCCATACCATTCTGATTCTTGGCACTTCGATGGCTGGGGCATGCTTTGAAAAGTCTCGTTCGTATGCCTCAAGTATTGCTTTTTGTATGTCCCTAACTTTCGTTAGGTCATTATCGTTGGCAAAAGATGATACCGCCGCGGGCATACCACCCACATAATAGTATTGGCGTAAGCGTTCTTCAAACTTGTTCCTGAACATCGTAATCATTGCCCATTCCTTTGCTATGAGCGAATCGACCATTCTCTTTTCTCCGACAGCCTCCAAAAACTCGAAGAATGAAAGTGGATAAAGGTGCAAGAAATCGACTTTCCCCACGGGGAATGAATCGTTTTTGTGCATGGCAATACCTAGCAGGGAACCAGCTGCCATCACATGATATTGGGGAGCTTTCTCTGCAAAATACTTGAGAGAAGTAATGCCCCTTGAGGCTTCTTGTATTTCATCGAGTATGATGAGTGTGTTCTCGTCGATGCTCACTCCTGTAACCCATTCTATGCTGGTTAGGATGCGAGGAATGTCAAAGTCATGCTCAAACAGCCCTCTTAGCGTATCATTGTCCTCAAAGTTCACATAGGCATACTTCGAGTATGCTTCTTTGGCAAACTCTTGCATCAGCCAAGTCTTTCCTACTTGGCGTGCGCCGAGCAGGATTAAAGGCTTTCTGTCGTTTCTCTTCTTCCACTCGTATAGTCTCTTGATGGCATTTCTTTCCATAATTGTTTGATTCTTTGATGATTCTGCGTTGCAAAGTTACAGAAAATTATTGATTCCTACAAAAATACGTCCTTAAAAGTATGTAAAACCGCAAAAATACGTCCTTAAAAGTGTTGCAAGCTGCATTTATTCGTCCTTAAAAGTGTGTTTAAGTATTCCAATACCATCTTTAGCTCCTGGAGCAATCTGGGTAATTTTCCCGACAATTATAAAGGTTTGGAATATCAAGTGTATGACGGTGTTGTAGCAGAAGAGTAATTCTTGTAAATAATTGTAAAAAATCGCCCATTTTCTTGCTTTATCGTGTTTATAGCCAGTGGCTCTGCCACATCTTGGATGGTGGACAATCTGATAGAGAACCAAGGGGGGCTGCATGCTCGAATCACGAGCAATATCTATATCCGCTCTTTTACGCTAAAAGAGACAGAAGAATATTTGCAGAGAAGACGTTGCAAGTGGGATAGGTATCAGATATTGCAATGCTACATGGTGTTTGGCGGAATACCTTTTTATTTGAGTCTTATCAACCCACAAGATAGCTTGGTGCAAAATGTGGATAGATTGTTCTTTTCACATAGCGGCATCATGAGGAGTGAGTTTGAAGAGTTGTATAATGCATTGTTTAGCAATGCCGAGCTATACATCAATGTAGTGAAGGCTTTGGCAAGTCATCATGGCGGAATGTCCAGGGCAGAGATTGTCAAGGCAGTTGGGGTGAATGGTGGTACGCTTTCGTGAGTGTTGACTAATCTGGAGCGATGTGACTTTATTGCTCGAAGCCACAACTTCGGATGCAAGACACGGGAAGCGAGTTATCGCTTAATAGATTTCTACACCTTATTTTATTATAGGTTTATCGCTCAAGACACATCGGACGATGAGCTATGGTGGAGTCACAACTTTGAGTCTCGGTTGGTATCTACATGGCAGGGCTTGACTTTTGAAATCGTGTGCTTGGTGCATACGGATGCCATTAAGAGGGCACTTGGAATCTCAGGTATGGCGACTGAAGTCTCTTCTTGGCGCAAGGTGGCAAGCGATGGGAAACGAGGTGCCCAGATAGATTTGGTGATTAAGCGTGCCGACCGCATCGTCCATCTTTGTGAGATGAAGTTCAGCAAGGCGGAATATCGTATTACTGAGGCTCATGAGCAACAGTTGAGAGAACGTATGGAGTTGTTCCGAGTATCTACGAAGACGAAGCTTTCGCTTGTCAATACTTTTGTTACGACATATGGGGTAGCAGATGGTGTACATCATAGTATCGTGCATAGTGAGGTTGTGGCAGCTGATTTGTTTAAATATTAAGCATCTGCCCTCCATTCCGTGACACGGAACGGAAAATTCTATTGGGTTCTGTAAACAATTTTATACGGTTGAAAGGAAAGTTTAGCTTGCTTCAAGGAAAAATTCTTTCGGCAAAAACAGAAAGCCCTCCCAAGATCATGACCCGAAGGTCAGTCTTGGGAGGGCTTTTTACTGTATTGCATAGTCCGAAGACTATGTTTTTGTGATTTTTAGAACACTACTTTCTTGCCCTTGTTGGTGATATAGATGTTGCCTTTTGTAGGGGTCTGAATCTTTTTGCCTTCAAGGTCGTAGTAGATAGTATCTGCATCCTTGTCATCTGCGATAACACCATTGATGCCAGTAGGCTCAGTCACGATGATGTTGATGTAAGCACTGAGGTTGCTGCCATCCTTGGTGGTTGCGGTAATCTTGACAACTCCAGGAGTGATAGCCTTCAAGATACCATTCTCATCTACAGTAGCAATGTCTGTGTCCTCACTCTTCCAAGTCACTTCACTCATCGTTGTGTTCTTTGGCGTGAGAACGGCATTGAGAAGCAGATAATCTCCTACGGCAATGCTCTTCTTGGCTGTACGAACATCAATGTCCTTTGCCATGATGGTAACGTCGCAAGGAATGGTTATCTCGTCGCTGAGGTTGGAGCCATCAAGTGTTACCACTCTGACGACTACATCACCCTTGCCACCCTTGGCTGTCAACAAACCGCTTTGGCTAATGGATGCGTATTCACCTCCACTGACAATGCTCCAACTTACCTTATTATAAGTAACATAGGTAGGGAGAATCGTAGCTACCATGTGAAGCTCTTGCTGATCGGTAGTCAACTTAGCATTGCTTTCCACCGTTCCCGCATAGAGGTTTGTGGCGGCAGTGGTAGGCATTGCCTCTTCGGAAGAGATGACGTTGGAGGTGACATCGTCTGATGCTGCATACGTACCGATGCCCTTTGCCAAGGCCACAGGCATGGTCTCAAACTTCACGGCATAATAAGATACACCTTCTGGTGCAGTGTAATCCGTATAGTTCTGTTGACTACCTGCGATAGTTGCGATAGCTTTCAGGTTGCTTTCTGACGAACCACGCAAGATGGTGTAGCTCTGTACATCCAGTCCTTCGTAAGCGTTCCACATGAGGTTGTTGCCCTGCTTGTCGGCAGTCTTGTTGATCATCACGTGGAGCGGATTATGAGGAGTCGAGTAGTCGCTCATCTGCATCTCGTTGTCTGCGATGAGACGGATGCGATAACGCTGAGGCTGTACTCGGTTGTCGCTGGTCAAGTCAACAAACGAGCCATTGCTTACAGGTACGATGTCGAGTACCTCAAATTGATTCAAGCGATTGGTCTCGCGGCTGATTTCCACCTTGCCGACCATGCTTGGAACAGCTGTGCTCCAGTTTACTTGATAGTACTTTCCATTAGATTCCACACTCTTGATTTCAGCTGTTGGCATGGTCTCGTCGATGACAGTAGTCTTTGATGCACCTGTCTTTTCGTTGAAAGTAAATTTCACGAAGCATTCAAGTTTTTGTGAACCTATTTCTTTGAAGGTAACCCAAGCAGTGCTGTCGCCTTTCTCGTATGAAACCTTGTAACCATCATTTTCTAAGAATCCGTAATTCGAGAATTTGCCCGAATAGAATATCTGAGGAACTTTGACTTCGATAGGCGTGTTTAGCATTGTCTTTTTTGGTAGTTCTATGTCCAAATTTAAGTATTCTTTGACAATAATGGTTCGAGTTGTGATGCACCCATCAGCATTGACCATTATTGTCTTCTCGCCTGGTGTAGTCCAGTAAATACTGAAATTACTACCTTCTTGGTAGTAAACTTTGCTATCCTTTCCACCATCAATAGTGTATTTCGAAGCCTCGTTTCCTATGTATTGACCTCTATAATTGGCATATTGATAGAAGTCGCTTTCGGAAAATACAATAGCATTCTCTGCATTATATGTCACTTCCACAGGCTTGGTCATAGGAGAGTGCTCGCCCATGAGGTCGATGGCTTGTACCTGAAGCTCGTAGGTAGTTCCATTCACCAACGCACTCTTTGGTACGATGAGTTGAGAAGCCTTGCGGTAGTAAACTCCAGAACAGATGGCTGCGTCATCGCTCAAACCATTCATAGGAGAGAGTACAAAAGCATTCTCGCCTGTCTTCCCCTTGATTTTGAGGCTCACGTTGTAGCGCATCTGCATCCAAGGGGTGTGGTCGTCGGTCGCATCGTCCCATTTCAGCAACAAACCCTCTGGGATGGATGTGGCAGTCACGTTCGTAGGAGCACTTGGTGCCTCGTTCTTGATGTTCGACTTGTAGCCGTTAGGATAGGCGTTGCGAGTGAGAGGTACCCAGTGATATTCGTCAATGTTATTGCTATTGATACCAAACTGTTTCTTTGTATCTGAAACTTCTGTATAATTGAAGTCTTTGTCCATAAGCAAGATTCGTGGATTGTTTCCATGAACCAAGATATCGAGATACCCATTGTTATCAAAATCAAGTAAGGTTATAGGGGTGTCACTGCTACTTATGTATGTCAATTCCTTGATAGGAATAACTACCGTTTGTGTGCAAGGCCACTCATTCATTGGCTTTCCCTTGATGATAACTAAGTTGTTATAGTTGCCATCCTTTGCTTTGTCGAAGAAATACCCATCAACATATCCGTCATTATTGAAGTCGGCAAAGCCGTTCATTTGATAACGGTTGGCATTTTCGTAGAAAACCTTTGCAGTTTGATTAAACTTGTTGTTCTCTCCTGCAACCTTTAGATAGACGTTTGTCACGGCTTTGTCATTTGAAGTATTGTTCTCCCAAATATCCAAAGCTCCGTCTCGGTCAAAATCCAAGAAACCATTTATAGAATGGCTCCAACCTTCAAAAACGTCGCTGGTGCTTAATCTTGTAAATGCACGCTCGTCTTCACTGTTGAAAAGAGATCCATCTTTCATGATTATGCCCAATTTGCCATTGTTGTTAAAATCAACTATAGCTTTAAAGTTATAAGATGGGAAAGTGAAAGTCTCTAAGGAATACTCAAAGTTCTTATCTTCTTCACCGCTATTGATGAACATATTTCCCTTGTCGATGTGAGAAAGATAGAAATCTGGGTAGCCATCATGGTTGAAATCGGCAGGAAGATAGTACTTGCCATATGTTAGGTCGCTATTCCAACTTTTACGAAGTTGTGAGTATGTGCCGTTCTTATTCTCATAGAAAATTCCACCGGAGTTATAAGGGTCTATATCTGATTTTGAAAACTCTGCATTACCATCTTGGTTGAGATCCAATACGTTAAGCATGTAATAAGTCTTATTGTCATCGGTCGTAATGCCCATATTGTTGGCTGGTGACAATGTAATATACTTCGTGTCAGCTTTGTAAGTTTGCCCGTTGGTATTCATGCAGAGATTAACTGCCTGCTGACCAGCTTTCTCAAACAATGCTGTGATGATACTTCCATTAGCGTTTTGAGAAATGATAGTGCCATTGCTAAGATTCCAATCGTAAATAGAAGCATTACGTGGGTTCTGTACGCTAAGAGTCAAAGTGTCTGCCGTGCAATAGCCATTTGGAAGTTGGGCAATGACAGGAGCTGTAAGCTTGTGGTCATACACTAACTCGTCACTCCATGCGCCACCCAGTCCGTTGGCATCAATAGCTTGGATAGCTATATAATATCTGCCCTCAGATAAGTTGCCAGTGTCGAATAGATATTTGAGAGAGCGTCCCATATTGCCATCTTCAATGGCACGACGTGTTCCGTCGGCATTTGATTTAGCAAAATAAATGTCGCTTTTACCTCTTTCGCTACCGATGCGAAGCTCATAGGTAAGGTCGCAAGATGAGGTTTCTGCATCCTTGCCTCGTTCCCATGAAATCTTAAGTTTACCAGCATCTGCAAATAATACGGCAGAAGGCTTGTTCATTTTCTCTGGTCGAGTATTGGCCTTTGCTTTCGCCAGTGGTTCATAGATGGAATAGTAAGTGCCATAAGATGCAACTTCTGTGGTGCCATCGTTGTTGAAATCACCAATGGTTCTGATGTTGTTTGGCAATTTTACTTCGGTAATTGTGTAGTTCTTGTTGCATTTGATGAAAGAATACTCCTCGGTATTCTTGGTTTTCACCAAGACTTCATACAAACCGTCGTTGTCGTAGTCGTTGCAAGCAATAACATCAAAATTTCCATCAATATCGGCATCTTTGGCTTTGAAAACGCCATTATCGTCATTGCGATAGTATTGGAACAACAGATAGTTGCTGCCAGGGATGATGAAGAGAATATCAACATCGCCATCCTTGTCAAAGTCTCCAAAGAAAACATTGGAGATCGCTGTATTCTTGAGTAAAGTCTTGACAGTACTGTTCTTGCCATCTATCGTGTTAAGATAGAGGTCAACTTGTTTGTTGCCAAAATCTATATGGTCAAGAAGTCCATTGCCAGTAAGGTCGGTAGAATAAATGGTGCCAACATGAGGACTCTTGAACAATGTGCTATTGCCCAAATTATAGTAGATGCTATTGCCATCAGAGAGGTCAATCATACCATCGCCATTCATGTCGGTAGCAGTTGCGTAACCAGATGGAATATCCAAGGAATACATGGAAATGCCATTGGAAGCAAGACGCTTTGCACTTCCGGTAGCGCCCTCCTCGTCATCCCATGTGGAGTTCCATTTATTTTCTTTGGACTTGACAAACATACCGTCTGCCAACGAACCAACACCACTTCCCATTCCTGTTGACGGACGGTACACGCTGCTTGAGTTAGGCAAGAAGTCGTCTAGGTAAGAGGTGCGAACAACTGTTGTGTCTGTTGTTACTAAAAGTTTGTCATAGGAGAATGAGCCATCTTGAAGAATCTTGATGAAATCGGTGTAACCTTCAACAGGCTTGTCGATGATTTCTTTCAGACCGTCGCCGTTGATGTCGGCTAACGTATGTTTGTAGAGTTTTTTGCTCTTAAATGTCCAGTCGTTCTTCTGATAGTCCCAGATATTAATTTCTTGTTGGTAAGTACTGGTTGCATAACTGTTTGTTAAGAGAGGGAACCCTTCCTTGTTGTACAGTCCCATCTCAAAGTCGTTGTATGCAAATCGTGGAATGTAATTTAAAGTATCTCCATCAAGTGAAGAGACGAAAAGTGAATTGTAGGAATTCCCTCCAATCTTGTTTACTCCAAATAACTCCATACTTCCATCCCCATTTACATCGTAATAATAATCTTTGTTATAACCACTACGTAGAGGATGATAAGTCTTGTTTAAAGCCCAACGCTTGCCATCTGTTATTTTCTTGAAAGCGTACGAATTATATGGTTTCTCTGTAGTGGCTTTTGTGAAGAGAGTATCTGGAACATAAATGGTAATGGTACCATAGCTATCCTTTGATATAGGAAAGTACGAATTACAGAATACGTTGGAGTAGTGAATTTCTTTGATTTTTGTCTTAGCTGTACTTGTGCCAAAGCCGAATCCTGTAACAGGATATGTTTGTTTGTCATATACAAACTCAGAAGGGAAACGGACGCTTCCCTGGTCTTCGAAGTCAGCGATGGTTGCACTCAATTTTCCGTCATTGTCGTTTAGCTTTACAACGAAACCATCAACTTTAGCATAAAGCTGTTTTTCTTTGTTCCCTAAAACATAACGAGCAGTCCTGTTTTCGTCTGAAACCCAGTAATAGTATTGTTTTGCAGCATAGGCTTCATCTAATGCTAAAGTGTAAGCTTCTGTAGGAACATGTACTGTTGCCTGTTTGCTAATATTTATGTCTTTCCAATTATTTATACGACCAGATATGGCATAACTAGAAGCATAAACTCTTGGGAGATATAAGTTTTTTATTAAATCTCCTTCTATTTGAGAGAACTCTTTTACTGGATAGCTTAATCTGTCATCAGAAACTTCGAGAGGTATCTTTACTGTTTCTTCGTTGGGACACTCTCTTAACTGAGCATACGGAGTTTCATCTCCTATATAATATAGATAATAGGTGAATCCATCTTTTGTAAACGCCAAAGGATCCAGAGGATAATGATACCAACGGCTTTCGTCAGTGATAATATAAGATGACGAACATTTGTCTTTGGCAGTGTCAAAATCTGAAGAAGGTATATGCAATCTTGTTCCTTTAGGACAATTGGGGAGTAATACCCAATCTCCATAAGGACTTTTGGGAAGTGCATAAAGATACAAGTCTTTGACAAGTTTCAAGTCTTCTTCAGTTTGTTGTATGTTGCCAAATATTTGGGAAGAAACTTCATAAGTTACTCCATTATACGAAACAGAATTAGAAACCTTTACCGTTGGTCGGTTAGGAATAGCTGTGATAAAAACGGTGTTCCCATCATAGTTTTGGTAAGTAAAACCGTCTATTGTGAATTCTGTTACGGCCCAACCTATCCCTTGCCATAGCATGAGAAACCCGACAAGCATAAGAAGCCTATGCCCTACGAGCGTTTTTAAGTAAGATAATTGTTTCATTTTCTATGAATAAAAAAGGCGTGCAACCGTTCGTGGCTTGTCAAACTTCAGGTTACCGCCAAGTGACCTCGTACTACAACAAGCACAGAACGGCTCACGCCAAAATAGGCATGAACCTTCCATCTGCTTGCTCTCGTAGTACGAAAATTGGCGGTATTCGAAGTTTGGAGAACAAGAGCTAAAAGCTCAATATCTTAAAAAGTTATGTCGAACGGCGACGCTTCGGTTCATATTCTTGTTATCTGTATCCCATAGTTGCGGCAATGGGCTGATGCACCATGCGTAGCTGGGATAGGGTAGCAAACCCGATGTTGCGTCGTAATTCTTTCTTTTCTGTTTCTTATTTCCTGTTTTAGTTTGTACTTGGGCTTTGCACCTTTCTCTGTGAAAGTGCCGCAAGCCCCTTATCATCGGCAAAATTAAGAAAAATATTCTATACTTCCAAACTTTTCGGCATAAAAAATCCTCGCAAGGGTATTTGCGAGGACTTCCTATAGTTATATAGCCTTATTCTATCACCCAATCGGTGATGTTATGTGTCGCACTATCGAAGTTGATGCCTACCTTGGTGATAGGCAAGCCTGAGAGAGCGAAACGCTGGCGATAATTCTTGAGATTGATTTGGTTTATCGCAGCTTGGGCACTCTTGTTGAGTTTCAATTCCATCAAGTAGAGATGGGTCTTTGTCATGATGACGATATCTACTCTGCCATTCGGGGTATGGACCTCTACGTCCACCATCCATGCGGTGAGCAGGGAGAAGATGATGTAGAACATCTGCTGATAATGCCCCTCGTAGTCGGTGTTGGTGCAATAAGGGATAGTACCCAGGAATGTTTGGAGATGTTGCAGGGCAAGTTCCAAGTCTTCCTTGTCGAGCGCACGAGCCATGTTGCGAGTCGTGTTGTTGGTTGTCAGTGTGTTTGGCGTGACATAGTATGGTATCAATGCCTTGGTCAGTCCCAAGCGCACCTCCTTGTTCGGGATGCCTAAGAAATAGGAGTCGTAATCCTCATCATAGTCCTTGATGGTGATATAACCGCTCTGATATAGCAGTGGGGTGAGGGTTGTCATCGTTTCTGTTGGGGCATCGAAGTCGGATACTCCTGCCTCCATGCCCTCGGCAAAGTCGGTGAAATTGACATCGAACTTCTTCATCATGTTGACGAGATAAGTGGGTGTGCCAGAGGCAAACCAATATGGGTCAACTCTTTTGAGGGATAGGCAACTGAGCAGACTGAACGGATTGAATATGTCTGGCGACTGTCCTGCGAAATGATAGCCGTCATAATATTCTTTCAACTTGGACACGGTTTGCTCCATCGTCCAATTCTTAGTATCGCAGAGTTCCTGGACGTATTCTTTCATTTGTGTGAGCAACTCCTCCTTGGTGATGCCGCAGATGCCGGCATACTCAGGGAGCATACTGATGTTGGTGATATTGTTCAACTCGCTGAAGATGCTGAGTTGGGAGAACTTAGTGATGCCCGTGAGGAAGACGAAGTGTAACTTTGGGTCGCTTTTCTTGATAGGACTGTAGAAGTTACGCATGATATCACGGAGAATGTTTAATTGTGTTTCTTCGTGTACGACATCAAGTAATGGGGCATCATACTCATCGATAAGTATAATGAGTTGCTTGCCTGTTTGTTCGTAGATTTTATCGATAAGGCTTAATAATCTTATGTTTGGGTCAGGATTATCTGCGATAACTCCAAATTTCTTTTCGTTTTGTTCAAGTATGAACAGAAGATAACGTTGCAAGGCTTCAGCTTCCATGTGCTTACCGCCAGACAAGTCAAAGTGGAGAACTGGATATTCCGTCCAATCTTGTTCCAGGCTTTCGATAGCCAATCCCTTGAAGAGTTCTTTCTTTCCTTCGAAGTAGCTCTGCAAGGTGGAGGTAAGAAGTGATTTCCCGAATCGTCTTGGACGACTTAGAAATAGGTATTTCTTACCATAATGAGTCATGCGGTAAATATACTCGGTCTTGTCAACGTAGAGATAGTTCTTGGTGATAATTTCCGAGAACGTCTGAATGCCTACAGGATAAAATTTTGTTGCCATAGTCTGTCTCTTTTCTAATTGCCGACAAAGTTAAGCATTATTTATGAGATTTGCAAGTGTATTGGCGTAAAAAACAAAGGAAAAGTTTTAACTTACTGATAATTATGGAAAATATTCACATGAAAGTACTTGGTTTTCGGATAAAAATGCTATCTTTGCATTAACTTCTATGGGAATGGCATGGAAATTGCTAAAAATCCCCTATATTTATATAATAAGGAATAAAGAAAAATTTTAAATAAAAGGTATATAAATAACAAGAAATAAAGAAAAAGAATATAAAATGGAAAAGATCAACGTAAAAGAACTCAATGATAATGTCTTCGAGACAATCGGTAAGGAATGGATTCTTGTGGCTGCCGGCAACAAGGACAAGTTTAATATGATGACAGCTTCTTGGGGATGTCTCGGATGGTTGTGGAACAAACCTGTGGCTGTGATTTTCATCCGTCCGGAGCGTTATACCCACGGACTGATAGAGGAGAATGAGTGCATGACCCTCTCTTTCCTCGGCAAGAGCGAGGAGGCACGAAAGATTTATAATTTCTGTGGCTCGAAGAGTGGTCGTGACTTCGACAAGGCGAAGGAAACTGGCTTGACTCCTGTGGAGACCGACAACGGAAGTGTCGCCTTCGAACAAGCTCGCATGACCTTCGAGTGTCGCAAGCTCTTCAAGGATACCATGACCGCAGAGAAGTTTCTCGATAAGAGCCTCCTGCAATGGTATGGAGAGAAAGGCGGCTTCCACGATGTCTATGTCGTGGAAATCACAAATGCCTACAAGAAGTAAAAAACATGGAGCCCAAGGAGATTCATGGGAACTAAGGCATACGTCTTAACTCCTTTAACTCCTTAACTCCTTTAACTCCAAAATAACAATATGGCTCAAGAACAAACAGCAATTCGTGAACGTCAGAAGACTCGACTCAAGGAGCCTGGGCGTTACGTGGTGATGATGTTTAATGATGACTTCACGCCGATGGACTTTGTGGTGGAAATCCTCGAAATGATTTTTTTCAAGTCGCAGGCTGAGGCTGAGGCTATCATGCTCAAGGTTCACCACGAAGAGAAAGCCGTGGTAGGAACCTACAGCTACGACATCGCCAAAAGTAAGGTGGAGAAAGCGATGGAGAAGGCTCGCTCGCAGAAATATCCGCTCAAACTCACTTATTTACCAGAATAATCAGAGAAAATCTTATTAATGGGAATTTGATGGGAGTGAACGCTTCCCCTTAAAGCTTATAACTTCTCTAAAAAAGAAAGGAAAGAATACAAGAATGGATAATATGGGATTGACCCGATATATGGGAGTCCTGATGGACGATGCACTGAAGCAAGCTCGTTTCTTCGACCATGAGTTTATCATGCCGGAGCACTTGCTTTTGTCGTTGCTCCGTCAGTACTCGTTTTGCCAGGCTCTTCAGGAGGAGGGCGTGGACAGTTTGAAAATGCACGAGGACTTGGTGGAATGGCTCGCCAAGCAGGAGCGTGTGCCTGCAACCGTCAAGTATTTGCCTGAGCCATCTTCGCTCTTCAAGACGATGTTTGGTACTGCATGCGCCTTGGCTGCAGCTGCTGATAGACGTTTGGTCAATGTGACACACTTCGTGCAGGCGATGATTGGCTTGCAGAATTCCGAGGCCGCTTTCTTGTTGGGAAAGGCCGTGGGCGATCGACAAGGTGAGTTCCTTGCCAGTGTGGATAGCTTCTATCCGTTGGAAGGTGAGGCGGCAGAGGCCAACATGGGCATTATGGATGATTATGACGAGGGCGATTATGAAGATGATGAGGAGGGAGAGCGTCGCCAACCTCAGGACTGGCATCAACTCGTGACTTGCATCTCCGATATGGTGGAGGAGCATAATCCGCTCATCGGTCGCGAGCAGGAATTGGACCGCACCATTCAGGTGCTCTGTCGTGCCGAGAAGAACAATCCCCTCCACATCGGTGAGCCTGGCGTTGGAAAGACCGCCTTGGTCTATGGCCTTGCCAAACTTATCAATGAGGATAAAGTGCCTAAGCGACTGAAGGGCGCTCGCATCTATGGTATGGACATGGGACTGATGCTTGCTGGTGCCCAATTCCGTGGCGACTTTGAGAAACGTATCAAGATGGTGATGGAGGGCGCTGCCAAGGAAGGAAACACCATCATCTATATTGACGAGATTCATAACATGATAGGTGCGGGACGTGGTTCTGACGGTGGACCAGATGCATCGAATATGCTCAAGCAATACTTGGAGGCTGGCGACATCCGATTCATCGGCTCCACTACCTACGAGGAATACAATCGCTATATGGCCCAGAGCAAAGGCATCGTGCGCCGTTTCCAACAGATTGATGTCAAGGAGCCTTCTGTGGATGAGACCATCAAGATTCTGGAGGGCCTGCAGTATAAGTACAACAAGTTCCACAATGTGACTTATCGCAAGGATGCCTTGGAATATGCCGTACACGCCAGTGCCAAGTATATCAGCAACCGTTGTTTGCCTGACAAGGCGATAGACTTGATGGACGAGGCTGGTGCTTACTTGGAGGTGCATCCTGCCAACCGCCAACGCTCTTATGTCACCAAGGCGATTATCCAGCAAATTCTTACCAAGGTGTGCAAGATAGATGCTGCCGCCCTCAAGGATGAGGACAATGACGAACTCTCTACCTTGCGTCAGCGCATTCTTGACAAGATTTATGGTCAGGACAAGGCGGTGGATAAGGTCGTTGAGGCAGTGATGATGTCGAAGGCAGGACTTGTCGATGATGACAAACCTTTGGCTTCTTTGCTCTTCGTTGGTCCTACGGGTGTTGGAAAGACTGAGGTGGCTCGTGTGCTAGCCAAGGAACTTGGCATCGAACTCGTTCGTTTCGACATGAGTGAATACACAGAGAAGCATACCGTGGCTAAGCTCATCGGCTCTCCTGCTGGTTATGTGGGCTATGAGAGCGGTGGCCTGTTGACCGATGCTATCCGCAAGACTCCTAACTGTGTGCTTCTCCTTGATGAGATAGAGAAGGCGCATAGTGATATCTATAACATCCTCTTGCAGGTGATGGATTATGCCCGATTGACCGATAACAAGGGACAGAAGGCTGACTTCCGCAATGTTATCCTCATCATGACCTCGAATGCTGGTGCGCAATATGCGTCCCAGGCAAGCGTGGGCTTCGGTGGAGGTGTGAGCCGTGGCGAGGCGATGTTGGCGCAGGTGAAGAAGACCTTCAAACCTGAGTTTATCAATCGCCTTTCTGATACCGTAGTCTTCAATGACATGGACAAGAAGATGGCTGAGTTGATCCTTGATAAGAAGCTTGGACAACTCGATGAAAAGTTGGCTGCCAAGAATGTTTATCTCGACTTGACCGATGTGGCGCGCGAACAGCTTATCAAGTGGGGCTTCACCAAGGAATATGGCGCTCGTGAGATGGATCGTGTCATCGGCAATCGACTCAAGCCACTCTTGATGAAGGCTTTGCTCTTCGGTAAACTCAAGAAGGGAGGCAAGGGAACGGTTGACTTTGATGGCAAGGAACTGGTAATAAATATTTAGAAGTTAAAGGAATTTAAGGGAAGTTATATTGCTACTGTATAGCAGGGAATTTAAGGGACAAATGCCTATATTACATAATAAATAAAAAGGCAGAAGCCTTCTTTTTTTTAAAAAAGCTGTTGTCTCTTAACTTCCCCTAACTTCCCTTAACTTCAATAAATTCCCCAAGACAATGGTATTCGAGATAGACGATAGTTTGGATGAACTTTACTTCCCCGACCCTCATCTCGGTGACGATGACGGATGCTTTGCAGTAGGCGGCGACCTCAGCATCGACCGTTTGCTGTTGGCATATTGCAATGGCATCTTTCCTTGGTATAGTTTTAGAGACCAGGATGAGCCGCTGTGGTTTTGCCCGATGCGCCGTTTCGTCATCTTTCCTGATGAAATCCACGTGAGCCACTCCATGCGAACCTTGATGAACAAGAACAAGTATTCGGTAGGAATCAACGAGGCTTTTGATAGGGTGATTAGGGAATGTGGCAAGTGCAACCATCGCAATGAGGAGGATGGCGCATGGCTCGGAGAGAACATCATTAAGGCTTACACCGCCCTCCACGACCAAGGCTTTGCAGCCAGCGTAGAGGTATGGGACAATGAGACCAATGAATTGGTGGGTGGTCTCTATGGTGTGACCATCGGAAAGGTGTTTATCGGCGAGAGTATGTTCTCGCTCGTGCCATCAGCATCTAAACTCGCTCTCATCTTTTTGGCTCGCTATATGAAGGAGCATGGTGGCAAGATGATAGACTGCCAGTTGGAGACTTCACATTTGAAGTCGATGGGTGGCAGATATATTTCCTACGAGGAGTATATGAAGATTATGAATGAAGAATAAATAACGATAAAGGCTCGATTTCTTATGAAATCGAGCCTTTATCGTAAATGTATGCTTTAGAAGATAGGCTCACCGATGCAACCGTCTGGTGCCTGGATATGAAGCAAGGCACACACGGTGGCGGCGATGTCAGTCATGTAGCAAGGCTTGGTGCTGGCTCCCTGCTTGATGCCCCAACCCATGAATACCAATGGGATGTGGGTGTCGTAGCCATTCCATGCACCATGTGAGGTGCCCTTCCATCCGTGGTCGTAGTAGGCTGGCTTCAAAATCACTTGCACACCACCGCTGCGCTCACGGTTGTAACCGTTGATGGCACGTGTCTTCACATCGTCAGGAATGCTCTCGATAGAGGCCTTCTCCATGTCGAATGCATAGTGTACGTCCTTGTCTTTCTTCAAGCGATTTACCACCACCTGCTTTACCTGTGCATAGTCAAGGCCGAGAGAATCAATCTTGTTGGTATCGAAGAATACCTGGTAGTTGAACACGCCCTTGATGAGACTGCCTGCTGAAGGGTATTTCGCCTTCAAGGCTTCGTCGAGATAATTCTTAGCCACTTTGTTCTCCCAGTTGCCGGCAGGGATGCGGCGATCTTGCAAGAACTTGGCATTGTTCATGCCACCATGGTCTGCGCTGAGGAACACGAGATAGTTGCCCTTGCCCACCTTCTGGTCGAGATAAGCGAAGAAATCGGCGAAGTCCTTGTCCAAGCGAAGATAAGTATCTTCTATCTCCACAGCATTAGGACCTACTTGGTGACCGATGACATCTGTGCATGAGCAACTAACTGCCAAGAAGTCGGTCTCGTTGCCGCCGCCCAGGTTCTCACCTGCGATGGCAGCCTTTGCCATTTCCATCGTGAGGGTGTTGCCGAAAGGCGTATTGCGGATGATGTCGGTGCCATATTTCTTGTAGAGGGCAGGAAGGTCGAGCGGGAGGGTTGCCTTTACCCCAGGCTTTATGCCGTCCTCGTAGTCATTCTCGTCGGCTGTGCTTTCCTTGTAGGTGTCGATAGGGTAGAGGGTGTTCCACTTCTCAGAGAGATACTTTTTAGGGAGATTTTGCTTGTTGAACTTGTTCACCCATTCAGGCAACTTGTCCATGTAGAAAGTGCTGGTGATAAACTTGCCGTTCTTGGCGTCAAACCAGTAGGCACCATTGGCATGATGTCCTGCAGGGAGGATGGATGCACGGTCTTTGATGGCAACGCCAATCACCTTGCTGCGGTCGTTGGTGGCGATGCGAAGTTCGTCGCCGATGGTGGTTGTCCACATATTGCGAGGCGACTCATATCCAGCCTTGCCATCGGAGCCGACAGGCTTCACGGTGTAGTCCTCCGTACAGTAAGTCACCTTGCCATCCTTCATGAAGTTGTTGCCGGCGATGCCGTGGATGGAAGGTACGGAACCTGTATAGATGGAGGTATGGCCAATGGCGGTGACAGAAGGGATGTAAGGTATGCGGCAGTTCTCACAACTGAATCCCTCGTTCAGCAATCTCTTGAAACCGCCCTCGCCATAGCGAGCCTGATAGCGATAGAGGTAATCCCAACGCATTTGGTCAACGACCAATCCTACAACCAACTTTGGGCGAGCAGGTTGCGCTTGCGCGATGCCGCAGAAGCAGCAAAGCACGAAGATAAGTTTAAAGATCTTCTTCATTGTCTTTTCTTCTTTTTAATGTCTTTATACCGAACGAGTAATGTCTTTATATCGAGCCGGTATATCGTAATACTTTTTAAATTCGTCTGCAAAGGTACGATTTATTTGTTACAAAACAATGAAAAGGAAGTAAAAACTCTTTTTCATCTGTTATATGACTATTGGATGATACAAATGCTTACTACTTATTCTTATGATGAAAAGATGTATATTCTTGCGGTGTAAGAAAGCGTATCTTGACATTGCTTGACGATTGTCGTGATGTTGTTTGGCGGTCGCCGTGCGTCTTTCTGACGATTGCCGTGATGTTGTTTGGCGGTCGCCAAACACTGAGAAAATGTGCTTCTTGCAGATAAAAGAATAAGCAGCTAAGTGATACTTAACTGCTTATTCTTACAATGTGGACCAGCTAGGGCTTGAACCTAGGACCTCCAGATTATGAGTCTGTTGCTCTAACCAACTGAGCTACAAGTCCGAGAATTTTATTCAAATTCGACTGCAAAGATACTAGATTTTGTGCAAATAACCAAATGTTTTTGGGAAAATCTTTAGTTGGAGGCTTCTTTTTGTGCTTTCTGATGGGACTTTAGGGCTTTTGGTATAGGATTTCATGCGTTTTTGTATTTCCTTTCATATAAATTAATATCTATTTCGATGGATAAGTCGGAAAAATGCTGTATCTTTGCACCCAATATGTGCGCATACGTGCGTATGTACTTATTTATCATACATAAAGAGAAGTATTTCTATTAAGAAATGGATAAAGACAAAAACATTAGGTTCGGTCTGAACGACGAACAAGTAAAACAGAGTAGGGAACAGCATGGACGCAATGCGCTGACCCCGCCCAAACGTACTTCCTTATGGAAATTGTATTTGGATAAGTATCGCGACCCTATTATCCAAATATTGCTTGTGGCTGCGGTCGTATCTCTCATCCTCGCTTTCGTCGAAAAGAATTTCATGGAGACCATCGGCATCTTCGTGGCGGTTTTCCTTGCTACTACCGTGGGCTTCTACTTCGAGCGTGATGCTGCCAAGAAATTCAATGTGCTCACGGCTCTTGGCGAGGAACAGCCTGTCAAGGTGCGCCGAAACGGAAAGGTGATGGAAATTCCTCGCCGCGACATTGTGGTGGGGGATGTGGTCTTGATAGAGGTGGGCGACGAAGTGCCTGCCGATGGAAAACTTATCGTTTGCAACGAGCTTCAGATCAATGAATCCACTCTTACTGGCGAACCTCTCACGGAGAAATCGCTCGAAGGTGGTGGCGATGGGGCTTACCCTCGTAATGTCATCCTGCGTTCTACCATGGTGATGAATGGCAGGGGAGAGTTTGTGGCGACTGCCGTGGGCGATGCTACCGAGATTGGAAAGGTGGCGAAGAAGAGCACCGAACAAACGGCTGTGCAGACTCCTCTCTATGTGCAACTAGATAAGTTGGCGAAGATGATTTCCAAGGTGGGATCCGCTGTTTCCGTAGCAGCCTTTGTCATCTTCCTCGTACACGATATTCTTACCAACCCAGCTTGGGGTGGCAAGGACTACTTTTATTTGGCGGAAATCGTACTCAATTACTTCATGATGGCGGTTACGCTCATTGTGATGGCGGTGCCAGAGGGCTTGCCGATGGCGGTTACCCTTTCCTTGGCTCTCAATATGCGACGGATGTTGAAGTCGAATAACCTTGTTCGCAAGCTCCATGCTTGTGAGACGATGGGAGCGGTGACAGTGATTTGTACCGACAAGACAGGTACGCTGACCCAGAACCAAATGCAGGTGGATAGTTTGGAGATGAAGAATGGCGATGAGAATTTGCTCGATGCTGCCATCGCCCTCAACTCCACCGCCGAACTCAACGAGGGGAAAACCATCGGAAATCCTACAGAGTCGGCACTCCTTCTTTGGCTTCACGACCAGGGCAAGGACTATGCTGCTATCCGCAAGAACATCAAGGTGCTGAAGCAGTTGCCTTTCTCCACTGAGCGCAAGTTGATGGCTACCATCGCCGAGATAGATGGCGAGTCATATCTATTCGTGAAAGGTGCTCCTGAAATCATCCTTACCAAATGCGACATGGAGGACAGGGAGAAGAAACAGGCTTTGGAGAAACTCGATGAATGGCAACACAAGGCGATGAGAACCTTGGCTTTCGCCTATAAGAAGCTTTCTCCTGATGATACAAATGTAGCAGGATCATCTTCTGGTCAGAAATCTGTTAAGGCATTCTCTTTCAAGGACGCAATCTTGTCTGGCAATCTGACACTCCAGGCGATAGCAGCCATCACAGACCCAATCCGTCCGGATGTTCCTGCCGCAGTGAAGGAATGCCGACAGGCTGGTATTGAAGTGAAGGTGGTGACAGGTGATACTGCCGCCACAGCGATGGAGATTGGCAAGCAGATAGGTGTCTTCGAGGATGAACCGGAGAATATCGGTGCCGATGGTTCTCTGACTTCTCTCGACCAGCAGATGATAACGGGTGAGCAATGGGAGGCTCTATCAGACGAGGAGGCTTACGAAAGAGCCAAGGACATTCGGGTGATGAGCCGTGCGCGTCCTACCGACAAGCAGCGTTTGGTGGATATGCTCCAGAAGCGTGGCGAGGTGGTGGCCGTGACGGGTGATGGTACCAATGATGCGCCAGCCCTCCATTATGCCCATGTCGGTTTGTCGCTCGGTTCGGGAACATCCGTGGCTAAGGAGGCTTCGGACATGACCTTGCTCGATGATTCCTTCAAGTCTATCGCCAACGCCGTGATGTGGGGACGCTCGCTCTATCGCAACATCCAGCGCTTCCTCTTCTTCCAGTTGGTGGTCAACGTGGCAGCCTTGTTGCTTGTCTTGGGCGGTTCGGTACTGGGCACAGAGATGCCGCTTACCGTGACCCAGATATTGTGGATCAACTTAATCATGGATACCTTCGCAGCCCTCGCCTTGGCTTCGCTTCCTCCATCCCATGAGGTGATGAAGGAGAAACCACGCAAGGCTTCCAATTTCATCATTACTTCTCCGATGGCGAGAGGCATCCTCTTCTGTGGCATCGTGTTCTTCGCCGTGATGTTTGCCTTCTTGGTGTATTGCGAGCGAAGGGGCTTGGGTGGTGTCGATGTACATGAACTCACCATGTTCTTCACCACTTTCGTGATGATACAGTTCTGGAATCTCTTCAATGCAAAAACCTTGGGCAGCAATTACTCTGCCTTCCGTCACTTCTTGGCAGACAAGGGCATGATTCTCGTCTTGGTGATTATTCTCTTCGGTCAGTGGGTTATCGTCACCTTCGGTGGAGAGATGTTCCGCACCGTTCCTTTGTCCTTGGCAGAATGGGGAGTCATCATCGCAGCAACCTCCGTAGTGCTTTGGATAGGAGAGCTGTGGAGGGCTTTCAAGCGAATATTGGTTAGAAGGCGATAAGGCGATAAAAGTAAAATGTGAATTGAGACAAACGATTAGAATGTGATTCTATACTAATTAGAGGAATATAGATGAGGACATTATATTATAAACAAGGTAAGCTCACGCTTCGAACGGTTGGTCATGGCGACATAGGGGATGAGGTCGCGACTTCTGTGTCGGAACCCCAACCATGTGTGGCAACCATCGGCTTCTTCGATGGTGTGCATCGCGGACATCAGTTTTTGATACATCATCTGGTGGAGACGGCTCGACAGGACGGATTGCAATCCACCATCATCACCTTCGACGAGCATCCTCGCAAGGTGTTGCAGAGCGATTACCAGCCGGAGATGTTGAGTACACTCGATTCCAAGCTCCTTCTTCTCTCGAAGACGGAGGTGGATAATACCGTGGTCTTGCATTTCGACAAGACGATGGCGGCACTCTCGGCTCGTGAGTTCATGCAACAGGTGCTCTGCGACCATCTCAACGTGAGGAAACTCTTCATCGGTTACGACCATCGGTTTGGGCATAATCGAGAAGAAACTTTCGACGATTACGTGCGCTACGGCAAGGAGATGGGTATCGAGGTCATCAAGAACGAAGCCTTTCAGATAGACGGCATCAACATCTCCTCTTCCGTGATACGTTCTTTCTTGAAGGAAGGTGAGGTGGCGATGGCTAACCAGTGCCTCGGCTACCCTTATACCATCATCGGAAAGGTGGTGAATGGCTATCATGAGGGAAGGAAGTTGGGTTTCCCGACTGCCAACCTCGACATTACCCATTTTGGTCAACTCATCCCTGCCCCTGGTGTCTATGCAGTGAAGGCTCGCATGGAGAATACCGTGGTATGGAAGCGGGGTATGATGAACATCGGCACTCGCCCCACCTTCAATGGCAAGCAGATAACGTTGGAGACACACATCTTCAATTTTGACGGCGATATCTATAATCAACTTTTGCTCGTCAGTTTTGTGAAGCGAATCAGAGGAGAAAGGAAGTTTGATTGTCCAGAGGAGTTGGCTGCGCAATTGAAGGAGGATGAGAAGACTGTGCTCGAACTCTTTGAGAAGGAGGTAGAGTGATTTATGCATTATTAATTATACATTATAAATTAGATTATCGATGGCAAAGATTAGTTTGAAAAAAGGAATATGGGATGTAATCCTATACCTTATTATATTTATAGTAGTGCAGTTGGTTGTGATGTATGCTGGCGCAGGTATCTGGGCGGCTATGAAAGGTGAGGTTTATAAGAGCGTACTCTCTTCGATGACCGCAGGTAGTAACCCTGTGCTCTTGGCGTTGTCCACGGTATTCAGCAATCTTATCACACTGATTATTTTCTTGAAGACGAAGTGGACACCGCTCACTCGCGACTATTTGCTTTCCAAGCCTTGGGCTTCACTCCTTTGGGTAGCTCTTTTCACATTGGGCACCATCATCCCATTGTCTTTTCTTTGGGAAAGCTTGGGCATAGAGATGGACAAGAGCACCGAAAATATCTTCGAGGGATTGATGAAAGAACCTTGGGGCTATGTGGCTGTTGGCATCTTGGCTCCGCTTGCCGAGGAGATCGTGTTCCGTGGTGCCATTCTTCGTACCTTGTTGGGTATGATGAGCAAGAAGAACCATTGGGTGGCTATCATGATTTCTGCAGCATTGTTTGGTGTGGCGCATGGAAATACCGCCCAGTTTGTCAATGCCCTCTTGATGGGCTTGCTGTTGGGCTGGATGTATTATCGCACGAAGAGCCTTGTGCCAGGCATCTTAATGCACTGGGTGAACAACACCGTGGCTTACATCCTTGCCAATATCGCACCACAGAGCAATGGCAAGCTTATTGACCTCTTCCATGGTGATGAGAAGACGATGTATTATGCGGTAGGCTTCTCGCTCTGCATCATGATACCAAGCTTCATACAGATGATAATGAGATTGAAGAAACCTCTGACTTTTTCATAAAACACCCGTAAAAAGCCTCTGACTTTTTCATAAAACACTCGTAAAAAGCCTCTGACTTTTTCATAATTATACTTAAATAATATCCTTTGATTCAGATTAAAGTACTATCTTTGCACTATGAATCAATGAAATAGCAAAAATGGAGTATCTGAAAAGACAAGTAGATAAAGAGTTGGAAGCGTGGAAGAACTCGGACGAACATAAGCCATTGCTTGTAAGGGGAGCACGACAGGTGGGAAAATCAAGTTCCATTAGGCATTTGGGAGCATCCTTTCCTTATTTCTTGGAAGTAAATTTTGAACGAGACAAAGCTGTCAAGGAATTCTTTGCTGCCGACTTGGACGTAAAGTTTATTTCAGAGCAGTTGTCTGCATACTTCAAGGTACCAGTTCTTCCAGGCAAAACACTTTTATTTTTGGATGAAATACAAGCATGTCCAAATGCGATACACAGTTTGTGGTTCTTCAAGGAGGATTATCCCGAACTCCATGTCATCGCGGCAGGTTCTCTCTTGGAGTTTGCTTTGAAAGACTTAGGGGCTTATGGAGTGGGACGCATTCGTTCTATGTTTGTATATCCGATGTCTTTTGACGAATTCTTATATGCTTTAGGTGAGGATAGTTTAGTCGGGATAAAACAGAATGCTACTCCTCAGAAACCGTTGATGAGTGCATTTTATGAGAGGCTAGTAGAGCGTTTCCGTTCTTTTTTGCTTATAGGAGGGATGCCTGCGGCTGTAGCTAAGTACGTCAAAACTAAGAGCTTTTTGGAAGTTGACCAGATTCTTAGTGAGTTAAAGCAAACTTATATAGATGACTTTATGAAGTATAAAGCAAAAACAGACCCAGTGTTGTTGCGACAAACTTTGTTTAGTGTAGCTCATCAGATAGGGAGTAAATTTGTGTATAGCCAAGTAGAAGGGGAATATACGACGGCACAAGTGAAGAATGCCTTGGAGATGTTGAGAGATGCAGGTGTCATTATACCTGTTTGGCATACTGCTGCTAATGGTATTCCGCTTGGTGCGGAAATCAATCCGAAGTTTGTAAAGTACAATTTGATAGACCATGGTTTTCTGTTAAATCTATTGGGAATAGGTGACACTACGAATGCTCTTGTGAAAGAATTGTTGGTTGCCAATGCAGCAGACTTGGTGGATAAAGGAAGTTTGACAGAGATGGTTGCAGGTTTGGAATTACTCAAGTATATGTCATCCAATGAGCGACATGACTTGTGTTATTGGCAAAACTTATCTCGTGGAACGGTCTCGGAGGTAGATTATGTTTTGTCTCGTGGCATAGACATTGTGCCGTTGGAGGTAAAGTCGGGATTACGAGGTTCGATGGCGAGTCTTTATGTTTTTATGGAGAAAGAGCATATTAAGTATGCTATTCGTTGTTCGTTGGAGAATTTTGGAGAATTTATAAGCCCAAAGGGGAAAGAGATAATAGTGAATCCCCTTTATGCGTTATCCAATTTGTTTAGGGGGTAAATGTAGCATCATTGCTGTTGGAATTTTAAAGAAAGTTAGAAGAAGAGATATGTAAAAAAGAGGGCATTATGCTTTTCAAAGTATAATGTCCTCTAATTAATTATTGCTTATTTTCGATTATTTGTCACAAAAAGCAATCCATTCCATTTGCCCTACAGTGTTTAGAAGGGCAATTACAGCTATTGAGATAATAATGATTGCAAGGTTTCTTTTATGAAAGCAAACCGCAGTCAAAACAATGCTGATAGCTTTTATGATAGGAATTAATAGCGAGTGACAGGTATTCTCATAATGGATGATTCTTTCTGGAACTTCCAAAATTATGCTACCTAGTAATATAGCAATGAGAACTAGAGGCATTTGAATGCCCTTGTCCTTGCATTTGTTTAGACTTAGCCATGTCAATAAAGCGAAAGCAACACTATCATCCATGACGAGAGATAGATGGAACGAAAGGCGTTAAATGCTGTTGTTACAAAGAACAACACAAGTGATAGTCCGAAGAATATCAAAAAATGCTTATAATTCTTTTCCATATTGATTTTGTTTTATTTTGTAAATATCACATTCTCAACATGGTCGTTCAGATAGATATTCGCCATGTCGGCGGTCTTATACCACTTAGGCTTTCCTGCCATGTCATCCGAGATAACCTTGCCATTGATGGAGAAGTCCTCGAAGCGGATGTTCTTCACCTTTCTGTTAGAGTCGTAACCTGCGATGATGCCCATATTAGGTTCTTTGCCTGTATAGGCGATATTTCGTAAAGTAATGTCCTCGATGCCACGACCAGGGGCGGTGCAATACTTCTTGTTGAAGCATACTCGCATATTGAGAATCATTCCCTTTCGGATGTTGTCGATGTGGAAGTTCTCGAAGGTAACACCCTTTACCAAGATGTTGTCGCCATCGTTGATGCCGATGCAGCCTTGGTAGTCTATCTGGTTCTCACAATGTTCCAAGATGTCGATATCCTTGTAGAGCACGTTGGTTACTTCCTCCAAGTCAGGTGTCTCGCTGTGCAGGCCGATCATGATAGGGTGAGCCACATCAGCCCAATAGACACAGTCCTTGATGGTGATGTTCTTGCAACCGCCATGATAGTTCTTGCGGGTGCAGTAGATGGTGGAGCAGTCATCGCTGGTGCGAGCGAAGAGATGCTCTTGATACACGTTGTTGCTGGCAAAGATATTGAATCCATCGCCCCAACCATACCAACTCATCACCTTGGCATTCTTCACGGTGACGGAATCACTTCCGCCGATAGGCAACTGGGTGGTGAGCGGACCGTCGATATAGACATTCTTGGAATATCTCACCATGATGCCCTCATGGTGCCCAGGCATAACGATGCCATGACCGATAATCTTGACATCGCGAGATCCATAAGTGGAGAGCCAGCCTTTGATGACAGCTCCGTTATCAATGAAAACAGTCTTGCCTGACGCAATATGGATGGAATCACCTTTGAAGTCGTGTACGCCAGGGCCGAAATACATCAGGTCCTTTTTCTTTTTTACCTTAGGTTTTTCTAATACGTTATCAGCGAAGATTTGGAGATTCTGGTAGATGTTGCCGTTGATTTCCACGGAGAGGTAGCGAGGGCGGTCGAGAGAGAATGTCAGTGTGTTGCCCTCTTGCTTTGCCTTGATTCCGTAGGAATTCGGGCGAATCTTATAACTATTGATATCCTGAGCCAAGCTCTTTACCTGTATTTCTACTTTTCCTTCGAACTCGAATTTAGCTACGGAGGTTTTCTCCACATTGTGCTTGGCATTTGCCACTCTATCCACCTTGAAGGCGTAGGTGTCGATGTCTTGCCATTTGCCACCGTTTACACGTGCCTGTACCTTGAAATCATTCTTAAGTTCAATGCCTGCTGGAGCTTTTGATGTCACCAAACGGTCTTTGGCAAAAGTGGCTAAGCAGGCAAGGCATAGCGATAATGTCAGTAATGTCTTCTTCATAATGATGTTTTTTATGTTGTTTTGATAATAGTACGTATTAAGATAGAAAAACACTTAAATAAAATGCTGAGTAGCAAATTCTTTTTATACCTTTGCATTTCAATGTTACGTATATTTGTTTTGCCAATCGTATTACTAGCAAAACAAATGAATTGAATATCGCATGAAACAGAAAGTTTTATACATGATTTTGGCCGCTTGCTTGCTCTTGGTTAGCAGCACCTTTGTTTCTGCCAAGGGCAAGAAGAAGGTGGAAGACCCGGAGATAATCAAGCTGAAGGGAAAGATAGAGTACGTGATGAGCCAAGTCGATAAACAGCCCGACTGGCTCTATTCTCGCTTGCAGATGTACTGGAAGACCCATGCCACAGATGTCTTTGTCAATGGTGAGGCTTTCGCTCGTCCTGGTGGGGAGCGTGCTGTTGCGCCTACCGTGAAGTATTCGGGTTTGCGAGGTACGGAATCGCAGTACAACCGCCCGAAACTTGAAGACCTCGTGCCTTACGATGATGATGAGCAAGGTAATGTTACTTATATTAATCGTTCCACGGGAAAGATGGAGAAGGCGCATCCTTCCAAGACGGGATGCAATATCCAGGGCGTGAACCGTCAAATCATGGGAATCGCTCGTGATGCCGCCCGCATCTATGCCGCCACTGGAGACGAGCATTATGGCAAGATGGCGGCTAAGGTATTCGATGTCTATATGAAGGGCATCGCTTACCGCAACGTGCCTATCGACCTCAATCATGGCCATCAGCAGACGCTTGTCGGCATGACTACCTTCGAGGTAATCCATGAGGATATCATCAATGAACTTACCCAGATGTATCCGCTTATCAAAGATTTGGTGAAGGAAGACCAGCCTATCATCGAGACGGGTTTTAAGAAATGGGCGGAGAACATCATTGCCAATGGTGTGCCTCATAACAACTGGGATTTGTTTCAGGCAGATTTCATCGTGAAGATTGCCCTCGTTCTGCAAGACAATCAAGCCTATGCCGATGGCAAGGGCAAGCAATACTATCTCGATTATATCGTCAATCAAAATAGCATTCGACAGTGGAGCATGAATAAGCTCATCGACTTTGGATTCGATAAGGATTCCAAGACTTGGTATGAGTCCCCAGGCTATAGCACCACCGTACTCGGTACTATCAGCGACTTTGCCAATAGGTTCGACGAGAAGACGGGCATCGACCTCTTCGCCAAGTGTCCTATTCTAGTAGATGCAGTGAAAACTTCGGCGGAATATCTTTTCCCCAACCGTATGATAGCAGGCTTCGGCGATACCCATCCGGGTTACTTGAACCAAGGTGGCATCGATAATATCTTGAAGTATGCTGCTCGTCATAAGAACAAACCCCTCATCTCGGAGATGAATCTCTTCAAGGCAGCTGTGGCTTCGAATGCCCCTCAAATGGCGTTAGAACGATATACGAGTACGATGTTCTATGCGCCGAATGTCTCTTGGATAGCAATGCGCACGGGTATGAACAAGCAGCACGACCTCATGGCTTCGCTCAATGGGAGCCTTGGCAACCACGCCCACGCCAACGGAATCTCCTTGGAACTTTATGGCAAGGGTTATGTGCTCGGTCCTGACGCTGGTATAGGCAAGTATCTCTATAGCGGCTTGGACTATTCGGAATATTATTCCCAAATGCCTGCCCATAACACGGTGGTGGTGGATGGAGTGTCGAGCTATCCTGTGATGATGTCGCAGCATGGCTTCAAGGTCATCGCCTCCTATCCTGAGGTGAGCGAAAATCAGGTTTCGTCCAAGAAACTCTCTGAGCAGAAAGAGAAGATGACTTACGCTACGGTGAGTTTCATCGAGCCGGAGACCCAGTCGGAGCAGCAACGTACTACAGTCATCGTGAAGACTTCGGACAAGGGCGGATTTTACATCGACGTTTTCCGTAGCAAGAGAAAGGACGGAAACGACAAGACCCACGATTACTTCTATCACAATCTTGGGCAGGAGATGAAGGTTGTAGATGCTGCGACTGATAAACCTTTGCAGATGGCTCCTACAGAAGAACTCGCCTTTGCAGGCGGTCATCTCTATGCTTACTCCTATATATATAATAAGGTGTCAGCGGATATGACTTCTTCCATCAAGACCCAGTTCGTGACGAAGATAGAGGATGACAAGGTGGTTGAGGCGATGGACGGTCAGAAAGAGATTACGATGACGATGTGGATGAAGGCGGACGAGAACCGTACCATCTTCAAGGCTCTCTCTCCTGCCAACCTCGAATACGAGCGTATGCCTAACCAACCATACAATATTGAGAAGCAGCCAGTCTTGACTTTCGTGGCTCGTCAGAATGGCGAGGCGTGGAATCATCCATTCGTCTGTGTATATGAGCCAAGTTCTGATACTGAGCCGGGCGACATTGCATCGGTCGATTACTTCACGCCGAGCGAACAAGGTGCCGTGGGCATCGTCGTGAAGCTGAAGGATGGAAGTGGGCAGAAGATTGTTTGCTCAGAGAATGGAAAGGTTGCGATGGTGAAGTAAAATTTTATGCGTTAGTATTTTGAATCTATGAGGGGAAGTAGCTGAGACTGTCTGCCTAGGACAGTTTGCCTGTCTTAGTGAGACAGTCTGCTTGTCTTAGTGAGACAGTCTGCTTGTATAGGCGAGACAGACTTTGAAATGTCCCATACTATGATTTCGTAGATGGTCATCTGTAGTTGAGAGAACCTCCTATCTCGTTTTTGACCGCACACCGCACAAGATATGGTGTAATTGTCTGTTATACAGTATGTTTTCCCTTGTGCGGTGCTGGCTTCTCACCGCACTCTGTAAGCGATTGCGTTATAGATAGTTATCGTAAGTCTGTGCGGTGTGCGGTATATTTGTTAGTACAGCATTCCAAACATCCATAGAGGAATAATGTTGCCGTAACCAGTCTCTATGTCATCTTTTACTACAAAGCCATTTTCTATGTTTTGCAATTGGCGTTGCTTTTTCTTCTTTCCTCCTACTTCAAACGTATATTTGCCATCAATGAGAAAGTCTGATATAGGAGAAACCGTTACAGGGAACAAGGAGCGAGTCTGGTTGAAGAAGAATGTTTCTCTCACGGTACCAATCTCTACATTCTGATGTCCCAAAGTATAGATAAGGGGAGGGTTGTCGAGATAAATCTTATCTACTTTTCCTAACCCTTGGATGCCCCCTGTAGAAGTGCGAAGCTGACTTATCAACCCTGCTTTTTCCAGATATACACATAGGTCGGCGACATTGTTTCTGGAAACTTCCAATTGTCCTCCTATCTGGCTCATATTGGGCTTGAAGGGAGCACTTTGTGCAATGATGGCAAGCAATCGTTTCAGTTTCCTTGCAGTAGCTACACTAAGGTCGGCATATTGTGGAATATCAGTTTCTATAGTAGCGTTCACTACTTGTTGTATGTATTGGTTGATGTCACCATCTGCAAATGGATAATACCCTCTTTGGAGATAGTCGGAAAAATATTGCAGAGGCAGGAATCCATTTGGTATTTCCACCTCTTGTTGCAAAAGTTGTTGCAATGTACATACAGGGATTTTGATACCATGAAACAACTCCAAGTACTCACGGTATGACAATCCTTGCATTTCGTACATGAGCGCACGCCGGCTGAGGTCGAATGCTCCTTTGGCTATGTCAAGAACTGACGAGCCAGTGAACACGACATGAAGCTCGGAGTGATAGTCGTATATCAATTTCAATTCTCGAGACCAGTCTTTGTACTTATGTATCTCGTCAATGAAGAGGTATTTGCCTCCCATCTTGGCGAAGTCATCCGCCAATTCGGTAAGCCGATGGCTGGCGAAATAGAAATCTTCTGCTTGAACGTAAAGGGATTCTTTCTTGGGCAATTGCTCTTTGATGTGTTGCAATACAAGGGTTGTCTTGCCGATGCCCCTAGGTCCCATCAAACCTATCATGCGAGCATCCCAGTTGATGCGGTCGTACATGTAGCGATGGAAAGAGGTGTCGGTTTCCCTCAGCAGTTTGTTGAATGTGGCTTGTAATTGCTCCATATAATGCTAAAATTTGATGAATAATGCTGCAAATATACGAATAAATGCCAAAACTGCACTCAGTTGAGTGCAGTTTTTAACTAAAATTGCACTCAACTGAGTGCAAATTTAGCTGTTTGACGTATTTACATCGCCTTGATGGTCTTCTCTTTGAAGGCTATTTCGTCTTCCGTGAGGGCATACTTGCGATAGAGTTGCTGGTCAATGCTTTTTAGTTCCTTCCTAGCTGTTGGAGACTGTTGATGAAAGTATTGACGCTTACAGCTCCCTCTATAGGTGAATCCTCAAATACCATGAAATAGAAGAATTTCTGTCCTGCTTGATTAGACCAGGTATCTCCACAAGCCAACTTGTTCATGCTGTCAGAACCATCAAGATGATTTCCCTTGGTTTCCAGCATGACCGTGATGCCATTGTTGAGTACAATGATGAAGTCTGGATAAGCATTGATAAACCCATTGATGCAGAATCCTTTTCCTCTTTCTTGGTTACGATGCCAACATCTCACGCAGTCAAGGCTGATGACCTGCTCAATGACTGTTCTTTCAAACCCATTGAAGCCTTCTTCCTCTTGATACATCTTCTTGTCGATAGCTGGTGCCTTGTCTTTGCTCAATATAATCTCGTTAGGGAGATGTTCTGTGGGTTGCAAAGAGATTTGCCCGGAGCGTATCTTGTTCTCAAATTGTCTTTTTGCATAAGATGTTTTGAGAGCCTTGACTTTGTTCTTGAACGACTGCACGGTCTCATTCAGATTCTTTCCTAGCATTCGGAGGTGCGACAAGTCGTAATCTTGAAGTACGTTTGTGATGTAAGTGTGAAATTCTCCGTCTGCTATACTGTTATCTTGAGACATGTTGTCTCGGATAGACTTAGACAATTGAACAATGATGCTCTTTTTGTCTTGAAAGTTGCCATAGAAGTTTTCTAATTCAAAGGCTTCTTTCTCTTTGACGGCAAAAGCCGTGATGTCGTTCTCATTGTTCTTGTCTATATCAATCCTTCGGATGTTGGAAGTATTGTAGTTAAATTCGATGTGTCTGTCTTCTGTCGCAAGGTTGAATCCTTCGAGCAAGGCTTCGGGGGTAACGAGAATCTTGGTGTTGCTTGTGCCGAATATCCCATTGTCCTTTACTGTATTGATATAGAACTTTGGCAATAAGATGCTGTCTGCTAAATCTTCGTAGCTTTTTCTGATAGGGAAGCTGTTTGTCTTTTGCATGATCTCTTCACTTATTCCGTTGTTGTTCGATTCCTTGATTTGTTGTTCGTATGCTCGGCTCATTTCTTCCGCTTGTTGCATGAGCGAAAGGGTGGGACTTTCTGATGCCGCTTCTTGTTGGGATGTTGAAGGCATGATGTCTTCTGCTTCAAAGTTCCATTCGGATGGCTCTTCTTGGCTACCTTCGTCACGCATTGGGTCGTTGACGAAACCTAATTCCAGGACTTCATCGTTTCTGAAGTTTAGCTGAGGCTCGTTGGAAACATCAGTCTTGTTGGCTGTCGTGTCATTGGCGATATAATCGCGGCGGCTATATCCCGACATTCTCAGGCTTTCTACCACATTGTCGATGGTGGTATGGAAGTTTGCGGACGATGTAAGTACATACGACATGTTGAGCAAGGCGTTGCCATGCTGTCTGGTATAAGGCTGTCGCAAGATACGCCCCAAGATTTGCTCTACGTCAATCTTTGAGGAACGGTTGGCTGTAGATGCCAAGATGTAGGCGAACGGACAATCCCAACCTTCTTTCAAGGCGTTGACTGTGATAATGTATCTTACAGGGCATTCTCTGCTCATCAAGTCGATGCCTTTCAGTTCGTTGAGATTAGCAGTTTTTATCTTGATTTCCTCTTCAGGGATTCCTGCTTTCACGAGTTTCGCCTTGATGTTGGAGAATGTGATGCTGTCTTCGTCATTCTTGGGTTGCGCCTGGAAGAGCACGATGGGACGAATGTAGTCATCGCCATTTATCTCTTCTGCCTTGGCTTTGTCTTCCAAATTCTTTCGAAGTGATATGGCGCTATTGATAACATCGGCATGGTTCTGATAATTGCTCACCATGACTGGAAGCTTGACCATATATTCTCTTTTCAAGCTCGCAGGGTCAACGAAACTGATGATGTTGCTCTTGTTGCGTGGGGTAGCTGTCAGATTGAGCACAAAGCAAGGATTGATGTTGGTAAGCGTGTCAATGCGCAGGTCGCCCTCGAAGTTATGGCTCTCGTCAATAATCATGACAGGGTTGAGATGGGCGATGACTTGGATGAGTGAGGTCTCGTCGGCACCTTCGATACGTTTCTCGTCTGTTGTGTATGTCTTGGCAAACTCGGCAAGGTTCTCATTCTCGTTATATACTAATCGCTTGTCAGTAGCTTTTGTAGCAAACGACTGGATGCTCAATACGAAAATGCTCAGTTGCTCTTTGATGATGGTCGGGTTGAAATTTTGACCGAAGAGGAGGGCTTGCTTATCATACACTTCTACTCTTCCATTGAAGAGCGTATCTATTCTTTGACGATAAGGATGTTGGGGATTCCTTAGATTCTCGTATGTCTGTTTGAGAATCGTGTCGGAAGGTACAAACCATGCCACGACTTTAGTCAAGTTTTGGGGCATCTTGTCGAAGATGGTTTGTATGGCATTGCAGGCGATAAAAGTCTTGCCTCCAGCGGTAGGTACTTTTATCGTCATGTTGGGCGCACCGCTCATGGTGTCGCAATAGGGATGGAAGGTCTCTTCGCCTTGTTGGAGAGTAATGCCCTTTTGTCTCCAATAGGTAGAGAACGCCTTATGGTTGCTTCTTTGTTCCTTTAAGATGTCTATGTATAGAGCAAGATCGTCGAGGACAGCTTGCTGATATTGTTTCAATTCCATGATCTAAAATCGTTTGATGTCGCGTGGTATCTTCTTAAACTTGATGTGTTGCTCAGCCATGAACTTCTCGTCGAGCAAACAGCGGTCGGCGTAGATGATGTACATCTCGTGCTTGCTTTTTGCGATATTTGCCAATGTATCATAGCTTAGTGTTGTAGCCTTGTCTGCTTGATAATAGAAGTAATAACCTGCTCGGTTGTATTCGTCGAGTAGGAATTCTTCTTTGTGGTCTTGACGACGTAGAAGAGGCTGTTTGGTCTCGGCGTAGTAGATGTATTCTCTGATATTGTCGATGCCCACCTCTTCGTTCAGGTTGCCATCCTCGTTGAAGAGTGGAGCGCCCAACTCATAATAATCGAATGCTCCACCTAACCCCTCCATCTTGTCATCATACACTTTCGTTCCGATTACTTTCAAGCAGTTGTCGGCAATCTTTGGCTTGCTGATTTTGTCGTATTCATTTGCCTTTTCGATAGAGATAGCTTCCGCTTCTTTCAAGAATTCCTCAGCTTTGAGAATGTTTTTGGCTGTCAGCTTCTTGCTGTAGATTTCCTCCTCTTTCTTGCCCTTGAAAGGATAGCCGGAGATGGCACGGCGCATACGTTCTGCGGTAATAGAGTTTGCGTATCCCATCATTTCGACTAAGATGAAGTTAAGTTCATATCCAAGAGACTTGTTTATGTCTAAAATAGCATGACCTGTGGTTCCACTTCCAGCGAAACTGTCAAGTATAATATCTTCAGGTCCACAAATAGTTTGAAGAATAGACTTTACCAAAGCAATAGGCTTGGGATAATCGAATTTCTTTTCGGCTTCTGGTAGCATTTCTTTGAGTAAAGAAGAGCCTTTTACTGTATAAAATTCTTTCTCAGTCCAAATTGTAGGTATTTGTTTGCCCTCAGTCATATTGTCACCTAATACAAGAGTGTTATTTATGCATTCTTTGTCAATAACTGTTAGTGCTCCTGCATTGATTTTCTTTATGACACCATCTGGTAAATATTGTATGCTGAAAATATTTTTGTTTACCTTGCTTATGTTGTGAGCTATTTTGATGAAGCCCAATTCATAGTCTTGTTTCAAGCGCTTTGGGATAAGTCGCCATACGCATTCTTTGCCTTTGCTTGTGATGGGCCAAATTGCTACACAACCAATGGGAGCAATTGTGTAGTTATATGCATATTTATCGATATCATCTTGGCTGTAACCTTCTTCTTGAAGTTCTTTTACAGATTTGCCTAATCCCTCAAATTTACCAGTTTCTGTGTTGATGAAAATGGGATAGGTTTGGTTTGGACGTTGTTCTTTGTTGAATGTACTCAAGGTCATACCTTCAAATGGTGACCTGTTATTTCCTCCACAGAAGTCTATAAAGGAAGGTTTGAATTCTCTATCAACAACAAAGATGAGATACTCATGTTGGTAATTGAAACCTGATGAAGGCTTTCCTCCAGACGTTTGTACGGTTACGATAACAATTTGCTTCGTAGAGAAAATTTCTTTGAGCATTGTCACTAAAGTACTTACTTCATGAAAGCCAATACTTATTATCATAGAACCATCTTCACTCAACAATTTCTTCATGAGTGCCAATCTTGGATACATCATGCAAAGCCATTTGTCATGGCGGCTGAGGTCTTCTCCCTCTTTGCCCACGACTTCTCCAAGCCATTTCTTTATATGAGGGTCGTTGACATTATCGTTATATACCCAATTCTCATTTCCTGTATTATAAGGCGGGTCGATATAGATACATTTGATTCGCCCTTCATACATAGGCATAAGGGATTTGAGTGCCAACAGATTATCGCCATGGATAATCATGTTGCCACTATGGGTCGGTTCTGTTGTCTGTCCTTTTTCGGCAGAATAACCATATTTATGTTCCAATACATGATAGGGCACATCATTATGATGCCCCACCACTTTATCTTTTCCTATCCAATTAAGTGTTGGCATAATGTGCTATAGCTAAAAAGGAGCGTCGAACTATCTTATCAGAGAAAACGGGCTTTGTGAAACGAACAAATGCCTGAGGATGGAGATATAAAAGAAGCGTGAGCTTCCCTTATCTACATCCTTAGGCATTTGGCGTGGCCCGTTTGTACCAGATAAGTTCCGCCCACGCTATAGCATGGGCGTTTACGAACTTTATCTTTCGGTACAAACATCTTATCTATCGCCAAATTTCAAGGATGTTCCGAATAAATAGTAAACGCGTAATTATGATTACTTCAATATGTTATGTCAATGTTTCTTGTTACTTTCTGTTTCTTATATTCTTTGTTTTTAAATGGTTGGACAATTTTGTAGATACTAACATTCAGAGGTGCACCGATTAAGCATTATGCTCGTGGGCGTAGTTGGCATAGTTACCCAATATCTGCTCGATATGGATAACTTCGGGGCATGAATCCCATGTGAAGCCACCTCCCATCAAATACCAATTGCTTCTTTCTTTGACTGGCACTTTCTTCATGCTTGGGAAAGCAGAGATAGGCATCGTGATGGAACGGCCATCTTGTAGGGTAACCTCAAACTTACCTCTTTTGGGAAATGATACAGCCTTGATTTTAGGCTTTACATTCCAATAACCTTCGCTTTGATACATATTCTTACTTTTTGATCTTTATTATTCTTATAGTTTTACCTTCCTTGAATTGCTTCCATTGATGGAGCAATCTTGTTTGGTATTTTTTCACAATATCGAGAACCTCTTTGACTTGCTTGTCAGTGAGATCGCCTTGTTTTGCTATTTCAACTTTAGGCTCCAACCAAATCTTACAGAGCTCTTCTGTACCACGTTTGCCAACATGGACGTGTGCTCTGTTCTCATGGAAATCTGTATTATAGAACAGAAAGTTCCAAATGATTTTGGCTGTTATATATAGCAGAACCTTAGGCATAAATCCCCTCCTTCATAATTCTTTGGCGAAGCAATCCGTTCATTCTCTCTCTGACTCTCACCAAATCAACTTTTGCTCCAAATAGCTTTTCCAAGTCGGTTTGAATCATGTCAAGCGTCAAGATGGAAGGAGTCTTGCCTTCGTAACAAACGTCAACATCACTCTCGTCGGTCTGTTCGCCACGAGCCACAGAGCCAAAGATGCCAATCTTTGTCAATCCATATTTTGAGGTCGCAATACTCTTGTATGACTTCAAAAGTTTTAGTATTTCAGATGTTGTCTTCATTGTTATAAAATATGTTATGTTCTTTATTTCACTCTTTCATACCCCTCATAATAGTACGAGAGTTCGATGCCCTTGAAGATCACTTCTCGGTCATCCACTTGGTCGGTGAGGGCAGGTTGTAGAAGGAAGCGGAGCTCCAAGTCGTTGATGGGGCTGCGTTCCATCGCTTGTAGGTATTGGTCTTTTCCTACCTTTCGCCAATCCACCACCATGCCGAGGTTCTTCTTCAGCATGAGGTCGAGCCAGATGCGAGTGGCTCTGCCATTGCCCTCCATGAAAGGATGGGCGATATTCATCTCCACATACTTGGCTATGATTTCCTCAAAGGTGCTTTCTGGCATCTTCTCTATGACAGGAAGAATAGCATCGAGATACATGCTGTTGGCAAAACGGAAACCGCCCTTCGCTATGTTGAGCGTGCGAATCTTGCCTGCAAAATCGTAAAGCCCATCGAAGAGATGATGATGAATGTCGCACAACCCCTTGGCTGTGCCGACCTCTATCTTCTTGATGTCGCCCGACTCGAAAAGGCGTTCTGCCTTCTGGAGGCTTAGCTCGTCGATGTCTTGTTTGTTTATTGCCATGTTGTAAGTTTCTGCTACTACTATGTGCAAAGTTACATTTTTTTTTTGTAACTCTCGCATAAAATGGGGAAATATTTGCATTTGTCATTCGTTTTAAGTAATAAGTTCATTTAATGCGTACTATCATAAAGGCGATAGGCATACCCTATAGTGTTGCTTTTTAGTCCCTACTAGGGGCAAAGCCTCGTCCCTAGTAGCGACCGAGCCTTGCCCCTATTAGCGACCAAGCCTCGCCCCTAGTAGGGGCTAAAATGAACCCTCTATAGGGATGAAAACGGAGAAAAGTAATAAAGAAACAAAATAATAAGAAAATATGAGATACTTTAAACGAATGAAGAGCGGTTGGCTCCTCTTGCTTTTATTGCTCAATGTGACCTTACAAGTAAAAGCCCAGCAAGCATTGCTGTCACCCGATGGCAAGTATAACTTCGTCTTCGAGCAGAAGAACAATAGACTGGTCTATCACCTCAGCTATGCTGGCAAGCCTGTGGTGGAAGAGGGTGAACTGGGCGTGAACATCGACAACCACTTGGTGGAGTCGGCGATGGGCATTCCTGTGGATACCAATCGGGTGTGGACTA